>Ga0207422_1000546_pt1 | contig 110608 bp, 97 predicted proteins | sample MarCyaLeptolynsp_FD_187757 | JGI IMG/M metagenome (GOLD analysis project Ga0207422, IMG submission 187757) | Marine cyanobacterial communities from Panama - species 1 Leptolyngbya sp. (SPAdes) | ecosystem: Environmental > Aquatic > Marine > Unclassified | place: Panama: Panama City | collected...
TTGAGATGATGCGGACCTTCAACATGAACCGACGACGATTTTTGACCACGACGGCGGCGGCCGGCGCGTTTCTGCCGGGGCTGCGGGCGGCCGACAAGCCGCGCAAAGTCGGGGTGATCGGGCCGGGTTGGTACGGGAAAGTCGATCTGTTTCGGCTGATCCAAGTGGAGCCGGTGGAGGTTGTGGGACTGTGCGACGTCGACTCGGTGATGCTCGACGAAGCGGCGAAGATGACGGCGACGCGACAGAAGTCGGGAAAGGAGCCGCGCAAGTATTCTGACTACAAGGAGCTGCTCAAGCAGGAGGAGATGGATCTCGTCCTGATCGATACGCCGGACCATTGGCATGCGCTGCCGATGATCGACGCGTGCAAGGCCGGACTCGACGTGTACGTGCAGAAGCCGACGGCGGTGGACATCGTGGAGACGCAGGCGATGCTGGCGGCGGCGCGCAAGTACGACCGGGTGGTGCAGGTGGGCACGCAAAGGCGGTCGACGCCGCACCTGATCGATGCGAAGCGGATGGTCGTGGACGAGGGGTTGCTGGGCGAGATCGGGCACATCGAGATCTGCTGCTACTACCACATGCGGGCGCGGGGGAATCCGCCGGATTCCGAGGCGCCCGCCACGTTCGACTACGACCAGTGGACCGGCCCGGCGCCGATGCGGCCGTACAACGAGATGGTCCATCCGCGGTCCTGGCGCGCGTTCATGGAGTACGGCAACGGCATTGTGGGCGACATGTGCGTGCACATGCTCGACATGGTGCGTTGGATGCTCGATTTGGGCTATCCGACGCGCGTTTCGTCGACCGGCGGGATCTACGTGCAGAAGGACTCGAAGGCGAACATCACCGATACGCAGACGGCGACGTTCGACTATCCGGATTTTCCGATCGTGTGGACGCATCGTAGCTACGGCGCGGCGCCGGACCCGCAGTATCCGTGGGCGGCGGTGCTCTACGGAACGAAGGGCACGCTGAAGGCGAGCGTGCATCGTTGGGACTTTATTCCGAACGACAAGAATGAGAAGCCGATGCACGGGGACGCGCTTTATGAGCTTGAGAAGTACCCCGAAGACAAGACCGAGCCGCGGCTTGAGAAGCACGTCGCTTCGGCGGTTCGCGGGCACATGATCGATTGGTTGAAGGCGGTCGACGAGCGGTCGCGGCCGGTGGCGGATATCGAGCAGGGGCACACGTCGACGGTGGCCTGCATCTTGGCGAATCTATCGAAGGACTTGGGGCGGACGCTTGAGTGGGACGCGGCTCGCGGGATCGTGAAGGGCGATAAGGAAGCCAACAAGTTGCTGGCGCGGAAGTACCGCTCGCCGTGGAAGCACCCGGATCCGAAACGGGTCTGACGACTTACTCGATCGCGCCGAGTTCTTTGAGCTTGTCGCCGAATGCAGGCTGGTCAAAGAACTGGAAGCGTTCGAGGACTTTTCCGTCTTCGATGACCGCTAGGTAGGGGACGTCGTCGAAGGGGAACGTCTCTTTGAGCAGCTCGAGGTCAGGCGAGAGCTGCACGCGTCCGGCGAGTTGGGCGTCTTCGAGGAAGCCGGGCGCCATCTCGGGGTCTTGCGTGGGTACGCCGATGAAGTCGGCTTGGAATTGGTAGTGCGAGAGTTCGATTCCGACGTCGAGGCAGTGCAGGCAAAGCGGGTTGAAGAAGTAGAGCATCACTTTGCCTTCGCGCAGGTTGTAGTCCTGTTCGGCGACGGTGATGACGGCCGGGACCTCGGCGCCGGATTCGGGTCGGAGGCGATCCCAACCGTAGGCGACGACGGCGAGCGCTAGGATGCCGACGAGCAGGTTGCGGGCTTGGGTGAACTGGCCCATTTGGGGGGCGAACCAGGCGGCCAGCAGCGAGACGACAATCATCGCTCCGTCGGACCAGAAGAAGGCGGGGCCGACCGCGCGTTCGAGCCACGGGAAGCAGGAGCAGTCCTCGCCGATCAGCGTCTGGTAGTGGTAGCCGATGTAGGCCATGAAGACGACAAGCAGCAGCGTCGAGAAGAGTCCGCCGAGGCGCCGCCATGCCGGGCGCAAGAGCAGGATTCCGGCGAAGACTTCGCTGACGGCGACGGCCAGGGTGGCGGGCAGTGTGAGCGCGACGGGGACGAGGAGCTGATTGAGTTTGAGTTGGAAGCCGGAGATATCGGACAGCTTCCACAGTCCTGCGACGAGCCATAGGGCGGCCATGAGGACGGCCGAGACCCAGCCGACGGTCCCTTTCCAGCCTTCGGTTTGGGAGGAGGTTTCGGGAAAGGTTGCGGCGGTTTCCATGGCGAGTCTGAAGGAGGTAAGACGCGCTGGCGCGTCGTGGGTTAGGGAAGCATCAGTATAGCCGGGCGGGCCTAGGGCGGACGCGGTCTCGCTCGTCGCGGTATGTGAGAATTTTGGCGAGGTGTCGAGCTTTGCGTCGTAGAGATTTCTTGAAGGCGGGGTTGGGATGCTGGGCGATTTCGGCGCCAGCCCAAGACCGTCGGGGGCCGAGTCGGAAGATCGTGATTACGGGCGCCCACCCGGGAGACCCGGCGTTCGCCTGCGGAGGGATCGCCGCGCGCTATGCGGACTTGAGACACGAGGTGGTCTTCGTCTATCTGACCGACGGGCAAGGGGGCGTCCGCGGGAAGAGCGCCGAAGAGGCGGGAGCGATCCGCGTTGCCGAGGCGAAGAAAGCTTGCGGGGTGTTGGGAGCTCGGCCGGTGTTTCTGGGGCAGAAGGACGGCGCGTCGGAGGTGACAGCGGAGCGTCAGCGAGCGTACCGGGACGTGCTTGAAGAGGAGCGGCCGGACATCGTGATCACGCATTGGCCGGTGGACAATCATCCGGATCATCGTGTGGATTCGACGCTGGTCTACGGAGCGTGGCGGAAGCTGGGGAAGCGGTTCGGCTTGTACTATCACGAGGTCTCGAACGGGGCGGACACGGTGCTGTTTTCGCCGACGCACTGGGTCGACGTGTCCGATACCGAAGCGCGCAAGCGGCGCGCCTGCATGGCTCACCAGAGTCAGGATCCGGAGCGATTCTACGAGTTGCAGGAGCGTGTGATGCGGCTCAGGGGGATGGATTCGGACGGGCTCTATGCGGAAGCGTTCGTACGCCATCCGCAGAGTCCGCCGCTCGATTTGGCGGAGCTGCCGTAGCGGGCGAAGAGAGCTGCGGGAGTGGTAGAGTGGAACTGTCTGTCGCCTAGTGCCGGCGTGGCGGAATTGGCAGACGCAGTAGACTCAAAATCTACCGCCCTTACGGGCGTCTCGGTTCGAGTCCGAGCGCCGGCACCAACTTTCCCTTCAGCGAGCTTCCTGCTAGTTTGCCGGTCTATTCCTTGCCCGCAAGGAGCAGGCCGGGAATCCGGTGGAGTGGCGCTACTTTTTCTGCCGCGCCTCGCTCGATCGCTTCCTTGGGCATGCCGAAGACGACGCAGGTCGCCTCATCTTGCGCGATGGTTCGCGCGCCGGCTTGACGCATGGCGAGCAGGCCGCGGGCGCCGTCGTCGCCCATCCCTGTCAGCAGTACGCCGATCGCGTTGCGTCCGGCGTACTGGGCGCAGGAGTGGAACAGCACGTCCACGGATGGGCGGTGGCGGTTGACGCGATCGCCGTCGGAGACGCGGATCCGATATTCGGCGCCGCTGCGACGGACTTCCATTTGGCGTCCGCCTTCGGCGATCAAGGCGAGGCCCGGACGTACGCTGTCGCCGTGGACGGCTTCGCGCACCTCGACTCGGCACAAGCCGTTCAGACGTTCGGCGAATCCGCGGGTGAAGTTCTGCGGCATGTGTTGGACGATGACCATGCCGGGCGCGTCGGCGGGGAGTTCGGTCAAGACAGCCTGGATGGCCTGGGCGCCGCCGGTGGAGGCGCCGACGGCGATCACCTTGTGCGTCGATTTGATCAGCGCCGAGCTGCCGAAGCGGGGCTTGGGCGAAGAGGCGGCGGCGGGCCGTCGGATACTGCCGCAGACGCGCGCGGCCGCGGCGGCTTTGACTTTTGAGACGATTTCCCGGGCTAGGTCGACGGTTCCGCGCTCGACGTCGATCTTGGGCTTGGCGACGAAGTCGACGGCGCCGAGTTCGAGGGCGCGCAAGGTGGTTTCGCAGCCCTTCTCGGTGAGCGAGGAGACCATCAGGACGGGCATCGGATGCAGTCGCATCAGGTGATCGAGGAAGGTGAGACCGTCCATGCGCGGCATTTCGACGTCGAGGGTGAGGACGTTCGGATGCAGCTTCTTGATCTGGTCGCGCGCCTGATAGGGATCGGCGGCGACGCCGACGACTTCGATGCCGGGCTCGTTGGAGAGCACTTCGACGAGGAGGCGACGCATGAGCGCGGAGTCGTCGACGATCAGGACTCGGGCTTCGGTCATGGCTTCCTCGGGTTAGAACAGCGTCACGTCGGAGGCGTCGTCTTGGCAGTCGTGGTCGGAGAGCACGGACTTGCGGTAGGAGGCCTCGTCTTTGGCGATGGAGCGGAAGGATGATTCGGCGCCGGGACGAACGAGAACGCGGCCGGTTTCGGTGAAGAAGCTGAGCCGCAGCGGCTGACGGCCGCCCCAACGCGAGGCGACGACCGGGATCTTTTCGGCGACGAGATAGGTTTCGACGAAGCGACGGTTGCGGGCGCCGATATCGAACAACTCGGACGAGGCGTCGATCACCTGTCCGGCGCCGAAGACCTTGGCGAGGATGCGTTTGCGGTCGACGCCCATCTTGACGAGTTCGTTGACGAGCAGCTCCATCGCATAGACGCCGAAGCGGGTGCAGAAGCCGTCGCTGTCGGAGTTGCCCGGCAAGCTGAAGTGGTTCATGCCGCCGTAGCCGAGGGCGGGATCGTAGAGGCAAGCCGAGACGCACGAGCCGAGGACGGTCCGGACCTCGGCGGGACGCTGGCTGGCGAACAATCCGCCGGTGTAGATGGTGGCCTGGTAGATTCCTTGGCCGGAGGCGCGAGGAGCGGAGGCAGGAGGGGCGACGACCGGGCTCATTCGGGGACCGCCGAGCGCCGCCGATAGATGGTGTTGCGCAGCGGTTGCAGGCGGTCTTGCAGTCGCAGCAAGTTCTCCGAGTGTCCGATCATCAGCAAGCCGCCGTCCTTGAGGTGTTCGCGCAGGCGCAGTGCGACGCGACGTTGCTCTTCAGGCGAGAAGTAGATCAGGACGTTGCGGCAGAAGACGGCGTCGAAGATGCCGAGATCGGGCCACGGTTCGGACTTGAGGTTGAGCTGCGCGAAACGGATGCGCTCGCGCACTTCCGGGCGGACTCGGACTTTGCCGGCCTGCTCGCCGACGCCCTTGAGGAAGTACTTCTTGACGAGCCGGTCGTCGAGCTCGCTCTCGGGGGGCCGATTGTAGACGGCCGCTTCGGCGTGCGCGAGGACGTCGGTATCGAGATCGGTCGCTAAGATCCTGACGGATGCGGCCGGTTCGGATCGCCATGACTCGAGGGCGCGGATAGCGAGCGAGTACGGCTCTTGGCCGGTGGAGCAGGCGGCGCTCCAGAGCCGGATGCGCGGCGGACGCTTGGTCCTTCGCGCCTCCTCCAGCCGGGGCAGGAGCAGCGTCTCGTGGAGGTAGTCGAAGTGATGGGATTCGCGAAAGAAAGAGGTCTTATTGGTGGTGAGCTGGTTGGTGAGCCAGGTGAATTCGCGGCGGCCGTTCTCGCCGTGTCCGAGATAGCGGACGTAGGCTTGGAGGCCGGACAGTCCCAGTTGCGTGAGCCGCGCGGCTACTCTAGTTTCGAGTACGGTGCGTTTAGATTCGCGGATCATAATTCCGCAGCGCGCCTCAAAGAGGCCGCGGATCATCGCGAACTCCTGCTCGGTCAGACGCAGTCTCGCCGACGTCGGCGGTCTCGGGTCGGCTGGCGTCACGCTGGTCATGGCCATGTAATATGAAGAAGGCGGCGTCGCGCCGCGGCGCCTCTAGGGCCGCTTAGCGACGCCGCCTGTTGGGGCGAGGGGCGGAGTCTCTAGAACTCCTCGAAGGCGCCCTCCGAAACTTCTTGGCTCGGTTTGGAGGACGTGCCGACGTTCTGCGCCAGCTTGGACAGCGACCCGTCGCCGGACGGCGGACGGACGGCGCCGGGACCGACCAGGAGCGTGGACGAATCGCTGGTGCGGCGGTTCGCCTTGGACTGGATCTTGCGCTCGGGCGCCTGGAAGCCGGTCGAACTCCGTCCCGAGTCGCCGCCGAGTTGGAAGCGCGAAACCATGACCTGCAGTTGGTCGGCGTGACCGGCCATCGACTGCGCGGTGGAGGAGAGTTCCTCAGTCTGGGCGGCGTTGGCTTGGGTGACTTCGTCCATCTGGCTCATGGCCTTGTTGACCTGCTCGATGCCGGTCGACTGTTCGCGGCTGGCGGCGGCGATCTCCGAGACGATGTCAGTGACTCGCTTGACGGAGGCGATGATCTCGCGCAGCGTCTCGCCGGACTTGTCGACGAGCTCTGATCCGTTGTCGACCTTGCGGACCGAGTCTTGGATGAGAGCCTTGATCTCCTTGGCGGCTGTCGCGCTGCGTTGGGCGAGACTGCGGACCTCGGAGGCGACGACGGCGAAGCCGCGACCTTGCTCCCCGGCGCGCGCGGCTTCGACGGCCGCGTTGAGCGCGAGGATGTTGGTTTGGAAAGCGATCTCGTCGATGGCGACGATGATGTCGGCGATCTTCTTCGACGCGACGTTGATCTCGTTCATCGCGGTGACGGTGGCGGAGACGACTTCGCCGCCGCTCTCGGCCGCGTCGCGCGAACTGACGGCGAGTTGGTTGGCCTGCGTCGCGTTCTCGGCATTCTGCTTGACGGTGGTGGTGATCTGCTCAAGGCTGGCCGCCGTCTCTTCGAGGCTGGCCGCTTGCTCCTGCGCGCCCTCGGAGAGCTGCTCGGAGGCCGAGGCCAATTGGGCCGACGACGAAGTCAGGCTGCCTGAGGAGTCGCGTACTTCATCGAGCGCGCTGCGCATCGAGCCGACCGCCTCGTTGAGCGAAGCGGCTAGTTGGCCGACCTCGTCGCGGGTTTGCAGGTCGAGGGATTGCGTGAGGTCACCCGCCGCGACTTTCTGGAGGACGGCGGCGGCCTCGATCAGCGGTTTCGAGATGACCCGAGCGATGAAGTACCCGAGCCCGAGTCCGAAGACCACGGCGATGACGATGGCGCCGATCATGAGGCTGCTCGAAGAGGCGTAGATCTGGTCGGCTTCAGAGTTCGACTCGACGGCGAGCGTCTCTTTGGAGCCGGCGACGGTCTCCATGGCGGCTTCCATCTTGTCGCCGATGCCGGGCAACAGCTTGAGTCCGTCGCGCGCCTCCTGTTCGCGACCGGCGCGCTTGTTGGAGACGATGTCGCTGATGGCGCTTTGGTATTCGGGCAACGTGTCGGTGACGACGGCGATGTTGGCTTGGCCCTCCTCGGTGATCAGGGTGGCGGCGGCTTCATCGAGTTGACGCTTGAGCGTGTCGAAACCTTTGGCGATGGCGGCGGCGGATTTTTCCGTATCTTCCGGCGTCTCAGTCAAGACGACTTTGCGCGCCTCGCGGCCTACTTGTACGAGGGTGATCCAGGCCTGTTTGGTGGAGGAGAGTCCGACCAAGTCACGTTCATACATGACGGTCATCATGTCGTTGATCCGCTGCATGTTGGTCACTCCGAGGTAACCGACGACGGCGGTCAGCGTGCAGGCGAGGCTAAATCCGAAGATCAACTTCGATACGGTTTTGAGGTTGTAGAACCAGGTCATTTTCTTGTCTCTTCTTGTCCTTGTTCGGCTTGCGGTACGTTGTTTTCGGAACTCGCCTCAGCCGCTTCCTCGGCCTCCGGTAGCCCTTCGTGAATCAATTCTTCGTCACGGAGCAGCAGCTCGATGTCGAGCAGCACCGTGAGTTTTTCGGAGGCGTTCGCCATCCCGTTGATGAAGCGCGCGTCGGCGCGGATGCCCATCTCGGGCGGTTCGCGGATCTCCGACTCGCGGATGTCTAGGACGTCGGAGACGGCGTCGACGACGAGGCCGACGATGCGCTCGCCGACCATGACGACGATGACGACGGTGAATTTGTCGTGCTCTTTTTCTCCGATGCCGAACTTACGCCAGAGGTCGACCACCGGAATGACGGCGCCTCGGAGGTTCATGACGCCGCGGATGTGGGACGGCGTGTTGGGGATCGGCGTAATGGCGGAGTAGCCTTTGATCTCCTGGACCTTCAGGATCTCGATGCCGTAGCTCTCCTGGTCCAGGGTGAACGTGAGGTACTGCCGGATGGCGTCCGACTGAATCTCTGGTGCTTCGATGACTGCTGCTTCTTGCATGTGTTCTCCCGTCCGCCGGCGAGCCGGCGCGGTTATCCTCCAACCTGGTTCACGAGTCCACGGTTTCCGCGACCGGCTCTTGGGCATGCGCCGCCGGCGGCTCCGCGGTAACCATCCACTCATCGGCCAAGACGGCAAGACCACTGATGTCTAAGATCAGGGCCGCGCGTCCGTCGCCGAGAATCGTCGCGCCGAGGGCGCCCTCAACGCGGCGGAAGTTCTCTTCGAGGCTCTTGATGACGACCTGGAGATGGCCCAGGAGTTCGTCGACGAGCAGCGCCAGCAGGCGGCCCTCGTGCTCGACGATGACGACCAGCGCCTCGCTGGGATCGGTCACCGCGTCCTCGATCTCAAAGAGTTCGTGTAGCCGCACCAAGGGCAGCGTCTCGCCGCGAACGAGGACGATCTCACGCTCGCCGGCCGGTCGGCGAATGTGTTCGCGCTTGGGGCGCAGCGACTCGATGATCGAGACCAACGGCAGGACGAAACGGTCCGGGCCGACGCGCACCGACAAGCCGTCGAGGATGGCCAAGGTCAACGGCAGGGTGATCGTGGCGCGGGTTCCCTCCCCCGCGCGACTGGTCATGGCGACGGTTCCGTTGAGCGCTTCGACGTTCTTGCGCACGACGTCCATGCCGACGCCGCGGCCGGATAGATCGCTGGTCTGCTGCTTGGTCGAGAAGCCCGGCTGCATGATGAGGTCGAAGAGCTGCTCCTCGCTGAGTTCCGTATCGGGCTCGATCAGTCCGCGTTCGAGGGCCTTGGCGCGGATGCGTTCGGCGTCGAGGCCGGCGCCGTCGTCTTCAATCTCAATGACGACGTTGCCGCCGCGGTGGAAGGCGCGCAGGTGAATGACGCCCTGCTCGGGTTTGCCGGCGGCGATGCGCGCCTCGGGCGATTCGATGCCGTGGTCGGCGGAGTTGCGGATGAGATGCGTGAGCGGGTCGGTGATGCCCTCGACGACGCCTTTGTCGAGTTCGGTCTCCTCGCCGCTGATCTCGAGTGCGATCTTTTTGCCGAGGTTGGAGGCGATGTCACGAATCAGGCGCGGGAAACGGCTGAAGACGCTGCCGATCGGGAGCATGCGGACGCCCATGATCTGCTCTTGCAGCTCGCGCACGTAGCGTTGGGTCTCTTCGAGCGCCTGGCCGAGCAGGTGGGGCTTCGAGGGGTCGAAGTCCTGCACGGCTTGGCTGGCCATCGATTGCGCGATGACGAGCTCGCCGACCAGGTCGATCAGCTTGTCGACCTTCTCCGTCGAGACGCGGATGGAACTCGACTCGCGGCGTTGGGTCCCGCGCGACCGCTTGGCGCCGCCCGCCTTGGCCGTCCCGGCCGCCTTCTTGCGCTCGGCCGGTTTTCCTTGAGGATCTCCGGACTCCGCTTCGCCGTGCGCGTCGCGCTGTTCGCGGATGGTGATCTCCGAGCCGTCCTCGACGAAGAGGAAGACGTCCTCGACGTCCTCGTGGGAAGCGGCGCTGTGCATGCGGCAGGTCCAGGCCAGCGAGCACAGGCCCGGGTCGAGGTCGGCGAGCGGGGGGATGCGGTCGAGCTTCAACTCGACTTGGTCGAAGGCGCCCGATTCGCTCAGCTCGCTCAGCTCGCGTAGGACGAGCAGCGGATCCATGCCGGTCTGGAAGAGGTTGTCGGCGGCGGTGAACCCGATCTCGTAGGAGACGACTTCCGCGCCTTCCTTCTCGGCGGATTCGGAGGAGACGGGCGCGTCGGTCGAGGGCGGCTCGCCGTCCACGTCGGCTTCCAGTTCGGCGAGTTGATCCGCCAGCCCGTCAGGCTCGCCTTCACCGGCTTGCACGGCGGCCAGGAGAGAACGCAGCGCGTCGACGGATCGGAGCAGCAGGCCGGTGCGCTCGGCGGTCGGTTCGAGCCGTCCGTCGCGGAGTCGGTCGAGCACGCTCTCGAGGGCGTGAGTGAAGCTCATGACCGAGTCGAAGCCGAGCGAGCCGGCCGCGCCCTTGATGGAATGGGCGTCGCGGAAGACCTCGTGCAGGTCGTCCTCAACGGGCGCGTCGCCGGCGCCGACGGCCGCCTCGATGCGGAGGAGGCCGGCTTCCATGTTTTCGACGTGTTCGTCGGCGTCCTGGAAGAATCCGTCGCGAAATTGGCTGAGATCGATATTCACAAGCGACTCCGTCAGTCCCTGGGACCTAGGGCAATACCTTGCCGATGACTTTCAAGAGCTTGTTCGGCTCAAACGGCTTGACGATCCACCCCGTGGCGCCGGCGGCCTTGCCTTCCTGCTTTTTGGCGCCTTGGGATTCGGTGGTCAGGATGAGGACGGGGAGGAACTTGAGCGCCGGTCGCTCGCGCAGGCGCTTGACGAAGGTGATGCCGTCCATCACGGGCATGTTCACGTCGGTGATGACGAGTTGGACGGCGTTCGAATCCAGGCGATCGAGGCCTTCTTGTCCGTTCTCGCCCTCGACGACGTCAAAGCCGGCCTCGCGCAGCGTGTAGGAGACCATCTGGCGCATGATCTCGGAGTCGTCCACGACTAGTACTGTCTTTCCCATGCTGGTTGAAACTCCTTTGTGGGGCTAGAACAGCTCCACGTCGTCGTCGTCGTCCTCGTCGGCCGCGCCCGATCCGTCGTCGGCGATGCGCTCGGATTCCATCGTGTAGCGGTCGTGCTGGAGACGCCGAATCTCGTCACGACGGACGTTGTCCTGTTCGCCGGACTCGCCGGCCAAGGCGCCGAGCGGTCTCCCGACGTCGCTGTGCAGAGCGTCCAAGGCTTCGACGACGTGCTCGATGCGCTGGCTGACGCGGTCTTGAAACTGCAGCCCGACGACGGCGCGGGAGATGTTCTTCTCGAGCTCGCGGCCCTGCTCGTGCGTTCTCGACAGGAACTCTCGGCTCGTCTCGTGCGTGTCGCGCAGCTCATTCAAGAGCGTTTCCACCTGGACGCGCTGTTGGGTGATGAACTCGGCGTCTTCGGTGGCCAGCTCGCTCAAGGCGGCGGTCGTTTCAGAGACCTCCTCGAGAACCTCGTCGACGAGTTCTTGGATCGACCAGGACAGTTGAGAGGAGGTCTTGGAGAACTGCGAAATCTGGCTGGCGACTTCGGCGAAGCTCTGTCCCTCTTGGGCCAGTCGGACGGCTTCGATCTTGGCGTTGACGCCGAGCAGCTTGGTGCCGAGGACGACGTCGTTGAACTGCTCGACGACGTCGTTCACCTTTTTGACGCAGACGCCGACGCGCATCATGCGAGCGGCGGCGCGTTCGGCCTGATCGGCGTTGCTGCTGACGCGTTGAAGCAGGAGGCTGAGGGCGGTCTCGGAGGTTTCGATCAAAGCTTCGAGCCCGGTGTGGTCGTCGGCGGAACCGAGCAGCTGGGCGGATTCGGAGACGCTCTGTCTGATCTGACGCGTCAAGCCCTCGAAGCAAGATCCGATTTCGACCACCGCGGTTTCTACCTGCTTGGCGGTCTCGCCGAGCTGGCGCTGCAAGGACGGGAGCTGCTCAAGGTGAGCGGAAGCCTCGACCTCGAGTTGCGCCAACAGGGCCTGCCGGTCCGGCGCCTCCTCTACTGCCGGAGACGGATGGATCGGACCGGCGCTCACTCGGCTTCGGTCTCCGGCGGGGTGCTTGTCTTGGTCGAGCTGCGGGCGCTCTTGGAGACGGCGGCGCTTGCCGGTTCGAACAGCTCGGCCGCGCCGGCCAAGGCCAGAAGGCTCGCTACGGCCTCGGAGGGCTCGGTCACCGAGAGCGGGCGGTTCCGGCGCTCGGCTTCCGCTCGGAGGGCAAGCAAGACTTGGAGGGCGCTGCCGTCAATGCGCGCGGCGTCGCTCCACTCGATGACGATGGGCTTGCCGAGGTCGAGAGCGGCGATGGCCAGCTCGCGGAGTTCCGCGGCTTCGAGCGCGCTCACTTCCTCCTCCAGGCGTAGATCCACACGTTGGCGGCGCTTGCGCAGTTCCATGATCGGCATAGGCTCTTGAGGGGGAGGCCGCGGAGATATCCCGGGCCTCAGGCAGCTCATCGTCCCTGTCCAAGCCGTTCTGTAGGCTCGCCCGGAAATTGCCCGCTTTTGCACGGAAGCGCGCTAAGAACACTTCCAGACGGCCGATGACGAGGTTCATGAGAACGCTCGCAATCACCCTTCTCGTGGTCTCTTTTACGGGACTCGCCGCTGCGCAGGACGAACGTGTTTGGGATACCAACACCAACGCCTGGCTGATGTATTTCGGAGACCATCCGGTGAGTGAACGCTGGGGCGTTCACCTGGAGGGGCAACTGCGCCGCGCCGACGCCGGTTTGACCGCACAACAACTGCTGCTGCGTCCCGCAGTGAACTATCAAGCGTCCGGAAACCTATTGCTCACGGCCGGCTGGGCCTTCATCCAGACTTACCGCTCGGGCGGATTTCCGCCGCCGTCGCGTTTCCCCGAGCAACGCTTCTTCCAACAGGCGATCGTCAAGCACGGCGTCGGCAAGTTCAGCGTCGCGCACCGTTATCGACTGGAACAGCGGTTCATCGGCAGCACGCTGCCGGGCTTGGACGGGCCGGAGGTTCAGGACTGGCGCTATGAGAATCGCTTCCGCTACATGGTTCGCGGCACGGTGCCGATCGCGCGGAGAAAGGGGCTCTATCTGGCCGCTTATGAGGAGTTCTTCATGAACTTCGGCGGCAACGTGGCGTCGAACGTGTTTGACCAGAACCGTCTGTACGGCGCGGTCGGCAAACGGATGGGACGCGCCGGAAACATCGAGTGGGGTTATCTGAACCAAATCGTGCAGAAGCGCAACGGGCGCGTGTTCGCCGCGAATCACACGGTGCAGATCGGTTGGTTCTCGAACTTCTCTTTCCGCTAGCCTGCTTGTCTCAGCGGCAGCCGGGGCTAGACTGGGGATCATGTTGCAGTTCCCCTCGTCGGTCGTGTTCGCTCCCCTTCGTCGTGTTCGCTGGGCCAGACGTTTGGCTTGGGCGGCGCCGACGGTCTTCGCGGCGTTGTGCGCGTGCGGAGGGGGCGTGGCGCAGGAGCGGGTTCACTCGACCGTGGTCGACCGGGCCGGAGCGGTTTCGATTCGTGGGGAGGTTTGGGCGGACAACTGGTTCGCCTTCTACCTGGGCGAAGAGCTGATCGTGGAGGACTCGGTTCCGATCACGACCGAGCGGTCGTTCAATGCCGAGTCGTTCGAGTTCAAGGCGGACTATCCGTTGCAGCTCAACTTTGTCGCGAAGGATTTCCGGGAGAACGACACGGGGCTCGAGTATATCGGCACGCGGCGGCAGCAGATGGGGGACGGCGGGTTGATCGCCCAGTTCACCGACAGCTCGACAGGGCGGACGATTGCGGTCTCTGATGCGGACTGGGGCTGTCTGGTGATCCATGAGGCGCCGCTTGATAAGGCTTGCGCGGACGAGGAGGATCCGAAGCCGGGAGAGGGGCCGTGCGGGTTCAGGAAGACGGGCGAGCCCGAGGGCTGGAAGACGGCCGACTTCGACGACTCCGCGTGGACGCCGGCCGTTGAGCACAGCGTGGAGGCGGTGCGCCCGAAGCATGGGTACGACGAGATCGCTTGGGCGCCGGAAGCGAAGTTGATTTGGGCGGGCGACTTGGAGACGGACAATACGATCTTGTGTCGGGCGACGGTGGATGCGCCGGAATAGGTCGTTCTTTTGGGTTTGTCCGTGGGCTCGCGTGGGGGTAGACTCGCGTCAGGTATTTCGACGGAGGGTGGGATTCATGTGGAGACGGAAAGTCGGGGCGGTTGCGGCGATGGCCTGCGCGTTGGCTTGTGGAGGCGGGCCTGTTGCGCCGGATACGGCATCCGACAAGACCGCCGATCAACGGAGCGAGGTTCAGCGGCTGCGCGACGCCGTCCACGAAGCAGACGAGGCGCTGATTCAGCTTCGGACGCTGGCGGAGGCGGGCGACGCCGAGGCGCAGCTCTCCCTAGCCTCTTCCTACGCAAATGTCCGCGCTCTGCGAAACGAGGTCGAATCAGCGAGGTGGTATCTCGCCGCCGCGCGCCAGGGCTTGGCCGTGGCGCAGGCAAGCATCGGTAACGCCTATCTGCTCGGTAGCGGCGTCGAGAAGAACGTCGACAAGGGCCTGTTTTGGTTGCGGCTCGGCGCCGACCAAGGGATGTGGTTGGCCGCCGGCTCGTTGGGGAACCACTACCGCGGGGAACGATGGGATGAGCCCGGGGATTTCGTGCAGGCCTATCGCTGGTATTCCGTCGGCCTTACGATCGCCGAGCGGAACGAGCGCGAGACCATCATCGAGATTCTGCGTAAGAGACGGGATCAGATTGCCGGGCGGATGAGCGCCGAAGAAATCGCCGAGGGCGAGCGGTTGGCGGCGGAATGGGTCCAACGCGATTGGAGCGAGTTGCAGTCGCGCTTGGACGAGCTGGGCTAGGCCTACTTGTTCGAGTTCGGTTCACCGGACAAACCCGCCGCGAGACCCAAACCGATATAGAGCGAACCGGTCGCGAGCCGCTGGCGTCGCCGGCTTGTGGCAGAGCCGCGCATCCAGTCGGCAAGCCCTCCCGCTAGGCAGGCGTAGACGCTGTCGCTGGCGACGGCCACCACCAGGAAGACCGCGCCGAGCGCCATGAACTGAAGGGCCAGCGGTCCACGGGCCGGGTCGGTGAACTGCGGCAAGAAGGCGACGAAGAACAATGCGGATTTCGGATTGAGGAATGAGACGACGACGCCGTCGAAGAACGCGCCGCGCATGCAGCGCCGATCGACTTTGGCGACGTCGAGAGGTTGGTCGGATTCGCGCAGACGACTGACGCCGAGATAGATCAGATATGCGGCCCCGAAGAATTTGACCGTCGAGTAGACGGCGGCGGATTGCAAGACGACCGCGGACAGCCCGGCTGCCGCGGCCGCGATCTGCAGTTGGGCTCCGAAGGCGACGGCGAGTACCGAGACCAGTCCGGCTCGGCGACCTTGGTCGAGCGAACGGGCTACGACGTACAACACCGCCGGGCCGGGCACCACCAGCAGCAACAGCGAAGCCGCCAGAAACGCGACGAGCGAACCTGCGTCCGGAAGCAGCTCGAAGAACATCTAGGCGCCCCCGCGAAGGGCGCCTAAAGAAGCTTGGGCGGAGTCGTCTTTGTCGTCTCCTTGGCGCTCGCGGGCGACCTTGTCGCCTTCTCCGGGGGCGAGGAAGAGATTGCGTTCGAGGCCGTGTTGGCGATCGTAGAGTTCGCGGTAGCGGCCTTCGAGGGCGTAGAGTTCGGCGTGGGTTCCGCGCTCAACTACGCGACCGCCTTCCACGACGAGGATCTGATCGGCCGCGCGGATGGTGGACAGACGGTGGGCAATGACGAAGGTCGTGCGGCCCTGCATCAGGTATCCGAGACCTTCCTGGATGAGCGCCTCCGACTCGGAGTCGAGCGACGAAGTGGCTTCATCGAGAATTAGGATGCGCGGCTTGGCTAGGACGGCGCGGGCGATGGCGACGCGTTGGCGTTGGCCGCCGGAGAGCTTGACGCCGCGCTCGCCGACGATCGTGTCGTAACCGTTCTCAAAACCTTCGGCGAACTCGTCGACGCGGGCGATGCGGCAGGCTTCGAGGATCTGCTCTTCGGAGGCGTCGGGGCGCGCAAAGGCGACGTTTTCGCGGATGGAGCCGTCGAAGAGGAAATTCTCCTGGAGGACGACGCCGAGCTGGGTGCGGTAGGACGGGATCTTGACCTCGGCGAGGTCTTGACCGTCGACCAGAATCTTGCCCTCGCGCGGATTGTGAAAGGCGGAGACGAGGCCGATGATGGTCGACTTGCCGGAGCCGGACGAGCCGACGAGGGCGGTCATCGTACCGGGCTCGGAAGTGAAGCTGACGTCGTGGAGGACGTCCGTTCCTTCCTCGTAGGCGAAGGTGACGGAGTCGAACTCGACGCGGCCTTGGATCTCGGGCAACTCGACTTGGCGGCGCGGGTCTTCGTCTTCAGGGCGTTCATCGAGGACTTCGCGGGTGCGTTCGAGGCCGGCGACGGCTTCCATGAGTTGCGTCGAGATGTTGACGACCTGGAAGAGCGGCGCGACGAACATCGCCGAGAAGATGGTGAACGAGACGAGGTCGCCGAGCGTCATCGTTTCGGCGAAGACTTGGTTGGCGCCGATCCACAGGATCAGAGCGCCGAGGCCGCCGAGCAAGAGTTGAGCCGAGACGGCGACGAGGGCTGTGCCGGTGAGCGTGGTGTAGATGTTGGCGAGGATTTCGAGCGCGCCCTGGCTAAACACGCGCGCCTCGCGCTCCTCGGCGTGGTAGCCCTTGACGACGCGGACGCCGCCAAGCGATTCGGTCAAGCGGCCGGTGACGCGGCTGTTGATCTTGCGACGCTCTCGAAAGGCCGGGCGGAGCTTCTTGAAGGCGCGCCAGAGGACGACTAGAAACACCGCAATCACGAGCAGCGAGAGGCCGGTGAGTCGAGGGCTGATGCGAATCAAGACGACCAACGCGACGCCCGAGGTCAGCAGGCCTCCGACGAGTTGCACGAGGCCGGTTCCGACGAGGTTGCGTACGCCTTCGACGTCGCTCATGATGCGCGACACGAGCGAGCCGACCTGACGCGCGTCGTAGAAAGAGACCGAGAGGCGACCGATGTGTTGTTGAACCTGCTGGCGGAGTTCGGCGATGAGCTTTTGCGCGGACTTTGAAAGCAGTTGCGTGAGCGAGAACGCGGTCGCGGCCTGGATGAGTGTGGCGACCACGATGGCGAGCGTGACCGGGCCGAGCATGTCGTGCTTGCCTTGGCCGATGATGTCGTCGACGACGAACTTCGAGGAGGCGGGCAGCACGAAACCTGCGCCCCGGCTGATCAGGATCAGAAAGAGTCCGCCGATCAGGACGCCTTTGCGCGGCGCCACGATATCGCGGACGAGAGGGCCTAGCTCGGCTAAGCGGACGGGCTTCTTCTCGGCCAAGCCTTCAGTATAGGGTTCGCTAGGCGGCGGCGAAGTGCGCGACCAAGCGGTCGAGGCAGCTGGTCCAGCCTTGGACGTGCTTGTCGCGGAGGTCGCCGTCGGGGAAGCGCTCATGGGTCAAGCGCAAACGTACGCCGTCGCCGTCGGGCTCGAAGTCGAGCGAGAGACGGGTCTCAGGTTGGCCGGCGACGTCGCCCTCTTCCCAGCGCCAGGTGCAGACGATGCGACGAGGGCGGTCGACTTCCAAGTACTCGCCGACGGCGACGTGGGGCGCCCCGGATTCGACGTGGCGCATGGCGATGCGGAAGCGACCGCCGGGCCGCGGATCGGCTTCGGCGGTGATTTCGAAGCCTTCGCCGGGCGCGAACCAGGCTTGGAGAAGATCGGCCCGGGTCCAGGCGTCAAAGACTTGCTCCGGCGAGGCGGTGAAGGTGCGTTCGAGTTGGAGGCTTTCCATGGGTAGAAGGTTTGGAGAAGGTTTTAGGTTTTAGGTTTTAGGTTTTAGGGGGCGCCTAGGTAGGACTCTAGTTGGTCGAATTGGCGGTTCCAGAAGATGCGCTGGGCTTCGATCCATTGCGAGGCTTGTTCGACGGTTTGCGGGCGGATGCGGCAGCGATGGATGCGGCCCTGCTTTCGGCGTTCGATGAGTCCGGCCGATTCGAGGACGCGGAGGTGACGAGAGATGGCCGGGGCGCTGACTTTGTATGGCTCGGCGAGTTCGCCGACCGAGGCCTCGCCGCGGCCGAGTCGCTCGACGATGCCGCGTCGGATGGGATCGGAGAGGGCGCCGAAAACGGCGTCGAGATCGGCGGCGCGTTTCTTGGCCACACGTTTCTTCGAAGAGCGGCTTCGCTTAACCACGTCGTTAATTATATGTTATTCGGCCGCCTTGGTCGAGGAGAGAATCCATTCGAGGTAAGGCGGCGCGCCTGTAGAGACGTCGAGTGCGACGAACTCGGGGACGTCGTAGTCGTGGAGTTCCCGGACGGCTTGCTCCAGTTCTTGGACGAGCGGCGCCGAGGTCTTGATCACCAAGAGCGACTCGGCTTCGTCGTGCACGGCATCCCGCCATCGGTAGACGGAGCGGATGCGCGGGACGATGTTGACGCAGGCGGCTAGGCGTCGCTCGACGAGCGCGCGGGCGAGGCGTTGGGCGGCGACTTCGCCGGAGCAGGTGGTGAGACAGATGCGGACTTGGGACATGAGGACTCCCGTCGGGCTATTGAGTTTGGGCCGACGTCCGATTGTGTCCTAAGATTGGTAGTCGTGAAGTTCAAATCTCGCAAGAGTCTATTGGCGGCGCTGGGAGTTGCGGCGCTGGCGGGAGTTTGGCTTCAGCAATCGGGTTTCTCCACCTTTGTGGACGTGCGCGACTCATGGCGAGAAGAGAGCCGCCTGGCGCGTGAGGTGGAAGAATTGGAAGGCGAGAACGAGGCGCTGGCCGACGAGGTCGAGGCGTTGCGGCAGAACGGCGAGGCGATTGAACGGGTCGCGCGAGAGAAACTCGGATTGGCGCGCGAAGGCGAGATTGTCGTCGAAGTGCCGAACAAGAAATAGGCCTTTCATTCCTTCCGCTTGGCGGACTTCCGCATCGAATCCGGTTGTTCCAGACAGAGGGCGTACTTTCGCCCCGACGTACGCATCTGGAAACTAACTATGACTCGACGAAGCAGCATTCTTCTTGCGCTCTTGGGCGCTTCCCTGGCGTCGTCCGCGTTCGCGCAGGACGGCACGGAATCGATGACCGGAGTCTGGCACACGAGCAAGCCGGTTCACTACCTGGTGGAGAACACCGTAGAGGATCACCAAGGCGCCAAGATCGAACACGAAAAGCTGAACATCGTCGCTCGCTCGGCGACGATGGAATGGGAGCTCACAGAGTATCCTCACGGATTGATCACCGGCGTGAACCACTGGATCGCCTACAACAGCGACGGAGACCATGCGTTCAAGAGTTCCGAGGCGCTGCTGGGCGCGCATGACGGCAATCGCGTCATCCTGAGCGAACAGCACAACGGCGTTGAGGAGTCGGCGCGGATGGTGTTTGAGTTCGAGCGAGCCGGCGAGGATACGATCCACGGCATCGGCTACAGCGTGTCGGGCCCGAGGATGGTCGCGATGCGGTTTGTGCTGACGCGGAAGGACTGAGCGGGAGGCCGGCGCCGCGACTAGGCGCCGGTCTCTGAAAGAGACGATCGGGCGGCCGCGGGCACGTCGATCGGCGTCTGCTCGACGATCTCGATTCCGAAGCCTTCGAGACCCACGACTTTGCGCGGCCGGTTGGTCAGCAAGCGCACCTTGCTGATTCCGAGGTCGGAGAGGATCTGGGCGCCGATGCCGGAGCGGTACTGGAGGTGCGAATCGCCTTCGGCGGTCGCCGGGCGGACGGCGTCGGTCTGACGAACATCGATGCGGCCGAGACTTCCAGGGACTTCCTGGAGACCAAAGCCTAGCCCGTTCTGATGCAGATAGACGAGCGCGCCTCGGCCTTCGCGGGCGATGCGCTCCAGCGACCCCGTGATGAGATCGCGGGAGGGATGCTCGAGGGCGCCGAAGACGTCTCCGAACAAGTTGTGCGCGTGCATCCGGACGCAGACGGGCTCGTCGCCTGAGACGTCGCCGCGGACCAACGCGACGTGCGTCTCTGCGTCCAGCTCGCTGCGATAGGCGATTGCGTTGAAGGCGCCGAACGGCGTGTCGACGAGCGCCTCGGCGAAACGCTCGACGTACTTCTCATGGGCCAGACGGTAGCGAATCAACTCGGCGACCGAAGTCACCTTCAAGTCGTGCTCTTTGCAGAACTCGACGAGTTGGGGCACGCGCATCATGGAGCCGTCGGCGGACATGATTTCGCAGATGACACCGGCCGGGGTCATGCCGGCGAGTCGCGCCAAGTCGACGGCGGCCTCGGTCTGCCCGGCGCGCACCAGGACTCCGCCCTTCTGGGCCCGGAGCGGCGAGATGTGTCCGGGGCGGGCGAGATCGGAGGGCGTGGTTGCCGGATCGACGGCGACTTGGACGGTGCGGGCTCTGTCCGCGGCGGAGACGCCGGTGGTGGTCCCCACGGCGGCGTCGATCGGCTCGCAGAAGGCGGTGCCTCGCGACGACGTATTGCGCGTGGAGGCGAGAGGAATCTGCAAGCGATCGAGCCGCTGTTCAGTGAGCGCGAGGCAGATGAGGCCGCGGCCGTGAGTCACCATGAAGTTGATGATCTCCGGCGTTACGGATTCAGCCGCGATGGTGAGATCGCCTTCATTCTCGCGGTCCTCATCGTCGACGACGACGATCATGCGACCCGCGCGAATCTCTTCGAGGGCTTCTTCAATCGAAGCGAAGGGCATCCCCGGAGTCTAGCAAGGGGGCCCTGCGCCGTCGTCCGACGGGAAGGCTAGGCTCGCTTGCGACGTCCGAGTCGGGTCAGAACTAAGCCGGCAAGCAGAAGAGTCCAGGTGGCGGGTTCGGGCACTTCGGCGGCGCCGGGATCGCCGGCAAGCCCTCCGTCAAGACCGCCGCCCGGGTCGCCGTCGAGATCTCCGCCGAGACCGGAGCCTGGGCTGGCCGTTCCGAAGGCGACGTTGTCGATCAGAGGCGTGATCGAAACGGAGGAGGCGGCGGCGGAGAAGACGGAGACGCGCCCGATGCCGACGCCGTCGGTGGAGATGCCGTAGAACGTCGGGCCTTGGGGAGAAGCGCCGACCTCGTGACTGGCGAGCAGGCCTCCGAAGGGATCGTAGACCTCGATCATGACGAGTTCCGAGACGAGTTGCCTGAGCGACTCGGCGGTCCAGAGGTCGAAGCCGAGGTGATAGTTTCCGGGGTCCAGACGGATGTTTAGGATTCGACCGGGATCGGCGGCGCCGAGGGCCCGCGACGGAAGGCCAGGGAGGGCTTGGGTCCGGAGTACGGCGAGCGGTTCGGAGCCGAAGCCTGCGTCGAAGCGCGCGCCCGGCGCGACGTCTCCCGAAGAGAAGACGGCGTTGGACGAGACCGCGCTGAGCGGACCGGCGATGACGGCGAGACCTGTTGCGCCGAGACCTGTTGGGCCGGGGTCGGTCGAGGAAGACTCGAAGTCTTCAACCACTAGGCCTGGGACGGCTAGGTCGAAGGCTATCCGGTCTTCGAACTTGATTAGCGTGGCGGAAGCCGGCAGGGCGGAGGCCGCCAGGATGAGGGAGAGGGCGAAGGTATGTGCGGGTACCGGAATATTCATGATTTGCGGGCGGCGCGCTGACGGCGCCGTATGAGGGGGATCGGCGGCACGCGAGCGTCTCCGCATGAGTTAAATTCCCTAGGCCAGGCGAGCGTGCCGGGATAGGTAACGATCCGGGACGTTGTGTGGTCACCTAGAACTGGTGACCGCGCTCGGAATCGCAACGCTGCTCTTGGTCGGCGCCGCGCTGTTGCCGTTGGTGAAGAGCGGCCGTTGGTGGATTCGCTTTTGCGACTTTCCACGCGTGCCGCTCGTCTTGCTGTCGGCGGCGGCGTTGGCGTGGTGGGGACTTCTCCCCGTCGAAGATCTGCTGTTGAAGGCCGCGGCGATGCTGAGCCTCGTGGGCGCTCTGGTTGTGCACGGCGTTCAGATGGTTCCTTTTTCGCGGCTTCATCCGAAAGAGTCGTTGGCGCCGAGGCAGTCGGAATACGCGGCGGAGGGACGCGTGCGTCTATTGGTCTCGAACGTCTTGATGACGAATCGGCATTCAGACGGAATGCTCAGACTGGCGAGGAGCGAGGATCCGGATCTATTGCTGTTGCTGGAACCGGACGAGCGCTGGTCGCGTGAGCTTGAGACGCTACACCAGGCTTTTCCGCATCGCGTCGAAGTCCCCTTAGACAACACGTACGGCATGATCCTCTTCTCGAAGCTCGAGCTACAGGACCCGGAGGTCCGCTATTTGGTCGACGAGGGCGTACCGTCGATCCGTACGCGGGTGCGACTGCGCGACGGGCGGCGGTTTGAGTTGTACTGCTTGCATCCGGTTCCGCCCGACGTCGCGCAAGATACGACGGAGCGGGATGCGGAGTTGGTGATGGTGGGGCGCGAGGTTGCGAAAACGGGCGCCGCTTCGATCGTCACCGGGGACTTGAACGACGTGGCGTGGTCGCATACGACGCGGCTTTTCCGGCGTCTGAGCGGACTGCTGGATCCGCGCATCGGACGGGGATTGTTCTCGACGTTTCCGGCGGGCGCGCCGACTTCCCTGCTCCGTTACCCGCTGGATCACGTGTTTCACTCGAAGGAGTTTCGCTTGGAGCGTATGAGTACCCTGCGGGCCCCGGGATCGGACCACCTGGCCGTATCGGCGACTCTGCTCTACCAACCGGAGGGACAAGCGGCTCAAGACGCGCCGGAGAGGGATGCGGACGATCGTCGCGAGGCGCGTGAGATCTTGGAAGAGGAGGCGCTGGGCGAACCGCGCTCGCCGACTTGGCGGCGATGACGGCCACCCAATGAATCCATCCGTGTGAAGCGGCCGCGGCGAGGCGCTCAGGCGCTGTTCCAGATTCGGGACTTCCAGTCGGGATCGAAGCCGTCTCCAGACTCGGCGATCTGGCGCAGGTCGCGGTAGGACTCCAGAAGAAGGATGCGCGGGACCTGCGTGAGAGGCACTGCGTTGACGGACCACGGGTCGCCGTCCGCAGTTCGAAACGACAGCCCTTGGAGAGCGGTCGGGTGGTCTTGCTCGGGCAACTCATTTCCGGTGAACCCGATATGGACCTCCAAGCCGAGTTCGGGGAAGGGCTTCTGGAAGGACAGAAAGACTCCCGCATCGAGGGCAGGACCTCGCAGATACCCGAGCTTCTTGCAGGCGTTGCGAAGGGCGTAACCGGAGATCAGGTATCCCTCGAAATCGTCAATCGACTTAGCGTCCAATTGATCGTCCGAGAGTTCCGGCAGCCCTCGTGCGAATTGACCAAACAGCGGCTGAACGGCTCGTTCGGCGAAGTGGTCCAGCCATGGGATGCCGATCTCCGGCGGCGTGTTGGCGTCGTGGCAGAGCAGGACTTCCTTGAAGCCGTCGGGGGAGACGACCGCCCCGCTCGAAGCGAGGAGGGCGTCGCCGGACGGCCGCACCGTCACCGGCGCCTGCTCGGCCCCTTCCAGCCGCCAGACCAGTTCCGAACAGAGCTCGCGCATGACCGGATGCTCGAGGAGGGCTTCCCGCCAGAGCGCGACGGTCCAGCGTCTCTCGAGGCACATGGCAACAAAAAGGCGCTGCGTCTGTTCCTTGACCACGGACTTGATTTGCTTGCGGGACGCGGAAAGGCGGCGGCGAGACTCGGCGGCCATTTCCGGATCGTCTTTGGAGGCCCGCTTGGGCAGTTGCCGGCGCTCTTTGCCTTGCTCGTCGCGCAGCAGGAGGGTGCGACCAGGCGTGAGTTCCGCGACGAACTTGCGTGGTCCGTAGCCGAGTACGAGACGGCCGTCCGAATCCAAGTCGCCGTCGGGGATCATGCGGTCCGCGAGTTCGTCCGGCGTCCAGCCCTTGCGTTCGGCGATCTCGTCGACGACCTTGGCGGCTTCCAGGCGGATGCCGCGAGTGCGGAAGTTCTTGGACGTCGCGACGAGGAACTGGATCGCGGAGGAGGAGTCGATCCAGCCGAGCATTCTGACGAGCGCTTTGCACTGAGCCAGCCGCCAGCCGTACCAGGCTCGGATGTACTTGACGGCCAGGTCGACGGCTTCCTCACCGGCGCAGGCCGCGGGAACGGCCAAGACGCCCTTGGACGCGATCGCGGAGCCGACAGGCTGCTTGAGGAAGCTCTCGACCATGGCGTCGAAGTCCAGTTCCACGCCGGGATCGAACTCCGGAGTGATGCGGGACCAACGTTCGAGCTCATCCAGCTTGGCCCGCGCCTTCTCGCGAGCCTGCTCAATTGAGCCGGGCATGAGGTCGAAGTCGATCCAGGCTTTGAGCACGGCGGTCCCGAACGCCGCGGCTCCTTCAGTGAGCGCGATCTGGCGACGAAGGAGCGGTCCCGCATCCGGCTTTTTGAGTCGGTGTGCTTGGAGCAGCCACCATGCAGCGGTTTCGGGCGAAACAGACGACCGGTCGCGGCGCCAGCGGAGGCGCGGGAGTTGATCGAACGGAAGCCACGCCAGGCTATCGGGAAAGGCCCTCTTGGAGACGGCCTCGGCTGCCTCTCGTTCGATCTGCTCGTGGTCGAGAATGCTTTCGGCAGGCGCGCCGAGACGTTCGAGGGCCGACATCATGGCCTCACGAGCGGCGCCGTTCTTCTCTTTGGCTAGGGCTTCGCGTATCGGGTCCACGGCGGAAGATTCGTTGACGGCGCCGAGCCACTCCGCAGCCACGGTTCGGACGGGAGCCTTCTTGGACGCGAGAGCTGAGAGGATGCGCTCCGCTCGATCCGGCTCTCGGGAGAGGGCTTGTTGGGCCAACGGACGAATAGTTTTGGCCGAGCCCAACGCTTGTTCCCAAATCGTATCCACGACGGCGCCCAAGAGCTCCGGCGCGGATTGAAGCAGCTCGTACGCCTTCTGAGCGCGGTCTAGATCATGACTGGGGCCAATCGACCGAGTAGCCGGCCGACCCCCTAGGCAGCTCGAAAGGTACTCAGGGCGGGCGACAAAGAACGCCGACACGTCCTCCGCAGACCATCCCTTCAGACCGGGACCGAGTGCAGGAATGAGCGCGTCGGCGACGAGGGCGTCGTCCAAGCCGAGGAGCCGGAATGCGTCGGCGAGATCGACCAGGTCGAACGCCAGTGGACAGGTCGCGCGATAACGCGCCAGCGTCTTCCGTCCGGTCCAGGTCAGAGTATTCGGCGTGATCTCGCCCCAGATCAGCATCAGCCGAAGCAGTTGAACGACATCGAGACCGCAGAATCCCTTCCCGCAGAGTTCCCCATCAGGCGCTAACAGGAGACTCAGATTCCGATCTCCCGGCGGGAAGAGATTCTCGACCGTTGCGCCCGGATCGGCGACGCGATGAAGGATATACCGTTCGTCCTCCTCACTCAGGAGTTCGACTGAGCCGCGCGCCTGCCACGCGCTCCCGTGCATTCGGGACCTCGCTGACTGAATGGAGTCGTTGGCGCGCGCGACGAGGTCGCGAATCGTTTGACGCCCGGCTTCAGAGAGCGGAGCGTCCAGGCGAATCTCGTGGGCGGAGTCCGACATGCCGACAGGCTAGGATCGCATGCTACGCAGCCGGCTTAGGTTGACATTCTACCCATGCACGTCGATACTGGGGTCGAATGTCGACCCGAACGAACGAAAAAGACCGCATCACGCTGCTTCAAGGGACGTTGGATCTGCTGATCCTGCGAACGTTGGTGCTCGGAAAGCAACACGGACAGGGGATCGCGCGGGCGATTCAGCAGACGTCGGACGACGTGCTGCTGGTCGATCACGGATCGCTCTACCCCGCCCTACAGCGGCTGGAGGCGAAGGGCTGGATCAGCGCCGCTTGGGGCGTGAGCGAAAACAATCGGCGGGCGCGGTTCTATCGACTGACGGCGAGCGGGAAGAAGCATCTGGTGCACGAGACCAGTCAGTGGCGTCGGCTCGTGCAGGCGATGTCGTTGGTGCTGGGGCCGGACGGCGCGGAGGGCTAAGCGAATGAAGAAGCGAACCGACGCGGACTTCGCCGACGAGGTCGAAGCGCACATCGCCATCGAGGCCGACCGCCTGGTCGACGAAGGCATGAGCCCGAAGGAGGCGCGGGCGGCGGCGCGGCGCACGTTTGGGAACGTGACGCGGTCGCGTGAGGCGTTCCATGAATCGGGCCGCTGGGCATGGGCGGAACGGCTGGGGCGCGACGTGCGCTATGCGTTCAGGCGGATGCGGGCCGCTCCGCTGTCGACGGCAACGGTGGTTGCGTCGCTGGCGTTGGGGATCGGATTCAATACAGCGATCTTCTCCTTGGCGGACCAGGCGTTGTTGCGTTCGCTGCCGGTGGAGAATCCGCAGGAGCTGGTTCAACTGGAATGGAGCGGAAACTTCGCCGAGCGCGGGATGGGCAGCGTGGGTTACGGCGCCCTGGTTCCTTATGCGCTGTACCAAGACCTGCGCGCAGGGAACGACGTGTTCGAGGACCTGCTGGCGAGCGCACCGTTCCAAGCGCACGTGGCGGCGACGGGCGAGGCGGAGCCGGCGACGGCGGAAGTCGTGACGGGCGGGTACTTTTCCACCTTAGGAGTGCGCGCGGCGGCAGGTAGATTGCTGACGGACGACGACGACCGCGAGCGAGACGCGCATCCGGTGGTCGCGCTGTCGCACGGGTATTGGATGCGTCGGTTTGCGGGCGATCGAAGCGTGGTGGGTAGTTCGATCCGGGTGAACAACTATCCGATGACGGTCGTCGGCGTAGCGGAAGAGTCGTTCCAGGGGCTGGATTGGGGCGTGCCGGCGGACCTGTGGGTTCCGCTGAAGATGAAGGAGAAGGTAACGCCGGGCTGGTACGGGCTTGAGCCGAGACGATCTCGATTCCTGCACGTATTTGGGCGGTTGAAGCCCGGGATCGAGCGAGAGCAGGCGCAGGCGCGTCTGGAGCCCTGGTTCAAGAACTATCTGCAAGCGGATACCGAGCAGGAAGACTGGCCGCGGTTGAGCGAGCAACAGATGAACGAGTTCATGGCGTCGGATCTGAACTTGTTGCCGGGCGGACGCGGCGAATCGCTGGTCCGCCAGCGGGTGCGCGAGCCGATCTGGATCTTGCTGGCGGCGACGGCGATGGTGTTGCTGCTGGCTTGCTTGAACGTGGCCAACCTGTCGTTGGGGCGCGTCCTGGCTCGTGCGCGGACAACGGCGCTGCACTCGGCTCTGGGGGCGACGCGCGGGCGGCTGCTGCGAGAGCAGTTCGTCGAGAGCGCGCTGCTGGCGGCGGCGGGATGCGTTGCGGGCTTGGCCGCGGCGCCTCCAGTGAACCGGCTGTTGATCTCGTTGTTGCCCGCCGGCAACGCGGGCAACCGAGACGGTGCAGCGGCCCTGAGCGCCAGCCTCGACTTACGCGTCTTGGCTTTCGCCGCGGGCGTCGCCGCGTTGACGGCGCTGCTATCCGGCATGGCGCCGGCGCTCTATGCGGCGTCGACGAAACCGATTGAGGCGTTGAAGCGGCAGTCGGCGGGCGTAGCGGGCGGTTTGGGATTGCGCAAGGCGTTGGTCGCCGCACAATTCGCGGCGGCGTTGATCCTGCTGATCGGCGCGGGACTGTTTACGCAAACGCTGGCGACGTTGCGGTCCGAGGGGCCCGGGTATTCGACGAGCAACCTGCTGATGTTCCGCTTGCAGCCGGCGACGACGGGCTACGGCCGCGACGAAGCGAAGCCGCTCATCCGACGAGTTCTGGCGCAAGTCCAGGCTTTGCCCGAAGTCGAGTCGGCGGGGATCGGACGCTTCGAGATGCTGACCGGCGGAGGTTGGAACAACCCGGTGACGATCCGCGCCGACCGCCGGTTCGCGACGGACGAGAACATCACGATGAACGCCGTCAGCCCCGAGTTCTTCGAGACGCTCGGAGCATCGATCGTCGCGGGCCGCAGTTTCGACGAGCGAGACGGACACCCCGAAGCGAGGTGGAACCTCCAGACGGCGATCGTCAACCAGGAGTTTGTCGATCGCTACTTCAACGGAAAAAGTCCGATCGGGGCTTTCGCCGGAATCGGGTCCGGACCGGATACGGATACGCCGATGGAGATCGTGGGCGTCACGCAGGACTTTCACGACCGCGGACTACGTAGCGCCGAGCCGCAGATCTACTTCCCGCTGTGGGAGCTGCCGGCGGGCGACGGGACGTTCTATGTGCGGGCGCGGAGTTCGTCGGAGGCGGCGGCACGATCGATCCGCGCGACGATTCGCGACGTCGATCCGGCGTTGGCGGTGCTCTCGCTGCGAACGATCGAGGATCAGCTCGATCGGCTGCTGGGCAATGAGCGGATGCTTGCGACGTTGGCGGGCGCGTTCGCCGTCACGGCCACGCTTCTGGCGATGATCGGGCTTTATGGCGTGCTGGCGTTTTCGGCGGCACGGAGGACGAAGGAGATGGGGATTCGGTTGGCGTTGGGCGCGCCGCGGCTCTCGGCCGGCGGGCTGATCGTGCGCGAGGCGGCGCTGCTGGCAGGCATCGGACTAGTGGTTGCGCTGCCGTTGATCTGGACGCTGGGGCGGCTGGTCGAGAGTCAGTTATTCGGCGTGACGCCGACGGACCTATCCACCATCGCGGCGGCCGCCGGAGTACTGGGACTGGTGTGTCTGGTCGCCAGCGCCATCCCGGCGCGAAAGGCCGGTGCGGTGAATCCGTTGGAGGCGTTGCGGGCGGAGTAGATCACTCGTGTCGCAGGGCCTGGACGGGCGAGGTGCGCATCGCTCGGCGGGCGGGCGCGTAGCCGGCTAGGGCCGCGGCCGTGAGTAGAGCGAAGACCGCGGCGGCGGAGACGACGGGATCGATCGCCGGGACGCCGAACAGTTGGGCCTCGACGGCCTTGCCCAACGCGAAGGCGAGCGGGAGCCCCAGCGCGACGCCGATCGCGGCGAGCGCGAGAGCCTCGCGGACCACCATCCCGAAGACCTCGTGGCGTTGCGCCCCGAGGGCCAGCCGGACGCCGATTTCGCGCGTGCGCCGCGCGACCGAGAAAGCGGTGACGCCGTAGAGACCGACGAGGGCGATGAGCGTGGCTAGGACGGCGAAGGTCGCCGAGAGGCGCGCGAACAGCAGCTCGATGAAGTGCGTGCGCTCAAGCGAGCGCTCGACGGTCGTGACGCGGAAGACGGCGAGTTCCGAATCGAGCTCGCGGACGGCGCCCGCGGCCGACGAGATGAGGTTCTCGGGTTCGCCGCGGGCGCGCAGATAGAAGGCGATGTGGTCGGGGTTGTCTTTTTGGAGCAAAGGCCAGTAGGTTCGCGGGAAGTCTTCTTCGGCGAGGTCCTTTCCGGCGTGATCGGCTACCACGCCGACCACCTCAAAGGGCAGCACCTTCCCGAGGCCGAAGCCGGTACGACGCCCGATCGCTTGGGCGGGCGAACCGAAGAAGCGGTCGGCGAAGGCTTGATTGACGATGACGACCTCGGGCGCGTCGAGTACGTCGCGCCCGGTGAATTCGCGACCGGCGAGTAGGCCGATCCCGGTGGTCGCAAAGAATCCTGGAAGGACGTAGTTGTGCCCGGCTTGCATGTCCTCGCCTTCCGAGGGCTCGTAGCCTTCGGCCGCGATCGTGTTCTGCCCGTTGGCGCCGGAGAGCAGCGGCGTCGCGGAGGCGCTGACGGATTCGACGCCGGGCAGTTGGGCGAGGCGCCGCTGGAGATCGACGGCGAAGCGGTGCGTACGCTCGGGCGTGTAGCGGTGCTCGGACGGATTGGCGGAAAAGGCGAGCAAGCGATCGACGTCGAATCCCGGATCGCGCTCGAAGAGGACTCCGAGGCTCTTCCCAAAGAGTCCGGCGACGGCGACGAGCGTCAGCGACAGCGCGACCTGGGCGACGATCAGCGTGCGGCGGACGCGGGTCTGCGAGCGGCCTAGCGAGACGGAGGCGGCTTCGTTCTTGAGCGTCTCCGCGTTGGCCGCGCGCACGGTCTGGATCGCGGGCGTCGACCCGAAGATCAACGCCGTCAAGAACGCCAACGCGACCGAGAAGCCGACGACACGGGCGTCGACGGTCGTATTGAGCGCGATGCCGAGCTGCTCGACCGGGATCATGCGTACGAGGCCTTCGGCGCCGATGCGTGCGAAGAGCAGGCCGAACGCCGATCCGGCGAATGCGAGCATCAGCGACTCGACCAGCACTAGGCGAGCAACGGCCGCGCGGGTAGCGCCGAGCGAGGAGCGGAGAGCGATCTCCTTCTCGCGCTGCGCCGCGCGGATCATCAAGAGGTTGGCGACGCTGACGCAGGTGATCAGCAACAGCAACCCCGCCATGCCGCCGAGGATGTGGATGGGGGACGAGACGGCGTTCTGAATCACTTCGAGACCTTGTCCGGCCTCGGCGAACTCGAGTTTGTTAGCGGCGACGCGCGCAGCTTTTTCCTCGCTTCGCGGATGGGCTTCGAGATCGCGGCGGAGAATGCCCTCGTAGACGGATTGGAGATCGGCGAGGGCGCGCTGCGGCGCCGCTCCGGGGGCGAGTCGCGTGAAGATGTTGAGCCAAATCGCGTTGCGGCGGTGGCGCAGGTCGTAGGTCGGGATGGCCACGCCGTTCATCTGGAATGTGATGAACGCGTCGGCCGGACTCAGCTTCTCGAAACCGCGAAAGCCGGGTTGGGCGACGCCGACGACGGTCATCGGAAATCCGTTAAGGCGAACGGTCTGGCCGAGCACGTCGGGATCCGCTCCGAAGTGATCGCGCCAGTACTCGTGGGTGAGCACCATCCACGGCTCGGCGTCCTTCTCGTCGTCGTCCTCGGGCAGGAGCGCGCGACCGAGTTCGGCCTCGATGCCGAGGACGCGAAAGTAGTCGCCGGAGACGATCTCGACGACGCCGCGATCGACGCCAGAACCGGCGTCGAGTGCGACCCGGGCTTGGAAGCGAGCGGCCAGGCCGGAGACGGACTGCGGGCGTTCTTCGGCGAAATCGAGGAAGGCCGGGTAGGAGAACGACGCGGCGTAGCCTTGCGTGGAACCTCCGATGAACGATCCCGACCAGTTGAAGACACGGAGTTCGGACGGCCGCTGGACGGGGAGCAGTTGCAGCAGCGCTTGATCGGCGACGGTGAAGACGGCGCCGGCGGCCCCGATCCCTAGCGCGAGCGCCAGGACCGCAACGACGGTGAAGCCCGGCTTGCGGCCGAGCGATCGGGCGGCGAAACGGACGTCTTTCCACGCGCGGTCGAGGTGGGCGAGGGGGTGCATGTCGTAGACGGTCTCCTGGATGCGGGTGAGGTTGCCGAGTTCGCGGCGGGCGGCGAGACGGGCTTCTTTGGGGGACGCGCCGTCGCGGCGTCGGTCCTCGGCGTCGAGGTCGAGGTGATCGGCGAGTTCGCGTTTCAGGTCGTCGTCGGGGCGCACGTTAGCCTTCCTCGGCGGGCCACATGACGCGAGCGACGCCTTCAAAGAGTTGCTTCCAACGGGACTCCTCGGCGGCTAGATGCTTCCGCCCCTTGGGCGTCAATCGGTAGTAGCGCAGGTCGCGGTTGCGTTCGGGGCTGCGCTCCCAGCGGGCGGCGATCCAGCCCTCGGTCTCAAGCCGACGAAGGGCCGGATAGAGCGAGCCGGTCTCGACCTTGAGCGCGTCGTCGGAGGTGCGCTGGATGTGCTTCGCGATCGCGTGACCGTGCGCGGGTCCGAATACGAGGGTGCGCAGGATGAGCATATCGAGCGTGCCCTGCACGAGGCGGGCTTGGCTGTTCGACATCGCTGCGAGTGTAGATCATCTACAGTGGATTGTCTACATTCGAATTGAGGTTGTTCTCCCGGGGCGGCCCGTATAATCGAAATTTGATTGTCGAAAACGCAGGCGAGTCCTTGGAGATCTTGATGTCGATCAACTGGCAGGTTCTTTCTTGTTTGGCTCTGGCGGCGACGCTGCCTCTCTCGGCGGCGCATCATGAGGAGAGCGCGCTGGTGGATATTCCGTATGAGAAGTTCGTCCTGGACAACGGGCTGACGCTGATTGTTCACGAAGACCACAAGACGCCGGTCGTCGCGGTGAACGTCTGGTACCACGTCGGCTCGAAGAACGAGGTCGTCGGCAAGACGGGTTTCGCGCACCTGTTCGAGCACTTGATGTTCAACGGGTCCGAGAATTTCAACGACGACTACTTCCAGGCGATGGAGCGCATCGGCGCGACGGACCTCAACGGCACGACCAACTCGGATCGCACGAACTACTTCCAGAACGTGCCGACGACGGCGCTGGACGTGGCGCTGTGGATGGAGTCGGACCGGATGGGCTACATGGTCGGGGCGATCGATCAAGAGAAGCTCGACGAGCAACGCGGCGTCGTCCAGAACGAGAAGCGCCAGGGGCAGAACCAGCCGTACGCGATCGCCTACGACATCCGCACCAAGAACACCTATCCGGCCGGGCACCCCTACTCGTGGACGGTGATCGGCGAGATGGAGGACTTGAACGCGGCCGAACTCGACGACGTGCACGAATGGTTCAAGAACTACTACGGCGCGGCGAACGCGGTGCTGGTTCTGGCGGGCGACATCGACGCGGCGACGGCCAGGGAGAAAGTCGAGAAGTACTTCGGGCACATCCCCTCGGGGCCGCCGGTGCAACGGCAGCAGGAATGGATCGCCAAGCGCACGGGCGAGCACCGGCAGACGGTCGAGGACCGCGTCCCGCAGGCGCGCGTCTACCTGACATGGAATACGCCGGGTTGGGGCACAGAGGAGACGGCTTACCTCGACCTGACGACCGACGTGTTGGCGTTGGGTAAGAACTCGCGGCTCTACAAGCGGTTGGTCTACGAAGAGCAGATCGCGAGCAGCGTGAGTTCGAGCATCTACCCGCGTGAGATCGGCGGACAGGTGACGATCACGGCGACGGCGCTGCCCGGCAAAGACTTGGGACGCATCGAAGAGATCGTGCGTGAGGAGCTGGCCAAGTACCTCAAGCAGGGGCCGGAGAACGACGAGTTGGCGCGGGTTGTGACGCAGCATCAGGCCCGCTTTATCCGCGGGCTGGAGCGCATCGGCGGATTCGGCGGCAAGGCCGATATCCTGGCGCAGAATCAGGTCTACGGCGGGACGCCGGATCACTACAAGAAGTACGAAGCGTGGATCGCCGGCGCGAAGCCGATCGACTTGCGCGAGACGGCGGTGAAGTGGCTCTCGGACGGCGTGCACGTGCTTGAGGTGCATCCGTTCCCCGAGCACAAGAACGGCACGGACGAGGTCGACCGCTCGAAGCTGCCGGAAGTTTCCGGGTTCCCGTCGCTCGATCTGCCGGACGTGCAGCGGATCACGCTCTCGAACGGGTTGAAGGTCGCCTTGGCCGAACGCCACGACATCCCGACGGTCGATTTCCGGTTGGTGGTCGACGCGGGCTATGCGGCGGACCAGTTCGCGACGCCGGGAACGGCTTCGTTGACGATGGCGATGGTCGACGAAGGGACCGACTCGCGGACGTCCCTTGAGATCTCGGACCAGTTGGCGCGGCTGGGCGGCAGTCTGGGTTCAGGCGCGGGGCTCGATACCTGCGCGGTCACGCTTTCCGCGCTCAAGATGAACCTGGCGGAGACGCTCGACATCTACGCGGACGTGATTAGGAATCCGTCGTTCCCGCAAGGCGATCTGGACCGCTTGCGGCAGCAGCAATTGGCGGCGATCCGGCAAGAGAAGTCGAACCCGATCCAGACGGCGATTCGGCTGCTGCCTGGGTTGGTTTTCGGCAAGGACCACGCTTACGGGGCGCCGCTTTCAGGCTCGGGCAACGAAGAATCGGTCAAGGCTCTGACGCGTGAGGATCTTGAGAAATTCCACGGGACCTGGTTCCAGCCGTCGAACGCGACGCTGATCGTGGCGGGCGACACGACGCTCGACGAACTGCGTCCGTTGCTCGAAGAGAAGCTGAAGGATTGGAAGACGACGGGCGAAGTTCCCAAGAAGAATCTGTCGGAGGTCGCGGCGCCCGAGAAGCGCGTGGTCTATCTGGTGGACAAACCGGCGGCCCAGCAATCGGTGATCATCGCGGGCATTCCCGCGCCACCGACGAACAACCCGGACGAGATCGCCATCGATGCGATGAACCAGATCTTGGGCGGCTCGTTCACTTCGCGCATCAACATGAATCTGCGGGAAGAGAAGCACTGGGCGTACGGCGCACGCAGCTTGCTGACGGACGCACAGGGTCAACGGATGTACCTGACCTATGCACCGGTGCAAACCGACAAGACCAAAGAGTCGATGGCGGAGATCGACAAGGAGATGCGCCAGATGCTCGACTCCAAACCGGCAACTGCGGACGAGCTGGCCAAGGTGAAGGTGAATCAGACGTCGAGCTTGCCGGGCCGGTTCGAGACCAAGTCGGCGTTGATGAGCGCGATCCAGGAGAGCATTGTCTACGGCATCGCGGAAGACTTCTACGAGACGCTGCCGGGCAAGGTCGAGGCGCTGCAACTGGAGGATATCCAGGAGGCGGCGAGCAAGCTGGTGCATCCGGATCGCCTGGTCTGGGTCGTGGTCGGCGACAAGGAGAAGATCGCCGCCGGAGTGGACGAGCTCGGCTACGGCGAGATGATCTACCTGACGCCGGACGGCGACGTGATCCAGTAGCCGCGCTGAGCAGTTGAAGCGAAGCGGACCGAACCGTCATCCTGACGGGATGCCTGCGGCCCGGGAGCGCGTGGATCGGTTGGCCGCGGAGTGCCTGCGGTCGCTGCTCGCGGGCGATGACGGCTGGGTGGATCCGGCGGACGAGTTGGCTCGGCTGGCGGTGCTTGAGGACGACGAAGCTCCGGCGTCGAGGGCGATCTTTTCGGGCGTGGTGGAGCTTCTGGCGGACCGCTTTGAGCCCGCTGCCGCCGACGCCTACCGGAGGTTCTTTGCGCGGGTGCTGTCGCATTGTGCGGGACTGGCTTTCGATCCGGCTCGGGAGCCTGGCTCCGCTGGACCCATCGCTGAGGGCGCGGACGTTCGGCGGGTGATCGTGCCTTCGCGGGTGACCGTCGGGGCCGATGTGGCGTTGACGATTCCGGCGGTGGCGCGCATCCTCGATCGGTATTCGGATGCGGAGGTCTTTTTTTGGGGCGGCGCCTCGTCGGGCAGTCTGCTGCCGCGCGATTCGAGGGTGCGCTTTGAGCCGTTCGATTACCCTCGCCGGGGCGGGCTGCGCGCTCGGCTAGAGGCGTGGACAAGGATGCGGGAGCGTATCGCCGCCGAGGTCTGGGACGAGGGGACTTGGGTATTGGATCTGGATACGCGCTGGTCGCAGGCGGGTATGCTGCCGCTGACGCCCGGGGACGAGCGCTATCTATTTTGGGAGAGCCGATCCGACCGCCCCGAAAGCTCGGCGCCGTTGGCGGAGCTGGCCTCGGAATGGCTGGCGAACATCTTGGGCGTGGGGCATCCTCCTTCAGGGTTGGCGATCGAGCCGGCGGACCTGGGCGCCGTCGATCGGCCGGTGGCCGTCGTGAATTTCGGCGTGGGCGGGAATGACGCCAAACGGCTCGGCGAGGCGTTCGAGCGGGGCGTGCTCGAGTCGTTGAAAGACGCCGGATATGCGGTCTTGCTCGACCAGGGTTTTGGGCCCCAGGAGGAAGCGCGCGCCCGTCGCATCGCCGAGGGAGGCGCGGCCGAGTTGCGCAAGACGACGATCGCCGAGTTGGCCGGACTGATCGCGGGGGCGGACCTGTACGTGGGGTACGACTCGGCGGGCGGACACATCGCGGCCTCGCTCGGAGTGCGTGCGATCGACGTCTTTGCGGGGGCGGTCTCGCCGAAGATGGTCGAGCGGTGGTCGCCTTGGGGACGACGGGCGGCGGAAGTGATCGCGGTGGAAGCGGGAGAGTCGGACGAGTCCGTCTTGGCGCGCGTGCGGGAGCGCTTGGCGTGAGCATCGCGATCGACGCCTCGCACGCCTACGATCGTTCGCCGACTGGGGTGGCGGTCTACTCGCGCAGGTTGATCGAAGAGTTGCTCGCGATCACGCCCGAGACGCGCTTCTTACTGGCACTCAGGGCCAACCGGTTTGCGCGGGCTTTGCGCGGGGAGAAGCTTGGCGCGAACGCCAGGCGGGTCTTGCTGGAGGCTGCGGCGACGCCGTTGTGGGCGGGCGGCGTCGAGCTGTTCCATGGGCTGAATCAACGCTTGCCCGAGCGAGAGTTTCCGCGACGCGTGTCGACGTTCCATGACCTGTTCGTGATGACGGCCGAGTACTCGACGCCGGACTTTCGCGCGCGCTTCAGCGAGCAAGCGCGCGAGGCGGCGACACGGTCGGACCGTCTGATCGCGGTCTCGGCCTACACCGCAGATCAGGCGGCTCGGCTGCTGGGCTCTCCTCGGGAGCGGATCGCGGTGATTCCGCACGGGGTCGACTTCCCCGCCCCGCGTTCAGCCGAGCAAGATGCCGAGACGGTCGAGCGGATGGGGCTACGGTCGCCTTTCTTGCTGAGCGTCGGCGCGATCCAGAAACGCAAGAATACGGAGCGACTCGTCGAGGCTTTTGGGGGGTTGAGCGGAGAGCCGATGTTGGCTCTGGCCGGCGGGCACGGATACGGATCGGAGGAGATCCTGGCGCGCATCGAGCGCAGTCCGGCGCGGGACCGGATTCGGCTGCTCGGATACGTGGACGACGACGAGCGGCAGGCGTTGTACGGCCGGGCGGCGGCGTTGGCGTTCCCGTCGTTGGACGAAGGGTTTGGGATTCCGGTGCTGGAGGCGATGGCCGCCGGGCTTCCGGTGGTGACGTCCGATCGATCGGCGTTGCCGGAAGCGGCGGGCGAGGCGGCGGTGTTGGTCGACCCGGAATCGACGACGGAGATTCGCGCGGGTCTGGATCGAGTACTGACCGAGGAATCGTTGCGAAAGCAGCTGATTGCGACAGGGTTAGAGCGCGCGAAGAGCTTCACTTGGAGGCGTGCGGCTGAGGCGACTTGGGCGGTCTATCGCGATTTGCTGTAGCGGCTCAGGGTACAATCGCGGCCGATGCGCATCCTGCTCCTCTTACTGTTGGCGTTGCCGGTGGCGGCGGCGGACAGGCCGAACGTCCTGTTCATCTCGATCGACGACTTGAACGATTGGATCGGGGCGCTGGGCGGGCATCCGCAGGCGAAGACGCCGAATCTGGATCGCCTGGCCGCGGAGAGCGTACTGTTCACGCGGGCCTATACGGCATCGCCTTCGTGCAATCCTTCGCGCGCGGCGTTGATGACCGGCATCGCGCCGCACCGCTCGGGCGTCTATTTGAACAGTCAGCCGTGGCGGCCGTCGCCGGCGCTTCAGAACGCGGATACGATCCCGCAACACTTTCGCAGGAGCGGGTATTGGGTGGCGGGCGCCGGAAAGATCTTTCACGGCCGCTACCCCGATCCGGCGTCGTGGGACGTCTACTGGCCAGACCAGCAGAAGAACAAGCCAGATGACCCGATGCCCGTTGGGCGTCCGCTGAATACGATTCCCAAGACGGCTCATTTTGACTGGGGACCGGTCCAAGCGGCGGCGGGCGAGATGGGCGATCGTCAGGTGGCGGATTGGATCTCCGAGCAGCTGGGGCAGGAGCACGAGAAGCCGTTTTTCCTTGCGTGCGGGATCTTTCGGCCGCACTTGCCTTGGTATGTTCCGCCGGAATACTTCGAGCCGTTTCCGCTCGATGCGATCGAGCTGCCCGCGTTCAAGTACGACGACCTGGACGACCTGCCGAAGATGGGTTTGGAGCGAGCGAATCCTGATCGGGATCATGCGCGGGTGGTGAAACACGGGCAGTGGAAGAAGGCCGTCCAGGGATATCTGGCGTCGATCTACTTTGCGGACGAACAGATCGGGCGCGTGCTCGATGCGTTGGAGAAGGGGCCGAACGCGGAAAACACGATCGTCGTGCTGTGGACCGATCACGGCTGGCACCTGGGCGAGAAGGAGCACTGGCGGAAGTTCGCATTGTGGGAGGAAGCGACGCGGACGCCGCTCATGTGGCGCGTACCGAAGGGGGCGGCGCCGGGGCTAGCAGCGGGGACGAAGGCGGGGCTGCGAGTTGATCGGCCGGTGGGGCTGCTGGACATCTTTCCGACGCTGATCGACCTGGCCGGGCTGCCCGAGAAGCCGGAGCTCTCGGGGAGTTCGTTGACGCCGTTGCTGGCCGACCGCAACGCGCACTGGGACCATCCCGCGCTCACGACGTACGGCTACAAGAACCATGCGATCCGCACGGATCGTTGGCGCTACATCCGCTATCGCGACGGGGGCGAGGAGCTCTACGATCACTCGCGGGACTGGATGGAGTGGACGAACTTGGCCGGCGATCCCGAGTATCGAACGGTCATCGACGAGCTCAGCCGGTTCTTGCCGAAGTCGGACGCGGAGAACGTCCCGATGCAGCAGTAGCTAGGTGAGATCGCGCAGACCGGCGGCTTCGAGCGCTTTCACCAGCGCGGAGATCTTCTGGGAGTCCTTGCGCGGACAGACGAGCAACGCGTCGGGCGTATCGACCACAACGAGATCCTTGACGCCGACCAACGCGACCAACTTGCCCGGCGCGTCGACGAAGTTGCCCTCGGCTTCGAGCAGCTCGACGGGCGTGTTCGAAGCGTTGCGCTCGGGATCCTTCTTGGCCAGTTCGTAGACGGCTTCCCAGCTCCCCACGTCGGACCAGCCGAAGTCCTTGGCCGGGAAGCCGACGATGTTGTCGGCGTGCTCAAGGATGCCGTAGTCGATTGAGATCGCCTCGCACTGCGGATAACGCTCGGCGAGTTTCTTCTTGAATGTGCGCGAACCCGGCGCCGGTAGGTCGGCCACGGCTTGGCGTGTGACAGGCAAGTAGCGCTCGAAGGCTTCCAAGATCGTCTGCGCTCGCCAGACGAATTGGCCGGAATTCCAGTAGAAATTCCCCGCCTTGAGGAAGCGTTTGGCGACCGGCGCCTTGGGCTTCTCGCGGAAGCGGACGACCGGCTGCGCCTGCACGGCGCCCGACTTGACGCCCTTCGGAAACTCGATGTAGCCGTAGCCGGTCTCGGCCCAGCGCGGCTCGATGCCGATGACGACCAGCTTCTCTTTCTGGGCGGCCTTGGCGGCTCGCTTGAGCGTCTGGAGGTAGGCCTTGGGTTTGGCGACGAGGTGATCGGACGGCAGCACGATCATCGTCGCATTGGGGTCTTGCGTGGCCAGCAACTGCGCCGCCATGGCGATGCAGGGCGCCGTGTTGCGGCCCTCGGGTTCGGCCACGATCTGCGCCGCCGGCACCGCCGGAAGCTGCTTACGAATCGGACCGCGCAGCTCTTCGTTGGTCAGGATCCAAACACGCTCGGGCGGAACCAGCGGCTCGATGCGCGAGACCGTCTGCTGCAACAGCGACTCGCCGCCGACGAACGGCAATAGTTGCTTAGGGGTCTTGCGGCGGCTGCGAGGCCAGAAGCGGGTTCCGCGTCCTCCGGCGAGGATCACGGCGTGCAAGGCGGAGGCTGGCATAGAGGCTTCGGTCGGGCGGCTTAGTTCTGCGAGGCTTCGTGCTCGTATGGGTGGATCAGATTGAACGTCCGTTTCCACCGCGTCTTCGAGAAGAAGTTCAGCAGCACGTCTTGGATGTGGGCGACGGAGATCGAAGAGTCTTCGAGGTGCTTGGTCGGCGCATCGTAGGACCAGTAGATGATCAGCGGTTTGCCGATGATGTTCTCGCGCGGGACGAAGCCCCAGTAGCGACTGTCGAGCGAACGGTCGCGATTGTCCCCGAGCGCGAAGTAGGCGTTCTCCGGTACTACGATCTCGCCGTTGACGACGTCTTTGCCCAGCATCTCGAAGCCGCGCTGAAGGACCCCGCCGCCGGGTTGCGTCGGGAAATTGTCGCGATAGTTGTCGACGTAGTCGGTCTTGAAGACGGTGTACGGTTCGTCGAGCGGCTGACCGTTCAGCCAGACCTTACGATTGACGATTCGGATGCGGTCGCCGGGCAGTCCGATGCAGCGCTTGACGAACGTCTCCTCCGGGTTGACCGGATAGCGGAAGACGATAATGTCGCCGCGCTCAACTTCCATGTAGGGTAGGAGCGCCCGACCGACCGGACCGGAGGGAGCGTAGGAGAGCTTGTCGACGAGCAGGTGGTCGCCGATGAGCAGAGAGTCCTCCATCGAACCGGTGGGAATGACGAAGGCCTGTACGAGCGTGGTCGTGCCGAAGAGCAAGAGCAGGATCGTGACCGTCCACTCGGCGATCACGCCGCGCGGACGCTCCGCCGGTTTGGCCTCGGGCTGTTGGTCCTCTGCGACCTGCTCCGCAGCGTCCTGGGCCGGAGCGGTCTTCGACTGATCTCGCTTGGTCAACGCCCTTATTGTATCGGGTCCGGCGGTCCGGGGAGCGAGGTCCGGAGTGATACCCTAAGCGACGGGTTCGCCCGGAGGAAATATCTACGACATGGCTACTGACCGCCGCCGATTTCTATCTGTCGCTGGAGGCGCGGCCGCCGCGCTGACCGCCGCTTCGTATTCGCGAGTCTACGGCGCCAACGAACGCGTGGGCGTCGCCGTGATCGGCGTGAACGGTCGCGGCAAATCCCACCTGGACGCGGTCACGAAGAACCCCGGCGCGGAGGTTCGCGCGATCGTCGATATCGACCAAGCCGTCGCCGAGCGACGCTCGACCGAGACGGCTAAAGATCAGGACGGACTGCGCCCGAAAGAGTATTCGGACATGCGTAAGATGTTCGAGTCGAAGGATATCGACGCGGTCTCCATCGCGACGCCGAACTACTGGCACGCGCTCTCGACGATCTGGGCCTGCCAAGCCGGCAAAGACGTCTACGTGGAGAAGCCGGCGAGCCACAACATCTTTGAAGGCCGCAAGATGGTCGAGGCCGCCCGCAAGTACAAGCGTATGGTGCAGGTCGGTCAGCAATCGCGCTCGACGCCGTTCAAGATGGAAGCCGTGCAGATGCTCAAGGAGGGCGTCATCGGCGACCTCTACATGGCGAAGGGGCTGTGCTTCAAGCGACGCAAACCGATCGGCAACATGGAGCCGAGCACGATTCCGCCGGGCGTCGACTACGACCTGTGGCTGGGACCGGCGCACCCGCGCGCGTTCCAGGAAAACCGCTTCCACTACAAGTGGCACTGGTACTGGGATTTCGGCAACGGCGACATCGGCAACCAGGGCGTGCATGAGATGGACGTGGCGCGCTGGGGCTTGGGGCTCGACGAGCTGCCCGACAACGCCTACTCCGAAGGCGGCAAGTTCGTCGCCGACGACGATCAGCAGACGCCCAACACGCAGTTCGCCGCCTTCCGCTACCCGGAGAAGATGCTGCAGTTCGAAGTGCGCGGCTGGATCACCGGCGGCGAAGGCAACATGCTCCAAGACTCAGGCGGCGGCCAGCACACGATCGGCGTCTTGTTCTTCGGCAGCGACGGGTATATGTCGTGCCATAACGGCGGGTATAACGTTTACAAGGGCGAAGACCGCAAGATGGTCAAGTCGCGCAAACCGGAAGGCGACACGACCTACGCGCACTGGGACAACTTCCTGCAAGCAGTCAAGTCGCGCAAGCACACCGACCTCAATTGCGATATCGAAGTCGGCCACATCTCGGCGGCGCTGTGCCACATGGCGAACATCAGCTACCGCGTCGACGACAAGGTTCGCTTCAAGCCCGAGACGGAACGCTTCATCGGGAATGACGAAGCGAACCGATTGCTGACGCGCGACTACCGGGCGCCGTTCGTGGTGCCGGACAAAGTCTAGACTTCGCAGTTTGGCGCAAGGATTGCCAGGAGAGGCGGCGAGATGATTCGCCGCCTCTTGCTGTTTCTACTGGTTGTCGCTGTTCCTTGCGTTGAAGCGCAGTTCAGCGGCTTGGCGACCGACGAGGCCGGGACGCGGCTTTGGTTCGCTTCGCCGATGAAGCTGCGGGGAACGGAACAGCATCTCGACCCGAAGATCTTTTCCGTCGATGCCGGCGGGAACGTCGAGTTGGTTGCAATGCAGCCGGAGGACGACCAGCGTCGCGGGCTGCGACGTCCGCAAGTCTCGGGCGACGGCAGGACGCTGACCTATGAGGCGTTCGTCGTCTGCGTCCTGAGTTGCCGTGGCGCTCCGGGACCGATGAGCTTCGTCGAACGACCGGGCGACGAGCCGCTGCAACTAACTGGAAGAGTCGAGTTGAGCCGCAACGGTCGCGCGTTGTTGCGACACGGCTATCCACACTTCGGACTCACCGACGAGGTCGAGTTGATCGACCTGGAAAGCGGAGCCGTGCGCTCGTGGGCGGTCGCGAATCACCTCCCGATGTACAGCTTCGGCCAAGTCGCCGACGACGGATCGGCGCTGCTGATGGCTGATGGTCTGTGGATCATTCGCCCCAACGGGACGTTTGAGCGAGTCTATGTCGGAAACTTCTTCTCGCCGGATCCGATCAGCGACTCCGTGTGGCCGTGGGCGACTTTCGACGCACTGGGGGAGCGGGTCGTCGTGCAAACGAGCAACCCGCCGTCGTATCTGGCGGAGGCGGCGATCGGGCTCGAATCCACGGAGCGGACTCTGGTGAACGCGCAAAACCCGACAGTTCGGCCGGTGCTCTCCGCTGACGGAGCCCGCGCGCTCTTTCTCTCGCGCTCGATGTTCGACGCGCGCCCGCCGGACGGACTCCAACACGCCTGGCTGCTCGATACGAACACCCGCGCGGTGCGGCCCGCCGTCAGCCACCCGGCGGGGATCGAAGAGGCCGTGCTCTCGGGCGACGGCACGGTTGTATGGGCGACGACGCCCGCCGGGAACCTCCTGCGCGCGGACCTGCTGAGCGGAGACGTGCGGGAGGTGGTTCCGCGGACCGTGTTTCGCAGACTGCTGCTCGGCGAGCCGCCGGTGCGTCCGACCCCGGGCGGCTTGGTGGAAGTCACGGGGCGTGGATTGGCGCCCCGAACGGCGATCGCGGAGTCGCCTACTACTCGGTTAGCGGGAGTCGAACTGCGCGCCGACGGGCGCCCGCTGCCTCTGGTTTCAGTTTCGCCGACCCGAATCGAAGCGCGTGTGCCGTGGGACTTCCAGGGACAGAAGCCGCTCTCGGTCACTGAGGCCGGTTCGCCTTTCGAAGACGAGATGCCCCTGTCGATGATTGTTGTGGAAGCCAATCCTCGCTTCGGACTGACGGAGGACGGACCTGCGATCGCGCACGGCGATTTCCGAGGGCTCGTGAGCGAAGAGGATCCCGCGGCGCCGGGCGAAGTCTTGCACCTCTACATGGCCGGATTGGGGCCTGTCCAGAACCCTCCTCCGCCAGGCGAGATTACGCCGAACGCGCCGCTGTCGCGCCTGGCGATCCCCATCGACGTGACGGCGATAGAGCGCCCCGGGGCCGACCCGGCGCCGATCGAGGTCCTGTTTGCGGGGCTGGCGCCCGGAACCGCGGGCTTCTATCAGGTGAGCGTGCGGCTGCCGTCGGGGTGGTCGCAGTCCGACGCGGCGACCTTGATCGTGCAGGCGGGCGGCGAACGGGCGTATGCGAGCTTGGCCGTCCGCTAGAGCGGCTCGATGCGCAGGCGGCCGAAGGTCACGTCCGAATTGTGCGCCACCAGCAACACGCTGCCGGACGAAAAATCCTTCGAGGGCGGCTCGATCGACTCGGCCGACCAGTAGTCGAAGCGGTTGCGGTCTTGCTCTTGGAGTCGCGTGCGATAGCGGTGGCTGCCGTCTTCGAGCGTCTTGACCTCGGCGGTGAGGATGTACGGCCGGCCGAGTTGGATCGGGTCCGGGTGCTCGGCCCAACGCGCGCGTTCGGGAGGCCCGGGGAGGATGCGCCAGCGGCACTCTTCGAGGTTCTTCTCGAGCGTGAATTCGGTCGCGGCGCCGAGCGGGAACCACTGCGTATGGGGCTGGTTGCCGTCTTCGGCGTGGCCGCGCCAGCGTAGGCCGATGCCGGCGTGATTGACGTTGAAGTGGGGCCCTCCGGGGCGTTTTCCGGGAAAGCTGTGGAAGGTGACGTCGACGTTCACGACGTAGTCGGTCCAGTCCATGTCGCCGAACGCGAGGACGCGATCGTAGTAGGGTTCGGCCGTGCGGACGCCGCCGTCTTCAAGCCGCCAAAGGCCGTCGACGATCTGCGCAGCGTCGGCGATCGAATCGACTTTCGACCAATCGACCTCGTAGGGCAGCGGCCACCGGCGCCCCTGGACCAGTTCGACTTCAACCGTCTCTTCCGCCTTCGAGCCGTCGCCTGCAAATGCGCGCAGCACGACTTGGTTGAGGCCTTCCTTGAGGTCGCGGACGTGAATGTCCGCGTTGAAGTCGCCCGGCCGCGCGAGGCGCCGTAGGTCGGGGCCTTTCGAGAGTTCCTTGGCCTTGGCGCCGTTCACCGAGTATTCGATTCGCGCAACGTCTTCCGCCGGCGAGACCGACCCGAGGATGTTGACCCACGGTTGGGGGAGGCCTTGTCGCCCGAAGCTTTGGCGCGCGCCGTACCAGACGTCGATCTTGGGCGGACCGGCGGCGCTCAGCACGGTCGCAGACGATGCCGCGGCGAGGAAGGCGCGACGGGTCAACGTCGATTCCATCACGAAGGTCAGCTTAGCCGACGTTCAGGAGCCACGTTTAGGACCGGGCGCTATTCGACGGTGACGCTCTTGGCCAGGTTGCGCGGCTGATCGACGTCGCAGCCGCGCAGGACGGCGATGTGATACGCCAGCAACTGCAGCGGGACGATCTCCAAGATCGGCAGCAGCAGCTCGTTCGAGACCGGCACTTCGAGTACGTCTTCCGTGAACTGGCGAACCGTCTCGTCGCCCTCGTTGACGACGGCGATCACCCGGCCCGAGCGCGCCTGGACTTCCTGGATGTTCGAGAGCGTCTTCTCGTAGCGCAGAACGGAATTCTCGTCCTCGGGGTCGAAGGTAGCGATGACGACGACCGGCAGATTCTCGTCGATCAAGGCGTTCGGCCCGTGCTTCATCTCGCCCGCCGGATAGCCCTCGGCGTGGATGTAGGAGATCTCCTTGAGCTTGAGCGCGCCCTCCAGAGCCATCGGGTAGTGGATGCCTCGGCCCAGGAACAGCGCGTCGGTCGAGTGATAGTACTTCTTGGCGATCGCGGCGCAGGTCTCGTCGATGCGCAGCACGGCCTCGATCTGGTTCGGCAAGACAACCAGTTGCTCGGCGAACTTCTGCGACGCCTCTTGCGTGATCGATGCGCGCGCCTGGCCGACGTAGATCGCCAACAGGTAGAGCGCCGCCAGTTGCGACGTGAACGCCTTGGTCGACGCCACGCCGATCTCAGGCCCCGCGTGCGTATAGATCGCGCCCGCCGCCTCGCGCGTGATCATCGAGCCGATCACGTTGCAGATCGCGATCGTCGGCGAGCCCTTCTCTTTCGATTCCTTTTGCGCGGCCAGCGTATCGGCGGTCTCGCCCGACTGCGTAATCAAGACCGTGAGAACGCTCTCGTCGACGATCGGGTCGCGGTAACGATACTCGGAACCATAGTCGACCTCCACCGGGACGCGCGCCAACCGCTCGATCATGAACTTGCCGGCGAGCGCGGCGTGCCAGGAGGTTCCGCAGGCAACGATGCGGATCTGTTGAAACTTCGCGAGCTGCTCCGCGGCGATGCCCATCTCTTCGAGAAAGACTTCGCCGGTATCGCGATTGATGCGGCCGATGGCGGTTTCGCGGACGGCGCGCGGCTGCTCAAAGATCTCCTTGAGCATGAAGTGCTTGTAGCCGCCCTTCTCGGCCATCACCGGGTCCCACATCACGCGCTGCACTTGGCGCGTCACCGGTCGCCCTTCGAAGTCGCTCAACTGGACGCCGTTGCGGGTGAGCACGGCCAGGTCGCCGTCGTCGAGGAAGAAGACGTCGCGGGTGTGATGCAAGATCGCCGGCGTGTCCGACGCCACAAAATACTCGTCGTCGCCGAGGCCGATGATCGCGGGCGGACCTTGGCGCGCGGCGATGATCTTGTCCGGGTCGCGGCGGGAGATCACCGCAATGGCGAAGATGCCGCGGACACGCGAAATCGCCTGACGCACCGCGTCTTCGAGCAGGACGCCCGAGTCGCGGCTGTACTTGTCGACTAGGTGCGCGAGGACTTCCGTGTCCGTGTCGGTGATGAACTCGTGGCCGTCGGCGCGCAGCTCGTTCTTGAGTTCGAGGTAGTTCTCGATGATGCCGTTGTGGACGACGACGATGTCGCCCGAGTTGTCGCGGTGGGGATGCGCGTTCTCTTCGGTCGGCCGACCGTGCGTGGCCCAACGCGTGTGGCCGATGCCGTAGCGGCCGCCTGCCGGGTCCAGCCGGATCGTCTCTTCCAGCTTGCGCAGCTTGCCGGCGGCGCGACGCAGTTCAAACGCGGAGTCGCCGGAGCCGACGGCGATGCCGGCTGAATCGTAACCGCGGTATTCGAGGCGACGGAGCCCGTCCACAATGATCGGGGTCGCCTCTTCGGGGCCGATGTAGCCGACAATTCCACACATAAAGGTCTTTTACTCCTCTATTTCGACCGTGTACTCCTCGATCACCGGGTTGGCGAGCACTTCTCGCGCAATACGGTCGACTTGCTCGCGAGCCTGATCGGCCGAGGCGCCGTTCTCCAGCTCCAAGTCGAAGTACTTTCCTTGGCGAACATCGGCGATCCCCTCGTGACCGAGGTTGCGCAGGGCGGACTGGATGGTACGCCCTTGGGGATCGAGGACGGTCTTCTTCATGCTGACGTGCACGCGGGCTTTCATACTCAGATTGTATCCGGGAGAGGGCCGCGGCCATGCGGGGAAGGCCTTATCTTTCCAATCGGTTCGTAAGTATCCGACCGCAGGCGTCGGACGGCTATTTGCCGATGCAGAACGTGGAGAAGATGGTCGCGAGCACGTCGTCGTTGGTGGTCTCTCCGGTGATCGCATCGACCGGACGGAGCGCGGAATAGAGGTCGAGCAGCAACATTTCGTGCGGCACTGCGTTGCGGACGGCGCTCTGGGCGTCGTCGAGATGCCGCAGCGTTTCGCGCAGAAGCTGCTCGTGACGCAGGTTGGTCAGGAAGCCAGTCTCGTCCCCCGGACGCGGCGCGGCGTACTCGACGATGGTCCGGCGCAAGGCGTCGACGCCCTCGCCGGTCGCGGCGGAGACGGCGATCGCCTCCGGCGGCAGATCGGCCCGGCGCTCCAAATCGGCCTTGTTGCCGACGACGATTCCCCGCCCGGCCTCGGCGCATTTCTGCAGCAAGCGCCGGTCGGTTTCGCCGAGCGGCTGCGAGCGGTCGACGACGGCGAGCGTCAGGTCCGCGTCGGCTAACGCTTCCCAACTGCGCTCGACGCCCTGCGCTTCCGCCACGTCTTCGGTCGCGCGGATGCCCGCCGTATCGAGCAGCCGCACGGGTACGCCGTCGATCGAGGCCGTCTCGCTGACCACGTCGCGCGTGGTGCCGGCTTGCGGCGTGACGATGGCGCGGTCGCGGCCGACCAGCCGGTTAAACAGCGACGACTTCCCAACGTTCGGGCGGCCGACGATCGCCAACGTGATCCCCCCGCGCACGACCTTCCCCCAGCGGAAGCTCTCCGCCAACGCCTCCGCCGGTTCGCGAATGCGCGAGATGCGCGCCAGCAGCTCTTCGTCGGAAGCGACGTCGACGTCGTCTTCAGCGAAATCGATTCCGGCTTCGAGCAACGCAATCAGCTCGAGCAATTCTTTCTTGACTGGGCCCAGGCGCTTCGACAACGACCCATCGACCTGCTCCATCGCGACGCGCGCCTGGTAGACCGTGGTCGCATCGATCAGGTCGCGAACCGCTTCCGCCTGCGCCAGATCCAGCCGGCCGTGGAGGTACGCCCTTCGCGTGAACTCGCCCGGTTCGGCCGCGCGCGCACCCGCCGTCAACGCCCGCTCCACCGCGAACGCCAGCACGGCCGGCGAGCCGTGGCAGGAGATCTCGACGACGCTTTCGCCGGTGAAGCTGTGCGGCGCGACAAAGCGCGTCAGCACGACGCGATCAACGACGTGATCGTCTTCGTCGACCAAGCGCGCCATGACCGCCTTGCGCGGCGCCCAGTCGCCTGAGGATTCGCGACGGCAGATCGTCTCGGCGATCTCGACCGCCCGCGGACCCGACAGCCGAACGACGCCGATGCCGCCGCGGCCGGGCGGCGTCGAGACGGCGACGATCGTATCGTCAGCGAAAACCGAGTCGGGAAGCATCCCCATCCATGCCGATGCCGGCGAGGCTAGTCTTCGGGGTAGATGACTGTATGACGGCGCGGCACTTCGCCTTCCGATTCCGTCGTCACGCCCTCAATGTCGCGCAGGGCCAAGTGCAGAATGCGGCGCTCGCGCGAGGTCATCGGCTTGAAGTGGTGCGGGCGGCCGGTCCGCAGCACCTTCTTGGCGGCGGCTTCGGCCGACTCGCGCAGATCCTCGATGCGATCGACGCGGTAGTCTTCCGCGTCGAAGATCAGACGGTAGCGGTCTTGGTGTCCGACGCCGAGAGCCTCCAACGTCAGGTGCTCCAAGGCGAGCAGCAGCTCGGCGCGATTGTCGAGCAATAGGTCGACGTCCGGGCCGGAGAAGTCGACCGTGATATCCGGCGAGATCATCTCCGTCTTCACCGCACCGTCGAGGAAGTCGTAGTCAAGATCGAGGTCGGCCAGTTCGAGGACTTCATCCAAGAACTCGTCGATCTGGTCCTTTACCTTTTCTGATTTCCAATCAACGGGCATGGGCGGCGGTGGGGGAGGGCCAAACGGTCGAGCTACTTTTTCTTTTTGCCTTTAGGGCGAGGCTTTTCGATTTCCAGTTCTTCGCCCGGCATCTTGTTGAGTAGGACTTGCTGGCCTACGCCGACGAGGTTGCTGGTGAGCCAGTATAACACCAGCCCCGCTTGGAACTGGTAGAAGATGAAGCCCATAAACAAGGGCATGAACTTCATCATTTTGGCCTGGGCCGGATCGACGGTCGGCGTCGGCGTCAGCGACTGCATCCAGAACTGCGTCGCCACCATCGCCACCGGCAAGATGCGGATCGCCAACGTCTCCGGCTGCGACAGATCGCTGACCCACAGCCAGTCGGCGCCGCGCATCTCGATCGCCGACATCAGCACCGTGTAGAAGGCGAAGAAGAACGGAATCTGCAGAAGCATCGGGAAGCAGCCGCCGGCCGGATTGACGTCGTACTTCTTGTACAGCGCCATCAACTCTTCGTTCTGCTTCTGCTTCTTGGGATCGGTCATGCCGAGCCCCTTGTAGCGCTCGTTGATCTGCTTGACGAGCGGCTGGATCTGCTGCATCCGCTTCATCGATTTCGATCCCTTCCACTTCAGCGGGAAGAGCGCCAGGTTGATAAAGCAGGTCAAGATGACGATCGCCCAGCCCCAGTTCGAGACCCAGTTCACGTAGATCCAGCGCATCATCAGGAATAGCGGTTCGCCGATGAAGCCGAAGAAGCCGAAGTCGACCGCCTCGCGCAACTTGGGATCGACGGCCTGCAGTTCATCCACGTCCTTCGGCCCCACGAAGACACGGAAACGATTGGCGCCGGGACCTCCGACGGCGAGCGCCGGATAGAGCAGCGTATCCTCCGCCTCGGCGTCGGGCCGAACCTCAACGCCCGCGTAGTCGACGGCGATCTCCGTCTCGTTCTCTTCCGGCAGGAAGATCGCGGCGAAGTAGTGATCCCGGATGCCGAAGTAATCGAAGCGCCCGCGGATCGTCGCCCAACCGTCCTCTTCGTCTTCTAGATCGAGGTCTTCCAAACCGTCTTCGGCGTTGAAGTAGAAGTTGCGCGCAAAGGTCTCGTTGTTCTTGTGCTCAAAGTCGCCGAAGCCGCCCGGCCAGGCGATGCGGTGCGGTTGCTCGGCGCCGTTCTGGGCGACGCGGCTCTCGATCTCGAAGACGTAACCGTTCTCCTCAAAGCGGAAAACCTTGCTGACGCGCTGCCCGCCCTGGGCCCACTCGAATCGGACTTCTGTCGGCGCTTGGCGGCGATCCGGTCCGTCGTTAACCGTGAACAACGCGTCGTCGACGCCCTCGATCGGCGCGCCCCCCGGCATGCGCAGAGAGAAAGGAGCCCCGAACTTGCCCGCTCCCCAACCGTTGACCAGGTCCAGTTCCCCGCCCTTCGCGTCCTGGTAGTGATGCAGCGTCCAACTCTCGACCGCGGCGCCGCGATTGGTCAGCACCACTTCATACGCGCCGGTGTCGACGGTGATCTTGCGCTCGCTGGTGGCGACCGTCGGTCGAGCGGCGGCGGGCGTCTCCGGATCGCCGTCGTTCGACGCCGCGTCGGCCGCATCATTCGGCGCTTCCGCGGACGTTCCCGGTTCATCAGTCGCCGATGCGGCCGCAGTCGCGGGATCAGCCTCGGCCGGTTCGGCGGGCGCCTGCTGCACGATCGGCGATTCGACCACGCCGTCTTCCGCAACGGGCGGCGTCCCGTAGAAATAGAAATAGCCCATAAACGCCGCCGCTGACAGCAGCGATGCGATCAGCAGGCGATTCTGGACAAACTGTTCTTCGTTGTTATCAGGCATCGGGAACCGGATCGATTCCGCCGCGGGCGAAGGGATTGCAGCGCAACAGGCGACGGGCGGCCAACCAGACGCCGCGGAGGACGCCGTGCTTTTCTACCGCTTCCTTAGCGTACATCGAACACGTCGGCTGGTACTTGCAGGCCGAGGGCAGGAAGGGCGAAATCTGGCTCTTGTAAAACAGCAACAGAAACACCGCCGCCTTCTGTCCCCACGACTGCTCGCGCGCGTGTTCTCCTCGGCTCACAGCGAATCACTATAGCCGCCTCGACGCCGCGCTTTTTGCAGCAGACGATCGAGTTCGGCTTCGATTTGTTGATACGACGAATCTCGCACTGAGTTTCTTGCGTGAAAAACGATCCAGGCACCGTCGGGCGCCCAATCCCAGTGCCGACGGATCGCTTCGCGAAACCAGCGCTTGACGCGATTGCGCACCGCCGCCTTGCCCACTTTGCGCGAAACGGTCAGCCCGACGCGCCCGGGCGCGTCCTCGGCCTTCGGCAGCAGAAACACCGAAAAAAGGGGACCCGCGGCGCGGACCCCCTGCTGGTAGACCTTTTGGAACTCGCTTCGGTTGCGGAGTCGGCGACTCTTGGGGAAGCGTTGATCGGTCGCGCTCGGGCGGTCGCTACTTATCGCGCTCGTCGGCGACGGTGAGCTCATGACGGCCCTTGCGGCGGCGGTTCGCCAACACGCGGCGACCGCCGGGCGTGGCCATGCGCGCGCGGAATCCGTGCTTCTTGTTGCGCTTGCGGCGGTTCGGCTGGAAAGTTCTTTTCGGCATGGGTACACACAAAGAGAGCGCTGAGCCAGGTGCGACCCAGCGCTCGACTACTATGACTCCGAGTCTATCAATGGCGTCAGAGCGGGTCAACCGACTGCGGCCGAAGATGTTACCGTTTTCGATGCGATGCAACCCACCGAAAAAAAAGTGAAATGGGGCGTGATCTCGACCGCCAAGATCGGCGTCGAGAAGGTCATTCCCGCCATGCAGAAAGGCGAGGCGAGCGAAGTGGTCGCGATCGCCTCGCGGGACGCCGAGAGCGCTCGCGAGGCTGCCGAGAAGCTCGGGATCCCCAAGCACTACGGCAGCTATGAGGAATTGCTCGCCGATGCGGAAGTTGAGGCCGTCTACAACCCGCTGCCCAATCATCTGCACGTGCCTTGGTCGGTGAAGGCGGCCGAAGCGGGCAAGCACATCCTATGCGAGAAGCCGCTGGCGCTCACGGCTGAGGAAGCGCAAACGCTGGTCGACGCCCGCGACCGAACCGGCGTGCTGATCACCGAAGCCTTCATGGTGCGCTCGCACCCGCAGTGGCTGCGCGTGCGGGAGCTGGTGCGAGAGGGGCGCATCGGCGAACTGCGGGCCGTGCAAGGCGCATTCAGCTACATGAATCGCGATCCCCAAAACATCCGCAACATGGCCGACATCGGCGGCGGCGGGGTCTACGACATCGGCTGCTACCCGACCGTCATCGCACGCTATCTCTTCGAGGCCGAGCCGAACCGCGTGGCGGCGATCGTCGAGCGCGACCCCGAGATGAAGACCGATCGCCTGACCAGCGCCCTGCTCGATTTCGACCGAGGCCAAGCGAGTTGGATCTGCTCGACGCAGCTCGTCCCCTACCAACGGATGCAGATCTTCGGCACGACCGGCCGAATCGAAGTCGAGATCCCCTTCAACGCGCCGCCCGATACGCCGGTCCGTATCTTCATCGACGACGGCAGCGCCTTCGCGGGCGCGAATGCCGAAGTGGAAGAGTTCCCCGTGGTCGACCAGTACACGGTGCAAGGGGATCTCTTCTCGCGCGCCGTCCGCTCGGGCGAGCCGGTCGAGTTTCCGCTCGAGAATGCCGTGGCGAACATGCGGATTCTGGAGGCGGTACTGCGGGCAGGCGACGAGAAGCGCTGGGTCGATCTCTAAGCGATTCCACCTGCACAAGAAACGGAACGCTTGCTAGCCTCGGATTTTGTGCATCGTTCTCGACCGACGCGCATCAGTAGGTAGGTAAGCGGCTTCCGAGGAACGGAATCCAAAGAGGAGAAACAGATGGCAGGACCCAACACAGTCGAATTCACCGACACGAACTTCGATCAGGAAGTGCTTCAGTCGGACGTCCCCGTGCTCGTGGATTTCTGGGCGACGTGGTGCGGACCTTGTCGCCAGATCGCCCCGGCCGTGGACGCCGTCGCTACCGAGTTCGCAGGCAAAGCGAAGGTCGGCAAGGTCGACGTCGATCACAACCAAGGCACGGCGGCGCGCTTCCAAGTGCGCGGCATCCCCACGCTGCTCGTCTTCAAGGGCGGCCAGGTGGTTGACCAAGTGGTCGGCTCGGTACCACAAGAGAAACTGACGGAGATGCTCCAAGCGCACACGGCGTAGAGCTTTTTCGTACAGTAGGGGTTCCCAAGACGCCCGATCGCGGCTGAAGCGTTCGGGCGTTCCCGTCTCCAGAAGAGACCAGCCGGCGCCCCACCATGAGATCGGACGAACTCTATCACGGCCCTCTCGACGGCTTCGCCGAGAGGGCTTATCTATTGCTCGCGGGCCTGTTTCTGGGCTCGCTGGTGGTCACCAACCTGATCGCCAACAAGTTCCTGACGGTCGACCTAGGGTTCAAGGTGTTCGTCTTGTCCGCCGGCGCGCTTCCCTACCCGCTGACGTTCTTGGTCACGGACCTCATGTCGGAGGTCTACGGGCGCAAGCGGACCAACCGCGTCGTCTACGTCGGTTTTGCCGTGTCGATGTTCGTCCTGTTCGCGCTGTGGCTGGGATCGCTCTTTCCGGCCATCGAAGGCTCGCCCGTCGACGACGCGACGTACCTCGTGGTCTTCAAGAACGCCTGGCGCGTCATCGCGGCTTCGATGACCGCTTACCTGGTGGCGCAACTCGTCGACGTACGGCTGTTCCACTTCTGGAAGGATCTGACCGGCGGCAAACATCTTTGGCTGCGCAACAACGGCTCGACGATTCTTTCGCAGCTCGTCGATTCCGTGCTCGTCGTGCTCGTCCTGTTTTGGGGAGAGCAGACCTCGGACTGGATGATCGCGACCATCCTCGATCTGTGGCTGTTCAAGGCGCTCGTGGCTCTGCTCGATACGCCGCTGTTCTATCTGGGGACGGCGTGGTTCCGCCGACGGCTGGCGGCGAGCTAGACCTCGATTCGGCGGTCTTCATGGATCAACGGTCAGCGGATCAACCGATCAACCCGTCGCGTGCCCTGAGCTAGTCTGTTGTAGTGCGTCGATTCCCGCTCCTGCTTCCTCTACTGGCGCTCTCCTGCACGGCGCCTGAGCCCTCCGCCGACTCCTCTTCCATGCCCTTGACCGATCGCGACCTGCACTCCTTCGCCAACGTCGACGAGGTCCGCGTACGTCACGTGGACCTCGACCTCGCGGTCTCCTTCGATGAGAAGACCTTGTCCGGATCGGCGACGCTCGACCTCGAACGCGTCGCCGCCGACGCCCAGCGCGTCGTGCTCGATTCGAACGGCCTGATCATCGAGGCCGCCGAGGCCGGTTCCGGCGACACGCTCGCGGCGACCGAGTTTCGCCTCGGCGACGAGCAACCCTTCCTCGGCGCCCCGCTTGAAGTCGACCTCCCCGCCGGCGCCGACCGCGTACGCATCCGCTACCGCACCAAGCCCGAAGCCGGCGGCCTCCAGTGGCTCGAACCGGCGCAGACCGCCGGCAAGCAGAAGCCGTTCCTCTTCTCGCAGTCGCAGGCGATCTTCGCGCGCTCGTGGATTCCGTTGCAGGATTCGCCCGGCGTCCGTGTGACCTACTCGGCGACGATCCGCACGCCCAAAGACTTGGTCGCCGTGATGAGCGCGGAGATGGAGCGCCCGCCCGCCAAGACCGGCGAATACCGCTTCAAGATGGAGCAGGCGATCCCGGCCTACCTGATCGCGATCGCCGTTGGGGACCTGGCTTTCCAAGAGGTCGGGCCGCGGACCGGCGTTTGGGCCGAGCCGTCCGTCGTCGGTCGTGCGGCGGCCGAGTTCGAAGACATGGAGAGCATGATGGACGCGGTGGAAGGCCTCTACGGCCCCTATCGCTGGGAACTCTTCGACGTGCTCGTCTTGCCGCCGAGCTTTCCCTTCGGCGGCATGGAGAACCCACGCCTCACCTTCGCCACGCCGACGCTTCTGGCGGGAGACAAGTCGCTGGTCAGCGTCATCGCGCACGAGCTCGCCCACTCTTGGTCCGGCAACCTCGTGACCAACGCCACCTGGCGCGATTTCTGGCTCAACGAAGGCTTTACCGTCTACCTCGAAAGTCGCATCCAAGAGGTCGTCTACTCGCCCGAACGCGCGGCGATGGAAGGTGCGCTGGAGGTCGAAGGCCTGCGCGAAGAGCTGGCCGCCTTTGACGATCGCGACCAGATCCTGCACGTCGATCTCGCTGGACGCGACCCCGACGAAGGCTTCTCAAGCGTCCCCTACATCAAGGGCATGCTCCTGCTCAAGACGATCGAGCGCGAGGTCGGCCGCGAACGCTTCGACGAGTTTCTGAAGAGCTACTTCGACCAGTTCGCCTTCCAAAGCATCACGACCGGGCAGTTCGTCGCCTACCTCAACGAGCAGTTGCCGGAGGTCGCCGGAAAGGTCGACCTCGAACGCTGGATCACCCGACCCGGACTGCCCGAAGACGCGTCGCTGCCCGAGTCCGACGCCCTCGCAAAGGTCGACTCCGTGCGCGACCGCTGGGTGGCAGGCGAGGTCGAGACCTCGGAGATGCCCACGGCCGAGTGGACCGTCCAAGAGTGGCTCCACTTCCTCTCGACGATGCCCGACTCGGTCGGCCGCGAACGCATGTCCCGCCTCGACGAGGCTTTCGGCCTCACGCAGTCCGGCAACGCCGAGATCGCCCACCGTTGGCTGCTCGAATCGGTCAAACGCAGCTACGCCCCCGCCGACGAGCGATTGGAATCCTTCCTAGTCGAAGTCGGCCGCCGCAAATTCCTCAAGCCGCTCTATGAAGCTCTGGCGGCGACGCCGGAAGGCAAGGAGCGGGCGCGCGCAATCTACGCCAAAGCCCGGCCGGGCTACCATCCCATCTCGCAAACCACGGTCGACGTCATCCTCGACTGGAAACCGTAATGTACACGCCGAAGCCGTTCCGCGAAGATCGCCTCGACGTGCTGCACGCGTTCATCCGCGAGCACCCGTTCGCGACGATCGTCAACGCCGGTCCCGAGGGCCCCGTGGCGACGCACGCACCGCTTGAACTAGACGCCGCCGCCGGCCCCAAGGGCACGCTGATCGGACACCTCGCCAAAGCCAATCCGCAGTGGCGGGCCATGCAATCCGCTGAGCCGACGCTCGTGATTTTTCACGGCCCGCAAGCCTACGTCAGCCCGTCCTTCTACCCGAGCAAGAAGGAGCACGGCCGGGTGGTCCCGACCTGGGACTACGTTGCGGTGCACGCACGCGGACGAGCCAAGACGTTCGACGATCCCGAAGAGCTGCGCACACTGCTCGTCGCGTTGACCGACCGCCACGAGCAGCCTCGCCCGGCGCCGTGGGCTCTCAACGACGCGCCGGAGGATTATCTCCGAGGCGCGATGGGCGCGATAGTCGGTTTTCGCATCGAGATCGAAACGCTCGAAGGCCAGTGGAAAGTCAGCCAGAACCGCTCGGAAGCCGACCGCCGAGGCGTCATCGAAGGCCTAGGTGCGGGCGACGAACAGGCCCGGGCGATTGCCGCGCAGGTACCCGAAGGGTAGTCAGTCCTTCGTCCAAAGACTCAAGTCGGCGATCGCGCAACCGGACTCGGCGAGGTCGACAATCATGGAACCCTCGCGACGACTGTCGTACTTCGCCTTCGTCGCCCACAGGCGATAGCGTCCGGGCGGCAAGCCGATGATCTCGTAGGAACCGTCGGCCGAGGTGAGCACGGACCGGCGCACTCCGTCTTTACCGACGAAATAGACGCGCGCGGCCTCGATCGGCTCCGTCGACGCCATGTAGGATTCTCGATCCTTCCAAACCGTGCCGACGATCGTCGTCGGCGCTCCGGCGAAGTACCGTCGCACCAGCGTCAACTCGCGGTCTCCTTCGTCGGCGAAGAGAGAGAGGGTGCAAAGGCCGTCCGCGGGGTGTAAGAGCGCTCTCGGTGAATGGAGAAAAACCAGCGTCCGCGCGCCGCGCCGATAGGGCATCGCGGAGCACATGCCCTTCCAGAAGCTCAGCGAAATCTCAAGCGTTTCCTGGTCCTTGTCGAGGAGACGATACGCCTCAAGCACCTTCAGCGTCGCGGACGTCGGACGCCCGCTCCAGGCGTCCTCCTGCGGATTCAGTCCGCCCGAAATCGTCTCGCCCCAGAAAACGATCGACGCCGAACGCATCCGTTCGCACACCGGGGCCAGCACGCACTCGCAGGCGGACGCCGCGAGAGGAAGCAGAACCAACAGGAAAGCTAGGCGCCCCATGCCGATATCCCTGATCTCAACACGCACGACGCGTGGAACGGGTTTCGATCAGTTCTCCGGGGCCGGCGAAGCCGGTCCCGCCGCCAACGGTTCACGAACCTTGCAACGCATCAGCCGATAGATGACGGATCGCCCCGGGTCAGCCGGATCGCACAGAACCGTAACCGCATCGCCCACGTCGGCGACCGTGTGCATGCCGGACCCTTCGACCGACCACTGCTCGTCGTTCGCGGTGTACCAGACGACGTAGTAGGAGCGCCCCTTCGGCTCGGGATTCTTCTCGATCACGACGCCGGACGCGACGACGCCTTCGCGCACCAAGTAGAGCCGATTGCGCCACACTCCGATGAACCGCACCGCCAGGTAGACACCCAATAAGGCGAAGATCACGAAGACCGCCGTCAACCACGACGGACGATCGTCGGCGGACAGGAACACGGCCGTGGCGGTCAAACCGGCGGCGGCGAAGGCCGCGGCGGCCAGGATTTCGCGCAGCCCTTCCCGATCGGGTCCGGCCTCGCGAGGCGGCGGTCCGAGTTCGGGCTCCAAGGGCGCCCGTGGACGCTGAGGCGAGGCGGCCATGCCTACCGCTCACCATATCGTCCGCCGGACGGATGCCGGAATCGTGAAAAGGCCTTAGCCGGGCCTTAGTACGCGCCGGCCAAGAGACTCGAAGAAAGCCGCCGACTAGGGGTTGAGCTGCTCGCCCTCGCTGCGGGCAACGAACGCCGCGCACGAAAGGTCGCCCGTCACGTTGACCGACGTGCGAATCATGTCGAGGATGCGATCGACGCCGAGAATCAGCGCGATTCCGGCCTCCACCTTGTCTCCCAACCCGACCGACTGCAAGACGATGATCAGCGTGATCAGCCCCGCGCTCGGCACGGCCGCCGTGCCGACCGAGGCCAACGTGGCCGTCAGGATCACCGTCAACTGCGCGCCGAAATCGAGAGGTATCCCGTAGATCTGCGCGATGAACAAGACGGCAACGGCTTGGTAGAGCGCCGTCCCGTCCATGTTGATCGTCGCGCCCAACGGCAAGACGAAGCTCGACACTTCATTCGAGATCCCGAGCTTCTCCTCCGACGTCTTGATGGTCACCGGCAGCGTGGCGCTCGACGACGAGATCGTCAAAGCGAACAGCGCCGGCTCGGACGTCCTCTTGAAGAAGCGAATCGGATTGAGCTTGGCCGCGAAGCGCACCATCATCCCGATGGTCACGTACATGTGCAGCAGCAGCCCCACCGCGACCACCGCCGAGTACTTCAGCAGACTCGCCAGCAGGTCCAACCCGAACTGCGCCACGACCGACGCGATCAGCGCAAAGACGGCGTACGGCGCGATCAGCATGATCCACTGGATCACCACCATCGAGGCATCGTTCACGCCTTCAAAGACGCGCAGCACGGCGTCCCGCCGTTCGGCCCGCAGCGTACTGATCGCCGCGCCGAAGACGACCGAGAAGACGATCAACGGCAACAGCTCAAAGTCAGCCGCCGCGGCGATCGGGTTGCGCGGGATCATGTTGATCAGCACGTCGACGACGCTGGGCGCCTCGGCCGCGATCTCCATCTTTCCCTGCGCGTCGGCCTGGAATTGCGCGGCTAGCGCGTCCCGCGTCTCCTCAGCCACGCCCGCCCCGGGCTGGAAGACGTTGCCGAGGAATAGGCCAAGCGTAACGGCCAAGGCCGTCGTCACCATGTAGTAGCCGAACGTCTTGCCGCCGATGCGGCCAAGCTTGGTGATGTCTCCCAGCGAAGCCGCGCCGACGATCAGACTCGCGACCACCAACGGGATCACCACCATCGTCAACGAGCGGATAAAGGCGGAGCCGATCGGCTCCAGCGCGGCCAAAAACTCCCGCAGCGGCCCGATCTGGAAGTAGTTCGAGACGAACCCCAGAACAGTGCCGGAAACGAGTCCGAGGACGATCTTGTTGTGGAGTTTCACTGGCGGAGAAGCCGCCATTCTAGCAGCCGAGCGCTAGGGCTGTGCCGGCGGCGCCGGAGGAGGCGGAGGGGGAGCGGGCGGGGGCGCCGGAGCTTCTTCATCGCCGGGCAGACCGCCGCCGCCCGTGCCGCCTCCGCCCGGAGCGCCGCCGCCGCCGGAACCAGGCACGCCGCGACGCGAACGCTGCCAGATGGAAGCCGCCGTACGCGCCATGCGGTCCATCACCGCGACGATCTTCTGCTTGTCGGCGCCGGCTTTGGCGATCGGGACGCTCGGATGCACGGTGATCTGATCGCCGGCTTCCAAGTCCGCGTCCTGGCTCGGCATCAGCCGGTGCCGCACCGTGACCAGCCCCTCTTCCACCTGGACCACGACCGTCTCCGTCTCGTCCACGATCACGTCAAAAGTTGTCCCGCGCACGGAGATCACCGCCGTCGGCGTGTAGACCTTATGCGGATTGGGCCGGTCGCCAAAGTGTTCGATATAGACCTTCACTCGGCCGAGGAAAACGTCGATGAGATCCCTGAGGCTGGCCGGGTTCTTGCGAAAGACGACATGCGATTCGGGGAACACCAGAAAGAAGCTGCCGTCGGCGACCTCCAGTCGCGCGAAGCCGTCCGTGCCGGTGACGATCGTCTGGCCGACTTCGACCTGATCGCCGTCGAACAGCGCCCACTCCTCCCCGTGCTTCATCACGGAGACGGAGCCTTGCGCCTCAACCACGGTGGCCGCCGCCTCCGGGCCGAACTGCGCGTGCATCGGAAGAACCGCCGTGAAAAGCATCGCGGCCCAGCCCAGCAGGCTGATGAACTTGGTCTGCGTAATGATCCGTGTCACGCTCCCCTCCCGAGGGATGCGCCTCTCCTATTATGGCCGTCGGAACTCAAATTGCACGTGAATAGCCGAAACCGAGTTTCTCGAATGGTACGAAACCAAACACCCAGGTCTCCTCGTATCAAGCCTTTAGAAATCATGCAGCTAGGGTATTTCTCCGATTCGAGATTGGGAGCCCCGCTGCGGTAGGCTGAGGAGTGACACGCAGCCGTGTCGGATCGCCACGGCTCGGCCCGCTCTTCTCGCCTCCCGCACGCTATCGTTATGCGCCTCTCGATCGCCATCCTCGCGCTTGCGATCGTCCCCGCGGGGACGGCCCAAGAGGCGCGCTGGACCCGCATCGGATCCTACGGCATCCAGGCGGGACTCGCCGGACCCGCCGGCGGCGCCGCGGCGGACGTAGCCTTCGCGACCGACGGCCGCACCTTGACCGTGCGCGCCTCCGACGGCCGTACGCTCCTCTCGACCGACGGCGGCGAGAGCTGGCAAGCCGACGACGGCTTCCGGCAACTGATCAACCTGTCGCCCGAAGGCGGATTTGCGGGCCGAGACGTCTTCCGCCACCCTTACCGCGCCGGCGTGCTCTACGCCCTCGGCGGCGACCTCGAAGTCAGCTTCGACGACGGCGCTTCCTGGACGTCGCTGACCGGCGGCGATTCGTCGCTGATCGGCGCCGAGCACGATTCGATCGCCTTTGACCCGCTCAACCCGGATCGCATCTACGTCGCCAACGGCTACGGACTCTGGCGCTCGGCTGACGGCGGTTTGACCTGGTACGGCCTCAACGAGAACTTGCCCAACTTCCCCGAGGCCCGCTTCGAACCCGGCGCTCGCGGCGCCGCCCCCGTCCTGCGCAGCGACGTCCTGGGCGGCCTGACCTACTCGGTCGGCCTCGGCGCTTGGCGACGCGCGCCGCTTGAAACCGGACCGATCAAGCAAGAGGGACGCTCGCCCGCGATCTGGCGTCACCCGGAAAACCCGAACGTCTACGTCGTGGCCGCGGGCGGATCGTCCGGCGCCCGCCTGTTCCGTTCGCTCGACGCAGGCGCTTCGTGGGACGACCTCACCTCCGACCTCCCCGCCGGAGAATTGACCGCCGTGACCGCCTCGCCCGAAACCGGGGCCGTCTACGTCGCGGGAACCATGGGCGTCTACTACGCCGCCTCCGACCTCGAGAATCCCGCGCCCGCTTCCCCCTGGACCGAAGTCACCGGCGACCTGCCGGCGAGAGTCCGCGACCTCTATCTGGAAACCGCTTCCGGCCGCCTCTACGCCGCCGCCGCGGGAGAAGGCGTCTTTCGCCGCCGCGCACCGGACGTCGCCGGTCGCCTGCGCGCCCTGAACGCCGCCGACCTCTCGACGCGTCCAAATGCGCCCGGCGGTCTCGTCACCCTCCAAGGCGCATCGGTCGAATCCGCCAGCGTCGGCGGTGCGAACGCTCCGGTGCTGGCGGCGACCGACAGCGAAGCGCAGATCCAGATCCCCTTCGAGGCCCAAGGCGAGAGCGTCGCACTGGCCTTGACCACGCGCTCCGGCAAGCGCTCCTTGCAATTGCCGATGGAAGCCGTCTCCCCGGCGATCTTCGTCGACGGCGGCGCACCGCTCGTGCTTTCCGCCGCTACCGGACGGCTGCTCGACCTCACCCGCCCCGCGCGCGGAGGCGACCGCCTCTTGATCTTGGCTTCTGGCCTAGGACGCGTCGAGCCCGCCTGGCCGACCGGCGTTCCGGCGCCTCTCGAAGATCCGCCAAAGCCGACGGCAGCGGTCGCCGCGACGTTGAACGGCAAGCCGTTGCGCGTGATCTCCGCGTCGCTCGCGGGCGGCTATGTCGGCGCCTACTTCGTCGAAGTCGAGCTGCCGATCGAGCTCAACGCCGGTCCCGCCGAATTGCAGATCGCAGCCGCCGGCGCCGAAAGCAACGCCGTCCGCATCTTCGTCCAGCCCTAGCGCCGAAGAAGGCCTAGAACTCGGTGAACTTGCGGAACTCGTCGAACCGCTCGTCGATGTCCTCGCGCTTCAGCGTGCGGAACCGCCCAACGCCGAACTGCTCGCAGCAGAAGCTGCCCATCACCGATCCGTAAATCATCGCCTTGCGCAGGTGCTGGTGCGTGGCCATGCCGATGTCGGTCACGCCTTGCTCGGCGAGGTAGCCCATGAAGCCGCCGGCGAACGAGTCGCCCGCACCGGTCGGGTCATAGACCGTCTCCAGCAGGAAGCCCGGCGCCACAAAGAATCCTTCCGGCCGGAACAGGATCGCCCCGTACTCGCCGCGCTTGATGACGACCGTATGCGGTCCCATCTTGTGGATCTCTTCAGCCGCCTTGCGCAGGTTGTACTCGCCTGAGAGCTGCCGGGCCTCGCCGTCGTTGATCAGGATAAAGTCCCAGTTGCGGATCGCCTCCTTGAGCGCCTCCGTCTCGCCCTCAATCCAGAAGTTCATCGTGTCGCCGCCGACGAAGCGCGCGTTGTTCATCTGCTCATGGACGCCTTTCTGGAGCGATGGGTGGATGTTGCCCAGGAACAGATAGGGCTGCTCACGGTACGGGTCCGGCAGTTTGGGGTCGAAGTCGGCGAAGACGTTCAACTGCGTGTCGAGCGTATCCCGCTCGTTCATGTCTTTCGAGTAGACGCCCTTCCAGAAGAAGGTCTTGCCGTCGGCCGTCTCGAGGCCTTCGAGGTCGACGTCGTTCTCCTTGAGCAACGCGCGATCCTCATCGGCGAAGTCGTCGCCGACCACGCCGACCAGACTGGTCTTGGTGAAGAAGCTCGCGGTGAGCGCGATGTAGGTGGCGGCGCCGCCGAGCATCCGCTCGACCTTGCCGTGAGGGGTTTCCACTCCGTCATACGCGACGGAGCCGACGACTACGAGAGACATTTTTGGGATTCCTTTTTGAGAGCGGTCTAGAGGTCTAGAGGTACTTGCCGATCAACAGATCGAGCTTCTGCTTGGAAGCATCGGAGATCTTCGTGCGATCGGTGAGGATGGAATTCTGGAGCGCCGAGGCGTAAGGACTGGGGCCTTCGGGGATCCGTTGCACGGCCTCGATCGCCGTCTTCTGCGCGTTGGCGGCGTTCTTGGTCAAGTACTCGACGACTTGCTCGACCGTCACCGCATCGTGTTCCTCGTGCCAGCAGTCGTAATCGGTCACCATCGCCGCCGTCGCGTAAGACATCTCCGCCTCGCGCGCCAGCTTCGCTTCTTGCAGATTCGTCATGCCGATCACGTCGAAGCCGCATTGGCGATGGAAGTTCGATTCGGCCAGCGTCGAAAACTGCGGCCCCTCCATGCAGCAATACGTACCGCCCTGGTGAACCTTCACCCCGGCGGCTTGCGCGGCCTCGTGGAGCACGCCGGCCAGCGTCTCGCAAACCGGATGCGAGAAGGCCACGTGAACCACCACGTCCTCATCAAAGAACGTCGACGGCCGCCCCTTCGTCCGGTCAAAAAACTGATCCGGCACGACGAAATCGAGCGGGGCCATCTCCTCCTTCAACGAGCCGACGGCGCTGAATGAGAGCAGCCATTCGACGCCCAGTTTCTTGAAGCCGTAGATGTTCGCGCGGAAGTTGAGGTTCGACGGATTGATCCGATGCCCGCGCCCGTGACGCGCCAAAAACGCGACCTCGCGCCCGGCCAGTTTTCCGGTGATATAGGCGTCCGAGGGGTCTCCCCAGGGGGTCTCGACCGTCACTTCTTGACGATCTTCGAGCGCATCCATGTTGTAGAGGCCGGAACCTCCGACGATGCCGATACGAGGCTGCATAAGCTTCCCAGCATAACAAGGCAAGCCGCTCGAACTGGAACGAAACACGGCCCGATCCCGTACCATCTACAGCACATGGAAACGCCTCCCCGCCCGCTCGTCGAGCCGCCGTTGTACCGCGAGGTCAGCGGCAAGCTGTGGCGTTTCCTGACCGGGCGCGTGCTGATCGCCGCCATTCTGACGGTCGTGCATCTGCTCGCCTTCTGGGCCGTCGGGCTGCCCTGGTGGGGACTATCCGGCGTCGTCGTGGGAGCGCTGACGCTGGTCCCCGTGCTCGGCTTCTTCGCGGGCGCCGCGGCGGCGCTGCTGATCACCATCCTCGCCGGCGGCGGATTGAGCCACGTCGTCTGGCTGCTGGTGGTCATGACGCTGGCGCAGATCCTCGAAGGCGCCTTCCTCACGCCCAAAATTCTCGGCCGCGAACTCGATCTGCACCCCGCGCTCGTCTTCCTGGCGGTGATTGCGGGCTCGTTGCTCTTCGGTCCCCTCGGCGCCTTCCTGGCCGCGCCGGTCGCCGCGATCGCGGCGCTGCTGTGGCGGCGACGCAAGAAGCAAGCGCCCGCCTGACGCTACACTGGTCGCGCGCCGTCGGCGCCCGGTGGAAAGTTGCGGATTTCGGCGACCATCATCACCCGCAACGAGGAAGCGAACCTGCCCCGCATCCTCCCCAAACTCGACTTCGTCGACGAAATCGTCGTCGTCGACTCAGGCTCCGTCGATCGCACGCTGGAGATCGCCCGTGACGCCGGCGCCCAAGTCTTCGAACGCGACTGGACGGGCTACGCCGACCAAAAGAACTTCGCGGCGCAATCGGCTGCCAACGATTGGATCCTCTCCCTGGACGCCGACGAAGTCCCGACCGAACAACTCGTCGCCGAGATCGAAGCGTTCCGCCGAAAAGACCCCGGCGACGCGGCCGGCGCGGACTTCCCGCGCAAGGCTCGCTACCTCGGCCGCTGGATCCACCACTCCGGCTGGTACCCCGATCGCAAAGTCCGGCTCTACGACCGCCGCCGCGCTCGCTGGACCGGCGATTACGTACATGAGAGCGTCGTCGTGAACGGCCCGGTGGTCCATCTCGAAGGCGACCTGCTCCACTACACCTGCGACTCCTACGAGGAACACATCGCGACGCTCAATCGCTACACGACGCTCGCCGCTCGCGAGATGCGCGCGCAAGGTCGACGGCCGGGCCTGCTGAAGCTGTGGATCTCCCCGCCCTGGGCGTTCGTGCGCAGCTACCTGCTCCAACGCGGCTTTCTCGACGGCGTCCACGGTCTGCTGATCGCCTGGACCGCCGCCTTCTACGTCTTCGCCAAGTACGCCAAAGCGCGCACGGATCCCGACGGATGAAGATCCTCCATCTCGATTCCGGCCGCGAGATGCGCGGCGGCCAATGGCAGGTCCTCCGCTTGACTGAAGGCCTGCGCGAGCACACCGGCATCGAGCAACGCTTGCTGTGCCGCGGATCCCTCTTGGAGCAAGGTCTGGGCGAGCCGCTGACTTTCGGGGCGCTGCGGCAGCAGGCACGCTGGGCCGACTTGATCCACGCCCACGACGCTCGCACGCACACCTGGGCCGCGATGCTGAGCAAGCCGCTGGTGGTGTCGCGACGCGTCGCTTTTCCAATTCATCGCGGCGTCATGAGCCGCCTGAAGTATCGGCGCGCGTCTCGCTTTCTGGCGGTCTCTCAGTTCGTCGCCGGGCAACTGCGAACGGCGGGAGTCGACCCGTCGCGAATCTCCGTCGTTCCGGACGGCGCGCCGATCCCGAGCCCGCCTGCACGACTCGAATGGCGATCCCCGCCGAGAGTCCTCGCACTCGCATCCGACGATCCGGGAAAAGGAACCGATCTGGCGCGAGCCGCCTGCGCGGAAGCCGGGCTCGAACTTCGCCTGACGTCGGATCTAGAGCGGGACTTGCCGGAGGCGGAGATCTTCCTCTACCTGTCGGAGTCCGAGGGTTTGGGCTCAGCGCTGATTCTGGCGTCGCTCGCGAAGCGGGCGATCGTCGCCAGCCGCGTGGGCGGCATCCCGGAGGTCGTGAAGGACGAGCAGACAGGCCTTCTGGCGCCGAATGAGGTCTCACAGATCGCCGCGGCGCTGACCCGGCTTGCGACCGAGAGCGGGCTGGCGGAGCGTCTAGCCGAAGGGGCTTTCGAACGCGCGGGCCGGGAATTCAGCGTTGATATAATGGTCGCTCGCACGGTTGAGGCTTACCGTTCGACCCTTGCCTCGTGATCGCTTTGTCATTTCTCCTGGGGCTGATCGTCGGGAGCTTTCTCAACGTTTGCATCCACCGCTGGCCGGACGAAACCTCGGTCGTTCGTCCGCGATCACGATGCCCGCATTGCGCGGCGCCGATCGGCTGGATGGACAACATCCCTGTCCTGAGTTATCTGCTGCTCAGGGGCAAATGCCGCTCCTGTTCCAGGGGTATTTCGTGGCGGTACCCGACCGTTGAACTGCTCAATGCCGTGATTTGGGCGGGGCTGGCGGCCAAGTTCGGTTGGCAGCCTTTCACCTTCAAGGCGGCCGCGTTCTGCTCGATGATGTTGATCCTGATCTTCACGGATCTCGAACACATGATCCTTCCCGACGAGATCACCAAAGGCGGCACGCTGATCGGATTGGCGCTGAGCTGGTTCATTCCGCTGCCCGACGGCGCGACCCGGCTGCTCTGGTTCGTCGCCGGGCAGACGCCGTCCCCGCAGCTCGCCTCGTTCGTCGAATCGCTGGCCGGGGCGGTCGTCTTCGGCGGCATGCTGTGGGTGATGCGCGAGGCCTACTATCGAATTCGCGGCATCGACGGCCTGGGGCTGGGAGACGTCAAGATGGCGGCGATGATGGGCTCGTTCTGGGGAGTTCCGCAAACCCTCATGATTCTGCTGGCCGGGTCCATCATGGGCGCGTTGCTGGGGACTCTGATCGTCGCCCTCTCGCGCAAGGAATGGACCCATGAGATGCCCTTCGGCAGCTATCTCGGCGTCGCGGCGATCCTGACGACGTTCTTTAGCGACGAGCTCTTTGGGGTCTACTGGAACGTCGTCGTGCCCGGCGGTGGAGGTTGACGTCCATGAAACTCTCGACGATTGCAGAGCGCCTGGAGTGCAAGGTCGCGGGCGACCCAGACCTCGAAATCACCGGCGTCGCCGGACTCGACGAAGCGCGACCAGGCGAGCTGACCTTTCTCTCGAACCCACGCTACTCCGACCGGCTCAAGACGACGCAAGCCTCCGCGATTCTGCTCGCCAAGGAAGACCCGTCGCTCCCGTTGGCGCAGCTGGTCGACGGCGATCCCTACCTCGGTTTCGCCAGGGCCCTGGAGCTCTTCTACGACGCCCCGCGCCCGGCAAGCGGCATCCATCCCACGGCGGTCGTCGCCGCGTCGGCCGAGGTCGCTGAAGACGCCGCGATCGGCGCCTATGCTGTCATCGGCGATCGAGTGAAGATCGGCAAGCGGGCCGTCATCCATCCTCACGTCACGATCTACGAAGGGGCGCGGATCGGCGACGATTTTCTGGCTCACTCGCACGTAACCGTCCGCGAATTCTGCCGCATCGGAGATGGCGTGGTGCTGCAAAACGGCGTCCGTGTCGGAACAGACGGCTACGGCTTTGCCCGCCGCGCCGACGGGTCGCACCACAAGATTCCGCAGGCGGGCGTCGTCGTCGTCGAGGACGACGTAGAGATCCAAGCGGGCTCCTGCATCGACCGAGCCGCCGTCGGCGAAACCCGCATCCGGCGGGGCTCGAAGATCGACAACCTCGTCCAAATCGGCCACGCCGTCGAGATCGGCGAAGACGCCATCATCTGTTCGCAAGTCGGCATCGCCGGGTCGACCACGCTCGGCAAGAACTGCATCCTCGCCGGACAGGTCGGCGTCATCAATCACCTCACCATCGGCGACGACGTGCTGATCACCGCCCAGACCGGCGTCGGACACGACATCGAATCGGGCCGCAAAATCTCCGGCTCCCCTGAACTCGACAACGGCCAGTGGCTGCGCTGCACCGCCGTCTACAATCGCCTCCCCGAACTCGCCCGCGACGTCCGCAAGCTCAAGAAGAAACTCGGCGAGTAGCGCGGCCGGATTCGCTACCGTGTTCTGATGCCTGCCGCGCCGCCGGTCCCAAAATCCTTCGCCGATTTTCTGCGCTCCTTCGGGCCGAGCATCATCATCGTGCTCACCTGGCTCGGCGCGGGCGACATCGTCGATATGGGCATCGCCGGGGCCAACTACGGCTATGCCCTGCTCTGGGTCCTGGTCGCCGCACTGTTCCTGCGCTTCGTCCTGGTCTCGCTGATCGGCCGCTACCAGCTCTGCAACCAGCACGGCGAAGGCCTGCTCGACGGCCTCGCGCGACTGCACCCGCTCTACGCGCCGGTGTTGTTCTTCGCGGCGATCATCATGGGGCACGTCTACGGCGCCTACATGACGGTCGGCGTCGGCGAGATCTGCCGCAACGTCACCGGCGTGGGCGAGGTCTGGATGTGGGGCATCGCCTGCGCGGTCTCGGCCTACTACCTCGTCATGCGGACGTACGAGCCGCTGGAGATGGTGTTCAAAGCCTTCCTCGCCGTACTGTCCGTGTCGTTTGTCGGCTCGGCCCTCTGGGTCGGCTTCTCCGGCATGGACCTCGTCCAAGGCCTCTTCCGGATCGAGATGCCGGGCCACCAAGGCGAGTTCTCGCCGCTGCTGGTCGCGCTCGCGATGATCGGCGCCGTCGGCGGCTCGTTCATGAACCTCGTCTACCCCTACTTCCTCGAAGAGAAGGGCTGGCGCGGACCGCAATACCTGCGCGTCCAGTTCTACGACCTGCTGCTCGGCATCGTCGTCATGGTCGTCCTGAACCTCGCGGTCTGGGTCTTAGGCGCAGAGTTGCTGTTCCCCGATCGCCAGATCAGCGACCTCGAAGACCTGCCCAACTTGCTCAGCGACGTGCTGGGTCCAAACGGTCGCTTACTCTTCTACTCGGGCGTCTTCGCCGCCGTCTACACCTCCGTCGTCGGCCACGCCGCGGGTATCGGCGCGTTGGGCGCGCATGCCTGGATGCGCTGGCGCGAAGGCCGCCAAGGCGTCACCGTCGAGCAGTGGCGCGCCCACCCCTGGCGCAAAGCGATCGTCCTGTGGTGCCTCTTCTCGCCGCTCGTTTGGACGTTACCGGGGATGCCGGACTTCGTCACGTTGACCCTCGCCGCCAACAGCGGCCAAGTCGTCCTGCTGCCCTTGCTCGCCGGCGGCCTCTGGCGCATCACCTCCGGTGACAAGTACATCGGCGCCGAATACAAGACGCGCCTCTGGGAAAACCTCTGCCTGGCCCTGCTGTTCGGCCTCGCCCTTTGGGGCGCCTTCAAGTCGGCGCGGATCCTGCTCGGAATCGAAGGTCACTAGCCACGATTCGCGATAAGATGGAAACAGGATGCATCTTTTTCGCCGGATGTCGTGTCTGCTGCTGGCGGCCGTCGCCTTGTTCGCCGCGGCCGCGCCGGAACGCTGGAAGAGCCTGATCGACGAACGTCGCATCCTGCCTGCCGAACATCCGGCGATCGACTACTGGAACGCCGAACCGACGGACCCCGTCGCGCTGCTCCAACAGAAGCTCGTCGCCGGCGAGTCGGCTCTCGAGTTCGACGACCAGTTCGGCTACCTGCGCGCCGTCCTTGAAGCGCTCGAAATCCCGGAGTCTTCCCAGACCCTCGTCTTCTCAAAAACCAGCTTCCAGGCGTCCCGCATCTTCCCCCGTGCACCGCGCGCCGTCTACCACGGCGAATCGACCGCCGTCGGTTGGGTGCGCGGCGGCGACGTGATCGAAGTCACCTCCGTCGACCCCAAACTCGGCGTTGTCTTCTACACGCTCGACCAAGTCCGCAGCCCGCGCCCGCGCTTCAAACTCCGCTCGACCGAATGCCTCTCCTGCCACGTCGGAGCGTTCACGCTCGGCGTACCTGGGTTAATGGTGCGCTCGGTCCAGCCGGACCGTTTCGGCTCGCCCATGCGCGCACCGAGTTTCATCAGCGACCACCGCAGCCCGCTGCCCGAACGCTGGGGCGGATGGTACGTCTCGGGGCGACACGGAAGCCAGGAGCACCTAGGCAACGTGGTCTTTGAACGAGGCGGAGTCGAATCCTCCTTGCTGGGCGAGCGTACTCGAAACGTCGACGACCTCAAACCCTACGTCAGCGACATCGATTACGTCCGAGCCGGCAGCGACATCGTTTCATTGATGGTCCTCGAGCACCAAACGCGACTCACGAACCTGATCACGCGTCTGGGCTGGGAAACGCGCATCGCGCTCCATGACGGCGATCCCGTCGTCGAGGCGATCAGCGATACCGCCGAGGAGCTCTTGCGCTACCTGCTGTTCACCAACGAAGCGCCGCTCGATGATCCGATCCAAGGCGACCCGCAATTCGTCCGCGACTTCGAGTCCCGCGGCCTGCCGGACGGCAAGGGCCGTTCGCTGCGCCAACTCGACCTGCAACAGCGAATGTTCCGCTATCCGTGCAGCTACCTCATCCACTCCGAGGCTTTTCGCTCACTGCCCGCCGAGGCCAAGGAGATCGTCTACCGTCGGCTCTGGGAGGTCCTCACCGGCTCGGACGACTCCGACGTCTACGCCAATCTGTCGGCGGAGGATCGCCAAGCCGTATTGGAGATCCTCCGCGACACGCAACCCGATCTACCCGCCTACTGGGACTGAGCCAGTTCGCCCTTGGGCCCAAAGAACTCGTAGCGAATCCGATCGGCCGGCGTCCCGCGCGCCTCCAAGTCCGCCACCACCATCTGCATGAACGGCCGCGGCCCGCATACGTAGTGCAGCCCGTCTGCGTCCGGCAAAAGCTCGTCCAACAGCGCACGGTCGATGATTCCGGTACTGTCGCAACGGCCCTCGGCCACATCGTCGGCCCGGGCGTCGTCGTACCGGACATGCGTCGTCGCGCTAGGCAGCTTCGTCGCCGCTGACCGCATCTCCCCGGCCAAGGCATGCACGCCGCCGTGACGCGCTCCGTGGATGACGTACACGGGATTCTTCACCTCGCGATCCGCCAACGTCTTCAGCATCGAGTTCAGCGGCGTCACGCCCACGCCGCCTGAGATCAGCACCACCGGTTTCCCGTCCGCCAGCTCGTCATCCGTCGGCATCCTGAACTCGCCGCACGGCGGTCCCACCTGAATCTCGTCACCCTCTCCGACCGAGTCGTGCAAGAAGTTCGAGATCACTCCCGGCGCCGCGCCCTCTTCGAGCGGCGGCTCCCGCTTGACCGTGATCCGGTAGTAGCCTGTACCCGAAACGTCCGACAAACTGTAGTTGCGCGGCGACGTCTCCTGCCCCGGCACGTCCGCCTTCACCGTGATGTACTGCCCCGACACGAACGACGGGATCGCCTTCCCGTCCGCCGGCTTCAGGTAGAACGACGTGATGATTTCGCTCTCGGGGACTTTGCGATCGACCGTAAAGGCCCGATACCCGTTCCAACCGCCCTCGGCCGCGGCCTGCTCGGCGTAGATCTCCGCCTCACGCTGGATCAACACGTGCGCCAGCAGCCCGTACGCCTCGGCCCACGCCGCCGTCACTTCTTCGGTCACCGCATCTCCTAAAACGTCCTTCACCGCAGCCAGCAGATGCTTCCCAACGATCGGATAGTCCTCGGCCTGGACGCAAAGCGAGCAGTGCTTCTGCGCGATCAGCTCCACGGCCGGACCGAGCGCGGCCAGGTTGTCGATGTTCGCCGCATAAGCGCAAACCGCGCCGGCCAGAGCACGCGGTTGCGTGCCTGCGTGCTGGTTCGCCTGGTTGAAGAAGCGCTTCACCTGCGGGTCGTGCTCGAACATCAGCGAGTAGAACCGAGTCGTAATCGTCTCCGCGTTGGCGGCGACGGCGGGCGCAGTCGCTTTCACGGTTTTGATGCTGGATTCGCTCACAACTGGGGGAGCGGAACCAATGATGGATTCAGAATGCATGTTTACCAGAGTACTCCTCCTAAACCTATCGGCGCAGCCTAGGGCGAGTATTCGGGCTAAAGTGTCATGAGGGATGCATCTAACGCTGCACACCGACTATTCGCTGCGCGTCTTGCTCTACCTCAAGCTGCGCCCGGACGAGCGCTCGACCATCCAAGAGATCTCGGAAGCCTACGGGATCTCTCGCAACCACCTGATGAAAGTCGTCCAGCGTCTAGCGCAGCTCGGCTACGTGGAAGCCAACCGCGGCCGAGGCGGCGGATTGCGGCTGGCCGTCGAACCGCAAGAGATCAACATCGGCCGCGTCGTCGAGCAGACCGAGCCCCACCTCGATCTCGTCGAGTGCTTCGACATGGAGACGAATACTTGCCCGATCGTCCCCGCCTGTGAGTTGAAGTCAGCGTTGGGGAAGGCCCAGCAGGCGTTTCTGGAGACGCTGCGAGGCTACACGCTGGCAGACTTGGGCTCGAGTCGGAAGCACCTGCTTCGGCTGCTCACGCCGGAGCGAGTCGCGGCCGCGACTAAGCGCCCGCGATCGTGATGCCGCCGCTAAGACGTTTGGGTCTCCGCGGACGCTGCGGAGCCTCGGCGAGAGCCACGGGTTCATCACGCAACCCGTGGATGACGATCACGCCGGGGTTCTTGCGCCAACGCGGACGACGCCGGCGTTGCTCAGCGCCGTCGCGCGCTTCGTCCATCGCCGCGGCGATTCGCGGTTCGCTCGGGTAGCTCCGCTGAGCGCGCTGAAGCATCGCCAAAGCACGGTCCGGACGGCCGCGATCCATCGACTTGCGAGCCCAGTCGATGCTCCAGTTGATCCAAAGCTCGTGGAAGTCGTCGACCGCGGGACCGGGCAACCCCGGACGCCTCGACGCGCTCGTGAGCCGGGAGCTCAGTTCGTAGTCGAACGGGTTCCGCCGGAGCATCAGCCGAACGGCCTGAACCTCCATGTGAGACGGCACGGCCCGTCCTCGCGCATGTAAGTCGGCCTCGGCCATGCGAACGACGCGGATTCCGTTGGGGACGTCGTCGAGCCCGAGGTAGGCGGCGGCCAGTAGGCTCCGCAGTTCCACCCGGCTCAGCGGCTGCGTGAGGCCGCGCCGAACCAGATTCCGCACGCTCGACCATTGGGCTTGGTCGGCGCCCTGTTGAACGAGAATCGGCTGAGCAGCGGCCAGATCGCCTGACTTCAGAAGACCTTCGGCCTGACGGACGAGTTCGGCGGGAGTCGGCTCAGGCGCGGGACGGCTCTCGGCGACCTCAGCGATCACGGTCACATGCGTCTGCTCCGGCTCGGAGGCTGTGGTCGTCGGGGCCGGCGCCGGATCCGGCTCGGAGATCGCGATTTCGACCGTTTTCGCCTCCTCGATCGCTCCTGCATCGACCGGCGGACGCGACTTCACCAGGCGCTCCAGTACGGACGGGTCTCCCGGCTTCACCGACAGCGCTTCCTGATAGCGAGCGTGGGCTTTGGCTTCGAGCCCTTGCGATAGCGCCGCATCGCCCTCCTTGAGCGCCGCCCAGAAGCGGGCGTCGACTAGGGCCTTTTGGATGACCGGGTCACCCGGCGCCAACTCAAGCGCCCGCCGGAATCGACGTTCGGCGCTCCGAAACTCCCACCCGCGCATGTCCAAGAAGCCCAGACCCGCCGTAGCCGCGGGGCTGTGCGGGGCATATTCCAAGGCGCGCTCAAAGAGCCGCCTCGCTTGCTCGGTGCGCCCGGCCTCCAGAGCTTCGTAGCCGGACTCCTCCAACAACGCGCTGTCGGCGGACGCCGCTGAACTCGGCGGCGCGGCTGACAGCAGCGTGACTAGGACGAGAAGGACGGGACGGAGTAGGCGCGTTTGGAACATGATTCCACGGCAATGATCCGCCCGAGGAGCGAAGGCGGTCAATGGGCGGCGGGTCCCGTTCTCCGGGGTAAACCAAAGTAACGGGCGCCGGTACCTTGGTCACGCTTTCGTTCTATGCCGAGCACCCCGTTTCGGCTTGCTTTTTCCGGATCTCGGGTCTAAAGTCAGCCCAGAAAATCATCTTTCTTACAGAAATCGAACTCCTGCAATCCGGTCGTGAGCCGGGAAGCTCTCGACCCAGACGGCAACCCTCAACCCCTTACTGGGCAGCCCAACGTGGAGGCTTTATGTTCGATCAAGTCGACCAAAAAACCGGCGGCGTGCCGTGGACGGCGCTGGGAGGATTGGCCGCATTCGCGGCCCTGCTGATCGCGGGCTACTTCATGATTCAGTAGCCGCAGATCCGGTAGTCGTACGGAAGCGATCGACAAACAACAGGGTGAGGATGGTCTTGGCGTCGCGGATCTCTCCGTCGCGGATCATGCGCAGCGCCTCGTCCCAATGGGTCCAGCGAGGCTCGATGATCTCGTAGGGCTCGGGCGCGGCGGCTCCGGCCGTCACCTCCTCGGCTAGAAACGCCGTCATCCGCTCGGTGGCGAAGCCCGGCGCGGGAAAGAACTCCGTCAGGCGAGCCCATTTGTTCGCGCTGTAGCCCGTCTCCTCCGTCAATTCGCGGCGGGCGGCCTCTGCGACGTCCTCTCCCGGGTCGCATTTGCCCGCTGGGAGTTCCCACAGCGCTTCCCGAGCCGGAAGCCGAAACTGGCGAATCAGCAAGACCTCGTCCCCTCGCCTCGCGCAGATGACGGCGGCCGGCGCGTTGTGCACGATGTGCCGATCGATCGCCGCCCCGGAAGGATGCTCGGCCCGCTCATGCGCAATGTTGAAGACGGCGGTCTCAAGCGTAGGGCGGGAAAACTTCAGCTCGAAGGACATGCTTCGATTATCATGCCGTTGATGCGATTCGCCCTTCTGCTCTCCATTCTTTCGTTCGCGGCTTGTGCACCCAAAACGCCGCCGGAGACGACCGCCGAGCCCGCCGAGTTCAGCCTAGAGGCCCAAGAAATCGACCCGGAATTGGGAATCGGATACGCCGTTTTGACGGCTGATATAGACGCCGACGGCGCTCTGGACGTCGTCGCGCTCAGCGAGAATCGCGTCATCTGGTACGAAGCGCCCGACTGGACTCCGCACGTCGTATCCCAAGAAGCGGCCGTGCCGCACCACGTCTGCTTTGCCGCCGAAGACATCGACGGCGACGGTGATCTCGACCTGGCTCTCGGCGCCGATTGGCAGCCGCGCAACACCGAAGCAGCCGGAAGCCTAGGCTGGCTGGAGCAAGGCGACGACCCGCGCGGCGAGTGGACGCTGCATGAAGTGACCAGCGAACCGACCCTGCATCGCATCCGTTGGGCCGACACCGACGGCGACGGTCAGCGCGAACTCATCGTGGCGCCGTTGCACGGACGAGGGACGGCCGCTCCGGCATGGCACGAAGGCTCGGGCGCTCGATTGCTCGCCCTGCGCCACGACGGCGACGACTGGCCGGCGGAAGTCGTGGACGACTCCTTCCACGTGATGCACAACTTCTGGGCCGCGCAGATGGACTCCGATCCCGCCGACGAACTCTTGGTCGCCAGCTACGAAGGCGTCCACTTGCTCGACCGCGAAGCCGACGGCTCTTGGACGCGGACGCAAATCTCGGCTGGACACGAAGCGCCCGAGGGCGACCAGGGCGCCGGAGAGATCAAGCTGGGCCGCCTGGCGGACGGTCGCCGCTATATCGCGACGGTCGAGCCCTGGCACGCCAACCACGCGGTCGTCTACGAGGAGACGGAAGACGGCTGGAAACGCCGCATCTTGACCGACCAACTCGGCGCCGGACACGCGCTATGGTGCGCCGACTTCGACGGAGACGGCGACGAAGAACTCGCCGTCGGCTGGCGCGGGGAGGGCCAGGGAGACTTCGCCCAACCCGGCGTCGCGGTCTTCGATCCCGCCAAAGAAACTGGCGAGTGGAGCTACCGCATCATCGATTCCGGGGGAATGGCCACGGAGGATCTGACCGCGGCCGACCTAGACGCCGACGGTCTACCGGAGATCATCGCCTCCGGCCGCGCCACGCACAACCTCGAGATCTACTGGAACAAGTAGGTCTAAGATTTTCTTTTCGCGGGCCTTATAGCTCCGAAAGAGCCTAGAAGCTACCGCCGGATTCCGGCAGCACGCCCGCCACGTAGCGCGGCGCCCATCCGCCCGGTCCGGCGCTCATCACCTTGAAAGCGACGTCGTCGCCGGGCTTGAGCGTGTCGCGGATCTCGCGCACATCGGAAATCGACGCCACCGGCTTGCGGTTGATCGCCACGATGACGTCGTTCACCGCGAGTCCGATGTCCTCGGCGAACGAAGCCGTCTCCACGTCGGTCACTAGAACGCCGCCGTCCTCGGTGAACTCCATCTGCTCACGGCGCTCGTCGGTGAGATTCTGGACGGAGATTCCTAGGTCGACCTTCGAGGTCTGCTCCTCCTCTTTCTCTTCCGGCTCTTCCAGGCCCAACTCCTCAGCGAAGAGTTCCGCACGATCGGCGATCTTGACGCTCAACGTCTTCTCCTCGCCGTCGCGGATGATCTCGACCGGCACCGAGCTGCCGACCGGGGTCGAGGCGACGATGTCGATCAGCGTGTCGCCGTCCGGCGTCGCCTGACCGTCGATGGACGTGATCACGTCTTCCTCTTCAATACCGGCTTCATCGGCCGGACCGCCGTCCTTGACGGCGCCGACCAAGACCCCGCCGTCGTCCGCCCCGAAAGTCCTCAGCAAAGCCGGATCCTGATTGGCCTGGAACGTGATGCCGATCGAGCCGCGCGCCACGCGACCGTACTGGATGATCTGGTTGTAGACCTCTACGGCTTCGTTCGAGGGAAGCGCGAAACCGAGCCCTTCATTGCCGCCCGTGCGCGAAACGATCGCGGTATTGATGCCGATGATCTCGCCGCGGATGTTTACGAGCGGTCCGCCCGAGTTACCGGGGTTGATGGCGGCGTCGGTTTGGAAGAAGCGCTGGAACGGATTGTTCATCCGGCGCGAGCGCGACTGTACTTCACGGTCCATCGCCGAGATGATGCCGACGGTCACCGTTTCGCGGAAGCCGAAGGGCGAACCGATGGCGATCGCCCAATCGCCGACGTGGACCGCTTCCGAGTTGCCGATCGGCGCGGCGATCAGCTTCTCCTTGGGCGCATCTTCCACCTTGATGACCGCGATGTCCGTCTCCGAATCGCGACCGATGACCTGCGCGTCGTAGAGTTCCCGCTCGCCGCCGTTGGCGAAGCGCACCCGCACGCGATCCGCGTCTTCGACCACGTGATTGTTCGTGATGATGTAGCCCTTCGGATCGACGATCACGCCCGAGCCTTCGCCGCGCGGATTCGGCCGACGAGGCGTCTGTCCCCCTCCGCCGCCGGGACCGTTCGGCATGCCGAAGAAGCGGCGGAAGAAGTCTTCCATCCGCTCGTCGCCCTGCCCGCCTTCACCGCCGCCCTCGGCCCGCTCTTCGCGGAACTGCTCGACGCTGATGTTGACGACGGAGGGCGAAACCTTCTCGACGATCGGCGTGAACTGGTTTTCGGCCGCAACCGGCGGCGGCACCACGAGCGGCGTCGCGTCGGGAGCGGCTTTCGCCTTGTCGTCGGCGGCCCCGGCATCGCCGGAGACGACGGTGCCGATCAGGATTCCGATCGCGAGAGTAAAGAGGACCAGCGTGCTGGAGAGCAATTTGCTCGATCCGAGCGTAGCAACGAGGGTACGGCGTGATTTTTCCATCGGAATTCGTTCAGGCTCCTGTCACGTGTAGACGCGCAAAAGCCCTAAATGGTTAAGCGTGAAACTGATCCGTATTCTAGCAACGGCCTAGCTTGTTACGGCCGTCAACAGAAGCAACGACCGCGCCGACCAAGCGACGGTGCGAACCCAGTTGCCCGCCACCAGCTTGCTATGCGCCTCCGGAAGAAATCCGTCGAGCAATCGGTTGTGCTGCGGAACCTGGCTGAGCCACGTCGAAAGCCAAATCACCCCGAGCAACCCGCCGTTGACCACCGCCAAAGCGAAAGGCAGCTCCGCCGCGGACTCCACCAGCAACGCCGTCGCCGTGGCGGCCTCTAGCAGCATCGGCGGCCCGACCACCCACCCGGTCCGCCGGACATGCCGCTGCTGATACCCGCGAAACGCCTCGTCCCCGACGTCGGCAAACAGCGGATAGTGGACCACCTGCACAAACCAGATCACCCCGGTCATAAACAGGGTGGCGGCGAGGTGAACGAGTAGAAGGACAGACACGGCGATCGGCCTCAGGGTAGCGACCTTTCGCGCTACGATGGCCCCTTATGTTTCGAGTCTGGACCAGCCGCCGCGTGCCCGAACCCTTGCAACCCGCCTTTGAAGGTTGGGCCGAGACCTTCGCCGGAGAAGATTCCGAAGATCGCCTCGCCCGCTTCCCGGAGGCGCATGGCGCGGTGGTCGGCGCGGAACACATGACGCCCGACCTGATGGATCGTTGCCCCGACCTGCTCGTCATCTCGCGCACCGGCGTCGGCTACGACCGCGTCGACGTTCCCGCCGCCACCGAGCGCGGCATCGCCTGCACCATCACCCCCGGCGCGCCCACTACCTCCACCGCCGAGCACGCCCTCATGCTGCTGATGGCGACCACGAAGAAACTCAAAGACGCCGAACACAAACTGCGCACCACCACCGGCCAAGACCTTTACAAGCAACACACCGGCATCGAACTCGACAACAAAACCCTCGGCGTCGTCGGCTTCGGCCGCATCGGTCGCCACGTCGCCAAAGTCGCCCGCGCGCTCGGTATGGACATCCTCGCCTACGATCCCTACCTCAGCGCCCAGTCCGCCGCCGATCTCGGCGTCCGCACCGCCGCCAACCTACAAGTCCTGCTGGAGCGCGCCGACGTCGTCACCCTGCACCTCCCCGCGACGCCTGAAACCGTCAAGATGATCAACCGCGAGACGCTGGCCGCGATGAAGCCCGGCGCCTTCCTCGTCAACGCCTCCCGCGGCGAGCTCGTCGACGAAACGGCGCTGCTCGAAGCGCTCGACTCAGGACACCTCGCCGGGGCCGGCCTCGACGTCACCGACCCCGAACCGCCCTCCCACGACAATCCCCTGCTCCATCGCGACGACGTCATCGTCACCCCGCACATCGGCTCGTCGACGATCGAAGGCAAGCTGCGCATCTACTCCGACTCCGTCGACAACGTCGTCTCCGTCCTCAAAGGCACGCAACCCGCCGACCTGCTCAACCCGGAAGTCTGGCCCCGAGTCGCCGAGCGTCTGGCGGCCGTGCGCTAAACGACAATTCGATAAAGTACAGGCGATGGTCCGACCGTCCGTCGCTTGCTCCGTCCTCGCCGTCGCTATCGCCGCGACGCCGTTGCTCGAAGCCCAAGCCGCCGGCCCCATCGGTTCCCGTCCCCGACGCCCCGGCGTGCGCGAGGAACAACGCCGCCCGGTCAAGGCGGTCGAAGAGCCCCAGACGACGCTCTTGCAACTCGTCCACGAGGACCCGGTCGTCCAGAAGGCGATGCGCTACGCCTTCTCCTTCTCCGACGCCCTCCCCGACTTCGTCTGCGACCAGCGCACCGAGCGTTTCGAGAGCCGCGACAACGGCGCCAAGTGGAAAAAGATCGACGTCGTCGACGCCGAAGTCGTCTACGTCGAGCGCCGCGAGAATTATCGCAACATCCGCCTCAACGGGCGCCCGCTACGCAGCTTCGATTCCCTCGACGGCACCACCTCCACCGGAGAGTACGGCACTGTCCTGCGCAACATGTTCCACCCCTCGGTCGAAGCCGAGTTCACCTACCTCCAGGACGACGAGATCGTCGGCGTCCCCACCCGCGTCTACAAGGTCAAAGTCGACGAGCGCCGCTCGCACTGGCGCATCGGCTTCAACGACCAGCACATCGAAGCCGCCTACCGCGGCCGCGTCTGGATCGCACCGGAAAACGGGGCCGTCCTCCGTATTGAGATGGAAGCCGTCCGCTTCCCGCTCGGCTTCGGCCTTGCGTCGTCGGAGATGGCGATCGAGTACGAACCCATCGAGATCGGCGCCGCGCGGCCGCTGCTGCCGGTCCGTTCAGTCAACATGGCCTGCTTCACCCAAGAGGTGCTCTGCCGACGCAACGACCTCTTCTTCCGCAACTACCGCAAGTTCGGCGTCGAAGCGACGGTCGACTTCGGCGAGGAAGCCCTCGATGAACCGGACGAAGCGCTAGACGAACCGCCGACGCTCAAGCGTCCCTAAGCTTCGCTGCGGTACGATCTTCCGCATGCTCCGTTTGGCTTCCCTGCTTCTGCTGGCGAGCGCGGCCCTGACCGCCGCCGATCGCCCCAACATCGTCGTTCTGTTCGCCGACGACCAACGCGTCGACACCATCGGCGCCTGGGGCAATCCGCACATCCAAACCCCCAACCTCGACGCCCTGGTCGCGAACGGATTCAGCTTCAAAGGCAACTACTGCATGGGCTCGTTCGGCGGCGCCGTCTGCATCCCCTCGCGCGCCATGCTCAACACCGGCAAGGCCTTCTTCCGCATCCCCATGGATATGGACGGCGAACGCACGCTCGGCGAAGTGATGGGCGAAGCCGGATACCGCACGTTCGGCACGGGCAAGTGGCACAACCAGCGCCCCTCTTGGCAGCGCAGCTTCCAGAACGGCAAGACCATCATGTTCGGCGGCATGTCCGACCACACCAACGTGCCCATTGAAGAGCTCGGCCCCGACGGCAAACTGCGCAGCGCCGGTTTCTCCCGCGTCTTCTCGTCGGAACTCTTCGCCGACTCCGCCATCGAGTTCATCAACGGCCATTCCGGCGACGACCCCTTCTACGTCTACGTCGCCTTCACCTCGCCGCACGATCCCCGCCAGCCCCCCAAGCGCTATCGCGACCACTACTACGACTGGCGCAACCGCCCGCCGCTCCCGCCGAACTTCCTGCCGCAACACCCCTTCAACAACGGCAACATGGCCGGCCGCGACGAGGAGCTCGGCCCTTGGCCGCGCACCCGCGGTCTCGTCTCCGATCAGCTCGCCGAGTACTACGGCATGGTCACACACCTCGACGAGCAAGTCGGCCGCGTCATCGCCGCCCTCGAACACAAAGGCATCCTCGACGAGACCATCGTCATCTACGCCGCCGACCACGGCCTCGCCGTCGGCAGCCACGGCTTGCTTGGGAAACAATCCCTGTACGAACACTCGATGCGCGCCCCGTTGATCGTCTCCGGCCCCGGCGTCCCCAAAGGCGGCGAAACCGACGCGCTCACCTACTTACTCGATCTCTTCCCGACCATCCTCGGCCTGGCGGGCGTCGAAGCCCCGGCGAACCTTGACGGCCAGAACCTGCGCTCGCTCTGGGAAGGCAAAGCCGAACGCGTCCGCGACACGTTGTTCCTCTCCTACGCCAAAGTCATGCGCGCCGTCCGCGACCAGCGCTGGAAGCTGATCCGCTACCCGCACATCAACCACACCCAGCTCTTCGACCTTGAAAACGATCCCCACGAGATGACCAATCTCGCCGAAGAACCCGAGCAGAAAAACCGCGTCGCGAGTCTAACGGCGGAGATGGAACGCTGGCAAAAACACCTCGGCGACACGGAGCCGCTCACCAGCGATCAACCGATCCCGATGGACATCGACATGACCAACATCCAGCGCAGCCCCGACAAGTGGCAGCCGATGTGGATCATCGAAAAATACTTCCCCAAGTGGTACTAGGCTCGGATCGCTCGATGGACACGCGCACCAAGATCCTCTCCGCGTCGGAGGTCCGGCCCGAAGGCGTCCTCGCCTACGGCCGCTTCGACGTGCTCACGGCTGAGCACTGCCGACTCCTGGCTTCGGCACGCGATCGCTCTAGCGCGCTCACGGCCATGATTGAAGCCGATCCCGCCGACCCGCCGGCCGTGCTCGACGCGCAGGCGAGAGCCCATCTCACGGCCGCCCTCGGTTCGGTCGACCGCGTGATAATCTGTGACCAGCCGGAGCGCGAGCGCTTGCTCGCCAAATGGGACGCGGAGGCCGTGGTCGACGTGGAGTCCCAAGTCCATCGCGACGTCGTGGCCGATGTCCTTTCCCGTCACTCAGACGCACCCGCCTCAACGGACTGACCCGGCCCGACTGCTGGTCGTTCGCCTCGGCGCCATGGGCGACGTCCTGCACACGCTTCCGGCGGTCGAACTGCTCTGCGAAGCCTGGCCCGAAACGCGCGTCACGTGGGTCGTCGAGCCGAGCTGGGCGCCGCTGCTCGAACGTCATCCCGACTTCGACGTCCTCCCGATCCCGCTCAAGAGGTGGACGCGTCGCCGGCTCTCCCCGCAGTCGTGGCGAGGAGTCCGAGACGCCGTCCGCGGCCTGCGCGACCGACGCTTCGATCTCGCGGTGGTCTTCCACCCCTTGATCAAAGCGACCGCACTGGCGCGTCTCGCCCGCCCCAAGGAGACGGTCGGCTTCGATACGGCTAACCTGCGCGAACCGCTCTCTCGTCTCTTGCTCAGCCGTCAAATCACGGCGAACCGCGAGCACGTCGTCGACAAGAACCTGGCCCTCGTCCGCGAACTCACCGGCCTGCGCAAAGAGGCCCCCAATGAGGTGCGCCTGCCGCCGGGCGATCTTTCGCCCGACCTCCCGCCCGGCGAATTTCTGCTCACGTCGCCTCTCGCGGGCTGGCGATCCAAAGAGTGGCCGCCCGAATACTTCGCCCGCCTAGCCGCCAAGGCCTGGGAGAGGCGCGGCATCCCGCTCGTGCTCGACGGCGCGCCCAACGACCGAAAGGCGCTCCAGAAGATCTCCGATCTTGCTCCGGCAGACGCCTGCGTCGTCCACATCTCGACCCTCGCCGAACTGATCGGCGCCTCGCGCCGCGCCTCCGCCGTCCTCGGGGTCGACAGCGGCCCGCTCCATCTCGCCGACCTGCTCGGCAAACCCGGCGTCGCCCTGTTCGGGCCGACCGACCCGAAGCGCAACGGCCCGCGCAACCCCAAAATGCGCACGCTGCGCCGCGGCGACGCCCCAACCAGCTACGGCCGTGAGAGCCGCATCGCTGACTCCATGCGCGCGCTTACGCCGGACGACGTCTGGAGTGAGCTGGCCGACGTCATCCCGCCCAAGCCGACGCTCACTTTGGTCGGCTCTCCGAAGGAAACACAATCTCCTTGATCTACCTACTCCGAAACACCGTACTGAGCCTTCTACTGATCGCCGCGGCGAGCGCGCAAGCTCCGCCAAGCCGGAGCGAAGCGCGTCAACTCTTCGGCGACACCGTTGACCTGATGGAAGCCGCCTCCATCGTCACGCCCGAACTCGCTCGAGCCGGAGCTCCCCTAACGGAGACGGTGCGCCAGTCGATCGAGACGCTCGATCGAGGACAGGCTCGTGAACACGTCGGGGTCGTCTACAAGCTCCTGGGCGCGGCCAAGGTCTACGTTCAGCTCGCCGACGCGCTGCCCAAATCCGCCGCCTTCGGCGAGGAAGCCCGCCGCCAACTCGACCAGCTCCGCGCCAACGTGGACGGCATCGACGCCTACTTTCGGGCCCTGCTTGAGAAGCGCGAGCAGCAAGTGCTGGGATCCGATCGGGATCAACTGGCGCGCTACGCGGAGGACAACGAGTTGCTCGCCCCGCCGGTCGAAGGCGAACGCCGCGTGGTCTTTCTCGGCGATTCGATCACCGACGCTTGGGCGCTCAACCAGTACTTTCCGAGCAAACCGTTCGTCAATCGCGGAATTTCGGGCCAAATCACCGGCCAGATGCTCGCTCGCATGAAGGCCGACGTGATCGACCTCAAGCCCGAAGTCATGATTCTGCTGGCCGGGACGAACGATCTCGCCCGCGGCGTTTCCTCGTCGGCGATCCGCAACAACATTGAGATGATCGTCGACCTCGCCCTCGCGCACAAGATCACGCCCGTGCTCTCGGCGATCCTGCCCGTTCACGACGAGCACGCCGACCAGAACCCGCGCTTTCTGCGCAGTACGCTCCGCCCGCCGGCGCGCATCGTAGAGTTGAATCAGTTCCTGTCGCAGCTGGCCGCCACCCGCGGCATTCCCTTCGTCGACTACCACGGGGCGATGGTTCAGTCGGACGGTCGACTGCGAGCCGAACTGGCCAACGACGGCCTCCATCCCAACGCCGAGGGCTACAAGATCATGGCGCCGCTGGCCCAAGCAGCGATCGATTCGGCGCTGAGCGCTCGCAAGCGTCCGGCCGCCCGACGCGGAAAGCGGTTCGGCGTCTTCTAGCAACCGGCTAGACTATTCGACGAACGATGGGTTTCTTTGATTTCCTCAGTTGGGGCTCGGGCAGCGCTCCCGCCGCACCCGAATCAGCCGACACGGTCCGCAAGATCGCCTCCGCGCTCGACGCCATGGAACCGGACCAGGCGCGCTACATCGCAGCCTTCGCCTACCTGCTGGGACGTGTCGCGCACGCCGACCTCGATATCTCGCATGAGGAGACGGCCGAGATGGAGCGCATCGTCGAAGGCTTGGGCGGATTGCCCGAAGACCAGGCCGTGATGGTCGTCCAGATCGCCAAGACCCAGAACCTCCTGCTCGGCGGATCGGAGAACTACGCGGTCGCCAAGGAGTTCAACCGCCTGGCCAGCCGTGCCCAGAAGATCTCGCTGCTGCACTGCCTCTTCGCCGTATCCGCCGCCGATCAGTCGATCTCCACGGTCGAAGACAACGAGGTCCGCAAGATCTCCTCGGAACTCCGTTTGGACCACGGCGACTTCGTGGCGGCCCGCTCCGCCTATCGTGAACATTTGGAAGTGCTTAAGCGGAAAGTCGACTAGGGTACCGGCAGACCTAGTGACGCGCCGCCCCACACAAAGCGTGTTAGACACGTTTCAACCCTGTAATTACAGCTAGTTACCGTCGGAGACCATGGGTTCCAGGACCCAAAACACCACATCTGTAGTACTTTTCTAGTACCCTAAGACCGACTGACGTAGTACAAAAGTTGGGTTTTTCCTTTAGACCTGTTCTCAGGTGGAAAACCTAGGCTAATCTCACTCGAGAAGAACCACTTCGCGGGGTCGGCGTTTCTCGCGTCCTCACCGAACCCCGAATGATCGGGAGACAAAGGAACTAATGAACTTCAAAAACTTTTCCATCCTGGCGGCGGCGGCCCTTTTGATCGCCGCGGCGCCTATGTCGGCCGCTCTCATCAGCGTGGTCGGCGGTCCCAGCTCGGAGGGCGACTTCGCCTTGATCATCGCGGCTCCGCCCTCCGTCGGCGACAACGGTTTCGAGGCCGAAGCCATGCGCGGCTTTGACGAGCAGCAGGACTTCGAGCTGACCGGCGAAATCGGCATCGATGCGGGCTCGGGCGCCGGCGGCGGCAGCGCGAACCTCGCGATCGGTACGGTCGTCGACAGCCACATGATCTTCTTGAACAGCGCCACCGCCGGCGGCAACGACGGCCTCGCTCACAACAACGTGACGTGGACGTTCGATTCGGAGATCATCGGCGTGATGTCGGATCAGGGCGGCACGCTCGAAGCGGCCTCCAACGGACAGTTGGGCGCAGCCGGCACCTCCTACCCCGGGGCCTTCGGCTTCCGCGGTTTGGAGCTGGCGGCACAGCCGGTCAGCGGCGACCCTGATTTCTACATGATCAGCGCCGACCGCAAGAGCATCACGATCAACATGTTCGTCACCCAACCGGGCGACTGGATGCGCGTCGTGACTGCCGCTCCGGACAACGAGATCCCTGAGCCGGGCACCATCTTCCTGTTCGGCGCGGGCCTGCTCGGCGCGGCCTTCATGCGCCGCCGCAAGCAGTCGTAAACAACGACTCCCGCGAACGATCAGACTCTTCAACCGGAAGGGGCGGCGCTGAGCGCCGCCCCTTCTTGCGTTTTCGATAGCCGAGGCCAATACGCAAAACGGGGGACACGGAACATTTCCGAGCCCCCCTCTGTCGTGTCCGACTCAAGCCGGACCCCGCCCTCAGCTCGAATACGCCTCGTCGAGCAATTCCACCAGGTGCAACACGCGTTGCCCTTTCGAATACAGTTTCGCACCCGCCTGCAACTGCAACATGCATCCGGGGTTCGCCGTGACGATCGTATCCGCCTCGGTGGACTCCACGTTGCGCATCTTGTCTTCCAGCAGACTGAGCGACATGTCGGTGTGCAAGACGTTGTAGACGCCGGCGGAGCCGCAGCACACCTCCGTCAACGGTAGTTCCTTGAACTCGATCCCCGGCACCAGCCCCAGCAGGAAGCGCGGCGGGTTCCGCACCTTCTGTCCATGCAGCAGGTGACACGAGTCCTGGTAGGTGACTCGGCCCGAGAGCGTCCGCAGGCTCCGATTCGGCAGTTCAATCTCCGCCAGAAACTCCAGTACGTCGCGCATCTTGTCAGAGAACGCTTTCGCCTTGGCGTGCTGCTCGGGGTCATGCTCGAACAGGTCGGGATACTCTTTGAGGGTCGAGCCGCAGCCGGCGGCATTGCTCAGGATCGCGTCGAAATCGTCCGGGTTGATCGCCGCGATGTTCTGAAGGGCTTGTCGCCGGCCTGAGTCACGCATGCCGGCGTGGACGTGCAAGGCGCCGCAGCAGCCCTGGTCGCCCGGAATCACGACTTCGCAGCCGTTCTTTTGGAGGACCCGTACCGTCGCCTCGTTCATCCGGGCGAACGACACGTTGGCGATGCACCCGGCCATGAACGCGACGCGATACTTTCGCTCGCCCTCGGCGGGAAAGGTCTTGCCGACCTGGCTGAAGAAAAACGGCGGTTCGGCCGGGGGCGCCAGCTCTTCAATCTCGGCCAGCCCGAGCGGCTTCAAGAGCCCGATCGCCCGCACCAGCGCCTGCAGGCCGATCTTCTGGTAGAGCCAGATCTTGTACCCGGCGGTCTTGAGCATCCAGGGGCTTGCGAGCACTTGGTCGTAGAGAAGCTTCTGCAGGAGGCTCGGCGGCCGCTCTTGGGCGATCTGTCCGCGCGCGGCTTCCACCAGCCGCCCGTACTCGACCCCGGAGGGACAGGCCGTCTCGCAGGCTCTACACGCCAAGCAGAGATCGATGTGTTCGACGTAGTCGTCGTTGATCTCTTGGCGCCCCTCAGCGACCTCCACCATCTGGTAGATTCGCCCGCGAGGCGAGTCCATCTCCAGGCCCAACTCGCGGTAGGTCGGACAAGCGTTCAGGCAGAGTCCGCAGTGGACGCACTTGTCGAGATCTTTCTGTTGGGGACGGTCGAACGCCGCGGCGGGTGAACTCACGAGCCCTTCAATATAGCGAGCCGCGACGAGTCGGCGCCGCCTGGCCTCGTCTCTATTCCTGACGCGTGCGATCTTCCATGTTGGCGCGGGATCGCTCGATCGACCTCAGGATCTCTTCGGCTTCCGTCTTGAGCCCGAGGTTCTTGCTTTCGAGGCTCGGGCGGACGCACTTCTCGGCGAGGTCGAGGAAAAGGTTCTGCATCTTGTGATCGCGTAGGCGCTTGACGCCGTAGAGCGCGGCGGCTTCGTGAACCGTGCGCCCCACGCCCAGCAGGTAGACCGCCTTCGGCGTCGATACCGGGGAGAACTCGAACATCTTCTGTGCGGTCTCCACTTTGTCCCCGGCGCCGACGGCCCGCGTCGACTGCAGCAAGATCCCTCGGCGAATCGTGTGACCTTCGCTGCCCTTCAACCCTTGCTGAGTCGGCATCATGCCGGTCGAGATCCGGGCCACCACGGGCGACGGGTCCGCATCTCCTTCGGGAAGGTCAAAGTCCAGCGAGACCGTCTCCGCATCGCCGGTCAACTTGTCAAACGCCTGCACCGATTCGTACAGCTCGATCGAATACCGACGCGCGTCCTTGCGGTACTGCTCCAGCGCGGTCTGAAGATTGCGATCCGGACGTCCCTTGGACTCCTTCATGCCCGCTTCGCAGGCCTCATTGAGCTCCAAATAGGCGTGCGTCATGCCGCCAAGCAAGACGACGCGCCAGCCGGCCGCCCGCTCGCTCCACCCCGGCATCCCGTCCATCCGGTCGAGCCGATCGATGACTTGATCGTAGGCCCCGGACTCAAACGACGACTGCATGATCGACCACTCCACGGCGCCCGGATCGGGCGCTTCTCCACAGCTCCAGAGCAAGCAAATCGCGGCGAGAGTATGGGCGAAAGGTAGCGTTCGGGCCGACATAGTCCCCTTCCTCGCAACGTTGATATCAAGGAAGGAGAGCCTCGCCGTATCCAGAGAACGCCTTAGATCGAAGGCTCAAACCCCCGCCCGCACGCAGGTACGGAAGTTTGAATCGCCTTAGAATCAGTGCCGTTCCGACGGTCGACGGCGTTTAGAAATCGCGGTAGGGGCCGCGCGGATCGGACTCGCGCATCGCCGTCTTCCAGGCCTCGTAGCGGCCGCGTACCCGCGCCAGTACGTCCGGCAACTCGTCGCTCAAGTCTTTCGTCTCGCCGACGTCTTCGGAGAGATCGAACAGCCCGCCTCCCCGGCGAGAAACGACCCACTTCCAACGCCCCACCCGCGCGCCGAAGTCGCCCTGGCGCTCCCAGAACATCTCTTTGCGCGGCGACTCCTGCTCGCCCCGCAACACGGGAAGCATGTCGTAGCCGTCGATCGGAACGCCGTCCGGCGCCTTGAGCCCTGCGGCCGCCAGCACGGTCGGAAACCAGTCGAGCGCGCTGATGAACCCGTCGTTCACCGATCCCGCCGGAACGCGTCCGGGAAACCGTACCAAGCCCGGCACGCGCACGCCTCCTTCGAACATCCAGTTCTTCGAGCCGCGTAACGGGGCGTTGTCTCCACCTCCCCCGCCGCCGTTGTCGGAGACGAAGATCACCAAGGTGTCGTCGCGCTGCCCGGTCTCGTCCAGGTAGTCGAGGATCCGCCCGATCGAATCGTCCATGGCGGTGACGGCGGCCATGAAGTTGCGTCGCTTCCGCGCCTGCAAGGAGTCGCCTGACGGATAGAGGTCGAGATACTTCCCCGACGCCTGCGCCATGCCGCGGATCGCTCGGTTGAGGTTCGAAGCGCCGTGGGGAGCGTTGTAACTCAGATAGACGAACCACGGCTGGTCAGAGTCCTCTCCGAGAAAGCGCAACGTCTCGCGCTCAAACAGGTCGGTCGTATAGACGCCCTTGTCGGCCGTCGTCGGCTCGTTGCCGTCATACATCGAAGGCACGCCGTAGCGCTCGTGCGTGTAGTAGTCGATGCCTGTGTTGACGAATCCGTAGAAGTCGTCAAAGCCGCGTTGCAGCGGCAAGAATCGCTTCAGTTGGCCCAAATCCCACTTGCCGAAGACGCCGGTCCGATAGCCCGCGTCGTGGAGAACGTTCGACAGCAGGACCTCGCGCAGGTCCATCCCCAAAACGCGCTCCGGCGACAGCTCGTACTCGTGCGGCGGGTAGAGGTAGTCGTCGTCGGCGCGATCGTTGCGGAAGTTGTCGTAGGTTCCGTTGCGTTGGGGGTAGCGCCCGGTCAGCATGGCGCCGCGCGACGGCGTGCAGACCGGAAACCCGGCGTAGTAGCTGGTCAAGCGCACGCCCTCCGAGGCGAGCCAGTCCAGCCGCGGCGTGCGGATGTCGGGCGAGCCCTGCGCGCCGAGATCGTTGTAGCCCTGGTCGTCGGAGACGATCAGCAGGACATTGGGGCGCTGTTGCGCGGCGAGAGCGGCGACGAAGAGGAGCGAAAGCAACAAGCGATGCATCGGCCCACGAGTATACGACTGTGGGACCGTCAGCGTCCGAGCCAGACCGCCAGCGCTTCCACATTCTCAGCAAAGGTCGTTGAGCGCAAAACCTTCTCCCGCGGCGGAACCGATCCCCGATACACGCTCACCGTCTCGTCCTCAGCCAGCGGATAGCTCTTCTCGCCGATCACGACCACCATGGGCTCGGCCGCGTTGACCGATACGACGCGATCCGCTTTCCCGATGGTCCCGTCCTCGAGCCATGCGCCGCGGTCGTCCATCGCCGACAGGATCGCCTCCACCCGGGCGTCGCTGGGTCGTTCCGGCGGACTCGCATCGGCCCACGGCGACAGCCCGCTCAAATCCGTCACGCGCGGCTCGGCCGGGCCCGCCGAAACGCGCTCGTATTCCGCCGCGATCTCGTCGATCCAGCTCCCGCTGACGAACAGCGCGTAGTGCTGAATGATCGAGTCGTCGGAGTAGCTCACTTCGTACCCGTCGTCCCGGAACACGGCTCGACCGGGAACTCGGACCATCGTTCCCTTGGTGATGAACAGCGGCCGATCCGTGTGCAGTTCGTTGAAGCGCGCCAGACACGGCGTCTCGCCCGGGCAGGTCCGTCGACGACGCTCCGGCGGATCTCTGTCGGGAGGAAGGAGGAGCGTACGGTAGTACTGCAGCGCCCGGGGAATCGGCGCGAGGAATCGCTTCTCGCCGGTTTCGCCGTAGAGCGTCAGCAAGATCCGCAAGACGCTGCGCACCTCGCCGCCAGTGATCGAGGGCGGCTCAAAAACGCGCGCCCAGGCCGGGTGCATCTCCGCGTCATACTGCTGCGCCCAGCCAGGCTGAGGCTCGGGCAGTTGCGCGCGAAGCAGGAAGTCGCCGCCGCGCATCGCCGTCGCCCGGTAGCTCGGCTGGTCGTAGATTCGCGCGGCCTCCAGGTAGACGTCGATCAGGTCCGCCAGCGTGTTGTCGTTGAGCGTGTAGCGATCGCGATAGTCTTCGGCCGGCCAGGTTCGCGACCACGAGTCCGGCAGCGACGCCCTCTTCGGCTGATGGTCGGCGGGATCGAACGCCTTCGCGCGAAAGAATCGCTGCGGCCAGGCTCCATTGGGATACTGCTCTTCGGCGATCCGGGCGAGGGCGTACTCAGCAGCCTCATGGATCGGCTCGTCATGAAAATCGAGCGCACGGTCCACGCGCATCAGCAGACGCAGCGCCGCTTGGCTGACGTTGTCGTCGAAGGTCGTGTAGCGCCGCTGCGGGTACTCTTCGCGCGACGAGCCGTCAGCGCGATACGGATAGTCTCGCCGCTTGGCCGGGTCGAACTCGATGATGTAGTCCCATCCGCCCGTCCAATGCTGACCGCGCACGAGAGCCCGCGCCGTCTCCCGCGCTGCGTCCAAGTACCGCGCTTCCCCAGTCGCTCGCCAAGCCTCAAGGTAGGCCATACCGACGCGCGGCGTCCCCTCCCGCTGCACGCTGACCTGAGTCGCCCCCTCGGCCTGCTCCGAGCGCCCGTAGCTCAGGTCGGAGGCGTAGAGGAAGTGGTAGCCGCCGCCGGTCGAAACGTCCTGCGAGTAGAACCGAACCGCCTTGTCGAGCGCCGCGCGCACATCAGCACGGTCGGGTTGGGCCGCAAGCGACCCCGCGAACAACGACAGCGTGAGCGGCAGCAGCGTAGATCGAATCATCCGGCGACGATTCTACTGGATGCCGACCAGCGTCGCTTGATAACCGAGGTTCGTGACGTGAAAGTCCAACCCTCCGCGAATCCGCATCTTCACTTCGATACGGAGACGCTCCAAGTCCGTCTCGGGAGGAGGCAGGCCGACGGTATCCCAAACGAGCGAATCGATGTGTACGCCGGAGTCGTCGACGCTATCAGAGTTGTCGAAGGTGTAGCCGCCGAGGAACACGCTGGGCGAGGCGCAGCGGATCCCTCGAAACTTGGGACCGACCACCATCCGAACCGTCCAAGCTTCCCACCGTTCGTCGCGGTCTTCCACGCCGTGCAGAACACCCGACGCCCCGGTCGGACCTCCGACGTTGTTGTTGTCCGTGAACAGGAACTTGGCGTAGCCGGAGAACATGACGCAGTCGACTCCGCCCGGCGTCGGAATCTCGCAAACATGCTCTCGGTCAAATCCGGTGGGTTCAACGATCATCGCGAGGAGCTTACGCCCGCCCCCGCGGAATTACAAGAGAAAAGTGCGCCCAGGATCGCGATCTAGCGACGCTCGAACGTCTCCGGCGTATCGAGTTCCTTGATCGCGTTCGGGTCGATCGAGAAGCCGATGCGGCAGACGCCGTCTTCATTCGGCTTCGAGTGGCGCACGCGTGCGCGGCCTTCAAGCGCCACGACCTTCTCGTCGCTGACCAACTCGCCGGAGACGCCGATCTCGGCCCCTACCGGAAGCGGCGAGAGCGCTTCAACGCCGATGCCCTTGTCGGAAAAGTCGACGAGCCGGGCCCCGAGCAAACGACCGAAATAGTTCAGGCGCAGGCGGCGGGCTTGGTAGCTCTCCGAACGCTCGGCCTCTCGACGTTCCGCGCCCGGCTCGTGGGGTTCCGCTGCGGCGGCCTCGGCCTGCTCGCGCGCTTCGATCACCTCCGCGAGAGGGTCCTCGAAATCATCGTCTAGCTCGACGTCACGAAGGAACTCGAGCGGCTCGGTCGGCGCGGGCTCGGTCGGCTCCGGGGCGACTTCCGAAACCGATTCGGCGTTCGGTTCTGGGCTGGGCTCGCTGACCGGAGCTTCCTTGGTCTCCGCCCGCGGTTCCGGCGCCGAAGGCCGGGATGACGGCGGCTTCGGCGGAGGCGCGGAGTCGATCGCGGCCTGGAACTCAGCCTCCCAATCCGGCGTCGAAGGCGCGTCAGTCGCGTCGCGCACGGGCTCGTCGGAAGTCGGCTCGTCCGCGGCAGACTGGCGAACGGCGGCGGGCGCGTCCGACACATCGGGAATCACGTCCGGCCAGGCCGCCGGATCCAGGTCCGCCGGAGACGCATCCTGCACGGCGCCGAGCCGTTCGACGGTCAGGTACTCATCGCCCGAGTGTGCGTCGACGAACAAGGAGACCCGGCCGCAATCGGCATGGACGCCGTACCGTTCCGCCAACCAGCGGCTGGTCGCCAGCGTGTCGACGTCCAAAAACTCCGCCAGCAGCACCACGCCTTGTTCGCTGTTCAGGCTCTCGGGGCCGCCAGGAAGCCGTCTGCGGGCCGCGGCGGCCGCTTCCGGCGCAAGACAAGCCAAGATGTCCGGGCCCGCCCACGCCGACACGGCCTCGGCCGTCTGTAGGGCCTCGACTAGGTCCGGCGTGACGCCGTTCTCGTCCTGCACGGCTACGACGAACAGGCGTCCCGTCTCGTCCGCCGCGAGCAGATTCGAGCGGTCCGCGGCCGGATCGAAGTCCGTCAGCCGCCCCAGCAAGAACATCGGACGACCCAGCTCCGAGAAGAACGCTTCCGGCCCGGCGACGACGAGATCATCCAATCGGCGGCGGCCGGCCAAACGCCCCGGTCCCAACGCCGGCTGGGCGAAGGGCGTCAGACGACCTTGCTGTGGATCGAACTTGAGCATGCCGGGGGCGCTTTAGTGTGAAGCACGCGTCGGGCCATCGGCAACCGGCCCCAGCGGCGTCCTGTTTTCAGGGCTCTAGGCCGTCCACGGGGGCCGGGTATTCCCCATTCGGAGCCCGCTCAGGAGCGCCCAGGTCAAGAAACCCGGATGCCCGCATCAGCCTGGTTGAAGGGGCAGCCTTATTGGATCGTCAGCATCCGGTCGATCGCGGCCTGCGCCTTGCGGCGAACTTCCGGCTCGACCTCGACCTCGATCTCGTCCTCTTTGAGCGAGTGGAGCAGCTTCCCGAGGTCGTTCATCTTCATGAACTCGCAAGAAGCCTCGGGAGAGACGGGATGGAAGATCTTGTGCGGCAGTTCCTTGCGCAGCCGGTAGAGCATGCCCATCTCGGTACCGACGATGAACTCCTTCGCGTCGGACTGCTCGGCGTGACGGATCATTCCTTCAGTCGAGAGGTAGAAAGCCTTTTGGAACTCCGACTCCTGGTTCATGATCTTCGCCAGGCAAGTCGACGCGCAGCCGCATTCCGGGTGGATCAGCAACTCGGCTTCCGGGTGCCGATCGTAGGCTTCGTCCAGGGCATGCTCGCCGATCTTGGCGTGGACGTGGCAGCCGCCGTCATACAAGTCGACCAAGTCGCGGTCGACCCCGGCCTGCATCATCGAGACGGCGCCGAGGTACTTGTCGGGCAAGAAGAGGATGCGACGACCGGGGTGATTTTCCACCGCGTGCGAGAGCACCTGCGAGGCGTTGCGCGACGTGCAAACGTAGTCCGACATCGCCTTGGTCTTCGCGTCGGTATTGACGTAGGAGATCAGCAGGCCGTCGGGATTCTGCTTCTTCCACGATTGGATGCGCAGATGATCGATCGAGTCGACCAGGGAACAGCCGGGTTGGGCCGGCATGTAGACGCGGGCGTCGTCGCCGACGATCGTCTTGGCCGTCTCGCCCATGAACCAGACGCCGCAAAAATCGACTCGCGGCTTGTCTTGCCCGCCTACGTACTGCGACAAGCCGAGCGAATCGCCGACTTCCTCGGCGACTTCTTGCAGCTCGGGATACTGATAGTTGTGCGCGACGATCGCCGAGTTTTTCTCTTCAGCGAGCGTCAGGACTTCACGGCCTTGTTCGACTAGGTCCTGGACGAAGTCGCGCGTATAGCGGCCGGGGTAGAGGTCGCCGGCGAAACGATTGAAGTCGTCATACCAGCGGTCGAATTGGACCGGGTCGTTCATGTTTTGGGCGGACGGCGGGCGTCAGACTTGGAAAGAGCGCCCGCACCCGCAGCTCTTCTGAGCGTTGGGATTGCGGAAGCGGAAAGCTTGCTCGAGGACCGTTTCCTCGTAGTCGAGCTCCATGCCGTCCAGATACTCGTAACTCTTGGGGTCGACGAAGAGTTGAACTCCGTCGACGTGGATGACGTTGTCGTTCTCGCGAGGCGCTTTGTCGTAGCGGAACTTGTAGCTCAAACCCGAACAGCCGCCGCCGACGATGCCTAACCGCATCGCGGGGGCCTCGTTCTCGTCGAGCATCGTGCGGATCCGTTTCACCGCGTTGGGAGTGACGCTAATCATCGCCTCTTTAGTATAGATGCGTACAGAGGCGAACGGGTTGCAAGCGACAGGCGTCCGGTCTCAGGCGTCAGGTTTCAGGGGCCCGACGCCTGACACCCGATACCTGACGCCCGATACCTATTCCGCTGCGTCCAACACGCGCTTGGCTTCCGCCGCTTCCGGCATGTCGGACTTGAGCTTCATGCCTTCGTCGTAGGCGCGTCGAGCGGCCGGGACGTTGCCGGACTTGGCTTGCGCCATCGCCAGGTGGTACTGGATGACCGGATTCGTCGGAGCGTTCTCGGCGGCGTCCTGCAAATGAACGACGGCCGTCGGATAGACGCCCTTCAGATAGAACACCCAGCCAATCGTGTCGTCGACTTCGGCATTGTTCGGCGGCGCCAGCTCCTTGGCTTTCTGAGCGTGCACCAAGGCCTCGTCCAGGTCCTTCTCGTGGACCGCCAGCAAGTAGGCCAGGTTGTTCAGCGCCGGATAGTAGTCAGGGCGGATGTTGAGCACCTTGCGGTAGTTCGCGATCGATTCCGACTGTTTCCCCGTCTGCTCCTGAATCTGCGCCAGGGTCAACAGAGCGGCGATGCTCGAGGGGTTCTCTTCAATCGTATTGCGCAGCGTGGTCTCGGCCGCGCCTGCGTTGCCGGACTGGAATTCGTACATCGCGAGCCGCGTTGCCGCGGCGCCGTTGCGATCGCCAAGGGCAAGCGCTTTCCGGTAGGCCTCCTTGGCCGACTCCTCGTCTTTGACCCGCTCGTACCACGAGCCGAGGGCGAGCTGCAGACTGAGCGAGTTCGGATAGGTCTCGGCCTGCTTGGCCAGTCGGGCGACGCCCTTGGGGACCTGATTCAGCCTCGCGTAGCTGCCGGTAATCACGTTCATCGCTCGCATGTCCGTGGGGGCCATCTCAAGCGCTTTCTCCGCCGTGTCGATCGCGCCTTGATAGTCTTTCTCAGCCATCTCCACGGCGGCTTGCTGGATCAGGAACTCCGCCGAGGCGGCGCCGCTGTTGAGCGCGGCGTCAATGTTGCGGCTCGCTTCTTCGTTCTCGCCCAGAGCGATCAGGGCCCAGTTGCGAGCGGCGACCACGGGAGCGGAGTTGAGCTGCTCGGGTGGGGCCTCGTCCAGGATCTCCAGCGCGCCCCGCGGCGTCGCCGAACGCAGCATCGAACGCGCCAGGTCGAGTCGCGCCGGCATGTAGGCGGGGTCCGTGCGCAGGGCCTCGTCGAGCTCCTGACGTTGCAGACGCGGCTGCGAGCGCTCGCGGTGGATGCGCGACATGTAGAAGTGCGCCTCGGCCGAGTCCGGGCGGAACTCCAACACGCGAGTCAGATCGGCCTCGGCCTCCTCTAGGCGACCGTACCGGCGATAGAGTTCGGCGCGCTGGAGACGGGCGTCGGTATCGTTCTGGCTGTTCTCCAACGCTTCGGTCAGAACCGCTTCCGCCTCGTCCAGGCGATCGTTGGTCAGGAAGGTGGCGACCAAGCGCTTCCGGACGTCGCGGTTGCTGGGGTCCTCGTCCAGCACGCGCCGATACTCCGCGATCGCCTCGTCGATCTTGCCGTTGACGCTAAGGATCTGACCATAGAGCGGCTTGTAGGCCTTGTTGTCGAGACGCGACAGGCGCTGGTAGGCGTCTTCGGCCTGTTCCTTTTCGCCGGCGCGCAGGTGCAACATGCCGATTCCGAGCAGCGCCGGCGCGTATTCCGGGTCTTCCTCCAGGATCGCCATGAAGCGCTCGCGCGCTTTCTCCGGCTCGTTCGCGCCGATGTAGAACTGTCCCAGCGCAACCAGCGCTTGGCGCCGATCTTCGGCCTGTTCCACGGCGTCCAGCAGGATCTCCTCGGCGCCGTCCTTGTCGCCCTGGTTGATCTTGAGTTTGGCGAGGGCGATCGAGGACTTGAGGTGCTCGGGAGAGTTCGCGAGCGCTTCCTCTAGTAGATTCTGCGCCTCCTCATTGGCGCCCATGCGGGCCCGCGTCGCGGCCAGCACGAACAAGGCGTCCGAATTGTCTCGCGTCTCGCCTAAGACGCCCGTGATGATCTCCTCGGCTTGAGGCAGGATCTCCGGGTTGCCCAGGCGAACCATGAACCGGGCCAGCAAGAGGTTGGCTTCGATGTGATCCGGATCGAGCTGCACCGCCTGCTGCACGCTGGCGACGGACTCTTGCATCGAACCGATCGCCATCTGGGCGAGGGCCATCTGGTAGTAGGGCTCGGCCTCTTCCGCGCTCGTGCGGGCGGCGTTCTTGAACTCGATCAGGGCGCTGGCCCAATCGCCTTCTTCGGCGTAGGTCAGGCCGCTGGCCATGTAGTCGGCGTATTTCTCCTCCGGCGACTTCATGCAGCCGAAGGTGAACAGGGAGAGGGCCAAAAGGCCCGCAAGGATGGGGCGGGGGGAAGGAGTCAGGCGCTTGGACATCATTTTTAGGAAACCTCCTTCAAGGGATTAACGAGTCGAAATCAGAACGCTGTTGCTAAACCGATTGTTGATCACGAGCCGGATGATCACGTTGTCGCCGGTCACGAGTTCGGGCTGGTCTGGAATCAGTAGGTTGACTTGCCACAGGCCAACGAAGCCCGGGGCGAGCCCGGAGAAGGTGACTTGGGCGAAGAGGCTGCCGACGACGCCGCATACCGAGGGTTGATTTTGGGCGCAGTCGAGGGCTGAACCTTGCGGAGTCGCGACCGACAGGGCCAGCGGGCTGGAGGGAGCGGGTTCTCCATCCGGTACCACGGGCGTAGTCGGACCTTGTCCGGTACCGAAGAGCTGTATGACGGTGCCTCGGTCAGCCGGGTTGTCGGGGCCGTTCAGAGTCCCGTCTTGGTTGATGGCGAGCGTTCGGCCGAGACCATCCTGCGTGAAGGTGAACAGTCCCGGGTTGGCGAAGTCGACAAAGGCCGCACTGCCGGAGATCAGTTCGTCGGTATCGACCCGACGAACGGCCACCGACTGTAGGCCTTGGGGCGTCTCCACCGGAATCTGGAAGTTGGCTTGGGTGTCGTTGATGAACAACATCGCCGCATCGCGACCGCTCACCTCAATCTTGCGGCCGGCTAGCTCCTTGGGAAGCGGAACCGTCTCCGCGGCGGCCGACTCGCCGCCGGTCAATCCCGAACCGAAGAAGCTGACCAGCGACCCTCCAGCGCCCGCGATGCCTGGCGCAAAGGTGGCGGCATTGACCGTGGCGCCCGGACGGAGGAAGTGCGCCATCCGACTGTTGTTGGTATCTCCGACATAGAGCGTGTCGTTGCGGTCCATGAAGAAGCCGCTCGGGTTCGAGAGACCCTGCGGAGTCGCTAGACCGTCAACGGAATTGAAGTTGGCCCGCCGTCCGGTCAGGTTGGGTTGCCCGACCACTTCGTTGGCGCCCGAACCGAAGGACGGAAGGAAGAACAACGGATCGTAGATCAGAATGCGGTTATTCCCGCTGTCTGCGACATAGATATTGCCGAGCGAGTCGGTCGTCACGGCGCGAGGCGAACTCAGCGTAAACTCGTTCGACCCAGTGAACGTGCTCTCAAAGTCAGGTTGACCGATCACAGTGGAGGCGGCGGCGCCGGTCGCCGGAGATCCAGGCCCGACCGGATAGGCCACCACGCGATGGACTCCGGTATCAGCAACGAAAACGACGCCGAACGGATCGGCGTAGACGCCCTCGGGAGCCAACAAAGACTGCGCGGTGACGACGCCCGGCACCGTCCCGTCGGTGAAGCTGAGCTGCCCGAGAACACGGACGGCGGCGGCGCCGTTGCTCGGCTCCGACGAATACTGCAGCACTCTGTTATTGCCAGTGTCGGCCACGAACAGCGATCCGTCCGGACCGATCGCCACGTCTGACGGCCCCGACAGCGACGACGCGGACACGGCGGCCGAGAGCGCGCTCACGAAGCCCGGCTGACCAAGCACGACGTCCGCGGTGATGCGCCCCTCTTGATCGACCGGCCGACGGAAACGCAGGACGCGGTTGTTGCCGCGGTCGGCGACCCACAGATTGCCGAACTCGTCAATCGCCAGCCCGCGCGGCGCGGAAAGCGTGAAGGCGCGAGGCGACTGGGTCCGACCGGTATCCGCGTTGGCGATCGACGTCGTCAAGTCGGCTTGGCCGATGACGATGTCCGCCGGCGCCCCGTTCTCAAAGCGCAGCGACGAGCGCCATCCGAGCACGCGATTGTTCAGCGCGTCGGCGATATAGAGCGGGAACGGCTCGGCCGAGTAATCGACCACTACGCCGACCGCGCGCCCGACTGAGTTCGGCTCGATCCGGTTCGCGCCGCTGCTCTGGAAGTCGACTTGTCCGAAAACCTTCGAGGCGACCGACGAGCCCGGCTCATAGAGCAGGACGCGGTGGTTGCCCGTGTCGACGATATAGAGGTTGCCGGCGGCGTCCGTGGTCGCGTCCCCCGGTTGGAAGAGCCCCTCCGAACCCGCGCGGGGGAAGGTGTCCACGTTGGGCAGTCCGAGCGTCAGCGTCCGTTGTCCGATCGCGCGCTCGGCGCTCGGCGTCTCGACCGCGGTGGCGATCGAGGGAAAGACGACGACGCGATTCTCCAACTGGGCGACGACATAGAGCGTCCCGGCCGAATCGATGGCCATGCCGTTGGGACCGCGCACTTCCTCCGCGTTGATCGAAGGCGATACGTCGCGACTCGTGAAGTCCTCTTGCAGGATGACGCGCGTGGCCTCCTGGTAGGTCTCGAACGGCGGCGCGAAGACGAGTATGCGCGAATTGGTGAAGTCAGTGACGTAGAGCGAGCCGTCGGGGTGAAAGGCGATCGACGTCGGCGTGTTGAACCCGGAGGCGTTCGTGCCTTCGGGGCTGCCGTTCACGATGCGCGACTCGAAGTCCTCTTGGCCGAGAACGAGGTCGGCCTCCGGCGCCGGTCCGTCCAGCGCGGCGAGCGGATAGCGCAGCACGCGCTGATTACCGCCGTCGACGATCCACAGGTTCCCGCCGCGATCAAACGCCAGCGAAAACGGGTTGCTCATCGAGCGCTGGCTCAGGCCGCCCGAGTTCGAGCCGAACGTGGAGAAGTCGGCTTGGCCGTAGACCGCACTCGGCTCGACGCTGGCCGGGTTCTCAAACGGACTCAGGAAACGGAGCACCCGGTTGTTGCCGGAGTCCGCGACGAACAGATCGCCGGTAGAGGCCTGAATCGCGAGCCCCTGCGGCAGGAACAGTCCGCGCGCGCCGATCCCGCGTCCGACAGTGACCTGGAACGAACTCTGTCCCAGCACTAGGTCGGCGCGATCGCCGTTCTGATAGGTCGCGACGTCGCGCCAACAGAGGATGCGGTGGTTCGAGAAATCCGAGATGTAGATGTGCGTCTGGCCGTTGCGCGTATCCGTGACCACGGCGGCCGGGTTGAACAGTTCGCCGCCGTCGACGGAGTTGAGACCGTTCTGGCGCAGGTCGACCTGACCAAGCACGCGAATCGCCGTATCGGAGACTTGCGCGGCGGCCGGAAAGGCGCCCGCGAGCAGCCCGCAGAGGATGGTAAGGGGTACGAAACGCAACATGAAACCAGTACTCGGCCCCTAGCGAGCCGATGCTCCTTTACAAGTCGGGTCAGACGCAAGGACGGCGCGAGACATCGGTAAATCCGAACGCAGGCGGATACACATGGATAAGGCCCGGGAGTTCCGCACGCACGCCTTCTCTACTGCGGAATGACGATCATGTCGCCCGCCCGCAGCTTCACGTCTTCCATTTGGCCCGAGAGCACAGCTTTGTAGTCATACGGAATGCGCAGGGTCTCCCCGGCGACTTTCCGCACGATCGTAATTTTCTTCGTCTTGGCATACTCCTGAGGACCGCCGGCTTTCGCGATCGCCTGGAGGGCGGTCATGCCCGCATCGAGCAGCATTTCGCCTGGCCGACCAATCCCGCCCACCAGGAAGATCCGGCGGCTGTTGATCTGCCGGACGATGACCGTCACGACGGGGTTGTTGATGTACCGGCGGAACCGACGAGTAAGCTCCGCTTCAAGGTCCGGGATGGTGAGTCCTAGTACGTAGACTTCCTTGACCAGGGGGACGGAGATCTTGCCGTCCTGACGGACCACGGCGTCGCGCACCGAAACGTCCGGCTCCTTCCACAGGTTGACCGCCAGCACGTCGCCGTAACCCACGCGATATGTATCAGGTTCCTCCGCCAACGCATCCATCGTCGGGAGGGTGGGATCGCCGATCTCGGCCTGTAGCTGGTCCTGCGCGGAGAGCGCCTGCCCCCCGCATACGACCAACGCCGTAAGCGTAATGGAGACGGAAATCCTTCTAATTGTGTCTAGTACCAACACGTTCTTGAATCTTACCATGCCGTCTCCTGATCCCAATGGACGAAATCGCCCGTTCGGCGACCGAATCCAGCTATATTCGTGCGAGGAAGGTAGAAGCCCTGTCGTCCTCCGCACCGCCGTCTCCGCCCGACTCCAAACCGTCCCGTTGGGAGCGGATTCGGGCCATGAGCGGCGCTGAAATCCGCTTTCGAGGCGGTCAAGAACTCACCAAACGGCTCGATGCGGCGCGGGCGGCGTTGCGGCTGCCTCCGGCCCGCCCGAAGCTGCTACCGGCGGGTTCGGCGGCGCCGTTCTTCTTTGAGAGACGCGACGTCGACGCCATCGTCACGGAAATCCGCAAGCGATTGCCGGAGCAGGTCGCGGCGCTCGAAGATCGCGCCGAACGGGCGGCGGACAAGCGGTTCGATCTACTCGGCTACCGCGAACTCGACTTCGGAGACGATATCCACTGGACGCTGGACCCGGTTTCGGGCTTGCGAGCGCCCGATCGCGGACGCCACGCCGTCCCGTACTTGCAGTACGAAAAGGTCGGCGACCACAAGGTCCAGTGGGAGTTGGGCCGGCATCAGCACCTCTCCGCAATGGTCCGGGCTTGGCGCCTGACCGGCAAGAGCAAGCTCCGGGACGCCGCCCTCAAGCAGTTTCGGCACTTCATCGAGCACAACCGCTATCCGCGCGGCATCCACTGGACCAGCGCGCTCGAGGTCGGCTTCCGGGCGCTGTCGTGGGTCTGGATGGAGCGGTTGCTTGAGCCGAAAGACCCCGCCCGCGAGGAGTTGTTGCGGGAGATCGGCCTGTCGGCGCGCTACCTCGAAAACAACCTCTCCACCTATTTTTCGCCCAATACGCATCTGCTGGGGGAGGCGTTGGCGCTCTACGTCATCGGGCTGTGCTGTCCGCGGATTGAGGGGGCCGAACGGCGCCGAGAGCTAGGCCGCTCGATCCTCATCGAGGAGGCCGAGAAGCAGCTCCGCGAGGACGGCTGGTACTTCGAGCAGTCGATCTACTATCACGTCTACGCGCTCGACTTCTATCTGCACTTCCATTTGCTGAACGAGCGGGCGGCGACGCCTCTGCCTGATTCGGTGACCCATCGGATTGAGCTCGCAGCGGAGGCTCTGCGGTGTCTGGGACAGGCGGGCGTCCCGGCGCGGTTCGGCGACGACGACGGGGGCCGCTTCTTCGACGGAGCGCGGAACCGGCGGGAACAGATGCTCGATCCGCTGGCTACGGCGTCGGTAGTCTTTGGACGAGGCGATTTCAAGACGTCCACCGGACTGACGGAAGAAGCTTGCTGGCTGCTGGGCGCGCGCGGACTTCAGCAGTACGATCGGCTCAAGTCGGAGTCGCCGGCGGGCGAGAGCCGCGCGTTCGAAGCGAGCGGGATCTACGTCATGTCCTCGGGAGAAGACGCGACGCGCGTCGTCGCCGTCGACGCCGGGCCGCTGGGCGCTTTGGCGGGCGGCCACGGGCACTCGGATCTGTTGAGCCTCGAATGGCTGCACCGCGGGAAGCCGCTGTTGATCGATCCGGGGACGGGCCAGTACCCGGACGCGGTCGACGCGCGAGACCGATTCCGCGGCGCGGCTGCTCACAACACATTGGTCGTCGACGGGCTCGATCAAGCCGAGGCTACGGGGTCGTTCTCGTGGGCTTCCCTGCCCTTGGCCGCGGGCGAAATGTTCGTGGCGGGCAAGACGCTCGACCTGCTGATCGCCTCGCACCCCGGCTATGAGCGGCTCAGCCCGCCGGTCGTCCATCGGCGCAGCGTGGTGCAGTTCAAGGACGGGTTGCTGTTCGTGCGCGACCGGGCCCTTGGCCAGGGCGAGCGCGGACTGGACGTTCACTGGAGACCGGCGTCGGAGTTCCGCATCGCGGCCCTGACGCCCGATCAGGTTCGCTTTGAGGATGCGGGCGGGAGAGTCCTCAACTTCACCGCGCCGCGATCGGCTGAATGGACGCGCGAGGTCTACGACACGGAGGCGTCTCCGGCGTACGGAGCCTACGCGGACGCGCAAGGACTGCGGTTCGCGGCGCGCGCCGAGTTGCCTGCGGAGACCGGCGTATTTATCGCAACGAACTCGTTGGAGGCGAGCGCGGAGTCGCGCCCGGCCAAGGGCGCCCAACCGGCCCACTACTTGTTCGACGCGCCTGGGGAGCGGACCGCGTTGTGGTTCGGCGACGAGGGCCAGGCCTGGACGGCGGACGGCTGGAAGACGGACGCGCGCGTCCTGGTCTGGCGGTCGACGGACGACGGGACGGTCGAGATCTTCGCGGCTGGCGCCACCAGTCTGCAGTGGCGCGACGAGGAGTTTCTCGAACGGGGGAAAGGGACGCTCCAGCGACTGGAATGCAGGCTGCGCAAGGACCAGTTGGAGACGTGGGCGAGCGAGCCCGAAAGGTTGCGGCGCAAGGCTTTGAAGAAGGCGCTGGAGAAGCTCCAGCGTGTGGTATCCTCGTAGATTCTGACGGTAGCGACAGACGCGTCGCAGACACACCGCTCGGGCGCGTAGCTCAATGGTAGAGCAAGTGACTCTTAATCACTAGGTTGAAGGTTCGAGTCCTTCCGCGCTCACCACTTCTATCTCTTTCCACTCACGGCGATGCGGCGCTCAGGCGCACGTGTGGCCGTCATTGAATCGCGCAACGCCGTCTGACTACACTGCGGCCATGCGCCTTTGGGGACCTGCGTTCGTTCTGCTGTGTTCTTGTGCGTGCCAGCCTTCGTCGGAGGTTGCTCCAGTCCGCCCCAACATCCTGTTTATTGCCGTCGACGACCTCAACGATTGGATTGAACCGCTCGGCGGCCACCGTCAGGCGCGGACGCCTCGCCTAACGAACTTCGCCCGCAGCGCCGTCACCTTCACTCGCAACTACGCCGCCTCGCCTGGCTGCAACCCGTCAAGGACGGCGCTGCTGACGGGCCTCCACACCTACACCACCGGCATGTATTCGAACTACCAGTACTGGCGCGAGGTCTTGCCGGACGCTGAGACGCTGCCCCGGTACTTCTCGCGGCACGGATATTGGTCTGCCGGGGCCGGCAAGATCTTCCATAACGATCAGCCGGATCCTTCCTCGTGGGACGCCTATTTCCCGTCCAAGGAAAGGCACATGCCCGACCATCGGCGACCGCCCGGGGTTGGGCCGGAGGAGACGGCTTCGATGCCGAAGTTCCACCACATGTACGGAGCTTTTGATTGGGCGCCGCTCGACGTCGCGGTCGAGGAGACCGGCGACTATCAGTCGGTTCAGTGGGTGATCGAGCAGCTTGGTCGTGAACACGACCAGCCGTTCTTTCTCGCGGCGGGAATCTACCGTCCGCACCTGCCCTGGTACGTGCCGCAAGAGTACTTCGACAGGTTTCCCCTCGAAGAGGTCGAGCTGCCCAGAGCGCTCGAGACGGACCTCGACGACCTCTCACCCCGCGCCCGTGCAATCGCGGCCAGGGGAGGCGACTACCACTCGCATGTGGTCGAGGCCGGGCAGTGGCGCCAAGCCGTCCAAGGCTATCTCGCGTCGATCGCTTTCGCCGACGAGCTGGTCGGCCGCCTTCTCGATGCGCTCGACGAGAGCCCGCACGCCGCCAATACGGTCGTCGTCCTGTGGTCGGACCACGGCTGGCAACTGGGCGAGAAGCGACACTGGCGCAAGTTTGCCCTGTGGGAGAACGTCGCGCGGACCGTCTTGATGATCCGGGCGCCCGGCTACGCGACAGGCGCGGCGACCAAACGAGTGACTTCTCTGGTCGACCTGTTCCCGACGCTGATCGATCTCGCCGGTTTGCCGCCCAAACCTGGACTCGACGGGCGCAGCCTCGTTCCGCTGCTCAGAGATCCGCGGCATCCCTGGCCCCATGCCGCCATCACGACCTACGACGTCGACGAATTTTCGGTGCGGACCGAGGACTGGCGCTACATCCGCTACATCGACGGCAGCGAAGAGCTGTACGATCACCGGACTGATCCGGAGGAGTGGGAGAACTTGGCTTCAGACCCGACGCACGCAGAGGTGAAACGCGAGATGGCCGCTCGTATCCCGGCAAGCCCAGCGCCGTTTGCAGAGACGAGCTACGAGACCGAGCCGCACCACGTGATCCCATACCGGAGCCGCGAAGACTACCTCCGCCGCACGAACGGCCAACTCGACTAAAGCAAGTCGACATGTCGGCTCAGGCGGCGCGGTTGCGCTAGTTCAGGCAGGAGCTTCTATTCCTGATGAGACTGACACGCGCCGTATCCCTTCGAGCCCTCGCCTTGATTCTGTTGGCAGGATTGCAGCCCGCGACTTCGCTCGCGCAGCAATGCTATCCGGGCCTTCCTGATCCGATCCTCACGGTCAAAGGCCACAAGTTCACGATTGAGAATCGCGCCGAGTTCCCTGAAGAGTTGTTTGCCCGAGCGCCAGAGTTGCCGCCCTGCGGGGCCAACGCGAACGCTTCCCGAACTTGGGTCGATCTCGTGAATCAAGAAGGGCGTCGATTCTACGGCTACTGCTCCCTGTCGTCGCCGACCTCGCTCCAAGGAATCCGCTTCCCTTTCCATACGACGCCGACCGCGCTCACCGTGGTGCTGAGGGATCGCGCCTGCGGCGTCGAGTACCGTTCGAATACGGTCGCGGTCGAGCCGTTGCCGGAGCCGGTCGAGGTCACCGCGGTTTCCGCCGCAAGCTACCAGCCGGTGGTTTCGCCGGGGTCGCTGGCTGCGCTGTTTGCCGAAAACATCAGCGGCGAGACGACCGTCGCGATGTTGGACGACGCGGGCGAGCTTCCGACCGAGCTGGCCGGGTTGACCGTGGAGTTCGACGGGCGCCCGGCTTCGCTGATCGTCGTCTCGCCCCAGCAGATCAACTGCGTCGTGCCGGCGGACGTTCCGCCGGGCGAAGTAGAGGTCACGATCCGATCGGACGACGATGAGGTGATCGGGATCGGCATGGTCATGGTCGCGCCGACGGCGCCCGCGTTGTTCTCCCTTGATGCGTCGGGCGTCGGTCCCGGCGCGATTCTCAACGCGGTCACCGGCGACGTCGGTCCTTTCGGCGTGTCCACGCCCGAGAACCCCGGCGCCGACTTGCGGACGCGCCTCGCGATCTACGCGACGGGCGTGCGCTTTGCGGGCGAGGTTCCTCCGATGATGAACCCGGCGGCCGCGGTAGAGAGCGTCCAAGTCGTATTCGTCGATGCGGAGGAGAAGGAGTGGGTTCTGCCGGCCGAGTACGTTGGTCCGGCGCCCGGGTACTTCGGCCTCGATCAACTGAACGTCGTCCTTCCACCGGAACTCGACGGAGCGGGCGCGGGGACGATCCGGATCCAAGCCGACGGCATGACCTCGAACGCGGTGGATTGCCAAGTGGAGTAGTCAGCTGCGGTCGATTCCCTAGGCGGCCTGAAGCGCTCTCCACCGGGAACGGAGTTAGGATGGTCTGAAAGCCTAAAGGGCCGATCGCGCGGGGACTAGAAATGCTGGTCAGTCCTTCCCAAAAGTTCGTTTTCATTCACGTCCACAAGGCCGCCGGGATCAGCATGGAGCGGTTGCTCCAGGAGCAGTTCCCGGACGCGAAGCACTGGTACGGGCGGCACGGCCATGCGATCGACGGCATCGGGGAGATTGGCCGCGAGCGCTGGGACGAATACTATTCCTTCGGATTCGTGCGGAACCCTTGGGATCGACTCGTCTCGTGGTACGCGATGATCGAACGTCGCTATCAAAAACTAGCGCCCTGGAAACGCTGGAAGAAGAGTCCCTTTGGACGGCCGTTCTGGGATCACGCGGTGCGCGACGCACACGACTTCGAGAGCTTTTTGCACAACTGTACGGCGGTGATCGAAGAGCGCGGTTGCCGCAAGAGTTTCGCCTTCAACCAACTGGACTATTTGTCGGACGAGAACGGCGAGCCGGCCGTGGATTTCGTGGGACGATTCGAAAACATCGCTCATGATTTTTCGGAGGTCTGCGAGCGACTGGAGATCGACCCGGGGAAGTTGGGCCAGGCGAACGCCACCAAGCATCGGCACTACAGCGAGTACTACACGCCGCAGACGCGCGACTTGGTGGGCGAGCGCTTCCGGCGCGATATCGAAGCGTTCGGATATGAATTCGAAGGCTCGCCTTCCGCTGGTTCGCCGCGGAGCTAGGCGTCCCGTTCCACAGAAGGTAGCTCGCTCAACCGCACCTCCGCCGCCGGCGAACGTCTGGAAGCGCGCGGGAGTCGAGGAGTAGTCGGGGCCTTGCTTGCCTGGGATCGGGAGGGTCTGGGATAGTTTCGAGTCTATGTCGCTGGGGGCGATTGATTGGGTACTGCCGGCGGCCTATCTCGCTTTCAACGTGGGCGCGGCTCTTTGGTTGCGTCGAAGATCCGGTGAAGGACTGGCGGAGTTTTTCGCGTCGGGGCGCTCCGCTCCGTGGTGGCTTGCGGGGACGTCGATGGCCGCGACGACGTTCGCCCCGGATACGCCGCTGGGGTTGACCGGGCTGGTGGCGGAGAGCGGCGTTTCCGGCTACTGGTGGAACTGGAGTTTCGCGCTTAGTACGGCGGCGACGGTCGCGCTTTTTGCGCGGTACTGGCGGCGCAGCGCGGCGCTGACGGATCTGGAGTTGACGGAGATCCGCTACTCCGGTCGACCGGCGGCCTTCTTGCGAGGCTTCCGCGCGCTCTACCTCAGCATCCCGATCAATTGCCTGGTGATGGGCTGGGTGAATCTGGCGATGCTGAAGATCCTGAGCATGGCGTTCGGGATCGAGGACCGGGAAGCGGTCTTGATCTTGGCGGCGCTGCTGGCGCTGACCGTCTTCGTGGCCGGGTTGGGCGGGCTGCGCGGAGTCTTCATCACCGACCTGGCGCAGTTCACGATCATGATGGGGCTCTCGATTACGCTGGCGGTGCTCGCGGTCGAGCACATCGGCGGCATCGCGGAACTGAAGAGCCGGCTGATTGCGATGGACGGCGGCGACGAGCGCTTGCGGATGCTGCCGGATCCGAGTTCCGAGCGGTTCCCGTTTGCGGCTTTCTTGATCTACGTGGGAATCAACTGGTGGGCCAGTTGGAAGCCGAGTTCGGGCTCGGACGGAGGGGGCTATATCGCGCAGCGTCTGCTGTCGTCGAGGGACGAAGGGCAGGCGCGCGGAGCGAGTCTGTGGTTCGGAGTCGCGCAGTACGTGGTGCGGCCTTGGCCCTGGATGCTGGTCGCCTTGGTCTCCTTGGTGATCTACCCGAACTTGAGCGATCCGGAGAACGGCTACGTGCTGGTGATGAACGACGTGATGCCGCCGTCGCTGGCCGGGTTGATGCTGGCGGGTTTTGCGGCGTCCTATATGTCGACGATCAGCACGCACTTGAACTGGGGCGCCAGCTACTTGGTTCATGACGGCTATCGCCGCTACGTATCACCGGACGCGTCGGCTGAGAAGCTGATCCGAGTGTCGCGCTGGACGACGGTGGCGTTAGCGGCGCTGTCGCTGGGAGCGGCGGCTTCGCTGGGGTCGATCAGTGCGGCTTGGAAGATCCTGGTGGCTACCGGGGCCGGGGTGGGCACGGTGCTGATCGCTCGTTGGTTCTGGTGGCGAGTGAATGCTTGGAGCGAGATCGCCGCGATGACGGCCGCGGCGGTGATCTCGGTGGGGCTGCAGGTCGGGGGCGGACTCGATACAGGGGACCCGAACGACTTCGTGACGTTGATGATGGTGACCACGCCGCTGACCGTCTTGGTGTGGGCGGCGGTCGCTCTTCTGACGCCGCCTGAGAGCGAGGCGACGCTGACCGATTTCTACCGGCGTATCCGGCCGCATCCGACGTTCTGGGGGCCGGTGGCGCGCCGGGCGCCCGAGGTCGTCGACGGCAGCAGTTGGGGCGCGGACTTCGTGACTTGGGCTTGCGTTTGCGGCCTGATCTACGGGGCGCTGTTCGGCATCGGCAAGGTGCTGCTGCTCGATCCGGCGGTCGGCGCGCTGGGGCTGCTGATCTCGTTTGCCTGCGGCGCGCGGCTGACGAAAGTGTTTGCGGATCGTCCGCGGTGAGCCAGAGTTAGTTGCGGAAGAAGGGGTAGTTGTCCCAGGCATTCTCGCCGCGCTGGCGCGGGTCGTTGTGGAGGTTGAGGTAGCGCTGGAGGCGGTAGGCCAGGCGCTCCTTGACGCGCGCGAAGTCGGGGTCGGCGGCGAGGTTCTTCAACTGGTCGGGGTCGGCTTCCATGTCATAGAGTTCTTCGGCGGGGCGGCGGGCGAAGCTCATCAAGTAGTAGGGGGCGACCTTGGGGTCTTGGGCGTGGGCGATGAGGAAGGTCTTGGTCGCGCCTCGGTCGACGTCGCCGAAGATGCCTTGCGGACGGGCGTCTTTGTCGGGGTCGCCGGCGGGCCAGCGGTCGGGTTCGTAGTTGCGGATGTAGGCCCAGCGATGGGTGCGGATGGAGCGCATGGGGTAGCCGACGTCGCCGCGGCGGGCGTCGGTGTGGCGCTCGAAGGCGGTGACGACGAAGTCGCGGGACGCGTCGACTTGACCTTCCTTGTCGGATCGCAGGACGTTGAGGAAGCTGCGGCCGGACATCACCTTCGGGACCTCTAGGCCGGCGGCTTCGAGGAGGGTCGGGGCGACGTCGGCGAGGCTGATGAAGTCGTCGATTTCGCGGCCGGCGGGGACTTGGCCGGGCCAGCGAACGGCGAGCGGGACGCGGACGCCTCCGTCGTAGAGGTTGCACTTGGAACGGGGGAGCGGGTTGCCGTGATCGCTGGTGACGACGACGAGAGTCTCGTCAAGCTCGCCCGCTTCTTCCAGCGCGGCTAGGGCGCGGGCGAGGTGGGAATCGAAGTGTTCGATTTCGACGCCGTAGTCGAGGATTTCGCCGCGGGTGACGGGGTCGTCGGGGAGCCAGGCGGGGAGGCGCGCGTCTTCGAGTTTCTTGTTGTGGCGTTTCCAGGCGTCGACTTCGTAGCGCTGGTGGGGTTCGGAGGTTCCTAGCCAGAAGAAGAAGGGTTTTTCGGCGTCGCGGTCGGCGAGGAAGTCGTCGAAGTTGGCGGCGTAGTCGATGGGGTTGAGGCCGGGGCGTTGATCGGCTTTGGGGAGCTTCTTTTCGTTGCGGATTCGGCCGTAGACGGGTCGCTCCCAGCCGGGGCCGTAAACGCCGGGGCCCCAGGTTTTTCCGGTGGCGCCGAGTTGGTATCCGGCGTCTTGGAGGCGGTGGGTGAAGACGTCGAATTTGGAGCGGAGCATGCCGATGAGGATGCCGCCCTCTTCGAGTTCCCAGATGTTGCGGCCGGTGAGGATGGCGGCGCGGGAGGGGGCGCAGGAGGGGGCGGCGGTGTAGGCGTAGTGGAAGAGGGCCCCTTCGCGGGCGATGCGGTCGAAGGCGGGGGTGAGGGTGGCCTTGTCTCCGTAGGCGGAGGCGTGCATCCAGGACTGGTCGTCGGAGATGGCGAAGAGGATGTTGGGACGGGCTTGGGCGAGGGCCGGGAGGCCGGCGAAGAGGAGCGGCAGCAGGAGCAGGGCTAGGCGTTGCATCGGGTTCGTTAGGGTAGCGGATTCGGGTTGTGACCGTGGTACCGGGGTCTTTGGTTTGGGGGCGGCGCCGTTGGTACCAAATTGCGAAATGTCATGGGACTGACATTTTTGGGCTGTAAGTTGTTGATTGTTCGTTGGGCGATGTCAGTGTTTTGCACGAAAATGTCAGGTTTTGACAGTTTTTGACAGTTTTTCTGGCGTAAGCCTTTTGGAATCAACAAAAGTACTTCGGTTTTGGAAATTTTCAATTTATGTAAGCGCTTTCTTTGGATTTAAGTGGCTTGTTTTGAGTTGTTTGCGTCGGTTGGAAAAATGTCATGGTACTGACATCGGATTTCGGTGTTGCGTTGGGCCTGTGGGACTAGGACTATTTTGCGCGTTGGGCGGGCTGGGCGTAACTCTGCTTTTAGGGTAGCTGGGGGGTGCAAGTTCCGCGGTCCGTTGCTCGGCTGTCCGCTGTCCGGAAGAGGTATGATTGCCGGGCTGGTTATTGAGGAGGTTTGGTTTTGCGGGACGTGATCAGTGTTGGGCGGGAAGAGCTGCTGGAGGTGCTGGAGCGGGCTCGGGTGGAGGAGTGGACGGAGCTGATTGTGGTTCCGCCGAGTTGGCGGGGCTGGGCAGCTTCTGCTGAGGGGCTGCCAGCCGCGCCGGTCCACGTGGCCGACGAGCTAGGTAGCGGACTGCTCGCTGCTGTATCGCAGGTCAACAGCCTTAGGCGATTGTTCTTGGTGGGATTCCCGATCGGAGCCGAGGGCGCGCGGGCCCTGGCCGACCTCTCCCAGCTCACGCAACTCGACCTCTTCAACAACCAGATCGGAGACGAGGGCGCGCGGGCCCTCGCCGACCTCTCCCAGCTCAAACAACTAGACCTCGGCGGCAACCAGATCGGAGACGAGGGCGCGCGGGCCCTCGCCGACCTCT
>Ga0207422_1000554_pt1 | contig 109862 bp, 85 predicted proteins | sample MarCyaLeptolynsp_FD_187757 | JGI IMG/M metagenome (GOLD analysis project Ga0207422, IMG submission 187757) | Marine cyanobacterial communities from Panama - species 1 Leptolyngbya sp. (SPAdes) | ecosystem: Environmental > Aquatic > Marine > Unclassified | place: Panama: Panama City | collected...
TTACGGGCGCGGCTCTGATTACTCGCGCAGCTCCGTTTTTCTCTGCGCTGTGGCACCGGTTTGTAACCGGTGTTCCCTGAGGCGTCGTGCTAAGTTGCATCCGCCTCGTTGTTTTATTGCGTCTTCGCGCCTGCTTGCGTTTTCCGCTTCCTTACGGGCGCGGCTCTGATTACTCGCGCAGCTCCGTTTTTCTCTGCGCTGTGGCACCGGTTTGTAACCGGTGTTCCCTGAGGCGTCGTGCAAAGTTGCATCCGCCTCGTTGATTTATTGTGTCATCGCGCTTGCTTGCGTTCACCGCTTCCTTACGGGCGCGGCTCTGATTACTCGCGCAGCTCCGTTTTTCTCTGCGCTGTGGCACCGGTTTGTAACCGGTGTTCCCTGAGGCGTCGTGCTAAGTTGCATCCGCCTCGTTGTTTTATTGCGTCTTCGCGCCTGCTTGCGTTTTCCGCTTCCTTACGGGCGCGGCTCTGATTACTCGCGCAGCTCCGTTTTTCTCTGCGCTGTGGCACCGGTTTGTAACCGGTGTTCCCTGAGGCGTCGTGCAAAGTTGCATCCGCCTCGTTGATTTATTGTGTCATCGCGCTTGCCCGCGTTTACCGCTTCCTTACGGGCGCGGCTCTGATTGCTCGCGCAGCTCCGTTTTTCTCTGCGCTGTGGCACCGGTTTGTAACCGGTGTTCCCTGAGGCGTCGTGCTAAGTTGCATCCGCCTCGTTGGTTTATTGCGTCTTCGCGCTTGCCCGCGTTTTCCGCTTCCTTACGGGCGCGGCTCTGATTTACTTTGTCGCGGCTGCGTCTACGCGATTCAGTTCATCGTAGTCCAGCAGGTCGTACAGTTCCTTACGCGTTTGCATGCGGTCGACCCACGCGGTTTGATCACCGTCGCGCTTAAGGTCGCCCAGCATCTGCGCGATTGCGCCAAACGCCGTACGCAATGCCGTCTGCGGGTAGATCACGAGACGATAGCCGATGCCTTCCAATTCCTTAAAGCCGAGCAGCGGTGTTTTGCCAAACTCAGTCATATTTGCCAACAAGGGCACCGACATCTTCTCGGCAAACGCGGCCAGCTCATCCTTGGTCTTCATCGCTTCGGGAAAGACCGCATCGGCACCGGCATCAACGTAACGCAGCGCCCGATCGACGGCGTCTTCAAAACTCGTCACGCCGCGTGCATCGGTACGGGCGATGATAATAAAGTCCGGATCGCTGCGGCCGGTCACTGCGGCGCGAATTTTCTGCACCATTTCATCCGCCGAGACCAGCGATTTACCGTCGAGATGGCCGCACTTTTTTGGCAACACCTGATCTTCGAGATGCACAGCCGAAACACCGGCGCGTTCCATCTCGGCGACCGTGCGGGCGGCGTTGATGGCGTCGCCAAAACCAGTATCGGCATCCACGATCACGGGCACCGTCGTGGCGTTGACGATGCGGCGGGCGTGTTCAACTGCCTCGGTCATGGTCGTTAGGCCGACGTCGGGCAGGCCGAATTCGGCGTTGGCCATGCCGGCACCGGACACGTAGATCGCATCGAAGCCGGCCTTTTCGATAGCGCGAGCGGCGAGCGCGTTGAAGGCTCCCGGAAGCTGCACGGCACCGGCCCCGATGAGGTCGCGCAGACGGCGATGTCGGGTGGTTTTGGTCATAGACCATCGATTATGCACAATTGCGTGAAAGCGTACAGCGATCCTTGCGCGTTGCTGCAAATGCCGGGTTTCGTCATCGAAAACGGCGATTACACACAAAATCCGGACACCTAAAATTGCCCAACCCTATGTTTAACCAAAACTTAGCTTAGGCCCGTTATAAAAAAAGGCTGGACCGACCCCAAGGTACACCGCCGATAGCAGCACTAGGACGAACGATCCCTCGCATGGAGGCAAGCAAATGGCAGGACATGCACCCAAGCTGCACCCGGACGGGAACCGGCTGATCGAATGGCTGGAAGAGTTGAGCGATACGACGTTGGCCGCGTTGATGCTCGGGTTGGCCGTCGGCATCGGCGGCGTGATCTATCTGATAGACGTCAGCTATTTTGGCTAAGGCGTCGATTTCGCTGAGCCGCCCCACCGTCTACGACATGAGCGCACGCAGTTGATCGACAACCTGCGTGACGGCAACGACCGCAAGGTCGATCTCTTGTTCAGTCGTATCGCGTGACAGGCTGAACCGTATCGCCCCTTCGATTTGTCCCACCGGCAATCCCATCGCCACCAACACATGCGACGGTTCGACCGACCCGCTCGAACACGCCGACCCGCTCGACGCAAACACGCCGCGTTCGCTTAATCCGATCAACAAAGACTCTGCCGGAACGCCGTCAATGCAAATCGTGGTCGTGTTATCGACGCGTGGTGAATCTTGTGCCACGACCACCGCATTGGGGCATGCTTGGCATATCACTTGTTCCAAATGATCGCGAAGTAATTTCACTTGAGAGGCGGCTGCCTTTACGCGAGCGTTGGCATCTTCGGCAGCGGCGCCAAAGCCGACGATTCCCGGAACATTTTCCGTTCCGGCGCGCAGGTCGCGTTCCTGATGGCCGCCCTGCTGTAACGCGTCGATGGTTACCCCTGCGCGCATCCAAAGCGCACCGACGCCTTGCGGGCCGTGCAACTTATGGGCGGAGATGCTGATTAAATCGGCCCATTGCGTTACCGGTTGCAAAGGCAACTTACCAGCCGCCTGTACGGCGTCGACATGCACGACGAAGCCCGCCGCTCGCGCCGCCGTTGCAATCGGCTCCAGATCGTGAATCACGCCGGTTTCGTTGTTTACCCAAATCAGCGACACGATGCCCGGCGGCGATTTTAGATATTCGTCTAAATCATCAACAACGAGCCGCCCAGCCGTGTCGACCGGCAAGCGATGAACGGTGGCCCCTTCTGCGACCGCACGTTCGGCCACGGCCATACCTGCGACGTGTTCGACCGCCGAGGTGATTAACGTGCTGGCCGACCCAAGTCGCCGCAGCGTGCCCAACACGGCCAGATGGATCGACTCGGTTCCTCCGCTGGTGAAAATGATCTGTGCGGGTTTGCTATCGAACAGGGAGGCGACCTGTGCTCGGGCGTGTTCGACGGCGCGGCGAGCCGCTTGGCCAGCCTTGTGCAAGCTGGAGGGATTGGCCACCAAGCCGTCGAGGTACGGCTGCATCGCCGCGTAGGCTGTTGGCGACAGCCGGGTGGTCGCGTTGTTATCGAGATAAACGATTGGCATCTTGCGTCGGGATTATACGCCAACCGCTCAATATGCAGTGCCGAGATTGCCCAAAGCGCCCGAATTGACAGTCACTTGCCAGCCTCTCACAATCGATGACCAGAAAAGAGGTTACATGCCCGCCGAACGAATCAAACTCGATCCGGAAGCACCCGACAGCGACGCCGTGCAGCGCGTGTCAAAAGCCATGGCCGATGGTGCGATCGTCGCGTTTCCGACCGAGACGGTTTACGGCGTCGGCACGACGGCTGCCAATGAGGACGCCGTTAACCGATTACGCGATATCAAAGGGCGTGAATCGACGCAGCCGTTTACCGTGCACGTCGCTAGTCGTCCGTGGGCGGAGCGGTTCGTGCCGCCGTTGGAAGGCGCGGGCCTGCACTTGGTGCGCAAGGCGTGGCCGGGCCCGTTAACGCTGATCTTCCCGTTGGATGACCCCAAGCAGACCGACATCGGCAGCCAACTTGGCGAAGAAGGCTTTAAAGCCGTGTACGGATCTGGATCGGTCGGCATTCGCTACCCGCAAGATGCCGTCGCGCTCGACCTGTTGGCCGCCGCAGATGTGCCTGTAATCGCCTCCAGCGCCAACGTAAAAGGGCAGCAGCCGCCGGTCTCCGGCGATCAGATATCCGACGATTTGGCCGAGCGCGTGGATTTTGTGCTCGATGCCGGGCCGACGCGTTATCGCAAGGCGTCGACCATCGTCAAACTGAACGGCAAAAACTTTGAGTTGATCCGTCCCGGCGTTTTCGATGAGCGCATCGTGCGCCGCCTTGCGACGGTGCATATACTGTTCGTCTGCACGGGTAACACCTGTCGGTCGCCGATTGCCGAAGGCCTTTGTCGTAAGATGTTGGCAGAGCGCATCGGCTGCGAGATGGGCGAACTAGAAGCACGCGGCTATGTGGTCGAGTCCGCCGGTACCATGGCGTGGCCCGGTCATCCGGCGTCACCGGAATCGCTTGAAGTGTTGCTCGCGCGCGGTGTCGACGCCAAGAACGACAGATCGCAACCCGTGGGGATCGACCTGCTGCACACGGCCGATCATATTTTGACGATGACTGCCAACCATGCGGAACAGGTCAAATCGATCTCGCAGCGCGACGCGCATAAGGTTCGCATGTTGGCCGACGACGATATCGGCGATCCGATCGGTGGTCCGCTCGAGCAATACGAATCGGTCGCAAAGGAAATCGAAACGGCGCTCGCGCGCTGGTTGGATGAGGTGAAGATATGAACAAGCGCGTGGCATTGGGTTGCGATCATCGTGGCTATGAAGCCAAACTAAAAATCATCGCGCGTCTGAGCGAGCTGGGATTTGAATCGAAAGACTTCGGTACTGACTCGACCAAGTCGTTTGACTACCCCGACGCCGCGTTGGCCACGGCCACGTCGGTGCAAACGGGTGAGTCGGATGTCGGCCTGTTGTTCTGCGGCACGGGCAACGGCATGTGCATCACTGCCAATAAGTTTCACGGCATTCGGGCCGCGCTGTGCCATGACGAACTCACGGCCGAAATGTCGCGCCGTCATAACAACGCCAACGTGCTGTGCCTACCGGCGGATCTCGTGGGCGACGCCCTGATGCTGCGAATCGTTGAGGTGTGGTTGAATACCGAATTCGAGGGCGGCCGCCACGAACGCCGCGTGTCGAAGATCAGCGAGATCGAATCAAAACAGTGCCGTAAGGACTGACACGTCGCCCGACAGCCCCAAGGGCAAACAGCCCACACCTAATTAAATTGCCTTTAGCCCCCAAATTGCCGCCTTTCGCAATGGCCGGGCTACCCCACACCGCTGCGATCCCGTTTCTGCACCCTCCCGCGTTTTGGGCTAAACTTTAGCTTTCGAAATCTTTATGCAGCGAAGCCGTCGAGGCGGCATTCGGATGGTTGTTGCACCCAAAAAAGGAAAGGTGGCCCCATGAAGCTTTCTACCCGCTTAGCGTTCTTATCGCTTTGTTTGCCGACCATTGCCGCGGCCGGACCGACGGTTAGCAGCACCGGCAAAGCCAGCATGACGTTTGCGCCGACGATGACGCGCGTACGGATTCGCCTCTTCGCGCACGGATTGTCGGCGGCGTCGGCAATGAAGAAGCTCGAAGCCAATCAGACGTTTCTCACGTCGGAAATCGAGCAGTTGGACGAGCCAAAGCCGCAACTGTCATTCGGACCGATCTACGAGATGCCCAAAGCCGAAGGCAACGTGCAAATGCGCATGATGGTGATGATGGGCAATGCCGAAACGCCGGAAGTCGATCCGCGGCTCAAGCGAATGGTTTGCACGGTCACACTCGAATGGCCGTTGCCCGACGGCGCGGGCGGCGCGCAATACGACCGACTCGACGAGATTCGATTGCAACTGCAACGCTTAGGCCTATCCGAGAAAAACGTCGACGAAGATGGCAATAAAAGCAAGGACGACGCCGAAGAAGCCGCCGAGCAAGGAGCCGACGGCAAGACCAAAGCCAACGATGAAATGCATTTGGCGGCAGCACCGAAATATTACTTCGCGCGCATGCTCACCGACGAAGAGTTACAAGAGGTCACGACCAAGGCGTTTCAAAATGGCAAGCAACAAGCGACGCGTCTTGCAAATGCGACCGGCATGCAATTGGGCGATTTGGTGTCGATCTCAAGCGGCATGGAAGCCGCCAATATGTTTAGCCAAATTGCCGAGTATCAAGTGACCGTGCAAGCCATGTTTGGCGAAGGCGATGTCACCTTTGACGAAGACGCGCAGCGCCCCGCCGTCGAGATCAGCCAAGCCCAGTTGCGACCGTTGACGTATGAATATGCCGTGCAACTGTCGTTCGAATTGAAGTAAGTAAGATCGGCTTGCGTGTGTGTCGCAAAAAGCCGCTGCGGGCACACGCCTGCGATCGACATAAGTAAATCCCACTGAAAGCGTAGAAGCCAACCTCGTATGACCGAACTGCCCCCCAAACGAATCGTCGAAGAACTCGACAAGTACATCATTGGCCAAGCCGACGCCAAGCGCGCCGTTGCCATTGCCATTCGAAATCGCTGGCGCCGCCAACAGTTGCCCGACGCGATGCGCGAAGAAGTCGGCCCGAAGAACATCCTGATGATCGGCCCGACCGGCGTCGGTAAAACCGAAATCGCCCGACGGTTAGCCACGCTCGTCAACGCGCCGTTTCTGAAGGTCGAGGCGACCAAGTTCACCGAAGTCGGCTACATGGGCCGCGATGTCGATTCGATGATCCGCGATTTGGTTGAGTTTTCACTCAACATGGTGCAGAAGGAACAGCGCGAAGTCGTCCGCGAAAAAGCGGAGGCCAATACCGAAGAGCGCATCCTCGACGAGCTGCTGCCGCGCCAACCCGAAACCTTCGGCGAAGAGACCACTGACAGCGACGAACAAGGTCGGCGTCAGCGCACGCGCGACAAGCTACGTATCCAACTGCGCGACGGCGAGCTCGAAGACCGCACAGTCGAACTGCGCGTCGAACAAAAAGCGCAACCGATGGGCATGCTCGCCACCACGCTCGGTCCGGATCAATTCGGCCCCGAGTTGCAGGACATGATCGAGAAGATGATGCCCTCGCAATCAAAGCAGCGCAAAGTGACCATTCGCGAAGCGCGCAAGGTGATTTTCGACGAAGAATGCGAAAAGCTCATCGATCGCGAAAAGGCCGTTGAGATGGCGGTGCAGCGCGCCGAGAACAACGGCATCGTGTTTATCGACGAGATGGACAAGCTCTGCGGCGGACCGTCGCAACATGGGCCCGATGTCAGCCGCCAAGGCGTGCAGCGCGATATGTTGCCGCTCATCGAGGGCAGCACCGTCAACACACGACACGGCAGTGTAAAGACCGATCACATTCTTTTTGTCGCAGCGGGTGCGTTCCATACCGCCAAGCCGAGCGACTTGATGCCCGAACTCCAGGGCCGATTGCCGATTCGCGTGGAGTTGCAAGACCTCACGAAGGACGATTTTGTGCGCATCCTGACGGAGCCGCGCAACGCGCTGACGAAGCAGCAGGTGGCATTGCTCGGCACCGAGGGCGTGGGACTGAGCTTTACCCGCGACGCGATCGAAAAACTCGCCGAAATCGCGGCCGAAGTGAATCGATCGACCGAAAACATCGGCGCGCGGCGGCTGCAAACCATTTTGGAAAAAGTCATGGAAGATTTATCATTTGATGCGCCGGATAAGTCGGGAGAGAAGATCGAGATCGACGGCGCGTTTGTCACCGAACGGCTGGCCAACATCGTCAGCGATCAGGACTTAAGCAAGTTCATTCTGTAACTCGATTACACAAACGTGTGCGCGTCGCGCACCATTTTTGAAAGCCAAGACCATGACCTATCGACGATCCCTATTCAGCGTCGCCCTGCTTGCGTGCTTTGCTACCGCGCTCGTCCCCGCAGACGTTTCGGCTCAAGGCTTGCGACCCAATTCCAGCCGCCGTCCTCGCCGCCCACAGCAAACGAAGAAGACCACGGACAAATTCGCCGATCGCGTTGTCACGTTTGAAACCTCTGACGGCGTGACCATCGAAGCCGATTGGTACCCCGTCAAAGTCGAGGACGGCGAGAAAACGCCGGCGGCGATTTTGATTCATATGTATCCAGCCCAGCGCGCGAGTTGGAAGCCGATGGTGCCGCTTTTGCGCGACCGCCTCGGCGTTTCGTTGCTGGCGTATGACATTCGCGGGACCGGCGGTAGTGTCAAACCCGCCGAGAAAGAATTGGAAAAAGGCTATCAAAGTCGCGATGCGAAACACTTCGCCGATGCATGGAAAGATGCCGAAGCCGCGTACGCCTGGTTGGGCCAGCAGGATTTCGTCAACGCCGATCGCGTGATACTCATCGGTGCTAGCGTCGGTTGCAGCATTTCGATCGACTTCGCTCATCGCGAGCCGAAGATTCAGGGTGTGGCGTGTTTGTCGCCCGGCACCGACTACATGTCGATCGATACGCTCAGCCATATCAAAGATGTCAAGAACGCCAAGGTGTTGCTGATCGCACCGAAGGGTGAATACGCCGCCGTCGAGTCGATCATGGATGCCGGCAAAGGCAAGGCCAAGATCAAAGGCAAGCAGTATCCCGGCGGTCGCAAAAATCACGGCACGCGCATGTTTGACGCCGACTATGGTATGAAGGTGAAGAAGCGCCTGATGCAGTTCGCCCGAGGTGTGTTGGAAATTGAAAAAGACGGCAAGGACGACGACTAGACCCACCTCGACGACGTTACGATGAACCCTATGAAAACGCTGACCATCGGCCATTACGAACTCGACGCTCCTATGGTGCAGGCTGCGCTATCCGGCTATAGCGATTTGGCCATGCGCAAGCTGGCGCGCGAGTACGGTTGCCCTTACACGATTAACGAAGTTGTGCTCGATAAGATGGTGGCCGAAGGCGGCAAGAAGATGCGCCGCATGCTGGCGACCGACGAAGACGAACGCCCCGTTGCCGGTCAACTCATGGGCAGCGAGCCCGAGCAGTTCGCAGCCGCCGCCGATACGTTGGTCAACATGGGCTACAACGTGATCGACGTAAACTTCGGCTGCCCGGTGAAGAAGGTGCTCGGTCGCTGTCGCGGTGGCTTTTTATTATCCGACCCACCGACGGCGCGCGACATTCTGACGGCTGTGCGCGACGCGGTGAATGGCCGCACGCCGCTAACGCTCAAGATGCGGCGCGGCATGGATGATAGCGACGAGAGCGAGCGAAACTTCTTCGAGATTCTCGAAACGGCGTACGACCTTGGCTATTGTTCGATCACGGTGCACGGGCGCACGGTCGAGCAGCGCTACGTCGGGCCAAGTCGTTGGGCATTCCTCGCTCAATTGAAGCGCCGAATCGGCGATCGGCAATTGCTGGGCAGCGGCGATTTGTTTTCGGCGGTCGATTGCAAACGCATGTTGGATGAAACCGGCGTCGATGGTGTGTCGATCGCGCGCGGTGCCATTGGCAATCCGTTTATCTTTAACGAACTGCGCAGCTTGCTCACGACGGGCGAATTGCCACCGCCGGCAACGCTTGCCGAACAGCGCAAGGCCATTACGCGCCACTTCGAATTGATTTGCGATCTGTGGGGCCCCGAACGCGGCAGCGTGATCTTCCGCAAATTCGGTGTGAGGTACGCCGAGCTGCATCCGTTATACGAACAGGTCAAAATGGCCTACGTCGCGGTGCGCACGCCCGAAGCGCTCACCGCATTGTTGGCCGAATGGTATGACGAGGCTGCTGGCTTTCCGCCGGTCGAACGACGGTTGCGCCCGGAAGCGTTGGTTGCTGCCGGCGCGACGTTGTAGGCCAACGAACCGCGAAATCGTTCAACGTCGCGCGAGCAATCAGAGCCGCGCCCGTAAGGAAGCGGTACACGCAAGCACGCGCGAAGACGTGATTAAACAACAGAGCGGTTGCAATCATACCCGACGCCTCCGGGGAACACCGGTTGCAAACCGGTGCCACAGCGCGGAGGCTCACTGTCCGATGGCAATGCGCGACGTTCAACCAAGTAGACAATCAAATTGAAACTAGCGCAACTCACTCGATATAACCATGTCCTTCCTCCAAACCCTCTTTTTCGAATCCCGCATCTACCTCGGCATCTTCTCATTTATCCTGTTCGCCGCCGTCCTCTTGTTACGACCGCGTCTCGAATCGGAAACATTCCGCAAACGTAGCTTGCCGATCGTGATGCTCGCGATCGTCGGTTTGTTTGTGCTGCAAACTCTCGTCGTCACGCAGCGCGAAACCATCTTGCTTCGACTCGATCGATTCGTGAACGCCATCGTCGAACCGAACCCGATGATTCTTAGCGAATTGGTTCACGATCGTTACGATGCCGAAGAATTGGATCGTCAAGGCTTTCTCGATGCACTCGATCAGTGGATGGAACGGTTCGACGTTTACGATGTGCGTTATCGCAAACGCGATGTCAGCGTGGACGGCATCAACGCCGAACTCGAACTCGGCGTGATGGCTACTGTGCAAATCAACAAGCAGCCGGGGCAAACGCATTTCGGCACGTGGATGATCGACTGGCAGCAAGCCAATGACGGTGCCTGGCGGATTACGTCGATTCGGCCAATTCAGATCGACGGAATACCGATCCCGAAAATGCGGCCCTATTTGCGTTGATTAGCTACATCATTATTTGGAAATCGGACGCGAGGGATGCCTACAGATCATAGAGAGTGAGCCGACCATCGCGCCAATCTGCACTGCCGAAGCGGCAATGGCACGGCGGTCCGTTCCAATTCATTTCGAGATCGCCCTGCCTCACTTTTTCGACGCCGCCGATTAAAATCCCACCACTATGCCCGAGTTACCAGAAGTTCAAACCATCGTCAGCCAACTGCACGCACAGGTGAGCGGTCTCACGATCGCGCGGGCCGATCTGCGTCATATCGATTTTTGGCGCAACGCCCAGCGCGGCGCGGGCTTTCCGAAATCTCTCGTCGGTCGACGCATCGATGCCGTGCGGCGCGAAGCCAAGCGCATCTGGGTCGATCTCGACGATGGCAGTCGCATGTTGATTCATTTGGGGATGACTGGCCGCGTTCTGGTGCAAGCGCCGACGGATAAACTCGAACCGCACACGCACCTGCGCTTGCGATTTAAGAATCACGATCGCGAGATGCGCTGTCGCGACCCGCGCCGCTTCGGTGGGGTTTGGTGGTTTGCGGCAGGCACCGACACGACGGCGTTGCTGTCTGCCGTCGGGCCCGACGCGCTGACGGTGAAAACGAAAGAGTTTCTCAAACTGTGCGAACGAGCGCGACCGATCAAGGCGCTATTGCTCGATCAAACCCGTATCGCAGGCTTGGGCAATATCTATGCCGATGAAGCACTGTTCGATGCGCGGATTCATCCGCTAACGCACGCCGTCGATATTCCCGTCGATCAACAAAAGCTCTTGGCTCAAGGTGTGCGAAAGGTCTTACGCAAAGCCATCAACTATGGCGGATCGACGTTACGCGATTTTGTAAACGCCGACGGTCGTATGGGTGAGTTTCAAAATATCCACCGCGTGTACGGTCGCGAAGGCGAGCCCTGCGTGCGTTGCAAAACACCCATTCTGCGAATCCAAGCGGCGGGACGATCTTCGCACGTGTGCCCGGCGTGTCAGCCGGAGGTGTAGACGAGAAACGATAAACTTCACCGACGATGGATCGGCAAAGTAGCGACGGTTTCGAGTTCGAATGATCTTCGTGCCTACTTATTGCCTGTTGTACGCGAACGTAGCTGCCGCCAATAAGGAAAAGTCAATCATTCAATCAATTACTCTCTAATCGAATGACTCTTTCATCGTTGCGCCAAGCATGTTGATGAACGTGCGGAAGCAAGGTCAACTTTACGATCCCGGCAGGGATCGACGGATAATAGCCCACCGTTTCAACGGTGGCTGTAATAGCCGGCCAACCAGTTTCTCGTCCTGTAAGGACGATGTGAAACAACGTTACGCCGAATTCATTCTATCCCTACGGGATGACGTCTGCCTGGCGTATCAAATCCTCCCACGATGTGGGGGGCTATTTTCATTTGCTCCCTCCAGGATCAACCGCTTACAACTTGCCTCGAAACACGATTATTCGCGTTGTATGATTCAACTGCTTCGAAGCTATCCCAAATCCTGTGGGACAGGCGTCTCGCCTGTATCGAGTTGCCTAAAACATTAAGCATTTGGATGAAACCGGCTAGACGCCGGTACCACGGTCTAGATTTAGGGATAGGTTCTAGAACTTCCACGAAGCTTTGAAAACCGCACTTAGGACGCCCGATCACTCGGCCCGCGCAAATCGAAACGGCGGCGACTGACGATCAGCGTATCGCCGCGTTGGCGAACCTTCCGAAAACCCATCAGGTGCATGATCTGCAACGGGAAGAACCGTGCGACGTGTTTGTCGACGATGAAGCACGCTTCGTGATCCGGATCGCGCCGCACACCCGGAAGCCACGACGCCAATCGATGCACGTGCAACCGTCGCAAGAGATATGACACGCGCAACCAAAAGCGCGACACGCTGCGGCCGAGGAAGTAGCCGTCGTTACCCTGCCCCTGATAAAGCGGAAGCAAAATACGGCCGGTTTCTTCGGCTGTGACGTCACCCGCATGCGTCTCGGCGAGTACTTCGCCCGCCGTCACCGGTTGAAAGTTTCGATAGTTGGGTCGCATTTTGAAGCCGTCGCCCATTTCGACCGGTCGTCGATGGCGAATTTCCATTACAGCCGGCAGGTGCTTTGTTTGTCGCCGCAGGCTGTCGATGGCTTCCTTCGCTTCAGGGATTTGAGACGCGTCGACGCAACCCGCGGCATTGAGCATGATCCAGATGGCGGCTTCCTGATTGCAGATGCTTTGCGGATCGTCGTGCTGCCCCGCTTCAAACCCAATGGTGATATGACCGAGGCTGTTGACGTGTTCGAGCAAGACGCCGTCGATGGTTTCTTCCAACCCGAGAATCACCGGCGCGGGAAATTGAAATGCAAAACGTCGGTTGCGAATCGTATCGCCCAACAACACAAACGGTTCGCCAAACGCAGAGCTGGTGTGCAGGTCGAGAAAGGCCACTTCACCCGTCGCACGATCGAACGCTTCGGCAAGCGCGTCGTGCAGCTCGCTCATTTCCTGCCAGTCTTCGGGCGCGATATCGGGCGGGCCGCCGCGTTCTAACAACGCGACGCGTTCGGTCGTCCACACGCGATTGAGATCGTCGCCCATGTAGCGATCGCCCAAGCGCAGCGCTTGCAAGTTACCTGCAATGCCGGTCAGTTCGCCTTGAAATTGATATTCGTTTTGCCTGAGCGTATCGAAGACGCGCTCCAGCGCGACGATGCCGGAGGTCTCGTTGCCGTGAATGCCGCCTACGCAGACGAGCGACGGCCCCGGCGTCCGACCGGTATGCACACCGATGATGCGCTGGAAGGAGCGGGAAGCTGTCGGTTTTTCGGTCAACATGGTCACGAGCCGCGGGCCTGCCGAAGGTTGTCCTTGATCAGATCTCCCGCAATATTCAGCAAATCGTGCTCCGTGACAATCCCTACGAGCAAACCATCGTTTACGACCGGCAAACAGGCGATGTTATGGTCGCGCATGAGATCGATGGCTTCGATCGTGGAGGTTTCAGGCGAGGCCGTAATCGGGTTGGCATTCATGATTTCGGAAACCGCCACCGGGTCGGACTTACCGCGCGGCAGGTTACGCGCCATGTATCGCAGCAACGTGCGATACGACACCAGGCCGACGAGTTTATGGTGATTGTCTTCGACCGGCACATGGCGAATGCGTTCCCAATCCATCAAATTGGCGACCAGATCGATTACATCATCTTGATTGACGGTGAAGATATCCGTCGTCATAAACTGTTCGAGACGGTGATAGTTCGCCGCCCAGTCTTCGGTGCGTTGCATCGTGGCCAGTGGCCAGTCATGCACGGGCAAGCCTTGTTTCTGTAACTTCGCCATCTCGCACGTTACAGCCGCCATGCGCTCGCCGCGATTGCCACTTCGCATTCCCGTTAATGAATCGAGCACCCAACTGCTGCCAGTGCGCTGTGAAGCGACGCGTTGTTCGATAATGCCGAGATAGCGCTCGGCGTCGGTCTTGTCGATCTTAAGTTGTTCGAGGCCCTGATACGCAAGCGGCAACAGTTCCTTCAAAATCAACCCTTGCACCGGTGTTAGCTTGCCGTCGAGCCAGACGAATTGCGCCTTCATGCCATACTGCGCGGCCGAGAAGAAATTGCTTTTGGCGTTATCGAAATCCATCAGCGTGGTCACGTCACCATACTTCTCGCCGATGCCCGACATCAACCCAAACCAGAAGGCCGCGTTGGCCACTTCGTCCATCGCCGTCGGCCCCGATGGCAAGTATCGATTCTCAATGCGCAGGTGCGGCTTGCCGTCGGTCACACCATAACACACGCGGTTCCAACGATAGACCGTGCTGTTGTGGGTTTGCAGTGCCTTGAGCTTGGGCGCTTCGCCGCGATCGATACAAGCGAACGGATCTTCATCGCTCTCGGAAACGAACAACACGCGGAAGCGCGAAATATCCTCGCGGTAGATATCAATCGCTGAATCGGCGACCCAACGATTGCCGAAACTCACGCGCGGGCTGAGTTCGCGATGCGAATTGGTCTGGTCGCGCGCATCGACCGACTGTTGAAACACGGCGATGCGCGTTTCTTTCCAAAGCCGACGACCGAACAACATCGGCGAGTTCGCCGCTGTGGCCAGCACCGGCGCGGAGACGACCTGCGCGACGTTATAAAAATGGGCGAAGCGGCTCGGTCGCACCTGAAAGTGAACTTGAAAGCTGGTGTTGCAGGCTTCCAGCATGACGGAATCCTGCCGGACGCTTAGCTCGTCCGTTCCCTTGATCATGAACTGAAACGGACCGCCGCGCAATTGCATCAACGTATCGTTGAGCGCGAAATACCGAGGCATCGGCGTGAGCTGCTTAAGCGACAGATCGAGCGGCTCCAACGTCGGCAAGATGCCCGTCAGCAGCACATCGGCCCCGAATTCCTGCGCGACCGTGCGAACGCGCTCGATACCGCCCGTCAGCAGTGTTTCCATTTGCCGCAGGCAATCGCCACCGAGCGGCAGCGGAGGCAGGTTGTATTCGAGGTTGAATTGGGCCAGCTCGGTCGTGAAAGCCGAGTCGTTCAGCCGCTCCAGCACCTGCATATTGACCGGCAACGGTCGACAGCCTTTGCCGACCAGCACCATCTCTTGCTCGGCACCGATGCGGCGACGGTCGGATTCGATCATGCCGCGATGCAGCATTTCCTCCAACGCCTGCACGTCGGTCAGCAGCCGCTTCATGAAGTTGCGCCGCTCGTCGGCGGCAATATTATGGTCGATTTGCTGGTCACCCATGGAAAAGTCGTCCTAAGACTTGGACAATCCATAGCTTACAAGATTTCGCGCTCGATCCCAATTCTGAATTGTCGATTTTTCAAGATTCCGAATAAACCGCACGCCGCCAGATTCGCGCGACTCATAACTTGGGTCGCCCTGTCGGCGCTCCGATTTCTTCTTATGTACGGTATCGGCGGGATACCGGCGATATCGGACTGTCTGTTGCGCGACCGCGCAGTGATTGGCTCGACATGTTCAGGCGCAAGCGACCCATTCAAGGCGATGCATCATCGTCGGTACCGTCAAACAGTTTCAGCGATATCGAAGCGCTCTGCGATCGGCTGTGCGTCGCGTTCGATCCGGGTCGGCACGCAACGCGCGAGATTAAGAGTGACATCCCGCCGTCGGATCGGTTGATCCGCACGTTGCGAACGCTGTTGCGCGTCTCGCGGCATCGTCGTAAAAAAATCGAACAATCGGTTCAATCCGAGTTGTCCACTTCTGCGAGTTTGGGCGACACCGTGCACGAGCTGAGCGAGCAAGCACGCGTGATTGAGCAGCGGCTGGCGGAGTGTGAAGAACAGCTTGCGCAGCAGGCGCTTCAAACGCAGCCAGCACAGCCGGTGCAGACAATCGTATCACCGGCGGACGTCGATGAATCCGCCTCGGAATCATTCACGACAGCGAACAACACCGAAGCGTTTGAATCAGACGACGATGATCTTGGCGATTCGATGCGCGCGACGGCTGAGATTGACGCGCAGCTGGCGAATGATGGCGACCTTTCTCCTGCTGACGACGACGATGAAATCGTGGACCTCGACCCGGCCACGGCCATACCACCAGCCGACTTTGCCGACGGCGTTGATTTCAACGCCCTACTCGAAAACGCAATCGAAGAAATCGACAGCGACGAACCGGGCAGTGGCAGCCAGCCATCATTGGGCGGGATAGAAGCGTTCGAATCAACGCTTGCTGAAGCGGAAGCGGCGCTCGACGAGCCGACGGAAGCGGAAGCTGCTGACGAATTGACGCCGGTGGCGAGCCCGACGCCGAACGACTTGCCCGCTGAAGACGAAGCACCGGTCGTTGACAAAGCCCTCGCCGCCAAACACGCATTCATCGACGCCGCCTGCATGCGGGCTCAATCGGTGCATGACGAACTGCAGGCCACGATCGGCGCGGCCGAAGCGCGTCATTTGGAATTGACCACGCTTAACGAAACGTTGGCAGCACAACTCACGCGACGGGAAAACCTGTTGGCACGCGTCGATCACGAACTGCGCGAACGGCAGATCATTCTCGTGACCGACATCATGCGGGCCGAGGCCGAACACCTCTCGCTTACCGAAGCACTCGAAGGCATCACCCGTTCGGTGCAATCGATGACGAACGACATTTCGAACATCGATAGCGCGCCGCCGACGGTAGAGTTGGCAGTTGAAGAACGCGACTAAATCATCGCATCACGTATAACTCACGCACGCTCGGATTGCTTCGCCAATTGCTGTTGCAGCGCCGCCACCTGCTCGGTGAGTGTTGCGACTTGCGCTTCGAGCTGTTTGACCTGCTTGGTCGTTTCAGGCAGCTTTTCGTAGGCCGACGTCGCACGCAAACCCTGGCGATACGGCAACGCCGGAATGCCGAAGACGCGACCGTCATCGGGTATATCGCGCATCACGCCCGACATTGCCGAAAGCTTTGCACGGTCGCCGATCTTTAGGTGCCCCGCCACGCCGACCTTGCCGGCCATCGTGACGTAATCGCCCACCTGCACCGAGCCGGCCAAGCCGACTTGCGCCACGAACATACAGTGCTTACCGATCTTGGTGCCGTGGCCGATCGTTACGAGGTTACTGAACTTCGTGCCCGTGCCGATATGCGTTTGACCGAGCGTGGCGCGGTCGATGGCGCAATTCGCGCCCAACTCCACATCATCACCCAACTCGGTGATGCCGATTTGCGGAATCTTATGCCACTTGCCTTCGACCATTGCGTAACCGAGGCCGTCTTCGCCGATGACCGTGCCCGCATGGAGCGTGACCCGTTTGCCCAGAATGCAATCGGGATACACGACGACGTTAGGGTACAAAACCGAGCCCGCGCCGATGCGGCATCCTTTGAAGAGATACACGCCGGGATACAACACGACATCATCGCCGACGTCGACATCCGCTTCGATCGTCACGCCGTGATGTACGTTCACATTTGCGCCGAGCTTGGCATCAGGGTGAATGTGCGCGGCATCGGAAATTCCGACCTGCTCGTGCTGTCGATAGCCGTGAATCCGCACGACGATGGCCGTCATGGCGGCGTATGGATCCTTGGTGCGAATGACCGACAGCGCGTCGGGCCGCGATTGATCGTTCGCGACGATGACGGCGCCGGCTTGCGTCGTTTGAAGCGCCGCTTCGTATTTTGGATTGGCGAGAAAGCTGATTTCGTCGGCGCGGGCGTCTTCCAATGTGGCCACAGCCGTTACGGTTTTCGACGCATCGCCATCGACTGTCGCGGGCATGCCGACCGTCGCCAAATACTCGGTGAGTTCTTGCAAAGTGTAAGTCATAAGTCCGGCTATTTTGCTGCGAAATCGTGTTGCAGGCAAAGCCGGGGGAGGATGGGGCGGACAGGCGATTTGGACACGGAATCATGATCAATACAAGTCCCCCAGGGTGGCCGCGTCGCGGCCACCCTGGGGCTTTTTTATTGAACTAAGCACGCTCTTTTCTAATACTTTGAATGGCTGGCTTAATAAAGAGACCGAACGACTCTCGCCGGATGATTACTCCAACAATCGCCCCACCATCACCGCGATATCCGCACCATTGGCAGCGCCTGAGCAGTTCAGATCGCTGCGGGCGACTGTTAACGCGTCCGTGTTGGTATCGATCAATACCTCAACCAAGAGCGCGACGTCCGCGAAATCGACCGAGCCGTTTTGATCGATATCGCCGTCGTTCACGCACTCGCGCGCGAGGCGTACATCATCGAAATCGACCTCAATACCGGGGTCTTCCGGCGTGTCGATTTGGTTGAGATTGATCAGGCGAATCTCGAGTGGCTCGTCGAGTTGTGCATGTTCCGGACCGATGTCGACCTGAATTACGGATTCGAGAAACTCGCCGTCGGTCAGCATCGGTGCCAGCGAGTTATCATCCTGCACGAGTATTTGGTCGCCCGCTAACAGTTGCACTTGATAGCCGGGAAAACCATCGAGATCGAAGAAGCCGAACACATCGCACGGCGGCGGCCCCTGTCCCGATGCGATATCGCCGATCTGAACCGAGAGCGTGTAGTGCTGATTGGCCATCAACGTTTCACCTAAGACCTGTCGCAGACCGGCGGGCCCGCCACCGATGTCGTTACCGAGAAAGACAATCGCCGCATGGTCACCTTCGGGCGCGGGCATGTTGAAGTACGGCCCGCCTTCAGGATGGATGCCGCCAACGACGTCTAGGCCCTGATCGATGATGCCGTTGGGGTCGTGCACATCCCACCCATCGACGAGAAAGACGGCGAAGCACCCCATTGCCACGGGCTGAGCTTCGAAACCGGCATTGTTGATGGGGATGTCGACGGCGTGAGAATACGGCGTCGCGAATAAAAGCGCCACGCCCAGTATCGTTCTAAAAAGCATGCGGTGTTGTTTCATAAGCGACGCATCCCTTCTGTTGCCGGCGCGCGTTTAAATCAGCGATAGCATCATGTGCAGTTGATACGAACGGGTTAGTCCAATGCAAATTCCATCGCCCCGCACATTGACCATTATACCAACGTGACCTCTCGATCACTTCCTTTATGACGCAGATAAGCGATGGTCGGCTATTTAATTTCGTGGAAAATGGCGGAGAAGTGGAGGGATAGCGGCGTTACCCTACAAACCGTCGCATCAAGACGGCTCTAGACCCATCTACACAAAAAAAGCGGCGATGAGAAACGCCGCTCTTCTAATTATTCAATTTATCAGGTGCGGGGCACCCCGAAACCAACGCTACCCCTCAAACGCCCGAATCACCAGCGTATCATTTTGCCCACCGAACCCGAACGAATTGCTTAGGCACGTCTTCACGTTGGCCGCACGCTTTTCGTTGGGGACATAATCGAGGTCGCACAGCGGATCGGGGTTTTCGTAATTCACGGTCGGCGGCAAGACCTGATCGCGAATCGCAAGGATGCACGTGATCAGCTCGCACGCACCGGCGGCGGCGATGAGGTGTCCCATCATGCTTTTGACACTACTGACGGGTACGTTGGGTGCATGATCGCCGAAGACGCCGCGAATCGCCTTGGTTTCGATCTTGTCGTTTTCGGCAGTGCTCGTGCCGTGAGCCGAGATGTAATCAATCGCCTTTAAATCTACGCCGGCATCTTCAATCGCCATGCGCATGGCGGCGATACCACCGCGCGCGTCCTCGTGGATATCGGTAATGCGGAACGCATCGGCGGTGCTGCCGTAGCCAACGATCTCAGCAAGAATCGTTGCGCCGCGCTTCTGGGCGTGTTCGAGTTCTTCGAGAATCAACATGCCCGCGCCTTCACCCAGCACGAACCCGTCGCGCGTGCGATCGAAGGGGCGCGAAGCCGTGGTGGGCGAGTCATTGCGATTACTCAGCGCTGTCAGCAGGTTAAAACCCGTGACGCCGAGCGGATGAATCATCGAATGGCAACCGCCGGAGATCATGATGTCGGCATCGCCGTAGCGAATCATGTGCGTCGCTTCGCCGATGGCCTGCGTGCTGGCGGCACATGCCGTGAGCGTGTTGAAGTTCGGGCCTTCGAGGCCGAAGCAATGACCGATGTGCGACGCCGCCATGTTCGGGTCTTGCTCGAGTTCCTTCACCGGCGACAGCACTTTGGCGGCGACTTCGGCCCAGCTTGTGGAATCGAGATCGTTGCCTTCGTAATCCCAACCGTCGATCGCGGCCTGCGCGAACGAGGTGAAATCGAGCGGGCCTTCGCCGCCGCCGAGATAGATACCGACCATCGTCTTATCGAGGTCGGTCAACGATTCGAGCCCCGAATTTTTCCACGCCATCTTGGCCGCGGCCAACGCGAAGCCTGCCTGACGGCTGACGTTGCGATGGTCTTCGAATTCGTCGTCGTTGAGGAACTTCTTCAAGTCGAAATCTTTGACTTCGGCCGAGAAGGTCGTCGGAAATGTCTTGGCATCGAAGATCGTGGTCGGCGCGACGCCGCTGCTGCCGGCGAGAATGTTACCCCAGGCCGTTTCGATGTCGTGCCCCAACGGCGTGATCCAGCCGATGCCGGTGATGACTACTCGTCGATTCACGATACGCTCCTTCGCAAAACCAGCGCGCCGGTCTGACCGCCCGACAGGGCACCGGCAAACGACAAAGCCAAATCCGCCCGCATATCGATCGGGTCTTTTCGCACCACGTTTAGCTGACAATCATCGGCCAGCGATTCGGTATTGAGCGACGGCGGGCAAACGCCGCGCTGCATCGCCTTTAGCGTCACGGCCAAGTCGATCGCGCCGCTGCCCGCCCCGTTGTTGCCCAAGGCACCCTTGGTGCACAGCACCGGCGTTTCCGTCGCCTTCTTGCCGAACACGCCATGAATCGCGGCGGCTTCGGCGGCGTCTTCTTTGGGCAAGCCAAGACCGGCCGGGTTAATCAAATCGATATCGTCAAAGCTGACGCCCGCATCGGCGACGGCTTTGCGCGCCGCGATCTGCAACGCGCGGCCGTCGGACTGCACGTCGCGCCAGTGCGACGCATTGGCAGATGCGCCGAAGCCGAGCACTTCGCCGTAGATATTGGCACCACGTGCTTTGGCGTGTTCGTAGTCTTCCAAGATCAACAAGCCGCCACCTTCGCTGATGACGCTGCCGCTGCGCTTTTCGTCGAACGGTCGGCAGGCTTGTTCGGGGCGGTCGTTGTAATCGGTGACGACGCGATTATTGAGAATGGGCCGCATCAATCCCATCGGGTTCATCTTGCTTTCGGCACCGCCGCAGATGCACACGTCTGCAGCGCCGCGTTTGATGGTGCGGAAGGCCTCACCGATGGCGAGATGGCTACTCGCTTCGCCGCAGGTGATCGTGTTCGAAGGTGCCTGACAGTCGTGCACGATCGTTACGTGACAGGCGAGCATGTTCGGCAGGAATTTGAGTAACCAAAGCGGCGTGAGGTTGCTCATCTTTTCACCCCACTTACCGAGGCTAAACGCGCGGTCGATAGGTGCGTCAGGATTATCGACAGCTGTCGATAATGCGCCGGCCAACTCGTTTAGGTCGGCACAGATCAGTCCCGCGCCGATGTTGGCACCGAAACGGGTCGAATCGATATTAACGGCATCGGCCTCATCGCGATCGACGATGCATTTCGTATTGAGACCGCCGTCTTTGACCGCCAGATATGCCGCCGCGACCGCCAACTCGATATCGCGCGCCATCACTTTGACGGACTTGCGATACTTCTTAAAAACGAAATTGTTGACTCGCAGATCGCGAACTTCGCCGCCGATTTGCGATGCGAATTTGGACGGATCGAAAGAATCGATACGACGCACGCCGCACTGCTTTTCGACCAGCGCATCGAAAGTTTCATCGATGCCGAGACCCACCGGCGATACCACGCCGAGGCCGGTAATCACTACACGTTTATTGCTCATGGAAGCGTCGATCCTGGCTTAACGAGACGGGACGCGCCGATCACGCCCGCTTGGAAGACACATTATAGGCGGTGAGCAGGCTCTTGAAATCTTCGGTAAAAACGAAGTTTTCTTCGGGGAAGACCAGCCCGCTCATGTTGTTATCGATATGGGAGAACACGATATCGATTTCGGCGATGGCCTCGCCGTTGCAGGTGACGCGGCCCTCGGTCATGGCGGCCTCGGGCGTAACCTGTTCGATACTGGCGTCGTATTGCAGTTGATCGCCGGGCCGCACTTCGCGATGAAACACGGCCTTTTTCACCTTGGCGAGAATCACCTTTTCGGCGAAGTCCCGCGCCTCGCCCACCAGAATGCCAGCCGTTTGGGCCATGCCCTCAACGATGAGACTGGCGGGCATCACCTGCCATGCGGCGAAGTGGTCGTGCAGGTGCTCTTCGGCGAGCGAGACGTTCTTAATCGCCGTCGCCCGCGTGCCGGATTGAAAATCCGTAAATTTGTCGATCCAAATCCAACGCAAGGGTTAAGCCGCCGTCTTGGATTCAACGTAGTTCACGATCGTCTTGACCGTGAAGAGATCCGACATCTTCGAGACGTCCGGGTCTTTTTCGAAGTCGCTAAAGTCGGCATGGGGCATGGCAGCCTTAAGCGTGCTCATACCCTTTTCCGTCATGCGACCGTTCTCGACGTATTCCGCGTTGTTCATGATGTCGTCGGGGAAAAGCTCACCGCGCGGAATCTTGATTTCGAACGTCTTCTCGAGTCGAAAAACGATATCGAGAAAGTCTATCGATTCGGCCCCTAGATCGCCCGTAAGCGTGGCTTCTTCGCTGACCTCGTCGTCATCGACGCCGAGGGCGTCCACCAGAACGTCTTTGACCTTGGTAAATACTTCGTCACGACTCATCGACATACCTTTTCGTCCTCCATGCGGACTTTGCACATCTCACTAGCGACTGTCGCCGGCGACCGTCGCCAATTCCAATGCTTTGGGACCGCACAGCAATTCAAAACGCCGCTTCAGATCGGCAATCAACTTTTCATCGGTCGCGGCGAGTTCGCCGTCTCGATCCGCCAAATTGTAATGACGCAACTTCAACCGCGCCTTGACGATCTCGGAACCATCCGTACCGCGACCGACAGCTTTGAAGTCACTCACTTCATCTTCTATCTTGACCGGCTCGGACGTGACCTCTAACGATCCGCCCGGAGCCACAAAACTCTTATACGTCACATTGCGGGCCTCCGCCAGCACCACCATGCTGCGGGCGAAATCCTGCTGTACGCGCACCAACCATGCCGATGTTTGCACCAGTGCCTCTAACATGAGGACACCCGGCATAACGGGAAAGGTTGGGAAATGGTCGGCAAGATATTCTTCTGCCAACGACAGCGACTTGGACGCGACGATGCGGCGCTCGGGCTCAATCGTCTTGATGCGGTCAATTAAGATAAACTTCATGACCGAACAAAGTCCTCTTGCCTCATGACATGCATGGGGCGCAACCATCAATGCCATTCGCGACCGCGCCAGTGCGAATCCGCGAAATCAAACCACGGGTTGTATAGCAATTCGATAATGATGGCAAGGCAATGTGAGCCTTCACGCAGGCGGCTGCAAACCTCAAAACACTTCACAAGGCTTGAATTCACAGCCCCTTACGGCAAGCCCCCGCAGAGGCCTCCGAAAGGCCTGTTTTGGCTAATCGCCCTGCCCATAGATGGCCGCCATAACGTCCGCCACCTGACGCATGGCTTTCACGTCGTGCACCCGCACCAGATGAACACCGGTAAGGGCCGCCTGCGCAACCGTCGCAGCCGTGCCGAAAACCCGACGGGTGGGGTCCGGCTCGTTCAGAATCTCCCCCAAAAAGCGTTTTCGCGACGCCCCCACTAAAACTGGAAAACGACGCGAGAGCCGCGCCGCCGAGCGCAACAACGCCAAATTGTGCTCGAAGGTTTTTCCAAACCCGACGCCCGGATCGACGATCATGCGGCCCTCGACTGTCACGCCTGCTGCCGCGAGTTCGTCCGCCCGGGCTTCGAAGAACTCCGACACTTCGGCAACCACATCGCCGTATTGTGGTGCGGCCTGCATCGTCGCGGGCGTGCCCTGCATGTGCATCACGATGAACGGTACGCCCGTTTGGGCCAATAGCGCCGGCATGTCGGCGTCATCGCGCATGCCCGATACGTCGTTGACGATATCTGCCCCCGCTTCCAACGCGGCGGCGGCGACCTCGGCGCTACGCGTGTCGACCGAAATCGGGACGTCCCGCCGCTGCTGTCGAATCGCCGCGATCACCGGCGCGACCCGTTCGATCTGCTCGGCGGCGCACACCGGTTCCGCCCCCGGTCGCGTGGATTCGCCTCCGATATCGAGAACGTCGGCACCGTCGTCGATGAGTTGTATCGCGTGATTGGCGGCAGCCAACGTCGAATTGAACTGCCCGCCGTCGCTGAAGCTGTCCGGCGTGACGTTGACGATGCCCATTATCAGACAGCGCCGCCCCATCGCCAGATCGCCGTGGCCGGTAGAATAGTGATACAACGTTGCCGGTGACTTGCCTGTGCGATCGTCCATCATTGTCGCTATCGTAAATCGAGCCGCCGGAATTGCATCCGCCGGACGTGGGTTTCCGTTTCAACAAGACGCCGAGTTTATTGACTGCTCATGAGCTACGCATCGAATCTCATTCCTGACGAACCGACTGGCTGGCAGCGCTGGGCGCCGATGGCGTTGGTGTTGCTGTTTCCGATCACGGCGGCCGTTGCATTCGCCTGGCCCACGCTCGTTGCCGGTTTTCAGATGGGCGACGATCAGCGCTTCGTGACGGAAAACGTACTCGTGCAATATCCGTCGTGGGACCACGCGGGTGAAATCCTAACGACGCCGCATGGCGACCTATATCAACCCGTTCCGTTGCTCAGCTTCCAAGCCACTAACGCGATTGCCGGTCCGGCGACAGGTGCCGCGCCGACTGCGTTTGCACATCATCTGGTGAATCTGATTCTGCACGCGATCAACGCGGCACTGGCAGCACTGGTCGCAATGCGTTTGAGCCGCCGAGCGTTCGTCGGCGTGCTTGTCGGCATCATGTTCGCGACGCACCCGCTGGCGTTGGAAACCGTCGCATGGGTGAGCGGTCGCATGATGCTATTGGCGACGGCGTTTTCTTTGGGCTTGTTGGTGCTGGCAACGCAACGCCACGATCAACCCGGTTTCGGCTGGCGCATTAGCACCATACTGGTTTGGCTAATGGCCTGTGCTTCGAAAGTGATGCCGACAGTACCACTGGTCGCAGCGCTATTTGAACGTGCCGCACAGACCAATCCGCGTCGGCGCAACTGGGGGCTCTACGGCCTGCTGTTTGTCATCGGCATCGCCGCGACCGTCTTGATGGCGCGACTGACGAGCGCCGCCGCTTTTTCGTTTAACGAAGACAAATCCGTTGGGCAACTCGCTGGCACCATGTTGCTGGCGTTCGGTCGCTACGTTGAAAATTACGTCTGGCCGCTCAATCTGTCGCCGTGGACGCCGCCGCTGGACGCGATCGATTGGACGGCACCGCATACTTTTTTGACTGCTCTTTGGTTGGTCGCGCTGCTCGTGTTTGCGTGGAGCATGCGTCGGCGGATGCCGATTGCGACGGCGGGGTTGTGGATGTTCGTGCTAGTGCTCGCGCCTTTCCTTGCGGCGGGCCTGACGCGCCGGTTGTTCGTCGCGGATCGCTATATGTATATGCCGATGCTGGGGCTGCATCTTTTCGTCGTCGTATTGCTCGGCAAACTCGTGACGCAAGTAACGGGCCGCGATGCCGTAACGACGCGTCGCGTGCTGACGGCGCTGCCGATTCTGCTGTTGTGCGGTTTCTGGTTGAAGACCGCATATGCGCTTGCCCCCACGTGGCAATCGCCCGTGCATTTCGCCCGTCGCATTGTGGAAACGCATCCGAATTCTGTGATGGCTGTTAACGAACTCGCGCGGGCCTATTTGCACGAACAGCGCCCGCAAGATGCGTTGACCGTGATCGAAAATGCGCGGGAAGGCTGGCCCAACGAACCGCGCTTGGCCGCACAAACGGGTCGCGCGCATGCGTTGATTGGCGAACTCAACGAAGCGAAAACAGAACTTGCCAACGCCGTTGAATCGATGCCCCAGCAAGCCGCCGTGCGTTACGAATTTGCTTTAGTGCTCGACCGCCTTGGCGACTCTGTAGCGGCCATCTATGAACTGCAAACGATTCTCGAATCGCACCCAAGCTTTCTTCCCGCCTATCGTGCACTAGCGTTGATTCACCGAGCGCAAGGCAATCGAACCGCTGAAGCGAACATGCTGCAACAAGCATTGAAGCAAAATCGGTTTCATCGCGACAATCTGTTTGACTTGGCCAACATTTACTTATCCCAAGGCGACGTATCCGCCGCCGAGCCATTGCTGCGTCGAATCCTGAGACTACATCCCAATGATGAACCGGCGTTGCTCAATCTCGGCGTGGTGCTGTCACGCACCAGTCGCGTGGTCGATGCGATCAAGTGTTACGACCAAATCCTCGCGCGCAGCCCGCAGACCGTCTCGGCTTTGTTAAATCGGGCGGCGCTGTTGCGACAGATCAATCAACCTTCGTCTGCGGAAAGCGACTTACGCACGGCGCTAAAGGTCGAGTCTGCGAACGTCGATGTCTTGCTAGCCCTGCACCAAGTGTTATTCGACCAGCGTGATTGGCGGGCCTTGATCGAGCTTTGGGAAGCACCGGCATCGGGCGAGGTATTACCCGCCGCATGCATTGGGGATTGGATGCGCACACTGGAGGCCATCGCGCAACAATCGACCATCGCAACTCCGACCTCCACGAACACCGGCATCTGCCAATTACTGCTACGGATGCATCTCGCATTGTATCGAAACGACGGCGCTGCAGTTCGCGACTTGGTAGAAAACTACATCGATTCATCAAGTGCCAGTGACATGAATCTGTCTGCGCCGATGCGAGATGTCATTGCACGCTGTCTGGGAACCTTGCCGAATGAGATTCGCAATGGAATACCCGGTTTGCTCACATTGGCGGTGGTGCTGGATGCCAGCGGATCGACGGAACAGACGGTTGCGCTCCTCGCATCGATACGAACCATGCCGGACGCAATCGAATGGCAACCACTTATTGAGCGGCTCGACGCGCATATTCAGGAACGTCGCCCCACCTTAGGCGATGACGAAGCGCCCACCGAGTAGGCATCGCCGTACCTGCCTTTCGATTTTGTGGGCTTCGGTTACGCTTGCCGCAGCAGGAATTTTCTATGAGTAGCAGCACGTTTGGATGGAGACAGCAATGCCGACGGCTTTGGTAACTGGTGGCGGCGGATTTATCGGCTCGCACCTGGCGCGATCGTTGCTCGAGGGCGGCCATCGCGTGCGGATTCTCGATAATTTCAGCACGGGCAAGCCCTCGAACATTGCCGACATTCAGGATCGCGTCGAACTGATCGAAGGCACGATTGCCGACGCAACCATCTGCAAGCGCGCTTGCGAAGGTGTCGACTTCGTCTTTCACAAAGCCGCGGCCCCTTCGGTTCCCAAGAGCGTCGAAGATCCGGAGACGGCCCACCATTCCAATGCCGAAGGCACGTTCAACATGCTCATCGCCGCGCGCGATGCCAAGGTGCGCCGCTTTGTCTTTGCCGGTAGCAGCGCCGCTTACGGTGAGTTGCCAGGCCTGCCAAAATCCGAATCGATGGGCACGAGCCCGCTGAGCCCTTACGCGGTTCACAAGATCATGGGCGAGCATTACTGCGCGGTGTTCGCGACTTGCTACGGTCTCGAAACAATATCGCTGCGCTACTTCAATGTGTTCGGCCCCCGGCAAGATCCGAAATCTCAATACGCCGCGGCCATTCCCGCATTCATCACGGCGATCATCAACGACCAATCGCCGACGATTTATGGCGACGGCGAGCAAACGCGCGACTTCACGTATATCGATAACGTCATCGAAGCGAACATGAAGGCCATCGCCGCCGACAAAACCAACGGTGAAATCGTTAACATCGCCTGCGGTCGCAAAATCTCCGTCAATGAGATCATCGCCGAAATCAACGCGGCGCTCGGCAAGAACGTGGCGTGCAATTACGTCGGCGAACGCGCCGGCGATATCAAACATTCGTGGGCGGATATTGAGCGGGCCAAGGCCGTTATCGGATTCGAGCCCGTCGTCGATTTGGCCGAAGGACTGAAACGCACCATCGCCTGGTATCAGGAAAACCCGAGTTAAGACCTATGCGCGTACTCATCACCGGCGGTGCCGGATTCATCGGTTCGCATCTGGCCGAACGTTTGCTTGAGCGCGGCGACGAAGTCATCGCGCTCGACGACCTCAGCACCGGCTCGCTTCAGAATCTCGCCAGCGTGCGCGAGCATCCGAAATTTCGCTTCGTGCAAGACGACGTGCGCAACCAAGACACGGTTCATCTGCTCGTCGAACGCAGCGACGCGATTTTTCACTTGGCGGCGGCCGTCGGCGTACAGTTGATCGTCGATCAGCCCGTGCACACGATCGAAACGAATATCCACGGCACCGAGGTCGTGTTAAACGTCGCCAACAAGTTTCGCACGCCGGTGTTAATCGCCTCAACCAGTGAGGTGTACGGCAAGAGTGAACGCGTACCCTTCAAAGAAGACGACGACACGGTCTTGGGCGCAACGCGCTTTAGCCGTTGGAGTTACGCCTGTTCCAAAGCGATCGATGAGTTTTTGGGGCTGGCCTATTTCCAACAGTTCGATTTGCCCGTCGTCGTGGCACGTTTCTTCAATACGGTCGGCCCACGCCAGACGGGTCGCTACGGCATGGTGATTCCGCGTTTTGTCGAAGCGGCGCTGCGTAATGAACCGCTCACGATTTACGGCAGCGGCACCCAGTCGCGCTGTTTCGGTTACGTCGGCGATGTCGTCGGCGCGATCATCAATTTGCTAACCACGCAAGGCGCTTACGGTCAGGTGTATAACATTGGCTCGCAGGAAGAAATCAGCATCGAAGGTCTGGCCGACAAAATCATCGAGATGACGGGCAGCCGCAGCGAGAAGCAGTTCCTTACCTACGAAGAAGCCTACGGTCGCCCATTCGATGACATGATGCGACGCATACCGTGCTTGGAGCGCGTGCAAGCGGCTGTTGGGTTTAAACCGAGCACGCCGTTGGATGAGATTTTGCGATTGGTGATTGAAGAGAAGCGAGCCAGCGTGTAGTCACCACAGCCGTCGGCCCTTGCTTTTAAATTGCCGATAGGCGTCGCGCGTGGGAAAGCTGAAGTAACTCCCCCCCTCCGTTTCGAGTGCATACGTTTCCGGCTCGCCTGCTTCGACGCGTTCGATCGCTTTCAACAGCGCGTCGCAGTGCAACTGCTTGCTGCGAATGATGAACTCGTGCAGCGATTCGTGGGGCAGAATATCGAAGTGATCCATCACCACAACGTCGCCCGCGTCGATATCCTCGTTCACTAGAAACACTGTCACGGCGGCCTTCGATTCGCCGTTTGCCATCATCCAAAAGCTGGGTAGGAGCCCGCGATAGTTCGGTAGCGGCGCGCCGTGAATGTTCAGGCAACCGCGTGGCGCCAGATCGATCAGGGGACGCTTAAAAATCTGCGGGCAACTGACGGAGATTATTAAATCCGTGTTGAGTGCGCGCAGCCGATCCAAAAACGCGGGGTCGTTTACCTTCTCGACGAAGTCGCACTCGACATTAAACGCCTTGGCCACCGACGGCACCGAGTAACCGCGCTGCTGATTGCTCATCCCCAGCTTGTCGCAGAGCTTCGCCCTCACCATGCGAAACGCCAGCTTGAACAAGTTCACCGTGCCGAACGCGCGACGGTACTTCTTCGCCATGTTCAAGCGGGAGTTTTTCTTACCGTGCCCCGGCGGCGTACAGAACACGGCGCGAATATCGTTGCGCTCTTTAAACAAACGCGTAAAGAATGCCGGCAGATACAGGGTTTCGTTGGCAGTGAGGATGACGATGTTCATGTGCTTTTGACTGGGGCATTCGCCGATGCGAGTTGACTAGATCAATTGCAACTCGCGCAAGTAAGACTCGACGGTGACGAACTGTTTCGCTTTGAGAATGGCCTCCAGTTTGCGGCCGGTGGTTTGTTGTCCGAGGTTTTGCGAGAACGAAAGCGACAGCGCCTTGGCCGTCGGCTTAACGACCGACCGAATGCGGAGCGGCTCGCTGTCGAATTCATACGGATGAAAGTATGTCATAAACGGATCGTCGCGATTCTCTACTGCATCAAAAGCCCGCCGAATCACCGACGTCGGCAGCACGCGCCACCAACCACCGCCGCCGACGGGCCAGTCTTTACCGAGCCATTTGACGGTCGCAATAGGAATTTCGACGAGCTTGCGCTCATCTCGTTCGCGCACGATGCAAGGCTGCAACAGCCCGCCGGGAATGCCGTAACGCCAACCGCTGATTGGGTAGATGCTCGAATCGTAGGCGAGGCCGCAATCGATGCAGATATCGAGAAAGCCTTCGAGCTGCTCGGGGGCGACGCTGAACATCGGTGCTCGATAGCCGAGCACCTTTTTGCCGGTCAGGTCTTCGAGCCAATCGAGCGAGCGCTTCAAGTCGTCGCGAAACGAATCCAGGCCGATCTCGCGAATCTTTTCGTGGCCCCAACCGTGAGAGGCGATCTCGTGGCCGGCCTTGGCAATCTTCTCGACCACGTGCGGTCGATCGTGCATCGATCCGCCCAGGCAGAAAAAGGTTCCAACACAGTCGTACTTCGCCATCAGCGCCAAGACGATATCGACTTGCCGTTCGAATGCGATCGGGTCGGGCTTGCGCACGGCACCGAAGTACTGACCGACGAGGCGATACCAATCTTCGACGTCGATCGTCAGGAAGTTCGCCGGCGGAAAAGTCATCGTCGCATTGGCGGGTGCGAACGCCGTCATGCCGCGCCCACCGACTGAGGCAGCTCGACGTAGCCGCCATCCCATCGTTCGTGTACGGCCTCAATCACGTTGACGAATTGATCGGCCAATTTTTCGCGCGCGAATTCGCGTTCGGCAAAGGCGCGACTGCGCGCGCCCATCGCCGAGCGCTCCTCCGGATGATCGCGGAACCATACGAGGGAATCGGCCATGGCCTTTGCATCGTTGGGTGCAATTGCGTGCCCCAAATCCTCCGCGCCAATCATGTCCGCCAGCCATCCCGGATAGTTATTCAACACGGGCATGCCGCAGGAGATGTAATCGAAGAATTTGTTCGGCGACGTGCCGTAATAGAAAATCGGATAGTTCGCCAAAATCATCAGACCAACGTCAAACGTCGGCAGGAGCTTCGCAAACTTCGCTTTCGGTATCGGATCGTGCCAAAGCAAGTAATCTTCGACGCCTTCGCGTTTGGTGCGTTCGATATGGCCCGGCTTGCAAACGCCGGTGCCGATGCAAATCATCTGAATGCCGCGCTCCCCGCGCTTCTTGAGTTCGACAGCGGCGTCAATCAGCGCATCGAGCCCGTTGCAATGGCCGTGCGCGCCGCTGAAGACAAAGCGACAGCGCGAACGATCGCCGATCCATTCCGATTCGGGCACGCTGCGCTCGGGCGAGAACAGCGTTAAGTCGCAACCGTTGGGAATGACGGACACGCGTCGTTCGGGCACGCCCTGCTGCACGAACGCATCCTTCATACCCGGCGACAGGCCGATGCAGTGCGTCGCGGCGTGATAGATGCGCCGTTCCATGCGTCGCAGGTACCACTTGAGCACGGGGTTATTGATCACGCCCATTTCGATCGGAAGTTCCGGCCACGGGTCGCGAATTTCAAACACAAACGGAACGCCGAGCTTGGCCGCCGCTTTCATCGCAGGCAGCCCAACCGTCAGCGGCGTGCTGGTGGCGAAAATCAAGTCCGGCTTGAGATCGATCGCGACCTTTCGGCTGCGCGCTGCGAACCGTTGAAACGCTAACACGCGCCGCCAGAACGACATTTTGTTGGCGTAGGGCTCGTTGATGTAATTGACGTCGATGCCGTCGGCGTTTTCACGCACCACGTCGCCGGCACCTTTGAGGCGCTGGGCCACGCTCTCCGACGCGCCGGAGATCATCGATACACGATGGCCCGCGCGAATCAGCCGACGGGCCAGCTCGTACGAGCGCGTCCCGCTGCTATCGGCCAACGTCTGAAAATGCTGATGGATATAGGCAACGTGCATGGGTGCCGAGCTTTCAATCTGACGGAGCAATTCTTATGCGTGTTTCCAACGTTACGGGCAGTTTACCGGCAAACGCCACGCACATAACCGGCAGCGGCGATTTGCGACCGTAGTGGAGCGACTCCCAACCGTCCGGCTTGTCGCCCTCTCTGCCTCGTACGATCTCAATCGATTCGAGTGCGTCTCCGCCCGAAATCGAGATCGTTGTCGTCGCGTTGTCCAACGACAGCGTCGCCGCATTCTCTTTTTCGTCTAACACGACCGGACAGTCGATCAATCGCCAGCGCAACATGCCGCGCGATTGGGTATTGCCGATAAGCGTGTCGATGACGCGCCAATCGTCGCTGCCGCGCCGCTCGATCCGCCGAGCGTGCACGACGCCGAAGCGCTTTTCATACCCGAAATGGCGACCTTCCCACCATTCGCCCGCGCCGTCGTCGAGTTCGCCACGCCCGATAAACTCGGAGCGCGTCCACTCGTACCACATGAAGCGCGGCCCCTTCACCATCTGGTTCGCGCCCTCGATCTCAATCGTGTTGTGGGCGGCCGTCGATTTGAAATAGCTCAGCCAGGGCTCATCACAGTTATACGAATAGCTGCCCGCATCGCGCAGCACGTTTTGACCGCGATACCACAGATCAAAGTGCAGCATGTCGGCTTCGTGTGGCCGCTCGAAGTAACTGTGGCAGCGCGTCAAGCCGAACGCGTCTCCGGAACGAAACGTGTAATAGCCGCCAGTTGGATACGTCTGGGACGTGCGTTGCGTCAGTGAGCCATCGGGTTCGGCTTTGCGTTCGATGCCGAGCCAATCACTCATTTCATCCCACTGCCCGGCCTCGAACAGATCGGCCTTGCCAAGTTGGCGCGCGCCGGCTTGCACTACCGGTCGATAATCGAGGTAGTCGCACTCGGCCAACGGCAAGATCAAAGCGCCGTCGTTGGGACCGTAATTGGGCACGCGACCGCTGCAGTCGTCGACCATTTGAAACAGGTATTCGAAGTGTCGTTCGAAGGCCGCTTGCGTGCGCGCAGGGAGTCGATCGTCGTGCAAGTTCGTCAGTCGCGTCACCCACAACATCAACGAGGCGGCCAAACGATGATAGTTAAATGAATGTTGAATATAGGTGCCGTCATCGAAGCACTGATAATTTACTTCGCGAGCGAGAATCGCAAGACCGCGCTGCCGCCAACGCATTGACTTATCAAACCAGGGATAAAGGACACCCGTTGTGTAAAGGCCGATCGCTTCGCTGAATGAGTGATTGTTGCGAATCGAACAGGCGAAACTGATGTAATGATCGATGCGTGCGGTTTGCCGATAGATGGATGCCGCGATGCGTGCCATACGATCCGCATCGATAACGCCGCGAGCCACGGCCGCCCGCACAACGAAGTGCCACGCCATCAATCGCAATGCACATTCCTGACCGCAGTTCCATTGCGGCCCTAGTGCTGGCGGGTTGGCGGCGATCCATTCATCGATCAGGTCGAGCCCAACGCCTAGCCAGCGATCATCGTCAAACACGACCGACGCACGCACCAGATCGTATGCAAGCGCAAAGCGATTGATTTCCCAAACGTTCTTTACATCGCCAAGGCCGGCTGCGAATTGTCCATACCGACACCAATGACGATCAGCCGGCCAGTCGACATCGTCCTGCGGGGCCCAATGCCAGCGAACCGGTCGCCCCATGTCGAACTCGGTCGCGCTGTAGTGACGAATGATGCCCTTTTCGATTTTTTGAACGCGCTCAAGCAGCGCCGCGCGATGTTCCTCTTCGACCACCTGCCGCACGCGGTCGCGCCACGCGGCGTCATTCGCATCGAAAAAAAATGGTGGCGGCGATTCTTGTATCGCTTTCAACAATTCTGTCGGCGCGACGCCGCGCAGATGCCGTTGTAATTGCTCGACGCCGAATGCTTCCGCCGGATCGATGCGCTCGATGAACCCGCTACGGACCTTCAGCATGTTGACCACGCGCTTGATCGTGGTGGAAACGCCCAAGGTCTTTACCATGTTGACAGCGCTTTTCGGATTCACGGGTTCGCTGGTTCCTTAACCTCTTCAGGCAATTTCAGATTCCGCAATCGACTTTCGGCTAGCCATCCGTCGAGTATGCCCAGTAGCAATGGGTGCATATCGAAATGCTGCCGACCGTCGGACCGTTGCTGCGGCGTTGTGGTCCAATCGCCGCTCTCATCCAACATTTTTAACGCGCGCAAGTGCGACTGCACGGCCAACACCACCGCCTTGCCGCGTATATCCGCAACGCGATCGTCGTCTGCCACCGTTAGCGGATTGAACGATATCAACGGCCCGGTGTCGACGCCATGATCGATCAGGTGCGAATGCGTACCGGGATTTAGCCCATGCATCAGTGCCCATTCGGCCGCGTTCATACCGCGGACCTTCGGCAATGGGCCACCGTGGGCATTGAGCACGCCGTTTTTTGGTATGGCAATCAGCGGTTCGCGCAGAATGCCACCACCGGCGTAAACGATCACATCAGGCTGGTAGGCGCGCATGGCCGACAGCGACGTATCGTCGTTGAGCGATCCGACGGACAGCAACTTCGCGCCAACTTCCTTACATGCCTGTTGCACCGTCGTCGCAGTGATGCGCTGCCCCAATAGAAACTCGCTGATATACCGCACTTCGGGGTGCAGTTGCGTGCCGCTGCCCGAATCGAACATCCGTCGGCGCACCAGACTAAAGAACTTCTTCCCATAGAAACGGTAATAGGCACGCACACGCCGCAGACTTAACGTGCGCACGCTCAGGCAATATCCGACGTCGTAACCCGCACGGGCGAGCAACACGATCAGCGCGATGGCATGGCGCGACTTATGGTAGCCGCTGGTGACGACGATCTTCATGACGCACCCGGCGGATGCCGTTCGATGTGTTGCAGGCGATCGTCGCGCATCATCAGGGCGTCTGCATAGAACTTCGCCGCCCAATTCGGAAAACGCATCGTTAAATAACGGCCCCAGACCGGTGCCGACCCGGGTATGCCACCCTTTAGGGCCGAATAGATCTTCGGGCGCAAAGGTTGATACTGGCTGACGATTTCGATTGCTTTACACGCCGCATTCACGAATCGAATATCGCCCGTGGCGTCAAACTGCCGCATCCAACAAATTGCCAACTGGCAGTTGCCCGTCAGACAGATATACCAGTTAGATCCCTTCCAATTCTGATCGTAAGCACCGGCCAGCCGTTTGCGAATCTCAAATATGCGAAAGATTTTTTCCGCCGCCTGTTCCGCAGCTGCGGCCCAATGCGAGTGGTTGGGTTCCAACCGTGCCGCTTCCATCAATCCGCGAATGGTATATGCAATCGTATGCGTGAACGCCGGTTTATCCGGCGCAAAACCCCAATCGCGAATCGCGCCGTTGGGCTGCAGTTTGGCGGCAATATGATCCAACCCACGCACGGCGGCGGCGCGCACCTGTTCGTTCTGGCTATGCACGACCGTCATAAACATGGGCCAACAGACACGCGTGTAATAAGACGGCGAAAACCCGCTGCGATAAGCAAACTTGGTCCATGTGCCGTCGTCGTTTTGAATCGACGCCAACCAAGTCGCCGCGCGATCGGCGGCAACCAATAGCGACTCGTCGCCAGTTTCCTCATAGCCTGCGACCAAGCCGATCAGCATCTGCGCCGCATTGAAGACCGACGGCTCGCGCACGATGCCGGGGCGATAGTCACTTCCCGGTAATGCGCCATCCTCTTGTTGCAACGACGCGAGCCAGCGCGCCATGCGCGTGGCGCGTTCGGCGATATCCGGGCGCTGGTAGATGGCGGCGTAGCGATAAAACGTCGGAATGATGTAGCCAGTCGTTTCGGGATAGGAATACGACCAACCTTTGAGGAGCTTGAAAGACACGCACGACCCGTCGTCGGGCCGGGCATCCATGCTGCGACAGAGCCAATCGATCGCCGCGTGCAATCGGTGCTGATCGGTAGCGCCCGGCCAATTCGCCACGCCGGGATAGTCGGTCCAGTACGACGCGGATCGCGTAGCGGCAGTTGTCGTCGCACCGTCATTCATTCTGCCAGCTAAGACCTCTACCGTTTCCTAATCCATCGAGTCCAACCGAGACGGACAATTCATTGATCGAGTTTTATCAACTGCCCGCTCTCGATCGAGGCCAGCGCCGCGAAGCTTGCACGCGTCGTATTCACCAAGCTCGCCAACGGTATCAACGGCGGCGCGCCGGACGAAACGGCCCGGGCAAATGCGTCCACTTCTGCCTGATGGCCTTTGTCCATACGCGAGGTCTTCAACTTCTTGAACCCGCCGAACCCATATCCGCGCAACACGCGGAAGTTCTCGAGTTGCAGAATGCGACCGTCGCTGAACACTTCCAACCGTTCCTTCGGAAAGCTCTTATGACCGTTCGCCAAGTAATGAATCGTACCGATGCTGCCGTCGGCGAAGGCGAGCGTGATCGTCATCTTGTCGTCGGGGCCGCCCTGCCCCGTCCATTTATCCACCTGCATCGCTTGCACGGCCGTCACGTTGCCGTCGGCCAGAAACGCGAGCAAGTCGATCCAGTGGCAACCTTCGCCGACGATGCGACCGCCGCCCACGTTCGGATCGTGCAGCCAATGATCGGGTGGAATAAAGCCGGCGTTGACCGTCATCACCATGGTGAGCGGTTCGCTTCGCCCCGACAGCAGCGATTTCATCTTCACTGCGTGCGGCGCGAAGCGACGGTTGAAGCCGACCAGCAACTGTCGATCGAACGCTGCTTCGGCGGCAGCAACGACGTCTTTGAGTTCGTCGGCCGTTAACGCCATCGGCTTCTCGACAAACACGTGCTTGCCTGCCTGCAAGGCGGCGATGGTCCAACGTGCGTGAGAGTTATGTCGCGTGGTAATTACGACGGTATTGATTTCGGCGTTTTGAATCAGCGCGTCCGTGTCCGTCGTTGCGTGTCGGAAACCGAACTTGCCCGCGGCATGTTGCGCACTCACGCCGCCGGCGCTCGCCACGGTATGCAACGTCGCCGCCGTATTCTTAAACGCCGGTAGTAACATCAGCTTGGCATAGTTTCCCGCGCCGATAGCGCCAACTACGACCCGCCCCGCCGCCGGTGTTGATGCGTTGCTCGACGATGATGGCGTGACTGTTCGCGCGAGGTTGGGCGCATCGGGATACTTCAATATCTGCCCGAGCGCCGCTTTGTTTTCCCCGATCTTGGCATACAGCGTCGGCGCGTCGTCGAGCGGCACTTCGGCATCAATCATCGACTTCACATCAAGCTTGTCGCTGCGGATCAGTTCGAGAATTGCTTCGAAGTTGCGCTGCTCGGTCCAGCGGACGAATCCAAACGGATAATCGCGCCCCTGATTTTCATAGGTCGCGTCATACCGCCCCGGGCCGTACGAGCAGCTCACCTGAAAGCTCAGCTCTTTCTCATAAAAGTCCGACCGCTTCAGATCGAGTCCGACGACACCGACCAACACGATGCGGCCGCGCTTGCGACACATCTGCGCCGCTTGCGAAACGATCTCGCTGGTCTTGGCAGAGGCCGTAATCAAAACCGCATCGACACCGCGACCACCACTAAATGCCGTCGCCGCCGCTACCGGATCGACGCCCGCCCCCACGTTGGCGGTTTCCGCGCCCCATTCGCGCGCGAGCGCCAACTTGCGTTCGTCGAGATCGACGCCCAGTACTTCGCAGCCGTTGGCGCGCAGCAATTGCACGGCGATCAAACCGATCAGACCCAAGCCCGTAACGACCACGCGTTCGCCGAGCGTCGGTTCGATCAACCGAATGCCCTGCAGCGCGATCGAACTCAGCACGGTAAAGGCCGCTTCTTCGGGCGTAACGCCGTCGGGTATTTTCGCGCAGAGATTCGTTGGCACGCAGACAACTTCGGCATGCGGGCCATTGCTGATTACGCGGTCACCGACCTTGAAGCCATCGACGCCCGCACCGACCTCCAACACGCGCCCAGCGTTGCAGTAGCCCAGCGGCAACGGTTCATCGAGCCGCGCGAACACGGTTTCGAGCGTCGGCATCAGACCGTCGGTTTTGATCTTGTTGAGAACCTGCTTGACCTTGTCGGGCTGGGAGCGTGCCTTGGCGAGCAAGCCGCCTTGGCCGAATTCGACGAGCATGCGCTCGGTTCCCGCCGAAATCAGGCTGGCTTCGGTTTGGATTAACAGCGTGCCCGGCCGCGCCGCGGGGCAGGGAACTTCGGCGAGTTGCGTCTCACCGGAGCGTAGATTTTGAAGGATTTGCCGCATCGGTTTGTGCCCGCGCTCCCATCGCCGTTAGCTTGCGTTTGAACCTTGGCCCATCGCCAATTGTTCCAGTTCGTTAATTAGTTTGCCGCCGATTTCGGTCCAAGAGGCATACATCGTTTCAAGGTGTTGCCGACCGCGCCGTCGCAGGTCGGTTGCCAATTCCGCATCGCGCTTGAGCTTTAGGATCGCATCCTTCATCGCCGTCGGCGACGTCTGATCGAAATACAGCGCGGCGTCTCCGCAGATGCCGCGAGCAAAATCGAGATCGCTCGTCAGGATCGGCGTCTCAAAATGCATGGCCTCTAAGTAGGTGCCGCTGAATGACTCAAGATAGGTCGGCATCAGAAGGCCGTCCACATGGCGATAGTAACCGCCAATCTGATCGTAGGGCAGCGGCCCCACGTTAATAATCTGAGAATCGAGCCCGCGTTCGGCGATCGATTGGATGAACCGCCCCGCGCGGGGATGCTGATCCGCACTGACGGTCAGGATAACGACAACGCCTTCCAACTCGTCGCGAAACTGATCGAAGGTTTCGACGATGCCTTCGAGATTCTTGTGGGCGTAATACTTGGTCAAGTAGAACAAGCGAAATCGATCCCGGTACGGCTTCAACCCATCCGGCATCGGCGCGTCGGCAGCGGTTTGAGCGAATCGCGTAACGGCATTTGGGATGATCGCGGTCTTGCCGGTGAAGCCAAACGCCTGCGTGCAGCGACGTAGCGCGACCTCGGTCTGGCAGCACAGCAGTTTGCTTCTGCGCAATTGACGACCGAGGCGGCGCTTGTGGAAGGCCTTAATCAACTTGGGCTTCCACGCTTCCATGTGGTATTGACTGGTCGGATAGAAGTAGTGCGAATCCTGCACCAACAGCGCTTGCGGGCACGGCGGTCGATCCAAGCCAATGCCGCCCATGCCGAGTAATACGTCTGGCCGAAAGGCATTAACCGCGTTAGCGATCGTGGTCTTTTCGTGAAACAGCCGGCCGAGAATTCCGCCCTTGGGTTTGAAGACCAGTGGCTCCGCATTCGGAAACTCGCCGACGATGCGGTGGTAATCGGGATCGTCGGGAATCGATATCCAGTAATGATGCTGCGGCGCTTGCTCGGCAAAAGTCGCCAGCAAGTTCTTACCGACCACGGCCCCACCGGCAACGCGCAGATGGTGAGCGATGATCGCCACACGCGTCGGCCTATCTGATTGCTTGGATGGGGTCATTGCAGCGATGGGAGCCTTCCTTAGGACGCGTGCTGATTAAGGGCGGTGTAAAAGTTGCGGACGACGGTATCCGGATCGAAAACGCGCTTGGCAACTTCGGCGGCGTGCGCGCCCATGGCGATGCGCTGTTCGTCCGGCACGGCCAGCATTTTGCGAATCCCCTCGGCCATTTCATCGACGCCGGTTGCATCGAGTTCGATACCGGAGCGCCCCTCGTCGAGCGCTTCGGGCGAGTTGCCCGCTTGCCGCGAAATTGCCAACGGCATCCCCGCGGTTGCCGCTTCAATCACAACTAACGGTGACGGGTCGAAGCGTGCGGGATGAAAGAACCAATCGGCCGCCGCAAAGTGGCGCGCGACCTCTTCGGGGGAGGCTTGCCCCGGAAGCTCGATGCGATCGCTTAGTCCGTGGGATTCGATGCGCTTGAGCCAGTCTTCGCGGCGTGGGCCGTCGCCAAGGAAGATCATCTTGTAGTTGCCATCGATTTGCTTGGCCGCGTCGATCGCCAGATCGAACCCCTTCTTCTCGAACATCATGCCGATACCGAAGATCAGTGTTTGGTCGGGACGAACGTCGAGTGCTTCGCGAATTGCTGCGCGATCCTTACGGTAACCGGCGGTACGTTCGATGAAGATTCGACTATCGACGATATTGGGCAGTTGGATTTTCGGCTTTTCAGCGGCGGCGGGGTCGATGGTTCGGATGTATTCCAACGCGCGATCACCTGGAACGGCGTTGATGCGATACGGCTTCATCAAGGTGCGCTTAAAAGCGCGCGATAGGCCACTCATGTGCCGCGTGGAAAGCAAATTGCTCTCGCTCCAGAGCACTTTGACGGCACCGCGTGCCGGAAGCAACGACGTCAGCCAGCTACTCACCGACATGAACGCCGACATCACCACGAAGTCGAATTCGCCGGAGCGTACGCGGCGAATGATGTCGGGATTGACCGTTTTGTAGGTGAAGAACTCGCGCGGCTTGCCGTCGCGCCCCTTCGAGAAGAAGTGCGGAAAATCGAGGTCCATCTCGTCCGGATTCCACGCGCGGCGTTCTTCGCGGCGCGCCTGAAACGCGACAGTCGACTCAAAGTCGAACTCGCCCGCCAACTCGTGAAACCGCCGGAACATAAATGTTCGATACGGCGTCGGGATGTTATTGATAATCAGCAGCTTCTTCACGGTAGATGTCTTTTTATCACGCGTTGGCGCGGTTTATGCACGCTATCAACACGTGTGGGATCGTCGCGGCCTTGCGGCACCAATCGTCGCTATTCTTTGGTCGTACCGGCACTGGGTCGACTTCATCTTTCCGTCGCCCAGGTGCCATTTGCGCCTGACGAAAACCGGCCCCTTGGATAAGCCCGGTTTTCGGACGCGACGCAGCACCGCCGAATCGAACGATCTCGACCGCCACGCAACGAGCAGCGTACTTGATTCGTCGGATCGCGAAAGTTTTACGTCGAAGGCGGGCGGGTTGGTTCGCGAGCAACAGCGCGGGCGTCTGATAAGCGGCAGGATTTGCGGGGTGGCAGCGACGGCATCGTGCGATTTCAGGTACCTTCGGCATCTGCCCCGTCGTGGCCGGTCGTCGTTACGTCAAGTAAACTTCGCGGCATGATATTCGCCGTCGTTACGTTGTGGATGATGCAGGCCGCGATGTTCGGGCAGTCGCCCTGCGGCGACGGTCGGTGCCACCCTTCCGAAACGGCGACTTGTCGGGCCGATTGCGTCAATCTCATCAGCAACGGTGGATTCGATGACAATCTGCGCGGGTGGAAAATCCCCGCTGCGGCCAATGCTCGCGTTGTCAGTGATGTCGGGCAAACCACATTGCGATTATTTAACGACGGCACGCGCGATCTGTCCGTCAGCCAGCGAGTACAGCTAAACGCCGCCGCGGGGGACAGGTTCGCCGTTCGCTATCGGGCCAAGGCGCTCACGCTCGATGCCGACGGCGTTGTAACGCTCGATGCCATCCTCGAATACGCCGACGGCAAACCCGAATACGTCATTCAACCTTTCAAGCTTTCGCCGAACGACCGAGGCAACTGGGTCGTGCGGCAATATGTTTTCACCGCCGCGCGACCGCTCAGAAGCGTCAACGTGCTGTTGTTCGCGAACGGTCGCAACACGGCGGCCATGTTCGATGACGTCGGCGTGTTTCGAATCGACGATTTGAATCAGATTGAATTCAAGACTGACGCCGCGACGATGACGGTCGACGAGTTCGGGCAAGTTCAATCCTTGCGCTCCGCCAATGACGACCACCTCGCCGCAGCAGCGCCACTCGCGCATGTCTATGACCGGACGGGGCAACGGCATGCAGTGAATGGAATCACATCGCTGGGCAACGATCGCTACCGCCTATCATTTAAAGATTGTCAGGCAACGGTCGAGATGATCATCCGATCTCATCGACGGTATATTTCGTTTGAGTTGGCTGGCGTTAACAACCCGCGGAACGACGTTGCCCGCATCGACCTGTTTCGAATCCGACCGAAACACATCGCTCAACGGCCTGAAGAAACGGAATGGGCAGTTGAGGCATCGAGCGACGCGGTCTTTTTCAATGCCCTGCCGCTTGCGATGGCGGTTCAAAGCGGCGCTGTCGGCCCCGAGCTGTTCGCTGCCGTTAGCGATAAGAACGGCCTAACGGGTGGCGGCGCTTTGACCATCAGCACCAAGCGCGACTACGGCGCGGCCATTGAAGATGTTGCACGGGATTTTTCACTGCCCACCGGAACCGCCGCGGACGGTCAGTGGATATGGAATTCGCCGGAGATTCGCGATTCGTACATTTTCGCGCCGCTCGATCCAGCCAATGAAGATCGCATGCTCAACTTGGCAAAGCTGGGGAAATTTCCCGTTGCGATGTTTCACGCCGTGCATTTAGGGCGCTACGACGTCCCTAAGGATTACGCGAGTCTCGAAGCGCTGGGCGCGGCGACCGATCGATTCCGTGCCGAAGGTATCGATATTGCCCTGCACCTGTTTATCAATCAGGTTGAGCAGCGCGGCGGATTGGTCGACTTTAAGACACCGCAACGACCGTTGGCTGACGTGTTATACGGTGAACCGGTCGGGCGACTGAAAGCTGCCATCAGCAAGAGCGATCGCCGCATCGAACTCGATACGCCGCTCGAATCCAACGCAATGTTTCGTCATTTCACGAAAGGCGATTCGATGTATCTGATGGAGTTGGGATGGAATTGGGGTCTGTATCTGATCGACAATGAAATCGTACGGTGCCCGAACGCGAGCGGTGATGTTCTGGTCGATGCATTACGCGGTGCTGAAGGAACAACAGCCGCCGATCACTCGGCCGGCGCGGAAGTTCGCTTTTTGCCGCGCGCCGTCGGATTCTTTATCAACCCCGACAACGACACCGTGCGCGCCGAATCCGCGGCCGGTTTGCGTCGAACGATGGCGCGGTTGGGGTGCCGATACCTTTACATCGATAACTTGCCGTTCATCAATCGCTTCGATCAAGACTACGCCGAAAGCCTTACCTACATGCATCAAGTCGGGACGCCGCATTATCTATTCGACGATCCGGTGCCGCACGTTCAATTCGGCGGGCCCGCGCCGGCCTTCGCGCAATACTATGCCGCACGGGCCGCAACCGACGACGGCGCGTCCTTCCGCAACAAAGCATACACGCGCGAGCACAAGGTTCGTCGCTGGCTGGTATCCGACAATCCTTTTGACCGTACAACATGGGAGCTCGGCTGGTGGAAGGTTGCCGGTGCCGATTTCGAGCACGGCTACGATCATGCGGCGACGACGGTCGACGAAATTCACTACGTCATGGGCAAGGCACTCGCCTATCGCGTCGGCGTCGGCCTGCAATTCGGCCACGGTTGGAAGCGCCATCAGCAATTGGAAGACAGCTTCACATTGATGGGCGATTACCACGAGTTGATTGCACTTGATCGCCGACTGCCGATATTCCCGGCAATCGTGCGATCGTATTTGAAAGAGCCGGACAACGAAGCGGTGTTGTCGCGCGCGGCCGGTTGGAATTTCATCCGCACCGACTACGCCGAGCGAGAAATCACCCTCGATCGTGAAGGTCGCGCCACGCTCGACATCGATAACCCTTTCGAGGCGCAACCGCTTCAGTTGGAACTCCGCCCCGACTTCGATTACGTCGGGCCGAATGACCGCAACAACATCACCGTGGCCGATTCAACAACGCTTGGTCGTGCAAAGATTACGACCAATCATGCAAAGGTACGCTGCGTCGTCGACGATGACGGCACGGTGCGGGTGGAGAATCAGAGCAATACGGTCGGTGCGTGTTTGTTGCAGTTGCCCGGTTCGTTCAAAGTTGCAGACCATCGCGGTATCGCACTATCGCTTACGGGACATGGCGGCGATGAATTGCTCATCGCGCGATATACCGTGAACGGCTTCGCCGCGCGCGATCATAAGGTGACTATCGATTTTGCAGGCAAGCGCGACTTGATTCTCGATTCGCCTTGTACTGACGAATACGACATCGTGGATGGTCGAGATATCACGTGGCGCGCCGGCGCGAAACCACGTCATTGGGCGTTGCCCGGTCAGCGCGACGCGACGTTTGAAATGATCATTAATAACGTCGAACCCGGAAGAACATCGCAAATTACGGTTCATCGCGTGCAACTGTTGCAGGAAAAAACGGGAAACCGGCTCGTCAACCCGTCGGTGCAACTCGGCAATGCGGTAGTGAAGTTTGAAACCGAGCTTCGCACCAACGATGCCGATGCACATATTCTCCGATTCGACGGACGCACAGGCGCATACGAATTGCTGACGTCGAACCATCAAAAACTGGACGAACGCACCGCAACGCCGTTGTTCATTCCGAAGGGGCGATCGACGCTTCGCATTAAATGCGACGTTTCCGATCCCAAGTATTCGCGACGATTGTTCGTGAAAGTTCGCCTGCAGGATGACCCCGACGGCGACGGCATTCCGACCGACGGAAACTTTTCCGCCGCCTCGAAGCCGTGCACCGGCGAAAACGACTTCTGCGACGACAATTGCCCGTCGGACTTCAACCCCGATCAACGCGACAGCGATGGCGACGGAATCGGCGACGCCTGCGACCTATAAGCGAAGATGCAAATGCCATTCGCCGAACCTTCTCGTGAGTTTTGCGTTAAGAACGAGGCGACAGATTGCCATCGTGCCTTGCAAAGGCGCAAAGGTGGCCGAACCGTCCCGATCTCGGTTTGGCCGATTGGGATTATTCGTGTCTAATCGCCCGCAAATCGACGATCAAATTAATACGTGGCGGATTCGGCTCGTTCGGCATCCATGCCCTAGCTTCGGTGAAAGCGAAATGAAGAAAACCCTCTGTTTTGTGTTCGGAACTCGCCCCGAGGCGATCAAGCTTGCCCCTGCAATTCTCAAAGCTCGCGACGACGAGCGCTTTAATGTACGCGTGGTCGTTACCGGGCAACACCGCGAGATGCTGGACCAGATGCTCTCGTTTTTCGGCATCAAGCCGGATGTCGACTTGGCCCTGATGCGGCCCAATCAATCGCTAGCTGGCCTGACGTCGCGCATCATCACCGGCATCGACGAGTTATTGCAGTCGGAGAAGCCGGATTGGGTGTTGGTGCAAGGCGACACGACGACCGTCTGGGCGGCGGCCGTGGCCGCGTTCTTCAATCGCGTCGCCGTCGGCCACGTTGAGGCCGGCCTGCGCACCGACGACAAGTACCAGCCGTTTCCGGAAGAGATCAACCGTCGCATCGCCGGCCAGATTGCGGATATTCACTTCGCCCCCACCGATTGGGCACGCGACAACCTCGTGCGCGAACAAATCCCGGCGGAGCGCGTGTCGGTCACCGGCAACACGGTCATCGACGCCCTGCATTGGACAGTCGCCCGCAACAAAGAAAACCCGCCGCAAGAAACAAAGGCGATTCAGGATTGGTTGCAGGCGCACGTAGGCTCCGATCCGTTTGTATTGATCACCGGCCACCGGCGCGAGAGCTTCGGCGAAGGCTTTCAAAATATTTGCGCGAGCATTCAGCAAGTTGCTGCCGATGATCCGAAGACGCATTGGGTTTATCCCGTGCACCTAAACCCGAACGTGCAACAACCCGTTAAGCAAATGTTGGCCAATCTGCCCAACGTCCACCTCCTCGATCCACAGTCGTATCCGGCATTCGTGGCGATGATGCATGCGTGCAAGTTCATTCTGACTGATTCGGGCGGCGTGCAGGAAGAAGCGCCCAGCCTCGGTAAGCCGGTGTTGGTCATGCGGTCGACAACCGAGCGCCCAGAAGGCGTACAAGCCGGTGCCGTTAAACTCGTCGGCACCAAACAGGAAGACATCGTGCGGGAGTGTCGCGCCCTGCTCAGCCCGGATGCCAAGGCGTGGCCGCAGGCGAGCCCCTACGGCGACGGTCGCGCATCGGAGCGCATCCTAGATCTGCTGGCCGAGGCAAAGTGAGCGAGTGCATTGGCCGCAACCCCCTCTCCACCACAATCCTCAATTGCGGACATCTCCAGCGGATCGTTCTGGGTCACGTTAAGCACTGTCGTGAATCGCGTCATGCTGGTGCTCGTCACGATTCCGGTCGCGCGGATTCTGGGCAAAGAGGTTTACGGCAACTACTCGTTGGTCGCCGGCACGTTGATGGTGTTTGCGACGTTCGGCGCTTCGGGATTTGGGGCGCTGGGCAATCGGTACATCGCCGAGTTGAAGTTTAAAGACCCGCAACGCGTCAGCCGCATCATCTCATTGTGCATCGCGACCGTTCTGGTGTTTGGGTCGATTACCTTCTTTGCCATGTTCTTTTCCGCCGGTTGGATCGCGACGCGCCTTTGCGACGATCCGAAGATTGCTCCGCTCTTTCGCTTGGCGGCCATCGGCTTGTACGGCATCGCACTCAACGGCCTTTCGAAGGGTGTATTGGGCGGGTTTCGCGCATTCAGCACACAGACGGTAAGCCAGGCCTTCGGCGTCATCTCGGCACCGATCCTAATTGGACTCGGCTGTTATCTTTATGGTCTGGAAGGTGCGGTCGGCGGGTTTGCGATTAACCACGCTGCGATGGGTTTGTTCTCGACGCTGTTAGCCTATCGCGTGATGCAGCGGTTCGATATCGGCTTGGATCTGGCCGGTTTTATTAAAGAGTTGCCGCTACTGAGAACCTATTGGCTGCCCGCGATGCTTGGCGGTGCGGTGGTTGTGCCGGCAACGTGGTGGCTACAGGTCATCTTGAAAAACCAACCCGACGGTGACCTACTATTGGGTGCGTGCGCCGCCGCGATTCAATTTCGGTTGGCCATGGGCATTATTCCGATGGCGATGGGACAGGTCGTCTTTACGCTTCTGTCCGAATGCGACCGAGACCGTGAACCCGAGCGGTTCGAAGAGCTTTACGATCTGAGCTTGCGTTTCACGATCCTTATCGTATTGCCGATCACCGTCGTCGGTATCGTTTCGTCCAAAGCCTTGATGGCCGTCTTCGGTGAGTCGTTCGTGCCCGACTGGCAGGTCATGGCCATCATGAGCCTGTCCGGCTTTTTCATCATGCTGGGTTCGACCGTTGGGCAACTGATGGCCTCATCGAATCGCATGTGGCTCTCGCTGACGCTCAATACGTTTTGGATGCTGCTTATCGTTGGACTGGGATACTGGCTGATCGAACCCTACGGTGCGTGGGGATTCGCCGTTGCCAACGCCGTCAGCTACGGCATCCACCTGTTGGTGAACTACGTGGTGTTTCGAAAAGTCCTTCACATGCATTTGTTGCGTGCCGGATTGATCTCTGTGGTGAGTGCTGCCGTTATCATTACGTTCGCATTTGCGATTGCCCCGTTCGTCAGCACATTGGTCGGGTTATTCGTGGGAGCGCTGCTGGCTGCGATTACGGCCACGGTTTGCTGGAAAATTGGTCTGAGCGAGAGCGAACGCAAAACATTATCGGAATCTTTAATCGGCAAGCTCGGTCGATTGCTGAAGCGCCGGTCGCATACGGCCGTCAAAACCCGTTAACCTTCCGTTTCGAGCCCGCTGTCGCCGCATCCGACCTTATGTGCGGCTATGTTCGTACCGATAAGAAGCAACAAGGACGATTCGATGGAAGATTTTGGACTCATAGTCATTTCGGGGCATCACACGTTGGACAGCGGCGGCGTGGGCACCCATTTGCGCTTGCTCATCGAGCAAATCGAAAAAACGAACATCAAACACCGCATCGTGTTGGGCAAGACCCGCAAAGACGCGGTCATGATCGGCGGTATCGATCGCCTGATCGGTCGATTCGGCACGGACGTACGGCACCTATCGCGCGTGTTTCTTCAGGCGGGCGGCTTATGCCGCGTCATCCGCGATGCAATGAAATCGCTGGATACGCCACGCGTCGTTATTCACTCGCACGATCGACTGAGCCTGCTCGGCTCGGTGCTTGCAAAATCGGACAATATAGCCGGGCTGGTGCAAACGGCACATGCGCCGTTCGCACAGCAATACGACGGTGTGAAGGCGGGCCATCTGTTAAAACCCATGCTGGACGGCATCGACACCGCGTCGATCAAGACGGCGGATCACTTCATCGCCGTGGACCAACTACAGGAAGAATTGCTACGGCGGCGCGTTCCCGATACGGCGATCACGGAAATCCCCAACGCGGTAAATCTGTCGATGTTGGATGACGTTTTGGCCAAGCCCGCCAAGAACGACTTCGATCGACCTTACGTTGTGGTCGCGCGGCACCTGTATGAGAAATGCGGCGTCCACGTTGCGGTCGAAGCCTTCGGTCGCTGCGATGCGCGCAAGACGCATTACCTTGTATTGATGGGCGATGGCGAACAACGGCAGATGCTGGAAGAGCGCAGCCGAGCGTTGAAAATCGCGGACAGCGTAAAGTTCATCGGTCGTCAGCCACACGCTAAGGCTTTGGACATTATTCGCAACGCCGACGTCAGCCTCGTTCCCTCTGTTCCCGTGGGCGACTATATCGAAGCGACGTCGATCACGATGCTCGAGTCGTTGGGGATGGGTGTGCCGTTGATCGCCAGCAACATCGGCGGCTTGAAGCAGGTGCTCGGCGGAACGGATGCCGGTGTCTTGCTCGAGCCCAGTGATCCGGATGCGCTTGCCAAAGCGATTGACGATGTCATCATAAATAAAGAAAAGCGTGATGTGCTATCCCGCAGCGGCCGCGAGCTGGTCGAGTCGTCTTATGGCACGACGAGTTGGTTCGAACGAATTCTCGGCGTATATCGAACAGTCGCCGCGCAAAGCAAAACAAGCGGGAGCGCGACATGCTGATTTACATGGTCTCCGTCTTCTGGGCGGTGTACTTGATCATTTTGTTCACCAGAGACCGGCTGCGTGGAGTGGTGAACCCCGTCGTTCAGTTTGCCGTCGCGCAAATCGTTTATTTCACCGCCCTGCCCGACAAGGAAGTGATGAAAGTCGGCTTGGTGCACGTTCTCACATCCGGGACCTTGTTGGCGGGTTTTGCGCTTGCGCGCGGCTCGCTGCCGAGCCTCACGCCACGCACGCGCGTCGCGCTCGTCGATAATTCGCGGGCCATGTGCGCGTTTTTGTTAGTCGCGGTCGGACTTTGTTTGCTTCCTCCGGTGATCTCACTAAGCCAAGGAATCAGCCTATTCGACATTCTCACCAGTTTCTATACGTTGCGGGGAAATGCCGCCGTTCCTCCGGCGATTGCCGTCATCTTAAAGGCGATGACGAAGATTCCGTTTATCGCGCTGATCCTTGGTCGCATTTGGTTTCATATTAGCGGGTCCGCCAATGTGAGACTGCTCTGGTACATCTTATTTTTCTTACAGTCGCTCGTTACGTTGGCGGCCGGTGCCCGTAGCGGTTTGGTCTTCCTCTTCGCATGCGTGGTTTTGGGCGACGCTTACGTACTGGGTGTGATGGGCGTAAAGCTCTCCATGTTTCGCAAGCTCCAGATGAGAACCTTCTACCTCGGCGTTGGTGCGTTCGCATGCTTCGGAATCATGTTTCTAACCGCCTATCGATCGGTTAGCTTCAAGAGTGTCGGAGAACTCAAGCAAGCAGCAGTCGCCCTGTTGGAAGGTAACCGCGGCGAAGCGGCGATCGGTGAGGCGGCGGTTCAGAATATCAACAGCGCCGTCGCGTTTACGGTGGATTACTACGCGGAAAATCCTGCGACGATGCAAGGCATCTACGCCCAGGTCGTCAATGTCATACCCCGGTATCTGTGGCCCGGAAAACCGGTCGGATTCGGTAAAGTGCTTGCGTACGATTGGCTCGGCGTCAGCTATGAAGACGGGCACAACGTGGCGGCAGGTATAGGCGGAGAAGCCTTTTTCAACCTCGGATGGCCCGGCGTGTTCATCTTTCCCTTTTTGTTCGGAATTGCCGGTGGGTGGATGTATCGGTATATCCTGTTCAAACCGAACATCGGCGTCATTTCGTGTATCCTGATTTTCATCGCGTGGGGAACGGGTATCGCGCGCGGGGACTGGCTAAGTTCTATCAATGTTCTCGTGTACCAGATCATCGTCTTTTTTCCGACAATGTTCGTCATCCGAACCTTGATGGGACAACCAACCACCATACAGTATGTCACCAAGTGGGGCTCGCCCCCGGCACCGAACCCCGCGGCACCGACGCAGCCATATCGGGGCGCGGGACAACACGTGACGGCACGGCATGCTTAGTCACTCGCTCGAACGAAATTGTGCATAGTTGCCTGAACGAACCGGGAGCTTGACGGATGGCCGCCGCCGCATCTTACGGAAATCGCAAACTGACGGATCCGATCAAACGGGTGATCGCGTCGCTACCCTCGTTTGTCGCGCGCCCCGTCGTCGCAGGCTTACGAAAGGCCGGCGCCTTACAAAGCGACTTCGAACGTTACGTACGAATCGGTTCCCCCAAGCAAATTCTGGCCGGCCCGTTTAAGGGGATGAAGTATCGTCCCTACTCGTTCGGTAGCGGCGTGTTTACGAAGTTTGTCGGCACCTACGAACTCGAGTTACAGCCCGCCGTTGAAGCGCTCGACCAACTAAATCACGATTTGATTGTCGATATCGGCTCGGCTGAAGGTTATTACGCCGTCGGTCTAACGCGGCGACTGTCGGCGAAGCGCACGGTGGCCTTCGATATCATCCCCTACGCTCATCAATTGATGATGGAAAACGCCCGGCTAAATGGGGTTGCGGACAAGATCGAGACACGCGGCGCCTGCGATGCGCCGACGTTGGAAAGCATTCTTCTGGCCGCCAATCGACCGCTGGTCATTTCCGATTGTGAAGGTTTTGAAGACGAGATTCTGAACCCCGAATCCGTGCCGTCGCTTAAGAAGGCGACCATGATCGTGGAAACGCACGACCATGATATTCCCGGCATCACCGACCGATTGTGCAAGCGTTTTGAAAGCTCGCATAAGGTCGAGCGAATCGAAGCAGAAACTCGAAAGCTGAGTGACTTGTCGATCAAACTGGATGTCGACGGCAACACGTTGGAAGATTGGATACAGGAAGCGCGACCGGACACGCAGTGCTTCTTGTTCCTTGTACCAAACAGTTAAACAGGATTCTTGAGTTGATTTATGGCGGTTCGCAGTCCCGCACAACTTGGTCGGCAAGTACTCGGTAAGGTCTTTCCCAAATCGCTTTACCTAGCCCTCGCCCGTGCTTACGGACGCAGCGCGTCGCGCCGGCAAATCGGCGCGGCCGAATACAAGCGGCTGCAACACTTGGCGAACGCGCCGCTCGGCGGCGAACCTGAATCGTTTGAGGCCCCGGGCCTGCCCGCACCAGTGTGGGTTCGACCAGGAACGACCGACGCACTCGTCTTTGAAGGCAATATCCTGCGGCAAACGTACGATTGTTTCACGCCGACCAGTCCCCCCAAGCTTATTGTCGACGCAGGCGTAAACGTGGGCTATGCCAGCGGTTTTTTGCTGAATAAGTTTCCAACAGCGCGGGTGATCGGCCTTGAGCCCGACGGTGGCAACTTCAACATGGCGAAGCGCAATCTTGAGGTCTTTGGTAACCGCGTAGATCTTCGCCAGTTGGGCCTTTGGTCGCGCCCGGCGAAGCTCAAGGTGACGGTCGGTGATCGGGCGGATGGCATTCAGGTGCACGAAGCCGAAGACAACAGCGCGTTCGATTGCGAAGGCATCGATTTGCTAACGTTATTGAATGAATCTCCGGAAGATCGCATCGACATTTTCAAATGCGATATCGAAGGCGCGGAGCGCTATATCTTCGAGGCCGACTGCGATCCGTGGCTTCAAAAAACGGATTTGATAGCGATCGAGGTTCACGACCAGCCTTCGCACGACGCGGTATACGGCGCGATGGCACGGAACGGATTCTCGACCTATCGCCATCGCGAGTTGCACATTTTTCATCGCTAACGACAAATGCCTTCAAAACAGAAAGCGAGATCGATTCGCCCGGCAATGGACCATCTGCATGCGATCATTTTGGCAGGCGGCGCGGGGACACGATTGTGGCCGCTCAGTCGGCGGGCGCGGCCGAAGCAGTTGCTGCGACTCTTTGGCGGTAAGTCGCTCTTGCAACATGCGCGGTTGCGTTTGGACGGCGTGGTCCCTGCCGCAAACATCTGGGCGGTCACCTCGGAAGATATGGCGGAGCAAGTGCGCGAGGAACTACCCGACTTGCCTCCGGAACAGGTGATCGGCGAACCGGCCATGCGCGATACGGCCAATGCGATCGGACTTGCTGCCAATTTGTTGCATAGCCGCGATCCGGATGCCGTCATGGCGATCCTCACAGCCGATCATCTCATCACGCCGATTGACGTCTTCCAACAGAAATTTCGAATTGCAACCAAAGCCGCCGTCGATCAACCCGAGGCGCTCGTCACATTCGCCGTTAAGCCGACGGAAGCTCACTGCGGCTACGGCTACTTGAGATTGGGTGAACCGGTTGCCGATGGCGTTCGAACAGTCGATGCGTTTAAAGAAAAGCCGAACAAGCCGACGGCAGAAACGTATCTGGCCGACGGTCATCACTTTTGGAACAGCGGCATGTTTGTGTGGAAGGCATCCGCGATACTAAGTGAGTTGAATCGGCAATTGCCGGAGAACGCTGATTCGCTGTCGTCGATTGCTACGAACTGGACGACGGCAGGTCAACATGCGGAAATTGCAAAGCAGTACGCAGCACTGAAGCGTACGTCGATTGATTTTGGCGTGATGGAAAAGGCAAAACACGTGCTCGCCGTTGAACTCGATTGTGATTGGATCGATGTCGGATCGTGGGAGTCGATCGCCAGCTTAACAACGCCAGACGAGGCAGCAAATCGAACCGTCGGAGGGAATGCCGTTGCATTTGACGCCGAAGGCAATCTGATCGTGAATGAGGATGACGATCATGTGGTCGTCGCGATCGGCGTGAACGACTTGGCTATCATCAGAACGCCGGATGCAACTCTCGTTTGCAATAGGGAACACCTCAACAAGCTTCAGGCGGCGGTGAAGGACATTCATCAAAGGTTTGGCGATCGGTTTCAATAGGTCGCCAACGATCATGACGCTTAAGCCGCAAGAATCCGGATCGATGTTGCCGCTGTATTTGGCGTTGATCATCATTCTGCTTCCCTCGCGGCTCGTGGTCTGGTCGCATCCCAATCCGACGCATCCCGATGAGGCCGTGTTTGTCGAAGCATTGGGCTTTCCGGCTGCGTATCCCGTGCATGCGCCCGGCTATCCGCTATGGGTCGGTCTCGCCACAGTAGCGCAATCCTTTGGGCTCACCGGCTATACGGCCTTTAAGATTTGGTCGCTTACCGCGTCGTTGGTGGGGCCGTGCTTGTTGCTAGCATTGGGCACTTATTGGATTCAACCTCGCATCGCATTGCTCACAGCGATACTCTTTGGATTGCTGCCCGTCATGTGGTTTCATTCTGTCACTGCATCGACGTACGTTACGGCGAGTTGTTTCGGTATTGCCATCGCTTGGCTGATTTGGAGCAGCATCGCGCGGCAATGTAGCCTGCGCTTTTGGTTCGCATCAATTGCTGTCTGCGTTTGCATGTTTCTGCGAACCGACATACTGCTGTATTTGGGGCCGTTGCTATTGTTCGGTGCCTTTTGTCATCGACGCATCACGACGGCCGTCGCCCTGCTACTACCGCCATTAGCATTGGCAGCGTTTTATTGGCTGGCCCACCAAATCTATGCAGGTGCCGAACCGGACGCCTTCACGCGGCGCAGTTTGCACGCTCGTGACGTGGTGTTAGGAACCAGTGTGTTCGAGTTGGGTCTGGTCGACGGTTTATTGCGCAACGGCGTGAAGGTGCTCGCGAATCTCGGCTGGAATCTGGGTTGGCTTACCGTCGTTCTCGTCGTTGCCGTCCTACTGCGCCGACTAACGCATTCACTTTATGACGAAGGCAACGTTCGTTCTGTAGCTGAGTCTGCCACCCTAGCATCGCGGCGGCGTTGGTTTGTCGTTGTCTGGCTTTTGCCGGGCTTAATGTTTCTCACGCTGATGCATTGCGTACAGGGGTATTTCCTTTGGATTCTGCCGCCGCTATGTCTCGGATGCGTCCTGATCGCGCAGCGATTCCTATCGAAACGTGCCCTCGCAACGGCACACGCGATCGCGATTATGTTGACCGTGTTGCAATTTGTGCTGTATCCGTGGTCGGCAGATTCTGCGGGCAGTAAGCGAACGATCGACGCCAAAATCGGCTACCTATCGAGGCGTGGGTTGGCACAAATCGACCGCCGCTCCGAGATTCATCGCCCCAGCGACACGTGGTTATTGCCGCAGCCGTAAGTCCGATTACGCGCAGAATGAATTCCATCCGCATATCTGTTTAGTCCATACGTCCTATTATGGGAAAAGTGACTAAAAACTATGCTGAATAACGTCTCGTTCGGTCCGATGACCGACAAAAGAGGTATTAGTAGTCTTCAAAACACAGAGACAAAGGCATGCCGGAAGGGTCGGACAAAGTAAAACTCGTTCCATCGATCGCCAGCGCGCTCGAACTCGCCAAATCCGCATTAGACGATTTGGCGGCGAGTGAACGGAAGCATGCTGCAATTCTAGAGAACGCCGCCGATGCCATCATAGTCATCGACTCGTCCGGCATCATTCAATCCGCCAACCCGGCATCCACGCGCTTATTCGAGTATTCGACGGACGAACTCATTGGGCAGAACGTGTCGATGCTATTACCCGAACCGCACCGCTCCGAGCACGATGAATACGTGAAGCGCTACCTCGAAACAGGCGTTGCCCGCGTAATTGGAATGGGACGCGATCTTGAGGGCGTACGAAAAGACGGCCAAACCATTCCGATGCACCTTTCGATCGGTGACTTCGAAGCCGGCGGCGAGCGTTACTTCGTTGGCATATTGCACGATTTTTCGATGAATCGCGCCTTTGAGACGTCGACCCAAAAGTTCTCTTCGATTCTGGAAGCCTGCAACGACGCCATCATCAGCATCAACATGGATGGCACCATCGAAAGCTGGAACCACGGTGCCGAGCAGATGTACGGTTATTCAACCGTCAACGCGATGGGCCGCAACTATCGAATCCTGCTCCCGGAAGAAAACGCCCACGTGTTGGATGAGATATTTAAGTCCGCACGCGACGGCAACTCCACATTCTTTAAAAGCTCCAAACGGCTGACCCAGATAGGCTCCGAGGTTTACGTCTCCGAATACGCCACGCCGATCGTGAATCAGGAAGGCAAGCCAACGGCAATTGCCATTGTGGCACGCGATCAAACTGCCGAACGACAGGCTGAGATCGCGTTGGAGCATTATTTGCTCAAGCTTGAATTCGTAACAAAGGAACTCGAGCAGAAGAACGCTGAGATCGAAGCGCAGAAAACGGATCTCGAAAAAACCAACGAAGAATTGCGGTCGGCTATACGAAGAACAAGATTAGCCGATCAGGCGAAGGCTGACTTCCTCACCAATATGAGCCACGAGATACGAACGCCCATGACGGCGATTCTCGGCTTTCTCGAACTCATCCGAAAAAAAGAAGTGGATCATCTGAGCGGCGAAGCGACAACAGCATTCAACGCGATCCACCGGAACGGCGAACAGTTGATGGAAATCATCAACACCATACTCGACGTTGCCAAAGCCAGCGCCGAAGGGTATCCGATCGATCGTTCTGAATGCAGTTTGGTCGACATGCTTTTAGCCCTGCGAACGATGATGGAATCCCATTTGGCTGGGCGGCCAGTCGAATTCGAAATCGACTTGGCAACGCCTATACCGACGCACGCCACCATGGATGGGCCGCGCCTGCAACAGGTTTTGAGCAAACTGCTCGGCAATGCACAGAAGTTCACGCACGACGGCAAGATCACGCTGCGTATAAACTTCGGAGGGACGGCTGATTGTTCGATTCTCGCGATGGAAGTCATCGATACGGGCATCGGCATAACGGAAGAACAGGCCGAAGCCATTTTCCAACCGTTCCATCAGGCCGATACTTCGATATCCCGACAATACGGCGGCGTCGGTATGGGTCTAACGTATTGCAAGCAAATCGTAGAATCCCATGGGGGTTCGATCGATGCGCGGCCCAATGAAGATCGCGGCAGCACGTTTGAGTTTTTTATCCCCGTTAGCATGTCAGAGAACGCGCCGCTGGTGACCGAACTATCTGCCACCGAAAAAGACCCAGAACCACCACCGGCACCACGGACATCATTGGAAGGTTACAAAATTCTGCTCGCCGAAGACGGTGTCGACAATCAACGACTGTTATCCATGTTTATCAAGAAGTCCGGCGGCGAGATACACGTGGTCGAGAACGGACAAGCGGCAATCGATTATCTCGTGCGTGACGGTCACGCCGAAGAAATCGATACCGTGCTAATGGATATGCAAATGCCCGTGATGGACGGCTATACGGCAACAAGTACGTTGCGCGAATCTGGATTTCATAAACCTGTTATAGCGGTGACAGCGCATGCACTTAAAGGTGACCGAGAGAAGTGCATTCGGGCCGGGTGCGACGACTACATGATGAAGCCGGTTCGACGCGACGAGTTAACCAGCAAGATTCTGGAGTGGATAGAAAAAATGCAGCATGCCAATGCGGCCATGGCTTAAGCCAGTTTACTCGTACCGCAGCGCTTCGACCGGGTCGAGCCGCGACGCCTTCCAAGCAGGATAGATTCCCGAGACAATTCCCGTCATCGTTGCCATCGCTAGGGCGACAATCACCGAACTCATCGTCGTGATCGTTTCGAACAAACGGGTTACCGCTTCGATGCCGTTGGCCAAGCCCCACCCGCAAGCCACGCCCACCGCCCCACCTAGGAACGACACGACGCTTGCTTCGATCAGGAACTGTTGCAACACGTCGGTGCGGCGCGCGCCCATGGCCATGCGCACGCCGATTTCACGCGTGCGCTCCGTCACGGCCACCAACATGATGTTCATAATGCCGATGCCGCCGACGACAAGGCTGATGCCGGCGATGGAATAGAATACGACGCTCAAAATTGCTGTAAGCTGGCCGAACTGCTGCACCATGTCGCGCTGAGCTTGCACTGAGAAGTCGTCTTGCTTGCCGGCGCGAATCTTATGCTGCATGCGCAGCTCGCGCTTGATGGCTGTCTTGGCGTCTTCGATTTTCTCATCTTCCGCCGACAGCGCCTCGACCATAATCATCTGGACCGAGTTGAGGAAGAACAGTCGATCCATCGCCGTAGTGATCGGCACGATGACAGTGCGATCCAAATCTTCAGAGCCGACGTTACCTTCGCTATCCATCACGCCGACGATCGTGAACGTGCGCGGCCCGCTTGTGCCGGTGATTTTGATCTCTTCGTTAATCGCGGGGCGACCGGCAAAGAGTTCCTCTTTTACTTTGGCTCCCAACACGCAGACCGACGACTTCGCGCGCACATGGGCGGCATCGAAGAAGGCACCTTCGCGGACTTCGTGATTGCTGAGCTTGGGATAAATCTCTGTTGCACCGACGACTTTGCTGGACGTGGTCTTGGAACGGAACTTAATCGTCGCGCCGCTGCCGACCTGCGGCATGGCATATTGAACGCCCTCGCACTTGGCGACGGCTTCGGCGTCTTTGAGTTTGAGCGAATCAAAGTTGGATACGAACCGACCGCTGCGGCGCTGAATGGCCGGCGTCACGAAGATGCGCTTGGTACCCATCGACGCGAAGTTATCGCGAATGTTGCTGCCCATGCCTTCCAAAATCGCCATCGCCGCGACAACGGCCGCCACACCGAAGATAACGCCCATGGTGGCCAACACCGTGCGCAACGGATGCACCGTAAGGCTGCGGAGCGACATGAGACAGATGCGAATGAAGAACAAGGGCGTTTCCTTAAGCGCTGTGGCACCGGTTTGTAACCGGTGTTCTGCCACCGGCTGCAACTACATTGCGCGACGCTCTACACAACTCGGTTGCACCCCTCACCCCTGCCCTCTCCCCTCGGGTGAGAGCAAGTTGGTCGCGTGCTATCTTTGTTGCCATCGAGCGTTCGAAGAGCGAAATTCGGTTTAGCAATTCCCCACGCCTTTCAATCGTCCCGCAACAGGTCACGATGACCGCTTCCTTTCGGGCGCGGCTCTGATTTTGTTGCGCGTGAATCACCATTACGCCTCCACCGGTCGCGCGATGGGTGGCGGTGGTTTATCCGATTGCGATGCTGGTGCCGGCGCCGCTGTTTGGGCCGCTGCAATGGCCGCTTCCACATTAGCATGGGCACCAAGCAGTTCCTTTCGCACATTCTCATCGACCGGCTTGTCTTCCACGATTTTTCCGTCGCGCATGCGAATCACGCGCTTGGCCTGCACGGCGACGTCCATTTCGTGCGTCACGAGGATCACCGTCACGCCGCTGGCGTTTAGCTCGTGAAAGATCTTCATGATCTGCGTACCGGTCCGCGTATCGAGGTTACCCGTCGGTTCGTCGGCGAGAATAATCTTGGGCTCGTTGACGATGGCGCGGGCGATGGCCACGCGCTGACGTTCACCACCGGAAAGTTCGCTGGGTTTGTGAGTCGCGCGTTTGTCGAGGCTCACGCGTTCGAGCGCACGCATGGCGCGTTCGCGTGTGTTACCGCGGCGACCGTAGAAGAGCGGGACCGAGACGTTATCGATCGCGGGCGTACGTTGAATCAGATTGAACGTTTGAAACACGAAGCCGATCTTCTGATTGCGTACGGCGGCCAATTGCGAATCGAGCATGCTGCTAACGACTTGGCCGTCGAGAATGTACTGCCCTGCCGTGGGCCGATCGAGACAACCGAGCAGGTGCATCATCGTGCTCTTGCCGCTACCGGATTGACCGGTGATGGACACGAACTCACCTTGATTGATGGTCAGGTCGACACCGTCGAGGGCGCGCACAATCGTGCTACCCATTTGGTAGTGCTTGGTGAGCCCGTGAAGTTGGATTAGTGCGTTGGCCAAAATTCTCTCTGCGTCCTACGACTTAAACCTCCCATGGGGAGATTGGCTGAGGCGTATGTGCTATTCAAGTCGCCCCACCACCCAAACGATTCATCAATTCCAACACCGACACCGATTGCAAACCGGTGCCATAGCGCAAGTGAATCACTGGTTAGAAACCAGTGCCACGGCGCGACTAGTCACCTCGTTCGCGGCGTTCGCGGTCGGTGAATTGCGGCAGCTTGGTCCACACCTCATCGCCGTCCTTAATGCCGGTATGAATCACCGTATCGACGCCGTCCGTCTCGCCAATTTCGACAGAAATCTTCTTCTTATCCCAGCGCTGGTCATCGTTCTCGCGATGGGGAATGTACACGAAACATTCGGTGCCTTCGCTGTGTAACGCTTCGTTCGGCACGAGGATCACATCGTTTTGCGTTTTGGTTTCGAACGATAAGTCAGCCTGCATACCCATCAGCTTTTCGACTTCTTCGCCGAAAAGGCGAATGCGCACGCGAAACGCGACCGAGCCCGCCGTTTGCACCGGCTCGGGCAGGATGCGCTCGATTACGCCTTTGAAATCCTCATTGCGATAGGCTTCGACTTTGACTTCGACCGGGCGGCCGAGCAGATCCTGCTTAACAGACTCGGGCACATCGTCTTCGGAGAGTTCTTCGTCGTCACTCGCTGTGTTTGAGGGCTCATCTTTCATCGAGGCAAGCACAATCGGCACGCCGCGCGTGGCGGCCCTTACGTTGACGTCGTCTTTCTTTTCGTTCGAGTCGTCTGTATCCGCGTCGTCCTGCTCGTCTTCGGCCCGTTCGGCAGCTTGCGAAATGATCTCATTACCTAGGCGGCGATATTCTTCGTCGCTGAGGCGTTGCGTTTTGCCAGGGGTGGCATGCTCAGGCGCGATTTCGCGAATCGAACCGATGTCGGCCTCATCGACCTGCGCCATCACGAACATGGACGACGTGTCGGCCAAATACAAAATCGGCGAGCCGCCCGTCAGCGATGTAGTACCGCTTTGAATCAACTCGCCCTCTTTCCGCAGAATGCTGTACACCATGGCGTCAGCTGGCGCGATGATCTCAGTATCGCTCAAGCGTTCCTTGGCTTCGTCGAGTGCTTTCTGAGCTTCATCGACCGTGCCTTGCGCTGACGCGACATCTTCGCGGGCGCTCTTTAGCAACAGGCGTTCGTTCTTTTCGGCGCGCTCGACTTGCACCTTGGCAAGGTCGCGCGTTGCCTTTGCTACTTGGAACGCCGCTTCAGTGGAAATAATTTCAACGTCGCTCGCATTACCCGTGGTCTTAAATCCCTTAACCCGGTTGTACCGAAACTCCGCCTCAGTCAATCGCGCTTCGGCGTCTTGCAACCGCAGCCGAGCTTCGCGCGTTGAAAGCGGCAACTCCAACTCGCGGTCTTCCAACGCAATCTTGGTTTTCTCCAGCGCGCTTTGCGCGCGGTCGAGTGCAGCTTCGCGCGCTTCGACGTTACGACGTTCGTCCACCGGGTCGAGCTTCGCCAGCAGCGTGCCCTCTTTCACCATCTGACCTTCGACGACGTTGATCGCCATCAGCCTGCCGCTGGCTTTACTCTTGATTTCGAGAATGCGCGCCGCTTCGACCTTGCCCGTGGCCGTAACCGGAATCGTCATATCGCCTCGCTTGGCCGCAGTCTTCTCACCATCGAGGAATGAGATACCGAACTGCGGCAGACCGGCGACCGACAAATAGACAATGCCGGAAATGACGACTAATAAGAAACCTATGCCAATGACTTTTTTCATGGGCGCTCCCAACTGGATCGAGATCATCCGACCTGTTCAGAATTGTATACCAAGACGTCGGACGAATAACGGCTCGACGGCCGACGGCAACGAATCTTTACGCATTCGCGCAACGGAAAACGTGCCGCCTCACTATCCATAACGGCGGTTTGAGCGATATTCAACGAATTCTGGCAATACGCGACGGGATTTCGCCCTTACAGCGCCAGGGCTTCCCACGTGAGCCCGAACGTTTCGGCCACGTCCTTATTGGTCAGAATGCCCTTGTGCACGTCGATGCCGGCGGCCAGACCGGGGTCATCCTTACACGCCTTTACATAACCCTGCGACGCGAGGCGTTTGACGTACGGCAGCGTGGCGTTGCACAGGCCGTAGGTGCTGGTGCGACCGACGGCCCCCGGCATGTTGGCCACACCGTAGTGCACCACATCATCGACCATGTACGTCGGGTTATCGTGCGTGGTCGGCTTGATCGTTTCGCAGCAGCCGCCCTGATCGACACCGACGTCGACGATGACTGCGCCGGGCTTCATCGTCTTGAGGTGATCGCGCTTGACCAACACCGGGCAACGGGCACCGGGAATGAGCACGGCACCGATGACCAAGTCGGCTTCGACGAGGTGATGATCGATGAGTTGCGGGTCGCTAAAGAGCGTCTGCACATTGGCCGGCATCACGTCATTCAAATAGCGCAACCGATCGAGATTGATATCCATCAAAATCACGCGTGCGCCGAGGCCCGCCGCGACCTTAGCGGCGTTGGTGCCAACGACACCGCCACCGAGCACGAGCACCGTGGCGGGCTCCACACCGGGAATGCCACCGAGCAGAATGCCGCGGCCCATCATCGGTTTTTCGAGATACTTGGCACCTTCCTGCACGCTCATCTTGCCGGCGACTTCACTCATCGGCGTGAGCAACGGCAGCGTGCCCTTGCGGTCGCGCACCGTCTCATAAGCAATCGCGACGCAACCGCTCTTGAGAACGCCCTCGGTTAAACCGCGATCGGCGGCGAAGTGGAAGTAAGTAAAGCAGACCTGATCTTTGCGCAGCAGTTCGCACTCGGTCGGTTGCGGCTCTTTCACCTTCACCACCATCTCGGCTTCACCGAAGACGGTGTTGGCATCGGGCACGACCTTGGCGCCGACCTTTTCGTAATCTTCGTCGAGAAAACCGGAGCCGACGCCCGCTTGCGTTTCGACCAACACGTGGTGGCCCATTTTGACGAGGCTTTCCGCGCCGGACGGAATCAATCCTACGCGATATTCATGCGGCTTAATCTCTTTCACCACACCAACGATCATGGGCCGTGCTCCGATAGAAATGGCTGTTACTTCGACTCGGCGTGGCCACACATATCGGCCCTGCCGCGAAGCGGTCGATGCTAGCCCAAGGCCTAAATGCTCGCAAACATTATCGCCCAACCCGCAATCGCTCCGGGCGGATTGATCCCCAGCCCGAGACCTTGTTGACCGATGAAGACACAGTCGCGTGGCTTTCACGCAACACGCACGGTCGCCCTTCGCCCGAGCGGCAAGTTGGCGGCCAACGCACTCGCAAACGGGGAACGGAATAATGGGGCTTGGCTCCGATATTCAGCAGACTCAGCAAGCTGCGACGCCTTATTCGCAGGCATCGGCGCTACTCGACCGCCTACCGGTCGGCGTCATCGTTTTCGATGCGCGCTTAAACGTGGCGTTTGCCAACCTGACCGCGCGCTCGTGGTTCGCACCGCAGGCGTCGGCAGTCGACTTGCTAAAACGCGTTGCCGTCGAGCAGCGTGCGTTTGATTGGCAATCGATTTTGCGGGCGCAATTGCGACAGAACGCGATGCAACGATTTACCGGCAGCCATCAACGCGCCGACGGCGCACCGACCCAACAATTCGAACTCACGCTTTCCAACGGTCAACTTCAAGACGGCGGCGAGGTTTACGGTTTTGTGACGGTTTGCGATGTCACCGACCAATGCAGCCCCGCTCAACGAAGCGGCACGCTCGAACGCATGGCCGCCATCGGTCAGGTCGCCGCCAAGGTCGCACACGAGTTGAACAATCCGCTCGACGGCGTGCTGCGTTATGCCGGATTGGCACGTCGACGATTGGGCGAACAAGCCGACGCGAAGACGCTCGACTATTTGGATCGCATTCAGGAAGGCGTGCGACGCATGACGGGCATCGTGCGCGACCTACTGGAGTTTTCGCGGACGCACACGAACGTAGATCGCCCCGCGACAGTGCAAACCTTATTGGAAGACGCGATTGAATCGTCAACCGTACTTGCGCCGAAGGTTCGCGTCGAACTTCGCATCGATGAAAACGTTACGACCTCGCCCTTTGCAAACAGTGACGGCCTATTGCAAGTGTTTTGCAACCTGCTGAAAAACGCCGTGGATGCGATGGATGGCGTCGGGCATATCGATATAACGGTCGCGCAAACGGACCAATGGTTACGCATTCGATTTGAAGATAGCGGGCCGGGCGTTGGCGACGAGCCGGAGAAACTCTTCCGGGCTTTCTATACGACCAAACTCAACGGCGCAGGAACCGGGCTGGGGCTCGCAGTCTGCCGCGAGTTGATTCAGACGCGCGGCGGACGAATTAACGCCGCCAATCGCAACGACGGTGGCGCGTGTTTCACGATCGATCTACCCGCACCAACAGCGAAACCAACCACGACATCCGAGGAGGGTGCCGCCGATGACTAAAGCACAGAATAACGAACAGGCGCGCGATTCGTTCAAGGTATTGGTCGTGGATGACGACCGCATCATCGTCGAATCGCTAACCGAACTGTTGATCACCGAAGGTTACTACGCCGTCGGTGTAAACTCGGTGAGTGCGGCGGTCGAAAAGCTGGAGCAAGACGCCTACGCGATTGCGATCACCGACGTGAACATGCCCGACGCCGACGGCTTCGAGCTATTGAACATTCTGCGCGATCGCTACCAAGCCGTCGTGCCGATCGTGATCACCGGTTACGGCACGATCGAGTCGGCCGTCGAGGCGATTAAGATGGGCGCGTACGACTATCTCACCAAGCCCATTATCGATGACGAGTTGCAACTCGTATTGCAGCGCGCGTTGCAACGGCAGGCACTCGTGCGCGAAAACCAATCGCTTAAGTCGCAGCTCGATCTGCGCTACGGTCTCGATAACGTCGTCGGTCATGATTACAAGATGTTACGCATCTTCGATTTGGTTGAGACGGTTGCGGACACCAAATCGACCGTGCTCATCAGCGGTGAATCGGGTACGGGTAAGAGCCTGGTCGCGCATGCGATTCATCATCGCTCGGAACGGGCCAAGCAACCGTTTATTGAAGTCTCCTGCGGTGCCATTCCTGAAGGGCTGCTTGAAAGCGAACTGTTCGGCCATGTGAAGGGATCCTTCACCGGCGCGACGGCCGACAAAGAAGGTAAGTTCAAGGCGGCCGAAGGCGGCACGATCTTTCTCGACGAAATCAATTCGGCGTCGGCGGCGTTTCAGGTCAAGCTGCTGCGCGTGTTGCAAGAAAAATGTTACGAACCCGTCGGCTCCAACGATACGGTCAAGGCCGATGTGCGCGTGATACTTGCGTCGAACGTCGATCTGCAGGAAGAAGTTTCCGCCGGTCGTTTCCGCCAAGACCTGTATTACCGTATTAACGTGGTGATGCTGCAAATGCCGTCGTTGGTCGAACGATTGGGCGACATTCCGAACTTGGCGCGACACTTCCTCAAGAAGTATTGCGAGGAAATCGGTCGCGATATCAAAGACTTTACGCCCGAAGCCATCACATCATTGCAGCGCTACGCGTGGCCCGGCAACGTGCGCGAACTTGAAAACGCCGTCGAGCGTGCCGTCGTGCTGTGCAAGGAACGCTTCATCGCCCCCGGCGATTTGCCGCCACAGGTGTTGGAGGACAACCCACAGGGCAAACCACTACCCGCTGGTGCCGCCACCAATGACGACAACATGATCCGCGTGCCGTCGCAACCGATGCCGTTGCGCCAAGCGCTCGAAGAACCCGAACGACGCATCATCGAAGCAGCCCTCAAGGCCAACGGCTGGAACCGCCAAGCCACGGCGGCGGCGCTCGATATCAACCGCACGACGCTTTATAAAAAGATGAAGCAGTACGGTTTGGATGCGGAGCCGGTGTTGAGTTAGGCACAACTCACGCCTCATGATGTCCGATGAGTTGTGACCTTAGCGAATAGCCAGAGAACATCCACGAATTTCCGGGACCGGCGTCATCGATTCAGTGGCCTTAACCACGATCTGACATCTCAGGTCGGAAGCAATCTCGGGCGGTCGAGTCTAAGTCGTGCGACTTGCATCTTTCGCATCCCCCCAATCCTCTAAACGATTGCAAAACGTCGCGACCGATCGCACAGTGCGTGCTGACCAAGAATTCGCACCGAGAGCGCTTTCCGCGGCCACACACTCGTCGCCGTTCAATCGTCGTGGCGAAATGACCCTGCCAATCTTGTGCTTTCCCTCCATTTCCCTACAGTTGACGCCATCGGCGGCACTTTTTGCCGCCCCGGGGCGGGCCGTCCAGCGCGGCGGCGGCTTCGGTCGATATCAACCGTAACCCTATGCTGATTCCGGGGATGGAAACACCGATGAGTACCGACATTATTCACGTTCATGGGCGCGAGGTTCTGGATTCGCGCGGAAACCCGACCGTCGAGGCGGTCGTCGTGCTGGAAGACGGAAGCGTCGGCCAGGCGATGGTGCCCAGCGGCGCGTCGACCGGCGAACACGAAGCCGTCGAGCTGCGCGACGGGGATAAAAGTCGCTACCGCGGCAAAGGCTGCATCAAGGCCGTCGAGAATGTGTGCGGCGCGATTGCCGAAGCTGTCATCGGGCTCGATGCGACCGATCAGGAAACCGTTGACCGCGTGATGATCGATGTCGATGGCACGCCCAACAAGGCGAATCTGGGTGCCAACGCGATCTTGGCCGTCTCGATGGCCACGGCGCGCGCCGCGGCTGATGCGTCGTCGCTGCCGCTGTTTCGCTACCTCGGCGGTTGCCATGCCAACACGCTGCCCGTTCCAATGATGAACATTCTCAACGGTGGCAAGCATGCTGATAGCACCGTGGACTTCCAAGAGTTCATGATTCAGCCTTGGGGCGCGGAAACGTTTAGCGAAGCGCTGCGTTGGGGCACGGAAGTATTCCACACGCTCAAGGGTGTGTTGGCCGAGAAAGGTTACAACACCGCCGTTGGTGATGAGGGTGGATACGCACCGAGCCTTAAGAGCAACGACGAAGCGTTTGAAGTGATCGCCACAGCAGTCGAAAAGGCCGGTTACAAATTGGGCGAACAGATGTGGTTCGCGCTCGACCCGGCGACGAGCGAACTCGCCAACGAAGCGGGCTCGGGCGACAAGTACAAGTTTTTCAAGAGCGATCCGTCGCGCGTGATCGGTGCCGATGAGATGGCCGATTACTGGGCGGAAAAGTGCAGCCAGTGGCCGATCCGCAGCATCGAAGACGGCCTTGCCGAAAACGATTGGGACGGTTGGAAGAAGCTGACGGATAAGATCGGCGATAAGGTGCAGCTCGTCGGCGACGACTTGTTTGTGACCAACACCGAGCGCCTTTCGACGGGCATCGAAAAGGGCTGCGGCAACAGCATTCTGATCAAGGTCAATCAGATCGGCACGCTGACGGAAACGTTTGCGGCGATCAACATGGCGATTCGCAACGGTTGGACCGCCGTGATTTCGCACCGCAGCGGCGAGACGGAAGATACGACGATTGCGGATTTGTCGGTCGCGACGAATGCCGGTCAGATCAAGACGGGAAGCCTCTGTCGCACCGATCGCATCGCAAAGTACAACCAATTGCTACGCATCGAAGAACACCTCGGCGATCAGGCCGTATATGGCGGTAGCCGTTGGGATAAGGGATAGGCGACAATTAGCCCCCGGCCAATGGCCGGGCGGCTAATTGCAAGTAACCGATGATCGCTTTGTGCTCGAATGATTCGAGCCTTTCGTCGTTTGAAGCAAATCGATTCATAACGCCCATGAGCGACGCGAACCCACAACCCGCAACCACGCAACCGCCGCCGGTGCCGACGAGCCCGTTCGAGCATCGGTTGATGTTTGTGGTGTTCGTGTTGTTGGCGTTGGTGTTGTTCCTGCCGACGGTGCTGCTGCCCGAGGTACGCGATTATTGTTTGCTGCTCGAAGAAGAAGCGCGGCTACAAGAACGCGTCACCGGCTTAGAAACCGAACTGGCGCGACGCGAGGCATTGGTTGAAGCGTTCCGCAATGACGTCGTGATCAACGAGCGGCTGGCGATGATCGACCTTAATTATCGCAAACCCGGCGTAGAGGTGTTGCCGCTTCCCCCATTGGCGGGCGATCTCGTGCAAGAGCCGAAACCCGCCGCCAACGCCGCGCACGTTAGCGCGCTGAAGATTCCGGCCGATGCGCCGGCCCGCGTGCGCGAAGCGGAAGCGTGGGCCGAACGCCACGGCCTGATCGATTTGTTTCTCGACCCGGAACTGAAAGTCGTCTTCCTGCTCATGGCGGGCGGCCTAATCGTCGCGGCGTTTGTTTTGTTCGCGCCGCGCATGGCTCCCGATCCACGTCATATTCGAAAGAGCCCGTCGGCACGGACGCCTGCGTTGCTTTCCAGCGTCGCCCAACATTCGTCCGTCAAACCGACCACGACCGAAGCAGCCGGCCACGCCGCCCCTGCTGGTCCCGCCGCCTAACCGCGCAACGCCGCCGCCATGTCCGCCATCACCATTCAAGATGTCAGCAAGAGCTACGCCGGTCAACAGATACTGTCCGGCGTCGATTTGGTGCTGCACAAAAGCGAACGCGTCGGCCTCGTCGGCGCGAACGGTAGCGGTAAGACCACGCTGTTTCGTTTGATCCTCGGTCGCACGCCGCCCGATAGCGGAACCGTCACGACGACGCGCGGGCTGACGCTGGCTTACCTGCCGCAAGAGCCGGACATCGACGAGAACCTAACGCTGATACAAGCTGCGACCGAGCCGTTCGCCGAACATCAACGCATGGAAGCCGAGTTGGCGGAACTGTCGCAGCAAATCGCCGAAGCTCACGGCAACGACGGCAGCGACGAGTTGATGCAGAAGTACGACCGGTTGATGGCGCGCTTTGAAGCCGGTGGTGGCTATCAATATGAAGTGCGCATTCGCGAAGTGCTCGGCGGGCTCGGCTTCTCACCGGCGGATTACGAGCAGCCGGTGCGCGTGCTATCCGGTGGGCAGAAGTGTCGTGCGTCGTTGGCGCGCATGCTGATGATGGGCGCGGATTACTTGCTGCTCGACGAACCGACGAACCACCTCGATATCAATGCCACGCGCTGGTTGGAAAAGTATCTGACGAACTATCCCGGCGGCGTGATGGTGATTTCGCACGATCGCTACCTGCTCGATCGCGTCGTCACGAAGATTGTGGAAGTCGAGAAGCATCGCGTGTCGGTTTATCCGACGAACTACACGCACTACGTTGAAGCCAAGCGCATTCGTCGGCTGCAAGCCGAGCGCGATTACGCCAAGCAAGCCGAGTGGATCGCACACCAGAAAGACTTCATCGAGAAGACGCGCTACCGTAAGGACACGGCGAAGCAATCGCGCGCTCGTCAGAAGCTGCTCGCCAACATGGAATCGCGCGGCGAAATCCTCGACAAGCCCGAGCACCATAACGCCGAGATCAAGCTGCAATTCAAGCCATCGGACAAGGCCGGCGATATGGTCTTGCGCATCGAAAACGCCGGCAAGGCGTTTGATGAGTTGACGCTGTTCGAGAATCTGAACTTTGAGATGACCGTCGGGGAGAAGGTCGGCATCATCGGCCCCAACGGCGTCGGTAAGACGACGCTGTTGCGCATGATGTTAAAGCAGACGCCCGTTGATTCGGGCATCGTACGGTTGTTCGAGAATCTGACGATCGGTTATTACGATCAGGAGCATCGCGACCTCAATCCCAATCAATCGATTCTTGATGCCGTGCGCGAAATTCGACCGGAAGCATCGGAAGGCGATACGCGTTCGTTTTTGGCATTGTTCTTGTTTCGCGGTGACGACGTGTTTAAGCGCGTCGGCAATCTGTCCGGCGGTGAGCAATCGCGTGTATTGCTCGCGCGGCTGGTGTGGACCAATCCGCAAGTACTGGTGCTGGACGAACCAACCAACCACCTCGATATCCGTGCGCGGGAAGCGTTAGAAGAAGCGCTGAGTATCTACCCCGGCAGTATTCTGATGGTCAGTCACGACCGTTACTTCTTGGATAAGGTCGCAACGCGGCTATTGGTATTGCCCGAGCGCACCAAGTACGAAGTGATCGACGGCAATTGGTCGACGTACGACAACAAAGTCAATCAACGCGAAGAAGCGGCGCGCAAGGCAGAGGAAGCTCGCAAGGAAGCCGAACGCAAACAGCGCGAGGCGCTTGAGAAGCAGCAACGCAAGAACAAGCCCAAGTCGCGGTCAAAGTACGCCGCGCAGCGCTTGGCGGATATCGAAACGGAAGTGATGGCCCTTGAAACGCGCGTCGAGGAAATCGAGGCCGACTTCGCCAATCCGAACGTACTCAAAGATGCGGCTCGCATGCAGGCGCTGCAGGAAGAGTACGAACAAGTGAAACTCGACCTCGAAGAGTGGATCGAAAAGTGGGAAGACGCCGTCGACGCCCAAGCGGAGTAACGCTCGGGTGCCCCACCCTTTGCGTAGCAAAGGTTGGGGAATCTCGAACAAGCATACGCGTCCCATGCGTCCACAGGACGCAGCTCTGAATTGCACATTCACGATGCGGGTGCCCCACCCCTTAGCGAAGCGAGGGGTGGGGGACAACGAACCCGTAACATTCAAAACGCGTTTTTGAGATTACATGCGTCCACAGGACGCGGCTCTGTAAGCCGTTGGCATCACACCGTCGATCCGTTAGCGTCCTCCCCGTGCTCGAACTCCCCGCGCTATTCCCGTCCGTCGGCCATTACCTGCTGGCGTTACTCATCCTCATCAGCGGCCAGCTGATATACGCAACCGTCGGCTTTGGTGCGGGCATGTTTGCGATCACACTACTCGTATTACTCCTCGACGATTTGCACGGCGTCGTGATGATGATGCTGCTGTTGACGTGGACGACGGAAGTATTGGTGCTCTCGCGCGAATGGCGCAACGCGCGCGGCCTGTTATTGGTCTGGATGGTCCCGGCGATGATCGTCGGTGCTTTCTTCGGCAACAACTTGTTGAAGAGCGGCGACGGCGAGCAGCTCAAATTACTGCTCGGCGTTGTGGTCGCCGCGGCGGGTCTTTGGTTCTTATATCAGGATTATCAACGTCGGCGCGCTTCCGACGAAGACATCAAACAGCAGGTCACCAAGATATCAACACGACGCGCGGCCATCGCAACGCCCATGTGTTTCGCCTCGGGCTTTCTGGGAGCATTGTTCGGCACCGGCGGTCCGCCCGTGATCATCTATCTCAAAACATTCCACATGCCGAAGATGAACTTTCGCGCGACGATTCTCACGTTCTTCATGAGTATGAGCGTCGCGCGCATGTGGATCGCAATCGGCAGTGACAACCTAACGTGGGTGGATGTGCATACCGCCGTGTGGATGATCCCCGCATCGGTCGCCGGCACCATCCTCGGCGCAAAAGTTTATAGCCGACTGTCGGAACAGGTGTTCGCCAGCATCGTGTCGGTGATGATCTTTTTGCTGGGGCTGATTCTGATCGCCACGAATCTATAACGCGCTTATCGCCCTGCCGTTTTCATAAACGCGGCCAATCGCTTGCTATCGATGGGATTCGTCGTTTTCGCATCTTCCTTCAGCGCCGTGCCGACGATCACGCCATCGGCCGCTTTCAACATCGCGCCAACATTCTCTGCCGTAACGCCTGAACCCACCCAAACGGGTCGATCAGCGACGGCGTGCTTCACGGATTCAATCTCTTTGATATCCGCCGATTTACCCGTAGCGCTACCGCTAACAATTAATGCGTCCGCCCCCGCGCGATAGGCGGTTTCTTCGGCACACGCGGCGATATCCATCTGGTGCAACGGTCGCGCGTGCTTGACGTGTACATCAGCCGCGATGTGAACCTGCGGGCAAAGCCGCAACCGTTCGGCTAACACCGTTGCGGCATCGCCTTCGATCATCCCCTGATCGGTCGCGTACACGCCGGATAACACATTCACGCGCACAAACGCCGCGCCGGTTACCGCCGCCAGCGCCAACGCGCCGCACGCATCATTGCGGAGCAGGTTGATACCCAACGGCTTGTCGATGCTACAGCGAATGGCATTTGCAACGATCGCCAATGCCGCAACCGTCGCGCTGGGTGCCGTGGTCGCATGAAACGGCGCGTCGCCGAAGTTTTCGACGATTAGCGCATCGAATCCGGCGTCGCATAATTGGCGCGCTTCGCTCACTGCCCGCTCGGTGATCTCCGCCATCGACAAAGTCGATCGCGCCGAGCCGGGCAGCGGCGGTAGATGCACCATGCCGATAAGTTTGACGTCGAAAAGGTTCATTGATTTGGCAGTTGTCATGTCGTGGCGTTTCGCAGCAACGCGAGAGCGATATCGATTTCGCGATCAGCGAATTGTCGCCGAGCGGTGCCGACATGCAAGAATCCGCGCCGTCCACTTATCTCGCGACCATCAATTCTTCACCTGGTGCCGTTTGATCGCCTTGGCGCGAAAGTGCTCGCACGGTACGAGGCGCCGCGCCCGCGCTTCATTCAGTTCGATCTCGCGCGGCTCGGTCAGTAGCTTCACGTGATCGCAGCGGGCTTCGTGGTACGCAATCGCCCCGCGGCCCGTGACCACTTTCATCTGACCGGCGGGGCCGTCGAGCTGTTGCCAAATTCCGCGACCAGCACGCCAGGCGTTTTCTTCCAAGCGGGAAAGTTCATCCCAGCGGTTCGTCCAACGCGAGCGGTCCAACCAAGCATACCCCGCGTAAACCAATTCCCCTGCCAAGTCGCGACCGCCATCATCCGCAGCCAAGCGCACGCGCCATCTGCCCAAGCCGTCACGACCAGCCGGTACGCCGCGGTGACTATCCTGCACCATGCGCATGAGCCGCCCTTGCGATTCGTGCTGAATGGCATCGCGCGCATCGAACGCGTGCGGTTGATTTTCGTTGGGAACGATCACGCCATCGAAACACACGCGTTTGCCCGACTCGAGTTCGAGCGTACCGGCGGGCAAAATCTTTTTGATGCGAACCATACGCGGCAAGCCCACATCGGGCGACACGTCTGTCGGTGGTGGAACGATGCCCTCCTTGCGTCCGTTCGTGTTGCGCCGCGGCGCGGGTCGCCCACCGCCCATGAGCGGTCGTTGCTCCTGATCCGCATTGGCTTTATCCTCTTTGGCGTCGAGCTGTGCGCAGCGCTTGCATTGACGGCGACCGGCACGCTCGGCTTCTTTCGCATCCTTAAACACCACGCGGTTGTCGCCCTGAATGCGCTTGGCCGATCCGCACCTTAGCGGTTGCGTGTGGTAGATCTTGCTCTTTTGGGTACCGATGCATTCCCGCGCCGAAGCGATCGACGCGGACAATGCCGCCCCGATGAAAACTACCAATGCCAGATGATGCCGAATCGGCAAAGTCGATTGATTCATGGCTACTCCTCCGCACCGAATCGTGCCTCGAGTTCGTCGGGCGTTAGTGTAGCGGCGGAGAAGGTGAAAATGCGAGCGCAGACGGGGAAACGGCAGTTAATATCTGGATATTTGTACTTAAAGCGCGGCGGTATTATGTGGCGAGCCGAGACTCGCTTGTCTCGATAGAAAAAAACGCTGCTCTAATCTTTCGCAGCGCGGAACACGGCGACGACATCTTCGACGGGAACTACGAAGAGCTGGTTGTCGCCCTCAAAATCGACGGGAATCGCCGTCTTAGGGTTGAACAGCACCTTGTCGTACTGGCGAATCGGGAAGTCGCTATCGTTCTCGACCTGCGCCGAGACGGCCACGATTCGACCCGTGATCGTCGGGATTTCGATGTTGTCCGGCAGTTGAATGCCGCCCTTGGTTTGCTTTTTGTCCGCATCTTTGCGAATCAGCACACGCTTACCGAGCGGCTCAACGACTTCTAACTTTACGCGACTGGATGGCGAACGACCTTCGGGCATAGAACCTCTCAACGCTAAACGGCGGCGACGGAGGGATACACCAGCATCGCTCCGTCGCATCGACCGTTTATTCATCATAGCAAGGCAATCGCCCCTTCGATAGGAGCCGCCGCCTTTTGGGCAATCGCCCTACTTCTTCATGCGCATCATCACCGACGTCGTGCCATCGAACGTCAGCGTTACGCGGTCGCCCTCGACCGTGCAGCCATAACTGCGGCGTTCCTTGCCCTGCCCCAACACCAAGTTGCCGTTATTGAGGGTCCAAACGCCCGACGTGGCACGGGCCACACCGTGATACTTGGCGCCGGCGGTGTACGTGCCGTCTTCAGCGAACGTGACACTGGCGATCGGATTCACGTCGGCCGTGGTCGAATCAGCCACCCAAGTGCCCGAAAGCGACGAGGCACAACCCAACGACGTAGCAACCAATAGCGACAAAGCCAAAAGCGATTTTTTCATCGAAGCATCTCCTTATGCTGTAGTACTCGCAGCAGAATCAACAGTAACCAACACCACGACCGAACTAAACAAGACTTTAGCCCGTCGAATGCTGGATTGTGACAGTCACAAATTCCGCGTCAAGAAAAATATGGATGTGATTTAGACGTTAGTCGGACACGCGTGCGGATTTAACCTGCGCTGCCGAATGAGCCGCCGCCTTTTCGATAACCACATCGGCGGCAGATTCGTTGGCGTGTGCAACGCGTTCGGCGTTGCCGGACGCGACTTTCAGTTGGCTGTCATGCGCGGCACTAACGGCGTTGCGGGCCAGCGTTCCGGGGAAGAAAAACAGCACAGGCACGAGCATGCCGCAAACCACCCACACGGCTTGCAACGCCGAGCACGGCGTTGGCGCGACGCGACCTTCGCGCGGGGCATCCCAATAGCAACTAGCGATGATGCGCAGGTAATAGGCGGCACCGATCGCGGCGTTAAGCGCGCCGATCGCAACGAGCACGACCAGCGCCGTCGCGTGTTGCGGCTGATCGCCGATGCTTGCAAACACCGAGCCGAAGATATAGAGCTTGCCGAGGAAACCGCCCGTCAATGGGAAGCCCATCAATGCGAGCGTGCACAACGCCAACGCCAACGCCGCCCAACGATGCGTGCGGCCAGTGCCCGACAGGTCTTCGAGCAACTCAGCAGATTGATACGCATCGTCGCGACCCGGCTTGCGGAACCATGCCAACGTGCAAAACGCGCCAAGGTTCGCAATACCGTACACGGCCATGTAGAACAGAATGGCGGCGAGGCCGTTACGCATCGCACTGCCGCTACCGTCCTGCCCCGGGCCGATCAACAACGCCATCAACATATAACCCGAGTGGGCCACACTCGAATACGCAAGCATGCGCTTCACGTTGTATTGCATGAATGCGAGCGAATTACCGACCGTCATCGTGACGGCGGCCAACACCCAAAGGCCCCAGAATACGGGCCCGCTGAGATTCCATTGCGTAAGCCCAACGATGTGAATGGCGGCGACCATGCCCGCGAATTTGGGCACAAAGCCTAACATGCCGGTCACTGTTGCGGCCGCCCCCTGATAGACGTCAGCCACGTAGAAATGGAACGGCGCGGCGGCGAGCTTAAAGGCCAAGCCACCGATCGAAAGCAAAACGCCGAGCAGGAACATGCCGTCATTCGCGAGCGCCGTATTGCCGCCGTCGATGAACCAAGCGGAGATCGAATCGGCACCAAACAGCCGCAAATGGCCAGTCGCCCCATACAGGAAGCTAAAGCCGTATAGCGTAATCGCAGCGGCGAAGGCACCAAGGAAGAAGTATTTGGCCGTGGCTTCTTGTGCTTCGATGTCGCGCCGCGAAAGGCCGATGAGGATGTACGTCGGCACGCTGACAAGTTCGAGCGCGAGGAACAGCAGGATGAGGTTGTTGGCCATCGCCACGAGCATGACGCCCGCAAGACTGTATAACGTGAGCGCGACAAACTCGGCACGCTCGCCCTCTTCGGGAACGTGCCGATTGGCGAACACGATCAGCAGGCCGACGGCCAAGACGATCATGCGCACGTAGTTGGCGAAGAAGCCGGGATTGAGCGCGTCGACGCTGGCTGTGGCTGATGCTAGCAATTCGGGATTGTTGTGGCGATACGTCGCGCCCAGCGCGCCGAAGATGGCGAGCATCGCAAGTAACGTGGCGCTGCGGCTAAGCGTTTTCGAAACACCCGTGAGCAAAATCAACGTCGCGCCCGTTAGCAGCACGATCTCGGGCAATAGCAATTCAATCATGGGGGCCAACGCCAACATCAGCGTGCCTCCTTCTTATTGCGGGAGGAAGCGGCTGCAGACGAGTCGGTCAGCGCGACGTGCTCAATCGCGGCGCGGGCTTTGCCTTTGTCGGCAACGGGGAACGAACCCTCACCCCACACCTCTCCCTGCGAGGGAGGGGGAGCTTCGGCGACTGCTCGCCCCGGTTCGGCTCGTCGATCTTCACCGAACTGGCTGCGATCGACCTTTGCGACTGTCGCGAGGATCGGTTGCAACGACGGCTCCATCATCTCCATCACCGGCTTGGGATATACGCCGAGCCAAATGCACGCGACGGCCAACGGCACCAAAATGCCAATCTCGCGTCGCGTAAGATCCTGAGTAAGGCCGGCCGAATCATCAAAGCCGCGTTCGGGCTCCGTCAGCTTTCCGAACAGCACGCGCCGCGCCATAAACAGCATGTAAATCGCACCGAGCAAGATGCCCGACGCGCCAAAGGCGGCGTACCAAATGCCGTAAGGACCACCTTGTGCTGCAACGTCATCCGCTTGTTGCGAAATGAATGTGCCGAGCAAGACCATAAACTCGGAAACGAAACCGTTAAGCCCGGGCAAGCCGATGCTCGACATGGTGAAGAAGATCAGGAAGAACGCCATGATCGGCATTTTACGGGCGAGCCCGCCGATCTTGGCCATGTCGCGCGTGTGATAGCGCTCGTAAATCATGCCGATGATGAGGAACAACGCGCCAGTGCTTAGGCCGTGGTTCACCATGTAAAGCACCGAGCCCGTCATGCCGCTCATCTTGAGGCAGAACATACCGAGCAAGCAGTAGCCAAGGTGAGACACCGACGAGTAAGCGACGAGGCGCTTCACGTCGTCCTGCACCCAAGCAGCCAGCGCGCCGTAGATGATGCCCGCCACAGCCAACACGCCGACGAATGGCGCCCATTGCATCGCACCCGCTGGGAAGAACGGCATGCAAATCACGAGGAAGCCGTACGTCCCAAGCTTGAGCAACACGGCGGCCAGAATGACCGAGCCGGCTGTCGGTGCTTCGACGTGTGCCAACGGCAACCACGTATGGAACGGGAACAGCGGTACCTTGATGGCAAAGCCCGCGAAAAACGCGAGGAAGAGCCACCATTGCTCGGTCGATGACAGCAAGCCTTGCTCGGCAAGTTGGCTTAGCGTGGCGAAATCGAAGGCCATCACGCCGCCTGCCAGTTGGCTTGCCTTCCAACCGACGTACAACACGCCCGCAAACGTCAGCATGCTGCCGGAGAGCGTGTAGATGAAAAACATGTTGGCGGCCTTGCGTCGTTCGCTACCGCCCCACACGCCGATCAGGAAATACAACGGGATCAGCGTGAATTCGAAGAACACGTAGAACAGCAGCAAGTCGCGCGCACAGAACACGCCAAGCATGGTGCCGAACAGCAGCAGCATCAGCGCGTAGTATTCACGTTCGCGTGTTTTAATGCCGGTGAAGCTGGCCAGAATCGCCAGCGGCGTTAGCAAGGCAGTCAACAGCACCAACGGCATGCTGATACCGTTAAGGCCGAGGCTAAATCGAAGGATAACCGGCAAACCGGAATCGGCGGCGGCATCGAGCGCGTAATCTTCGGCAAGCACCACACCGTTGTTGGATAGTTGCGCGCGTTGCGCATCGAACTCGCCGTAAGCAACCAACGCCAACACGGCAGTCAGCAGCGCGACGCCCAGCGACACGCGCCGCACCATATCGGGCGACAGGCCGGAGAATGCAAAGACCGCCAGCCCCCCGAGGAAGGGCAGTGCGATCATGATGGATAGAAGATGGTTCGTCATGTTATTGCATATGCGTTAAGCGACGTCGTTATCCTTGCAAGACAAACCAAAGTAGCGCCACCAACCCCAGAATCATGCCCAAGGCATAACCCTGCATCGCGCCCTGTTGGCCGGTTCGCAGACCAAAGCCCAGCACGCGCGGCAGATTGCCAATGATGAACAACAGACTGTTGATGCCGTAACGATCGGAGCCGAAGAAGAAGCGACCGACCTTGCGCAACGGCTGCACGAAGATCGCGTCGTAAATCTCGTCGACGTAGTACTTGTTCTTGAGCAGCGGATAGATCGGGCCGGAAGCCAACGCAATCGCGCCCGGAATCGTGGGCCGCTTGGTGTAGAAGTACCACGCGTTGGCAATACCGAAGATGGCAATCGCCGACGACCAGTACATCAGGGCGTAACCTTCGTGCGACGCTTCGTGTGCGCCGAGAATACCCTTGGCGCTGGCGAATACGGGATCGAGGAAGTGATGGAACACGCCATGCGGCGCGAGGAAACCGATGAAGCCATGATTGCTGAACGTTACGCCGACGTAACCCGCGAAGACAGCCCCCACGGCCAACAACATCAGCGGCACCGTCATCCAGCGGCCGGACTCGTGGGCGTGTTCGACACCGGCGGGCAGCATCTTCGGCCCCCAGAAGGCCATCGCCACCATGCGGAACGTGTAGAACGCGGTCAGCAGCGCCGTTAGCAGTCCGATCCAACCGAGTAGCGGCATGTTGCCGGCCAGGGCGGCGTGGATGATTTCGTCTTTGCTCCAGAAGGCAGCTAGGAACGGGAAGCCTGCAAGTGCCAGCGCCGACACAAAGAACGTGCGATACGTGATCGGTAGATCTTTCTTGAGGCCGCCGAATTTGGTGATGTCAATCACGCCGTCCATCGCGTGCATCACGCTACCCGCACCGAGGAACAAACACGCCTTGAAAAACGCGTGCGTGTACAGGTGGAATACGGCCGAATCAAACGCGCCAACGCCCAACGCCAAGAACATGTAGCCCAACTGGCTAAGCGTTGAATACGCGAGGATGCGTTTCATGTCGTACTGCGTGAGCGCGATCGTCGCTGCAAACAACGCCGTCGCCGCACCGATGCTGCCGACGAACCACATCGCCACTGGCGAAGCGGCGAAGATGACGCTGCAACGGGCCACGAGATACACACCCGCCGTCACCATCGTAGCAGCGTGAATCAGAGCACTCACCGGCGTGGGGCCTTCCATCGCATCCGGCAACCATACGTGCAGCGGCAACTGAGCGCTCTTACCCATCGCACCGCAGAACAGCAGCAAGGCGATCCATGTGATGCGATCCTGCACCTGCAAAACGAGTGCGCTCGCCGCCGTCACATCGGGGACGCGATCGGCACCGAGTAGGCCTTGTAGTTGAGGGACGATCGAGGCGTAAGTATCGCCATCGAACCGCATCGCCAGGCTCACCGAGTCAAACACTTTCTGATAATCGAGCGTGCCGAAGGTGAGGTAGATCAACCAAATGCCGAGAGCAAAACCGAAGTCGCCCACGCGATTGACGATAAACGCCTTGCGCGCCGCCTTGGCGGCCTCGGGCTTTTGATAGTAGAAGCCGATCAGCAGAAAACTGGACAGGCCGACCAATTCCCAACCGACAAACAACACCAGAAAGTTGCCGGCCAACACCAGCACCGTCATCGAAAACAGGAACAAGCCCAGAAACGCGAAGAACCGTTCGTAGCCGCGCTCGGGGTGACCGTGATGGTCGCGCATGTAGCCGACCGAGTAGCACACAATCAAGAAACCGATCGGCACGACTACCAGCAACATCACGCTCGTGAGTTGATCGACGCGGAAGCTGACATTGAGCCACGAGTCCGAGCCCATGCTCATCCACTGATAGAGCGTGAACGACTCGGTGAGTTTCGAGGCGTGGTCCGACGTGTGCGCAACATCGACACCCTCGTGCTGGGCGACGTGATCCACGTTGTGAGCGCGACCGGCTTCACCGACGACCGTCGAAACGACGCTTAGCACGGCCACCAACGACAGCGCGACGCCGCCGATGACGAGCCAATGCGAACGATCTTTCAACCAACGCAGGCCGATCGCGCCGACCAGCAGCGAGCCGATCAGCGGCAGCAAGGGAATCCAGATGGCAGTGGACCGTAAGGTCTCCATGAATGATCTCGGTTTTACTGGTAGCACCGGCACGCGACCGGTGACTCGCATCTCTCAACTGTGGCACCGGTTTGTAACCGGTGATCTCCTCGTAGGGTCCGCACTGCGGACCTTCTGCAACCCGCCGCGCAAACTTGCGTTTACTGGCGAGACATTTCTATCTTCGCGCCTTCCGACGCGGACCGCTTCCTTACGGGCGCGGCTCTGATTCACACCGGTTAGAAACCGGTGCCACACCACAATCCGTAGGGTCCGCACTGCGGACCTTCTGCAACCCGCCGCGCAAACTTGCGTTTACTGGCGAGACATTTCGATCTTCGCGCCTTCCGACGCGGACCGCTTCCTTACGGGCGCGGCTCTGATTCACACCGGTTAGAAACCGGAGCCACACCACAATCCGATTCACACCGATCAAAAACCGGTGCCACAGCGCAATCCGTAGGGTCCGCATTGCGGACCATCTGCATCGCGCGAACGCTTACCCGCGCATCGTGCGCCAACCATCGGCATCCAACGTGCCGCGGCGGCGATACAACATCACCACGATGGCAAGGCCTAACCCCGCCTCTACCGCAGCGATGACCAATACGAAAATACCCAGCGCCTGACCGTTCAGGTCGCCGCGCAAAAGGCCCATGCCGACCAAATTGGTCAACACGCCCTGGAACATAATTTCGGTACTGAGAAACATGACGATCATGTTGCGGCGCGTGAGGAAACCGATCACGCCGATGCCAAAGAGCAACGCGCCGACGATCATCAAAACTTGGGGAGCAGCCATTTCCATGGTATTCGCGCCGCAACGGTTAGTACGGCTTGGCCTCCCTACCGGCAGCGCCCAACGGTCGTCGCCGCGTGAGATCTTCCGCATGCGGAATGTGCTTACGCGCAACGGCAATCGCGCCGATCATCGCCACCATCAACAACACGGCGGCTAACTCAACGCTAATCGCATACTGCGTCATCAAGATGCGCCCCAGTGCGACAGTGTTCTCACCGCCCTCGACCGACACCTGTTCGATGCCGCCCCAATCGCGTTCGACGATCACGGCACCAACGGTAGCGGCGAGGAGCGAACCGGCGGCCACAGCCCAAAACGGCTCGCGCGCCTCACGGTCATAATCAAAGCCCTGGGTAAACGCATCGGAATGCAACGTGGATTGTTGCGAGAGCATCAACACGAAAACGTACGTCACGAGAATCGCGCCGGCATACACCATCGCGAGGGCAAAACCGAGGAATTCGGCACCGCACAACACAAGAATCGCCGTGGTCGCGAGAATAACGAGGATGAAATAAAGCGCCGAATAGACGGGCTGCGGGTGCGTCACCATGCGGAGCGCGCCGCCAATCGAGAGGAGCGACAGCACGATCAACGGCAGCTTGCCGTCGGAACTGCCCAGCATCGCGTCAAACAGAAAGTATGACACGCCGGCGGCCAGCGCCATGCAGATGAACAGCAGGCCGTTGCGCTGCGGCTTATCCCCGCGCGGCAAGCCGACAAACAACGCCACAGCGCCCAGTGCCGTTGCCGCATACACGATGTAAACCAAGTTCTCGATCACGTTCTTCCACTCGCCGCGGCACGCGACGCATCTCGTAGGGCCCGCATTGCGGACCAATTTCACTGACAAACAGATTCACGTTCGCCAGTTTCTCTTCGTAGGGTCCGCATTGCGGACCATCTTGCGAATCGCGACGCTAACTTAAGGCGTCACGTTAATTTCAACACGCGTCGGTGCATTCAACGCTAACCGCTTCCTTACGGGCGCAGCCCGGATTTTGCAACGGCTATTTGCCGGTGCCACAGGGCAACACTTTCACCGGTTACAAACCGGTGCCACAGCGCCACATCAATACCCCGTTATCCGCGGGTTCTTGCGTGGCTTCTCATCCTTCGTTCGGTCAAAGACCATCAACAATTTTTCTTTGTCGAAGATCATCTCCTGCCGCGACTGGCCGACGAGGTGATACTCCGGCGTGAGTTCGATCGCATCGACGGGGCACGCTTCTTCGCACATGCCGCAATAGATGCAACGCAACTCATCGATATCGAACTTCACCGGATACTTCTCGCGATCTTCCCACGGTGATTCGGCACCTTCAATATGAATGCAATGCGCTGGGCAGGCCGTTTCGCACATGAAGCACGCGACACAGGCCACGCGACCTTGATCGTCGCGATTCAAACGATGCACGCCGCGATAAATCTCTTTGCGCAGCTCGCGTTTCTTTTCGGGGTATTGCACGACGTTCTTGCTGCGTTTGGCCACGTTGAACATGTGACGCAGCGTGGTACCCATACCGCCCAAAACCTGCGGCAGGTACGAGCGCTCGAACAGCGTCAGCTCGGGCTGATCGACGACGACGACATCGGTTTGTTTCCAATCAGAGCCCGGCATGTTGCAACCCGGCATTCGCGCCGAGCCCTCCACGATCGCGTTCGATCATCGAGCGTTGCCGCCCCGTGATCGGACTACCCGCACTCACCAAGACCGACGCAACCACCATCACGGCGAAGATGACCACGTTGCCGACCAACGCCACCCACTGCGACCAACCGAACTGGATGATCAACACTTGCAAGGCTAACAGCAACATGCCCGCCGGCACCAAGGCCTTCCAGGCAACGCGCATCAACTGGTCGAAACGGAAGCGAGGCAGCGTCCAACGTATGACCATATACATAGCGATGAACAGCAAGACCTTAAACGCCAACACGTGGACGCGAACGATCATGGCAAGCCACGACTCGCTCGTGTTGATCCAATCGGCATAAGGCAGGAAGTTTGGCACAAGGAAGCCACCGAAAAACAAGCACGCCATAAACGCGCTACTGGTGATCATGTGGGCGTATTCGCCCAAGAAGAACATCGCCCACTTCATACCGCTGTATTCGGTATGGAAGCCGCCGATGAGTTCCTGTTCGGCTTCTGCCAAGTCAAACGGCGCACGATTGGCCTCTGCCAGCGCGGCGATAAACAACATCAGCGCGACGACCGGGTGAAATACGAACAGCCACCAACCGCCGGTTTGTGCGGCGACCACGCCTTCGAGTCGCATCGCATCCGTCGCGGCTTCGCCGGGCAACAAGTAGCCTGCCGTGAGCACACCGATGATGACCGTTAAACCGAGCGGCACTTCGTACGACAACATCTGTGCTGCCGCTCGCATGGCACCATAGAACGCGAACTTGTTGTTGCTCGACCAACCGCCAAGCACCACGCCGTACACGCCCATCGAACCGACGGCGAGAATGTAGATCACACCGATGTGAATGCTGGCCACCTGTGCGACCAACGGTTCGGCGTCGGGCGACATCCACGGCCAACGAAACTCACCACCCCACGGGATGACGGCGTAGCCGATCAACGCAACGACCATCGCCATGAACGGCGCGAACACGAACAACGCCCGGTCGACGTGTCGCGGAATGATGTCTTCTTTAAGGAACAGCTTCACGCCATCGGCAAGGGGTTGCAGCAAACCGATCGGCCCGACGCGGTTGGGACCGAAGCGATCCTGAATCCACGCCGAAATCTTGCGCTCTAGCAAAATGAAATACGCGACGCCCGTTTGAATGCCGCCGAGCAAGGCGACCGCCAAGATCAAACTGAAATAGAACTGATCGCTGAGAAGCATTTTGATGTCTTCCCAAAACGTCAGCAGCAAACCGAGCGCGACCATGCCACCCACGCTCAGCGCGATAAACGCTGAGAAGATCGGGTGCTTCATGATGAAACGGAGCAAAGCCACAGTATCGTCTCTTGATCCATCGTTGGGTGCCATGCCGACGCAGTTTGTCAACACGACACCTCTTGCAAACGTCGAGCGTCGGCATGTCGGCCAAACGCGCCAGTCTTATCTCAATTCAAGCATGCCAACCTTAATGAGGCGGCATCGCACCCGTTTTCATCTCACCCGACCCGCGTTACACACCATCTCAGTTGCCACGCGATCGACAGACACCTCAGTGCTGATGCGCCGGCGGTTGCGGCGGCACATGCACATCGGCGAATTCTTTTATCGACTCGGCCATCTTATCGCGGACGCGCGCCGCGTTGTAAAGGCCGGTTTCGTCGGACAAGGCAAACAAATACTGACCGTCGCGCTGACAGCCTTCGAGCGGAACCACCGCCGCTTCAAACGGCTGAATCTTACCCTGGTGATTCATGAAACTGCCCGCCCGTTCGGTCCACGGACAGGCGGGCACAACCACATCCGCCGCCTCAGTCAGCTTATTCGGGAATAGGTCGTGCGCGATCAGCACACCCGCGCCGGAAATCTTGCCGGCGGCCGATGCCAACTCTTTCGTCACCCAATCCTTATTCGGATAACCACCGCTGACCCACACACCCGCAAATTCATTTTTGGCCGCAGCCGCGACAAAGTCTTCAAACTTGGTCTGCTTACCGCCGAGCGACGTCAAAATCAGCTCGATCCCCCTGCGATTGGGGCACTTTTCAGCCATGATTGTGAACTTGGGCGGGTGGCCATTGGTCGCGCCGACAGGGAAGTTTTTATCTTCGCCTTCGTACGGAACCGGCCCCAGCACGAGCGTCGCGTCGCTATCGATGCTGCGCACAAAGCTGGCTAATAACCACGCTTCTTCGCAGGCCATAAACGGCGAGAGCACGCACGCCAGCGAACCTGCACCCTTTTCTCGCACGGCTTTTTCAAACCGCAACCGAACGACTTCATCAAAGGCCGACCAGTCGGGATGCTGGGCATCGGCACCGCGGCGCACAGTCAACTTGTTAATTCGCGCCTCATCGTGGGCATATTTCCAACCGAAGCGGCCTTCGTCGCACATCCACCAATCGTTGACGCCAGGGTTGTAACGCGGCTTGAGCCGCCAGACTTCGCCCTTGTTGTGATCCACGCGAATCGCGCAGCCCGTCGAGCAGCCCGCACAAATACTGTCGGCCCCTTTTAGGAACCACACGCGCTGATCCATCAGGAAGTCTTTATCGAGCAGCGAACCCACCGGGCAGATATCAACCACGTTGCCCTGCAGCTCGTTTTCGAGCGGCACGCCGGGGAAGATGTCGATCTCAGCACGGCTACCACGATTGATAATGCCCAATTCGCCAGTGCCGGCTACTTCTTCGCAGAACCGCACGCAGCGCGAACACATTACGCAGCGATCCTGATAGAGCAGCGTTTTGCTGCCGACGTCTTTCTTCGGATTCTTGTTCTTCGGCTCGACCATACGGCTGGTCGCTTTGCCGAATTCGAGACTGTAATCCTGCAAATAACACTCGCCGGCCTGATCGCACACGGGGCAATCGAGCGGGTGGTTTAGCAGGAAGTACTCCATGCATTCTTTTTGATTTTCGGCGACTTTCTCAGAGGCGAAGCGCACTTCCATGCCGTCGCGCACCGGCGTTTGGCAACTCGGAAACAGCTTCGGTGCCCACCCCATCTCTTTGGTCTGAGGATGGGGCATCTTCATTTCCATCAGACACAATCGACACGACGCCACCACCGACAGGCCGGGGTGATAGCAGTAATGCGGGATATCCCACCCTGCATCCAGCGCGGCCTGCAACACCGGCACTTTGTCCCGGCATTCGATCTCTTTACCGTCGATGATGATCTTGGGCATGCTTGCCAATACCTAATACGACTGTGTGCCACTGGCCTGCTTGCTGCCAGTGCATCTGCCTCCCTCTCCATTGCAGGGAGAGGGCCGTAGTGAGGGTTGCCACCAGCGATTTGGTGCAAACCCACGAACCCAGCTACTGCTAAGTCCCGAGGGCCACCCCAATCGTGCACTTCGTGAAATTTATCACGAACCTTGAGGGCATGATAGGGGATTTTCGGCGGAATGACAGCCCTATTTTGGGGAGGCTTTGGGAGCGGGGCGTGGGGATTGAAGCGGGAATTGATGGGTCACAAACCGGGGCCTTAGTATCACGGTTACTAAACATTAACCGCCCCCCACTGGTTGACCGAAGCCCGATGTCGCAGTCCCGATATCGACCACCCGGATGAAAACAGCCAATCCCGTTGGTTGAAACCGGTTAAAATGCGGGCGAGACCGAATCATTTGGGGGGAAGAGATTCATGACATCTAAAAATATACAATCGATCGTTTGCATATTGGTCCTCGCTTGCGCAATTCGTTCGGGCACGGCAGAATTTATTGTCTCCCCCCCGGAAAGTGAAACACAAGAAGGTAACGGTGCCCTGACGACATCGCCGTTCAATTACACTGGCGGTCCCTGTCGCTACTTCATGCTTTACAACCCAGATGCTTTCTCAATTCAAGGGCCGATTCTAATAAGAGGCGTCCGTTTCCGGCCGAATGGGGCTCAGGCATCCGCATTTTCCCATTCGTTCACCAATGTTGAAATTTGGATGTCAACCACGACAACCGCAATTTCGAGTATCAGCAATCAATTCAACTCAAACGTAGGTGCCGACCAAACGCTCGTTCGATCGGGGCCATTGACGATCGCGTCAGATAACATAACCACCACCAATGGCACAAAGGCGTTCGACGTTTCAATTCCCTTTGCGAGCGACTATTACTACGACCCATCAAAAGGAAACTTGACGCTTGACATTCGCGTATTCTCGCCGGGCGGCACTGGATTTATCGATGGCCATTGGAAGGGCTCGTCCCCTGCTCTGCGCGATCTCTTTGCCGACGGGTCGGCTACCGCAAGTTTTGGCTCGGGCGGGCCTGGCGGCGCTGTGACACAATTCGACGTAGTGGCCGATGCAGATGGCGACGGGCTTCTGGACCCGTGGGAGGAAGAAGGTGGTGGCCTCGATGTTAACAACGACGGCATTGTCGACCTAGATCTATACGCCCTCGGGGCCCGACCCGACCATAAGGACCTATTTGTAGAAGTCGACGCGATGACTGGCCGTACGCCTTCCGACGAGGCACTCGACATGGTTGTAGCGGCCTTTGCAAACGCTCCGGTCGCAAACCCAGATGGTAACGAGGGCATCGTCCTCCATGTTCAGATTGACGAAACGGATATTCCATTAGCACCGTGGACCGAAATGCTCGACCAAAACAGCGATGGCACCAGCGATTGGCCGGAGGGCTTTGACGATACAAAGGCTGAAAGATTCGGAACGCCGGCGCAACGGCAAGACCCCAACACGGCGGCGATCATTTCGGCAAAGAAACTGGCTTATCGATATTGCATTTTTTCTGACACCATTGCCGGCACTAATGCGTCGGGCATTGCAGAAATTATTGGCAATGACTTCGTCGTTTCTTTAGGCGGGTGGGCCACGCCAGGCGGCACCGTCGAACAACAGGCCGGCACTTTTATGCATGAACTCGGCCACACGCTGGGGCTACGCCACGGCGGCGGCGACAATCAAAACTACAAACCGAACTACCACAGCGTCATGAATTACACGTTTCAGACGCCGAAAAACTGGTCGCGCGATTGGGCACCTGTATTCTCCTCGGAGATTCTGCCTTCGATCAACGAGTTATTCATAGACGAAAGCACGGGCCTTGGTGGCGATTCCACGGTGTACACGGAAATAGGACCGCCGCCGTCAGTGGTAGTCCCAATGGCAGGCCCGATCGATGTTAATCGTGACGCAGACGCGACGGGCTTTGAATTTGATGTTGATATCAACCACGTTCGTGCAACTGACCCACCATCACCGTTTCAGGTCCACGACGGGTTTGACGATTGGGCCTCAATCACGTTGCGCTTTACAAACGCCGAAGACTTCCTCGATGGCGTTCATCTATCGGCTGTTGACCTATTGGAAATGACACATGAAGACCACGTCGCTAGTAACCAGGCAACGCTGCTATGCGACCCTTGCGACTTAAACTGCGATTCGAACATCAATGGCCTCGATATTATGGCGTTTATTGACTTGATCCTCGATGACGTATCACCCCCTTGCTCGTACTGTGCAGGTGACTTACAAGCAGACGGTGCGGTCACTGAAGCTGACGTCACACAATTTACTGCGTGCCTCATTGAGTAGTCGATAGCTGAATACATATGGCTCCTGCCGGTCGAGCAATTCCCAGTTCGCAAGTGGCCCGGGGTTGGTACCCCAATCGGGGGCCATGCTAAAAACCTAAGTCGAACAATAAATACGCCTACAACGCGGGAGACTCGCAATCGGGCGCGTGGCACTGGCGGCCCCGAAGCACCTGCGGCATCAAAATAGGGTGCCACTGGTCGGCTTGCCCGCCAGCGCCCCGAGCGCAGAGCCAACCTACCCCCACCGCGTGACCGTAGACCGTATCGGTGCGTCGGCTGCCCTCCCTTCATACGCGTGCCAACTCGACCATTTCCAATCCGACGGCCCGCCTACCAAACCACGGCGGACCGGGTTGCGGTGGATGTAGTCGATCGCCGCACGGAGCGTGTCGTCCTTGCGAATGTTGCGATCGTAACCGGGGCCTTCCTGCCAAAAACGAAACGACGTATGGCCCGGCCGGTCTCGGATGGTGAGCGTTTCCAACAATGGATCACGCTCTTCGATCAACCGCTGCTTGATGCGATACGAAACCGGTCATTTGATGGCGAACAGCAGCTTGGCGATGCCGGTTGCATCGGCCAAGGGCCGGGTGCCCCGGGTTGGTATTCCAACCTGGGGTCTCGATTGATTCGAAGCGTAAAGACATCAACGACCGTATAAAGTCGCTACCTCGCGTTGGCGTACCCAAATGGGCCGCCCGTCTTGGGACTTGGGTCTTGCGTCTTGAGAGGTGCGGCTTGGGGCGTGGGGCTTGTGGCTTGGGGAACGGGGCCAACGTCGTGGGACTTGCAACGTGCGCCGTGAGCTTTAGGCCGTGCGCTTGCGCGACGATCAACAAACCGCGCGCCGGGTGCCCCATCCTTTCCGCAGGAAAGGTTGGGGAATCACGACGACCCAATCATCCCCCCACCCCCAACAAAAAAGCGAGCGCCACGACCTACCGTCGCAGCGCCCGCTTTGCATTTCGCAACTCGACATTCGCTACTCTAAATTTCCGCCTACCACCCCATCCGCGCCAGGCCGTTGCCCGTCTTACCGTTGGCCGCGTTGTTACCATTGCCATTGGCATACGCGCTGCTGCTGCTCGCCTTGGCGGGAATGGCGTTGCTCGGCGCGCTGGCGCCGACATACGCCGTCGTGCCGCCGCCGGGCAGTTGGCCAAACGTGACAATAAACACCTGGCTCAGCGGGCCGGTCGAGTCGGCGCGTTGGCCTTGCACGGTGTACTGCACACTATCCGGCCCGGCGATCAGGGTGGTATCGACAAACTTCTTCTTGCCGCTCACGCCGATGAAGCTGAATGCGTTTTCGCCGGGCAGCTTGCGACGAATGATGTAACTGGTGCCGCTGGTGCCGGTCGGATTGCTCGCCTTCCACGACAACATCAGATCGCCCGAGGCCGCTTCCAACGTCACGGTCAGATCGGTCGGCTGGGCCGGCGGCGGTGCCGTGGTCGGCTCCGACGCGGGCGGAATCTGGGCGAGGTTATACACCGCGTTGGGGTTGGCCTGCTGTTCGGCAAACGCCCGGATCGACCGCACCACATCCCCCGCATCGCCACGCAAGGTATCGACGGCGTCGTTCACCACCTGCGTGGCAACTTTGGCGCTTTCTGGGGAAGAAACAGCGAATTCAGAATGGGGAATGAAGAATGAAGACGGCGTCAACAGGCTTTGCGGAATAATGAGGTTCTTCGGCAGAATGGATCGTTGTGGCAGCGCCGTCTCGGCGGTGAAACCAGACGAGACGCATGTGCAAGGGTCAATGATTATCTTTGCCTGTCCGACTAGGTTTCTTTGAATTCCGGTGCATCAGATGGAATGAAATATAATAATATAAAATCGTCTAGATCAACTACGGAAATTTTCCGTTCACTAAATCACAAATCACCAAATCGCAAATTACCCCCGGGTGTTGGCGGCAAAGGCGGTCGCCTGCGCCGGGTCGAGCCCGATGGCGGCGGCGTTGTCAATGAATACTTGGCTATGCGCCTGACACCATTGAATGAAGTCGGCCCGGGGGGAGGTTGGGTAAGTGGCCATCTCGTGAGACTCCTTAGCGAGCGCCAGCGAACGACGTCGCCGCAGTGAAGGTTCGCGCTGCGGCAAGACGGATGCGCCTCATGCCGATGCAACGCCGCGCATGGCCCCACGTAGGGCATGCTGTGAATTTACTGGTTCGTCGGGAGGGTGAACGCATGGCTTTGGTTATATTTGGACAGCCGGGGTATTTTTTCTATAATTTCTGATGAACGGGGCCGACCGACGGGTCAAACGGGCGTGATGCGTAAGAATGGCGGGCACACTACGTACGGACGGGTGTGGTGGCTGTGGCAAGGTGACACGTCGGTGCGGCGCGATCCTGCGTGACGGCGACGCGTTCATTAGTATACGTGGCACGCGACCGCGCAGATGCCGCGCGACCGTATGCGGCGGCGGCGTTGTGGTGTGTCGGTGGTCCGCGGTTGGATGTGGATGGTGCGGGCGGGCTGATGGCTGTTGCTGGTGGGTGAATTCATGCCGCTGGCGGATGAATGTATGTCGCTGGCGGTTCGATCTGCCTGAGCGAATGCAAGGGGGCTGCTGCCCCCTTCCGATCCCCCGCTGAAATACACTTTCCCGTATTTGCAAGAGTCCTGCCTAAGTAATATTGCTTGCAAATATAGATAAACCGAGAGTTTTGAAGCTATGCTAGAGCATGTAATACGAGCCCGAAAGTCCCGCACCACAAGTCTGACAACGTTATTCCTAATTGTGTTTTTGTCGTCAGAATCAACTGGGCAGCAAATCTTCCACGATCTCGGTACGCTTGCGACCGATTCTGAATGTGAGTATTCACGGGCAGCCGCGATCAGCGCCGACGGCACCGCTGTGACCGGCACTAGCGGTTTTGGCGTGTCAAATGAAGATCGCGCATTTCGTTGGACCACAACTGGCGGCATGATCAGTCTCGGGACCCTTGGGTCTTCCGAATCGGCTGGGGTTGATATAAGCGCTGATGGCAACGCGATCGTGGGAAGCGCCAGGTCTGTTTCGCAAGGGATTCCGTCAAGTTCATTTCGATGGACAACTCCTGGCGGGATGCAACCCTTATCGAATACATACGAGTTCGGGATTGGTGATGTTCTCTGTGTGAGCGGAGACGGACTCACAGCCGCGGGTGCTGGTTCCGAGCATATTTTCAATTGCGGATTGCAGGCATGCCTTTGGCAAAACTCATCAATAATTCAGTTTGTCGGCCCTTGCCTCGCCTTCACTTTATTTACTGACACTAATTTCAATGGAGATCTAGCTGTTGGTATTTTTGAATCAGTGGATAACATATACTGCGCCACTCGTTGGTCACCCTCATTTGGATTTCAATGTATTCCAAATTCTACATTTGCATATGCCGTCAGCGACGACGGCAACACAATACTGATCAACACTGATGATGGCCGGTTCGCACTTTGGACACAAAACGGCGGGCACCAAATAATTGAAGACGAGAACGACTTTATTACCTCTGAGGTGAGAGATCTAAGCGGGGACGGAACAACCGTCGCAGGTTCAATCGTTATGGAATCAGGCGGACCCGAGCGGGCCGCCATTTGGCGAGATCAAACCGGCTGGATTGACCTGACAGAGCAACTTGAGATATTGCAAGTTGACATTTCTGGCTGGGTATTAACGGAGGCAACAGGCCTTTCCTTTGACGGCAATGCAATTTGTGGCAATGGCAAATTTAATAATAAAGACCGTGCATGGGTTATTCACCTCCCCGTTGATCAAGACAATGACGGCTTAATCGATGATTGGGAAATCAACGGAATTCCGTATATCGATTCGCTCGGGCAAGCGGCTCGCTATCTTTTACCTGGTGCTGATCCAATGCGCGCCAATCTATACGTCGAAGTTGATTCGATGTCGGGTTTCGCATTTCCCGCGACATCTAAGCAGATGGTAGTGCAGGCGTTCTCAAATTCGCCTTGGGAGAACCCGGACGGAACGACTGGTATTGACCTTGTGGTCGACACTGACGAAATGAATTTACCACATGTCGAACAATGGGAAATGTCCGAAACGCCAACGCTTTGGCCATCGAGTTTTGACAACTATAAACAATCTTATTTCGGCACCTCTGCAGAACGATTGCATAATAGCAGCGGTGCTCTTCTTGACGCCAAAGCAAAAGCTTATCGCTATTGTATCGTTACCGATCAGCTTGCTCCTCAATCAGGCGGCAATGGAAGAATTCTCGGTATTGCACGCGCAATCCCATCTGACGAGTTTGTAATCGGCCTCGGGTACGCCCGTTTTGCACCGACCGCGCAATTTCGCAATGACAATATTGCATCCCTATTCATGCATGAGCTTGGACATTGCGTGGGCTTGGGTCATGGAGGCAAGGACAACTTAAATGGAAAAATCAACTACCCAAGTATTATGAATTATTCATTAACATTGAAAACAGTTAAGAATCATCAGTTTTGGGAATTAGATTATTCTAGAGAGGGTATCAATTCACGCGATAATAGTACCTATTTTAGTATCATTGATGAAGCCAATTTAGATGAATGTGCTGGCGTTGGCGTTGCCAACGGCATCTATGAGAATTTCTATATGCCTTTTGGCGTTACGATCAACGAAAATGGCGATAGAGAAATGCGTCTTGTTCGTCTGAACGGTGACTGCGTGGATTTCGGAGACTTTAATGGCACACATTTTCAAGATGGGCTTCCAGTCTGTCCCGATAACGAGCAGGTTGTTTGCACGCAATCCGTTAGCCAAGACCTAAACTTCATAACAACTGACCCAAGCAATCCTTTCAGCATTTTCAGTGTTTCTTACCTTGGAGATAAATTTCGTCCTTATGATGACTGGGACTTGATTAGACTCGCGACGCTTAAGCGATCAGGTCTAAGTGCTCCAGCCACTATTCCTATTGACGGTGAAATAACCGATGAAGCCGCTGATTGGCTAACGCAAAACACTCCGGCCTCTCCGTCTCTATTGGTCGGCGATTGCAATTGTGATTTCGCCATTAATGGGCAGGATGTATCAGCATTTATTCTTGCGATAAGCGATGAGACGGCGTTTAGCCAAGCGTATCCTGATTGCGAGACCGAAAACGCGGATACGAATAATGACGGAGAGGTTAACATTGCAGATATTCAGTCGTTTGTTGAGTTACTAATAAGTCGTCCCTGAAATAATCATCTTGGCCTTTGTTTATCTCGTGAATCGGTTGCGGCGGGTGGCACTGGCGGCTCATTCAAACAAACTCACGTCAAAATCGGGTGCCACTGGTCGGCTTGTCCGCCAGTGCACCGAGCGCAGCGACTACCTAACCCCACCGCGTGATGGTGGGCCGTATCGGTGCGTCGGTCGCCCTCCCCTCATACGCATGCCAACTCGACCATTGCCAATCCGACGGGCCACGCACCAAACCGCAGCGGACCGGATTGCGATGGATGTATTCGATCGCCGCACGGAGCGTGTCTTCCTTGCGAATGTTGCGATCGTAACCGGGGCCTTCCTGCCAAAACCGAAACGACGTATGGCCCGGCCGGTCTCGGATGGTGAGTGTTTCCAACAATGGGTCACCCTCCTCAATCAACCGCTGCTTGATGCGATATGAGACGGGCCGCTTGATGGCGAACAGCAACTTGGCGATGCCGGTTGCATCGGCCAAGGGCCAGACGAGCAGGTGCACGTGTTCGGGCATGAAGACGTAAGCGATGAGTTGGTAATGCTGCGTTTGTAACGCCCGGTCGATGGCATCGGCCAATAGTTGCCGTCGCGATTCGAGCCGCAGCAGTTGCAAACGGCGGTAACACGAAAAAGTCAGCTCGTGTGCTTCGCCCGCCGCATCGTCGTGTTTGACAGTCTTTCGATGGCCCGCTGGTGGGTGCATGCTGGTGATTATACGGTTTGGCAGAGAGGCTATCGAACGCCAGCAATTCGAGCGCCGGTTCGCGGGTCGTTCAAACCCCGCCCCGCGCCCGAACGCACTGGTGGCCATGCCCAACCGCGGCACCCGGCGATCTCGCCCATTACGGGCAAACACTGTTCACGACACAATCCAAGAAAACGGGAATATCGAGACTATTTACTGAATAATCCACATTCATGTCTGCGACACACTGATCCTCGAAAGATGCTTGGCAAGGATTTAGCAGGACCACGACGAATTGCGAAATGTCATTCAAATCGACATTCCCATCAGCTGTAAAATCGCCTTTGTCACATGGGTCCGGAATCGGGGCCGCCACTCGAAAACCAAAGTTGTTTTCTGTTATTGCTGGCGGCCAAGTGTCGGTCGCATTTGATTCGAGACCTGGTCTTTCACTCTTCCAGCTGGCACCTCGAAGAATTCTTGAATCCCCTTCAATACCCTCAGTCCACTCCATCACATTGCCCGCAAGATCAAATACTCCGTAATAACTCGCACCACCAGAATCCGTCACCTTTGTGACGTTTCCATTTAGCCCGTTCCAATCGGCACCTCGTTCGAAGTTGGCAACGTTCGCGCCACTGTTTTGAACGACGCCATTTGCATCGACGATCGCAGGAGTTGGGTCGGAATTCGTGCCGGTGGGATAGAGCCAATAATTATCAGTATCCCCTCCATCCGCCGCTGATTGGTAGTAGGCCACTTTGTACCACTCGTTCTCGCTCGGAATAAAATACTTGGAAGTTGGGGATCGCAATTCTGAAATCCCATTAGAAATCTCATACACGCCCGATTCTGTGTCGCCGGAGCCCTGCCCGTTGTGAAGCCAGTTAATAAATCGCATGGCGTCGAAGAATGTAACGAAATTGACGGGCCTCTCACAAAAGCCAGGCTTGACACGATACTTCTCTCCATTTGGAGACGAAGTATCTCGAATAATTCCGCCCCTACCGGAGTTCTGCATTGCTTGGTTAAAACTACCGTTGGGATTGACGCCATTGGGATCTACGCTGTTGAGAAACTCAACGTACTGTGCGTTGGTAACCTCGCGCTTGCTCATCAGAAACGGATACCCGACCGACCCGATTCCATTGGCGTCCGATGGATTTCCAGGGTCCTCGATCAAAGCCCAGTCAAAAAAGACGGAGGCTGGCACTTGACTCGAGCCTGTTAAGACCAAGAACGCAATAAGTAGATATGAACACCGCATGAAAATCCCTTCCGTCAAGAGTTTTGTTAAGTGGCTGTTTCGACAGATATCGAATGGTGACTCTACTGCTCGCACGGGGCTTAGTCTATTCTCTCTCACTTTCGACGGGCGGCACTCGCGGCTCCGTGGAATAAGCGGCCTCGAAATCGCGTACCATTCGTCGGCATGCCCGCTAGCGCACCGGACTCTGCGACTATCTAAGTCAATCGCGCAACCGTCCGCCATGTCGAGGCGTGGGTCTCGCCGACGATTCGATTTGATTTAGCGAACGCAAATGCGCTGCTCCGTTATTCGGGCACGCGATTTTTTGAATTTGCCTTTTCTAATTGTAGGACCTAGAGATTTATGACAAGCTACGAAAAGCTTGGAACCACAGCTCTTAGCTTTGCCACGAGGATGCAGGCTAAAGCGATAGACGCCAAAACAAGATGGAACGTCATTTGGAAAAGGAGTTTCCATGGTCATTTCACGTCAGTGCTACCACGCCGTCCTTATGCTTCTATTTCTCTCGTTAACAACTTTCGCTGGTTGTGGCGCAACGAAAGCTGCTAATCGAGCTGCGTCCGCACTAGACCATGCCGCAGCCACAATTGATACGTTTGCATGGCGAATTGAGACGCGCGGTGCCGTCTTGACAAAAGAAATAAGCGACCTGAAGGCGAGCCTTCCAAAAGCCGCAAAGGAAGTCATTGGAAATGATCTAGACAGACTAGCCAGTGATTTCGCCGGCGCATTAGAGACAGGCCTCATCTGCAACCAAGAGTTTCTAGTAAGACGAGTTCAGCAATCCTTACATGAAATTGCTAATCGCTTGAGAGGGAAGAAGGCGAAACCACCGTCCCCGCACGTTTGCCTAGTCTCCCCCAACCCTGTTCTCGCCCCGATTGATCCGAATTCCCATTATTTTCTCGACGTCTGGGGCTTTAACTTCTTCGACCTTTCTGGCGAACCGCAGAAGTACAAGCTAGAGCTTAGGTCCCAAGCCGGTGTCCTAAGGGATGTGACTCAAGGCCTGACGGTCTCGACAACTTATAAGGCTACCATTGGCTTCGGGCCTGATCGGGTCGAATTGATGCCCGGCGATCACGATTTAATTTTACAGCTTGGCGACAGCCGCCATCCGATCGCAATTCTGTGGCAATCCGCGGTTGAGGAAGAGATTCGAGTAAACCTGGGCGAGGTAATCGAACGATGCAACGACGAGGAGTTCACCAAGAAAAGCCCGCCCGGTGCCGACCACGATTTTAAGGGATGGGGACCGTTTATGGAGGCGACGGTCGAACTAATATTAGATGACAATAAACTCAAGGTTCGCAAATATGTAAACGCATATGAGGCAGACGACCAACGGCGCGGGCATCCTGATTACACGGCGTGTGAATGCCAAGATTACAAGGTCGTTTATCAACCACCACGGGGCGTTGAAATATTGGCCATGCGTGGCCCGACGCTCACACAATTCAAACATCTCGATCAGAACTCGGGCGTTGATCATGAGGAAATATTTGGGAATGGAGAACTTGTCACCCGTATGTTAGTAAGAGGTGATACCAAGACGGTCGACCATAACGAAACCGGCTTTCACGCGTTCTTAAACAGCGACTACCCAATCCTAATTCGCCGGCACCCAGTCGTCGTCGAGGAAAGCTGGGCGGAAAATAGAGGAACGATTAAGTCACCATCGGATTTATTGGTTTCAAGCCCCTGATAGGGCCACTACACTTTCAGGCGGCCAGTTGAGATTTCTTGCTCGGCGAGAGAGATGCTTGCGCTACCCGCGCCGATTCCGTCACATGGTCGGATTGCCCGCCAGTTTCCGCGGGCACCGCTTTGAACCACGCCCACCGCGCGACCGTGGGCGGGGTCGGTGAGTCGATCGCTGAACGCCCAGCATCACTCGACGACGGCAAAAGTTGCCGGAGACGTCGCAAAGCGAAACACCGATGCTTCAAAAGGAAGTGCAAACGCGGCAAAACAAACTGCAAATGCCACAAAAGGAAGAACCAACGCCATAAACCGAAGCACCGGCGCGACAAAAGGAAGTGAAAACACCACAAAATAAACTGCAAATGCCGTAAAAGGAAGAACCAAAACGACAAAACGAAGCACCTGCGCGGCAAAAGGAAGTGCAAACACCGCAAAACGAACTGTAAATGCCACAAAAGGAAGCACCAAAACGGCGGAAGAAATTGAGAATTGGGAATTCCGAATGTCGAAAAGCACGGTTGAACGCACTCTTGCGGCGATAAAAACCGACTTCGCAGTATTCCGATCACCCAATCACGAAATCACCACATCGCCAAACGCCCACCCCTCTGCTTTCTGAATTCCAAATTCCCAATTCTCCATTCAAAACGCAACCCGCAGCGCGAAGCGGCCGATTTCAACCACATCGCCACCCTGGCGCGCCTGCGCCCACAAGGAAGCCCGCCATGAGCACTTACCCCACCACGCCCCGTGCCGACTTTTTGCAATGGTGCGAGGCCCATGCGCCCGTGTTTGCCAAGCAGAACGTCGACATCGGCCTGTCGCCCGAGCAGGCGGGCGAGTTCGAGTCGCTGGCCAAGAAGGCGGCCGAGGCGCTGTTGGCCCAGACGGTCGCGCAGCAGGCGGCGGCCGTGGCCACCCAGCGCGTGCGGCAGGCCTTTGCGGCGCTCGACGAGGGGGCCGCCGATGCGGTGCGCAACATTCGGGCCTTTGCCCAGACCAGCGCCGCGCCCGAGAGCGTTTACAACCGGGCCGAGATCGCCTCGCCCGCCCGGCGTTCGCCCCTGCCCCCGCCCGCGCGGCCCCGGCAGTTGGCCATAACGCTGGAAGCGGCGACCGGCGCGCTGACGATTTCCTGGAAAGCGCGCCAGCCCCGCGGCAGCGGCGGCGCGACCTATTTCGTGCGGCGGCGGCTGCCCGGCGCAGCGGAGTTCGCCTTCATCGGGGCGACAGGAATCAAGACATTTGTCGATACCACCGTGCCCGCCGGGGCCGAACGCGTCGAATACACGGTGCAAGCCCAACGCGGCAACCGCAGCGGGCCGGTGAGCGAGGTGTTGTGGGTGGCGTTGGGGAGAGTGGATGGGAAAAGTCGAAACGTCGAGACGTCGAAAAGTCAAAAGATTGACGTCGTGAATGGAAGAAGAGCATCGAGAAACGGGCGCGTCGGTGAGAGGGTCGTGATGGCTTGAGAATCTTGATGCTATCGGTATCCAGCGGTCGGCGGTGTTGTTCAGCGTCGGTGATAAGCCTGACGCGATGGGCGATTGGAGCTGGGAGAATTGCTTCTAGCTTAATACCGACGCGCAGTCGGCAAGCTTGCCTTGTAGGGCAAGCGCGGCAACCGGCACCAAACCGCTGGCTACCATGCTATTATGCAGCGCTATGCCACCCCTCTCTCAGGCGGGTCCGGGTCAGTCGGCAATTCGTTTCTGTCCCAAAGCGGTCCATTGCTTCGCTCGAATGAATCCACTTCTTTCGGTGGCGTCTCTGATTCTTCGTTATCTATCGCATCAAGAATAAGCTCAATCAAACTCAGAGCAATATCTGCACAGATGATAAACCTATCAAACTTTTTCAGCTTATTTTTCTCTCTAAAGACAATAATGATATCTCGTAGCTGCTCCACTCTACCTCGTTCGTCGTCACGATCCTTTTTAGTTCTCCGCTTTTTCTTCCTGAGCTTCGCGTATCCGCTCAAAAGAGTCTTCACTTTCTCCTTATTCCCTGCTAGTACACTATCCTTTGCGGCCTCCAAGAGAATTGTATCCTCCAATTCATGCCATTTCCTTTTAACTTGTTCCAATAAATCTGCACGCTGCTGATCGGTTAATTGAAGCCTATCGATTCTTCCGCCGTGTACGAAATTCTCCAATGAACGTCGCTGATCCAATAGGGTTCCTACTTCTGCAAAACTTACACTGACTTTACCTTCTGAGACTGAAATCTTCTCGATCATCGGCATTCTCCGAAGAAAGCACTTCGACGTGTAGGCAAAAAAACCTTCCTTATCAGAGAGTTGATATTGTAATCGTATTGTTATAGTTAACAAGAAGTATATTCCGCCAGAAAACCCTCTCCGGCGTTTGAGCCAGTACAAGACAAGGCGGGTGGCATGCTTGCCCTTCAAGGCAAGCATGTGATGCGTGCGGTGACGTCACATCTCTATGCGACACCAATATGTCATTTCCCGCTTCCGCATGCTCACCTTGAGGGGTGAGCATGGCACACCGGCGCGTCGCGCGACGGACCGCCATCAGCGGGGGATCGTAAGGGGGCAGCAGCCCCCTGACATTCGATTTGGTGAGATAACAAACAATGTCAGTATGACAAACAACGTGGCGGGGGGCATGCTTGCCATTCAAGGCAAGCATGTGATGCAAACCGCGGAGGCGTAGATGGGCATCGCGCCCGGCAAGCCGGTATTGGTTTAAGCAATGAGTAAGTAGACGACCGGCATGGCGAGCGGCATGACCGTGATTCTCGCGATTAAATGGCCTTGAAATGCTACCCGCCGACTTTGATTCGTCGCTAAATTAGCAGTTGCCCTGTTTGATTTTGCACGCAGTTCGATAGATACGCTGCGCTTGTTCTGCATCTATCTGGTTGGCGGAGTTAAACCGCTCTTTGCGCATTAGATTACGCTTGGTCCCGGTTTGCTTGTGCGGGCAACCTAAGATATGGGCGATTTCATGTGCAATGGTCGCGCGCGTGCTATCGACCTTGTCTTTCTTGACGGCAATCGTGTTGGCCCATTTACCACACACATCGTAAGCGGCGGGCGCGCCTTCTTCCGTTAAGACTTCGTTAGCGCCGATGGCAACGCCGTTGAGGCTCTTCCATTTTCCATCGACCAGCCCCTTCATCTTCACGCCGGTGTATATCGTGATCTTAGAGAGGCTGCCTTGCAGGTTGGCATTCTCGCAGACGCATTTGGGCAACGTACTCTTGGGGGTCAGGAACATCTTTCGAACCCCCGCTTGTTCGATGGCTCCGGAGTTCAGCGTTTTCTCGGATTGCGTAACATTCTTCAGATCGTTGGTTGTGTTGAGGGTGAAACACACGCCCGTTCCTTGATACACCTCGTTCAGGCGCTTCACCTCTGCTGTCCATTTGTCAGCGCTGGGGTGATTGGATTTTGAGAACTGATGCACACAAAGCGGAATCGTCTTCTTCTCGGTAATCGTATGGACAGACTCTTCTGAAGAACGAACCGTCTCGGTACCGTCACCGTCGACGCGAACGATCTTTGACTCGATTTTTATTCGCGCCGTGTTGGCGGAATTCGGATCCGGATCGTCAATCTTGAATTTGATTTCGCGGCCCGTTCGTTCATTGCCCATTGCGTCGGTAAGCCGGATTCCGTTGAGGCACCAGACAATCTTGTCCCGTCGCGTCGGGCGTCTTCGAGTGGTGGACTTCAGGCAGTAGGTTGTCCCAAACGTCATGATCGCGCCGGATTCGCGCACGCCGACATTCACATTTTCGTTTGGCTCGACCGCCTTATCGGCAGTGATGCCCGCGATGACGACGTCCGCAACCGGCAGTGACGTAAAGGTTGCGGGTGCCGCACTACCCAGTTCTGGCGCAACCAAGTCTGGTGCGGTTGGAGATTCGGGAATGATGGTGAGACCACTTGTGCCACCGTCATCGAGATATACAACATGCACACGAACAAAGCCGGCGTCGTCAGTTTGAACTTGAATATCAGGTAACGCAGGGTCGTTGGGATCGCCGGAATACCGCAGTCCGATGGCAGCAGGATTGTCGGCAACGAGCCGCAATTGTTGACCGAGGCACGGATTTCCTTGGGAATCGAATAGCCGCGCGATGTAGATATCATTGGTGCCTGATGCACCATCGAAGGGACTGTCCGAGCTATTGGGGGGCGAAGTGATATTGATAGGATCGTTGCTTCCGCATTCGCCATTTGTCGACGTCACTGTCAATGCATTGCCCGGTGTATTGGCCGGCCCTGCAATCTCGTCGAGATAGTCTTCTTCGCTAAACGCCTGAGCCGATGCCGGAGGTCCTGCGTTGACAAAGAACCGGTAGTAGGATTGTTCCACATTCGCATTGTCATTCGGTTCGTCGATCAATACGAACAGCGATTTGCCAATCGCCTGAGCCGGAATACTAACGACCTGCGATTCTCCAAGATTGAATATGAGGGGTTGAGACAAAATGGTCGCGTTACTCTCGTCAACGACAGTTAGCGTGAGATTCTGCAACAAACCAATATCAGATGCGCTCCGTACTTGTAGATCGATCGGCACGCCGGCATAGGCATGACCGAAGAAGTTGATATCCGAAGGACTGCCTTGATCCGGTAGCGCTCCGGAAAGCACCGTCACATTGAGTAATGCCGGGCAAGTTCCGCCAAAGGGTGACGCCAGAACTTGTGCAACAAATACTCCCGCGTCATCCTCATCCAGCATTTGGTCATCATTCATATCTGCGCAGCGGCAACCGGGAGGGACCGTTGGCCCAGCAAGAAGGCAGTTGGTTAACTGTTGGATGTCCGCACCATTTCTGAGGCCGTCACCGTTCGTATCACCCGGACACGATTCGCACGATGGTCCGCTCAAGCAAAGAGCGCGATCGCCGGGGACCGGGAATATTTCAGGAGGATCTTCTTGCCAACTTTTTCCGTCACCTGAGCCCGCAGCAGCATTGCTTATCCAGAAGAATTTGCAATTCGCGTCCATTTGATCGGGCAACGCCAGGATTGATATCCAGCCGGAACTCTCGAGAATCGGATTGGGTAAGTCTGCTCGGAGTTGCCAAATCTGTTCACCCGTCGACGGTTCAAACTCTTCGGTGGGTTGCACCTCAGCCTGAACCACGATCGGCGCTCCGATGGGAGCTCCCGGTTGACCGTTGTTATCTTGGAAAACGGTGATCTCATACTGACTCTTAAATTGGATGCCCTGACAAGGACCTTCGATGAAACCGCCTTGCACGTTATAAAACGCACCCCACCACGTCAGCGTTGAGATCGGAGCTTGAACGTTCCAGAAGCCGTCAAATAAGCGGATTGGGACCCCATCGATGATATCGCTAGCAAATATCTCATCGGTTTGAATCGCACCGACCGTACTGTCTAAGCCAGGACCAAAAACACCGTTGGTATCGCAATCGGCTGGAACAAACGAATCACACTGAATGAGACTCGCACAAGATTGATCGACATGAAAGATCTCGCCCAAGGCGAAACAGTTTGACTGCAACTGACTGTCGTTGCACGTTCCGTCGACTCGGCAACAAGCGCCGACGGGTTCACCACTATCGATGGTGAGTTGATACGTTCCACAATCACCACCAAATCCATCGACAGCGATGTAGTACGTCACACCGGCATTCAGCTGGAGATCGAATATCTGCGAGACGAATGGCTCGTCGAAACTCGCAGTCGAGCAGCCGTCGTCATTACATTCAAGAACATTGGATGGCTGAAACGGGCAAGCCGTAAACACATACAGTTTTGTGTCGTAATCGGTGCAAGGATTGCAAAGGCTGATGCTCACGACTTCGTTTCCGGGAGGCGTGTATTGGTAGACAACCTCTGGCGACCCCGGTGCATTGAAGGGACACGTCGCGTCGCTAAGGTCGTTGCGATCGCAAGTATCCCCGGAATCACTGAAGGGAACATTGGAAATCAAGATGGCTGATTGACAATCTTCGCCCACCGGGACGCCAGCATTCAATGTAATGGCGTAGCACGCGAACAGCGCAATAGTTGACCAGGAAAACTGCCGACAGAGGATCAAATTGGATGTCATTTTATTTGACTCACACAGAAGCCCACTCAGAAATGCGAAACACACCATTCCTAACGATCATACCAATACCGTTGGCGCATCTGCAATAAATTGCGCACAGAACGGGGGTTCTCTGCAATTCTGACGGCGAGTGGCATCCTTGCCAAAAAAGGCTTGATTATGATCCGCACAATGACGTCGAATCATGACTCGACGCCAATATGCCATTTCCCGCTTCTGCATGCTCAACTTGAAGGGTGAGCATGGCACCCCGGCGCGTCGCACGGTTCATTGCCATCAGCGGGGGATCGTAAGGAGGCAGCAGCCCCCTTACATCCGAAGCACTTCGATAACAACCAAGGCCCGTTCGATTAACAGAGCGCGGCAAGATCATGGGGCCACAGGCCCCGGCTCTGACTGTCGGCTAACGCCTCACGACGCAATACGCACAACTCACTTTACAAGCCCCAAGACCCACGTCTCAAGACTCACGATCCATGACGACGGATGGCCTGCTCGCCCCTGAAGGCAAGCATGTGATGCGTGCAGTGACGTTAAATCTTTACGCAATGCCAATATGCCATCTCCCGCTTCCGCATGCTCAACTTGAAGGGTGAGCATGGCACACCGGCCACGCACCGCCGCCGTTGCGTTGGCGTTCATAGCGTTTCTGTTACTACACACCCGCCGCCGGATAGACGTAGCTCGAATCTGTTCCCAACGGTAAGCCGAGCGTCCAGAACAACACGAGCAGGCCCGACCATAGGATCAGGAAGATGATGCTGTAGGGCAGCATCAGCGAGACCAGCGTGCCGATGCCGGTGGACTTGACGTAGCGTTGGCAGAACACGACGACCAACGGGAAGTACGGCATTAGCGGCGTTATGATGTTCGTCGACGAATCGCCGACGCGATAGGCCGCCTGCGTGAGGTCGGGCGAGATGCCCAAGTCCATCAACATCGGCACAAACACGGCGGAGATCAGCGCCCACTTTGCCGACGACGAACCGACGAGCAGATTGACGAAGCCGACCAGAATGACAATCCCGAAGATCGTCATGCCGCCGGACAAACCCAGCGCCTTGAGAAAGCCGGCACCTTTGATCGCCAGCAAGAGCCCGATGTTGGTTTGGCTGAACATCCAAATGAACAGCGAACAGAAGAAGGCGAGCACGATGTAGTAGGCCATCGTTTCCATCGCCTTGGACATGCCCTTTACGATGTCTTTGTGTGACTTGACTGTGCCCGCGACGTAGCCGTGGACCATCGCCGGAACGATAGCGAACAGAAAGATGAGCGGCACGATGGACTGCATCAGCGGCGCGCGGAAGTTGAGCAAGCTGCCTTCGTAACGCAACGCCGAATCCTGCCCCCACCCCCACCACACCATAACGCCCGCGCCGATCAATGCGGTGACGATCGCGGCGATCATGCCGCGTACTTCCTGGGGTGTGACAGCATCGAACGTCGGCATTTGTTCCGGATCGCCGTCGATTTTTGTCGATGCGACGCGCGGTTCGATGATGCGGTCGGTGATGAGCCAACCGACGAGGACGATCAGCATGGTTGACGCGGCAGTGAAGACGTTGTTGTTGACGATGCTGACTTGCACATCGGGGTCGTAAAGCTGTGCAGCGGAGAGCGTGAAGCCTTGCAGCAGCGGATCGAGGCCGCTGGGAATCCAGAAGTTGCACGCGAACCCGCCGGAGACGCCCGCGAATGCTGCCGCGATGCCCGCAAGTGGATGTCGCCCCGCCGCGTAAAAGATCACGCCGCCGATCGGAATGACCAACACGTATCCCGCGTCCACCGCGTAGTGCGAACCGATTCCCACCAGAATCAACGTCGGCGTCAACAGAAACTTCGGCACAACGCCAAGGACCGTCTTGATTACGACGTTGATTAAACCCGTATGCTCGGCCACGCCGATACCCAGCAACGCAACGAGCACGACGCCCAAGGGTGCGAAATTGACAAATGTCTTAACCATCGACGTTAGCAGGTTGGCGATGCCCTCGCCGTTGACCTGATCGACCACAGTGATGGGTTTATTGGTGATGGGATGGATGGCACCGAAATCGACGAGCGATAGCGGCCACGACAACAACCACACAAGCATCATCAGCAACAGGAACAACACGGCCGGATCGGGCAGCTTGTTTCCGGCGACCTCAATGATGTTCAGGAAGCGATTGATCATGCCCGATTTGGCTTTTGGTTCGGTTTGGTTTGAATTTGTGTTGGCAGTGCTTGTCATGTGGCCGACCGTTCGTCAAAGAGTTTGGTGTTTCCCGTCGGGAGATACGGGTTGGTAGTATAACGTGGGGGATCGATTAGCACGTTGCACGAAAGCGTCTGACGGTGATTTCTCGCTGCAAGAAGATCGAACCCCGCCCTTGGGTACCGTGGAGGCGACCCGGCCGATTGAAGACCGGTTCATACGCACCGATACGGTCGATCATCGTCGGATTTCTTTGCATTTTCTCTGCGCGCGAGCCGACCAGTTGCACACAGCGTCACCCGTCGGGATGACGACCTGCTGTACATGTCGCGCAAGGCTTATGTTAATATGGCACCCAGTTAATCGGATGGGACATACGATGATCGGCATTCGCCTTTCGGCCTCGTCCTCCCTTACTACGCCCGTTCTCCAGGTGCCAATGAACCATGCCAGCAGACACCCTAACCGTCACAACGCAGTTTGCGATGGCCCTCGATACCGAAGATTACGCGACTGCGCGAACTTTGCTGTCCAACGATTGCCTGTACGAGATCGGTGCGCAAACATTGATCGGCATTGATGCCATCGTCGCGTCCTATCAAAAGGACAGCAACGAAGCGCCGAAGAGGTTTGATGCAATCGAATACGCCAGCGCCGTCGAATCGACTGGCACCAACACAGCCGTCATCAAGTTTACGGACCGCGTAAGGTTGGCTGATGAATGGCATGACTACTATTGCATGCAACATGTGACGACGAACCACGATGGCTTGATTGGCTCAATTCGGCACGAAGAGATTCCGGGGCAGCGGGAGACCCTTAACGCATTTGAAAAACGGCAGCGGGCGGGCGGCACGAGCGAAACTCATTAATGAGTGATGCCTGAAGAACGCGTGTCGCTAGGGGGCGGGCCATCGTGTTGGACTCGTTCTGGAATTTCGACTTGTTCGGGTCTTGGACGTGTTCGATGCTAGATAGCGCTTCGGGAAGGCGAGGTTGCGCGTTGAACGCGGCGCCTTCGGCTCGTGGCCGATGGTAATCGATGGAACGCGCGGCGAGTGGACCGCTTTTCTTGGATTGGTGTGTCTGGTTCGTCGGCGAAAGGTGATCGGCCGCAGTGCAGACCCAACGGAAAAGGCCGGGTTATATGTAACCGCGCGTTCAGGGCGTAGGATGTCGGTCGCCGCGTGTGGTGGGTTGCGAGATGACGAGAAATGTCGCGCCGGGGCCGTCGGCAGTCGCCCACACGTGATGCGGCGTACCGGGCGGGATGCGTACGGCTTGGCCGCTGACCGCATGGATCGTGTCGTCGCCCAGTTGAAAACTCAGCGTACCTTCCAAAACATAAAACACCTGTTGCGCGGCGGCGTGGATGTGCCGCACCTCTCGCGTGCCGGGCGGCATGCGTTCTTCAATCACGCTCAGCCCGTTGCCGTCGGCCAATCGCCAACCGTCGCACCCGTTGCCCCATGCGTAATGCGGCGCTGTCGATTTCGAAATCAAACCGCGCTCGTCGGTGTCGTTGCGCCGCGGCAGGTGCAAGGCCATCGCCAACTCGTCGAACAAACCCGGCATGCCGCTGCGGCTAAAGTAATTGCGGAAACGGCCTTCGACCTCAAACCCCAGCTTGCGCCAAAACGCGATCGCGCGAAGATTGTCCGCCGCGACGGTCAGTTCGATGCGCGTGACGTCGGCGTTCGCCGCGTGCTCGATGGCGTGCGCGATCATCGCTTGCGCTAGCCCATTGCCCATGTGTTGCGAATCGACCGCCACGCTACCCAACTTGGCGACGTGCGACAGTCGGTGGGTGCAGCGTTCCAGTCTATACGCGCCGACCACTTGGCCGTTTGCTTCGCAAACATGCAGTGCGTCGCCCGCTTGCAACGCGGCGAAGATCGGTTGAAACGCCGAAGCGCTGCACGGGTCGAACCCCATCTGCGGAGCGACCTGCGGATCGGAATAGATACGATGCAGCGCCGGCGCGTCGCGATCTTCGGCCAAGCGAATGACAAGCGCTGCCCCACTATGCTCGCGCGTGGTGTCCATTGTCATGTGACCTCCCGCTTGAATGGTAAATCCGGCCAGCGCGGCGCGGCAAGCAGAGGGCGGTGGATGTAACTGGCGGCCCCGGCATCAGGATCTGCGATTAGATCGCCCGCGCTATTTAAGAAACGCGTGATATACACCGAAACGTTTGCCGCGTGTGAAAGTTGCGCCGTGATCGGAGACGACGTGGCCTTTCGATCCGACGCTGCGCCCGAACTGTCGATGTCGGTTGACTTCGAGATTACCAGCCCCGACGTACTCACGACGAGCGACGCGTTTGTTGAAATCGTATTGACTTGTGGATCCGGTGTCGGCGGCACGCGACGCTTCCCCGTAACGTTGCGCCAAGACACGCCGACGCGTCTCATCGGTCAATTTGTCGGCGACGCGAGCGACCCGTGTGTCGATAGCACAACCGGCCAACGCAGCCCGGCTGAATGGACCGTGTCGGTGGTGCGCACAACACCCGACGGCGCGCCGCAAAGCGTGTCATTTCTTTGGGAAGTGGATTACATCGCGTATCAAGCAGGCGTGCAGAAGTTTGGGGCATGGGTCATGGTGCCCATTGCGTTGTGACCTCCCGACTAAATCGTATTCCCGGCCCGCCCGGCACGACAAGGTTGAGGTGGTGATGGTTTCGGTAGTTGTTGATTAACAGTCGGCCTACCGGGGCACAACGACACAATAGCCAACTGCGGCGGATCGCAAGCGGGTGGCTGCTCCTTCGCATCAATCGTAATACCCGCCGTAGGGCTGTTCGATCGCGTAGCGTGGATTCGTCGCGCCTTCGGCTTGCAGCCACTCCAACAGTGCGGGCAAGCCGCGCATGATGTCGATCAAACTGACCGATACTTGAATCTTCTCGTTGCTGTCTTCGCTGTAGACAAAGCCGTAGCGCGCGCTCAAGCGACGGCGGCGCTCTGCGGTTTCGTCGTCTTCGTCTTCCGCTGTCGGCCATGCCCCCATATACGGTGCCAGCGCGGCCGTGCGGCGCTGTTGCAGTGCTTTATTGGCCTTGTCGTATTCCGCATAGCGCTTTTCAAAATCGCCGCCGTCTTCGATGACCGAGATCGTCTTTAGTAGCTCGCGCTGCTCCGCGGCGAACGCGATAAATACATCCGCGAACTCGCGCAACTCCGAATCGACAGCGTCGTCGCGGATTTTCTGTTGGGCTGCCGCGATCAGCTCGTTTTGTTTGGCCTCCATCTCCGCACGGATTTTCTGAATTTGCTTATCCTGATTGAGTCGGGCGGCGCGCTCGATCTTTTTGCGAAACGGATCCAACACCGGATCGTCGTAAACCTCCACACCGTTGAGTTTGAGGGCAAAGGCTCGTGCCGCCTCATGACGGCGCCGTTCTTCGGCAGTGCGCTCGTCCAACGGTCCGCCCGCCGACCACGGCGGGATCAGTGGCAACTCCAGGTTGTTGAAGTAACTCTTTAACGACGATTCCAACACCGCCGGAGCGACTACCGAGTCGGTATCGACCGTCAACGTGACCGACGCGCCTTCAACGGCATCGATCATAAACACGGTCTCGGCCGTCGTTTCATACATGTTGATCCAACGATCGGTGGTGGCCGAGTCGTCCTTGGCCACGCGCAGGAGCACCGTGCGACCGAACAACATGAGGCGGGCCGTGGCCGGTGCGGCGGCTTTGATCGATTCGAACCCCTTCAGCGCGGCGGCGTCATCGAAAAAGTTGATGGCCAACGTTTGATAGGTGCTAACGGCCCGATCGTCTTCGTCGGCGAGCGCTAGGTTGGTCGCACGCACCGTGTCGCCGATCATCTCATCGGTGGACGACCAGTTTTGAATATTGTCCACCACCAACGGCACTTGGCCGGCATCCATATCCCACGGCATGCCCATGGCCCAGCCCAGGTTCGGCCCGCGTCCGACAATCAAGACGGCCACCATCACCAAGGCAAAAATGAACGACGCCGCATGCAGAATGCCGAAACCGACCGACGCCAGCACGCCCGGCGGTCGACTGGCCATGACTTCGAACACGCGCAGCGACATCTCCGCCACCATCTTGGGCGCTTTGATGTTCGGAAAGTTCTTTTGCGTTTCGTCGACGATGGCTTCGGCCACCGGCTGCGGAATCAGACCGTCGGCGGTGTCGAATTCCGACGTGTTGGGTGTATTGCTGTATTCGAGCACCGGCGGTTCGTCAGTCGGTGCGGTCGGTGGTGCCGTTGGCGGCGCGGCGGCGGTGGCAGCGGGCACGCCGGATTCTTCGTTCGCGTATGCTGTGGGTTGGTGCAACGCGCCGGCGATGACGTGACCGAATCCGCGCTGTTTCAGGGTCGACGCGATCTTGGCAACCTTAAACGTGTGAAACACACCGATGAGCATGGCGACGCCCAGGCCGGTCATGATACGACCGCCGGCGAGCGCTCCCATGCCGATGAGCGCGATCACGGCGACCACCTGAAAGATCGCTTCCAGATAATAGTTGCGCGAAAAAATCAGCGTGTGCATCACGCGACCGCCGTCGAAAGGCATTACCGGGATGAGTTGCAGCGCGTTGAGCGCGATCGTCGCCAGCGCCAATAGCGAGAGCGTATCGTTGCCATAGACCATTGCGACCACACCGGCGATACCGCCCAAAAAGATACCGGGCAACGGCCCCATCAACGCAACGACCACCTTCTTCCAACCCGGTGCCGTGTAATGCTGACCGGTGACGGCAGCTCCGAGCAATGGGATGAAGAACATACGTACGTTGCGATAACCCAGCATGCGCATTGCAATGAAGTGCCCCGCCTCGTGCACCAGCAAGATGCCGACGATGACGAGGATATATTTCCAACCACCCCCCCAGACCGACATACCCAACGCGACGAAGACGCCGATAGATACCAACAGCACCACCAGCGACGAGACCGGATTGCTCTTCTTGAGTTGCAGTCGTTCGAGGTGGGCGAGCACATCGGGATGACGCGCCTGGCCGCTGGCGGCTTGTTCGGAATGGCGATCGAGCGTTTCGATATCGGCCAGTTCGTCTTCGTTCAGCGGCTGAAACACGCCGCGACCGATTTGAAAATCGCGGATGGCATGATGGTGCCGTTCGGCAACTGTGAACGCGGCTTTGCGATTGGGAATGCTATAGAACTTCAGACCGCCCGCGCGCAGTTCGTCCATCTTCTTGCGATGTTCGATCCACAGTTGTGAGGGCGACGACTTGTACTTCCAAACCAATTCGACCGCGTCGGGCACAAACTCTTGCGCGCGGGCGGACGAGCTTTGCAGGATGCGTTTATCCGACAGTGCGGATAGAAACTCGCAGAAAAAATGATGCTTGTGATAGCCCGCGCCCTCGGCGCGATGCGTGACGCGCGCGACGGAACGACCCTCGCGATGCAATAGCACGACCTGCGCCGTGCGACTGATATGAAAGCGATCGTCTATCCAAAAATACAGCGGTTTGCCGAAGCCGAGTTCGGTTAATTCGCGCAGCATGGGCGCCATTTTTTGAATCACGTCATCGGGAACGATCGTCGGCACGTCTTCGGTGCGCACAACGAACGGTCGCAGCGAAACCACGTTGGGATCGTTGACGGAGCCCGGCAGTTTGAGACGCAGAATCTTCGCTATCCAAGCGATCAGCACGGCGGGCGAGCGCGTATCGCGCCACAACTCCGTGTAGGACGACTTACTACTGTTCACGCGGTAAAAGCGACCCGCCTGCGTTTGATGCTTCTTAGCGATATTGGCGGGCGGCGAGGTTTTGACTGCCGCGGCAGCCGGCGGCGCGCTTTGCATGGTCGGCGTAGTTGATGGGTCCGATGTTATCGGCGTGGGATCG
>Ga0207422_1000559_pt1 | contig 108807 bp, 77 predicted proteins | sample MarCyaLeptolynsp_FD_187757 | JGI IMG/M metagenome (GOLD analysis project Ga0207422, IMG submission 187757) | Marine cyanobacterial communities from Panama - species 1 Leptolyngbya sp. (SPAdes) | ecosystem: Environmental > Aquatic > Marine > Unclassified | place: Panama: Panama City | collected...
CCGACGCCGCCCCACGCACTCATGTGCCCCCGCCGAAAACCCGCCTGTACCCCACCCCACCAATCAGCCCCAGCCGTACACCCCAACCAGCGAGCCCCCAAACACAAACCCGAAACCAAAGACGACGCAGCTCACATCCCCACCCCGAACTGAAATTCTTCTATTGCCCACCCCCGAACTCTCCCCGAGAGTGCCGCGCCATGAAACGTCCATTCGCGGCACTGGCGGGGTTGTTAGTGGCAGCGGGCTGCGGTGACGTCGGCCCCGACGCCGACGCACGGGAAACCGTGGTGCATCAGGCCGCGCTGGTTCCCGACCAGACCATTTCCTGCGACGTGGTGGTAGCCGGCGGCTCCACGGCAGCGCTCGCCGCAGCGCTCACCTCGGCCCGCGAGGGCGCTCAGACCTGCCTGCTAGAGCCCGTCGACTGGGTCGGCGGCCAGCTCACCGCGAGCGGGGTGCCCGCCATCGATTTTGCGTGGCACCGAGTGGACGAACTCGACGTCGGGGCCATCGGCAAAGATCCGGCGAACCTCCCGAGCGAATTCAACACCTGGATGCGCGACGTCGGCAACCCGGGTAACTGCTGGGTGTCGACCAACTGCTTTCGCCCGGACCGCTTTCACGACGACGTCCTGATGCCGGCGGTCGAGGCGGAGCCGAACCTCCGGCTGTTCCTGCGCACCGTGGTCAAAGAGGTCGACCGAGACGGCGCCACGATTCGCTCGCTCACCGCCATCGAGCGCACCCCGCTCACGGCCGATGATCCGCCTTTGTCCGAACAAATCGCCGACTGGTACTCGGTCGCTCCGTCGGCGAGCTTCGACAAACGCGTGCTGCGATTCGTCGGGCCGGACCAACGGGCGCCCGTGGTCATCGACGCGACCGAGTTTGGCGACGTGCTCGCCCTGTCCGATGCGCCGTACCTGCAGGGCATCGAAGAGGTGGACGGCTCGACGGATGTCGCCGACGACACGTGCGGCCAGGCAACCGTGTACCCGCTGGTTGCGCGCCGCTTCGCCAATCCGGTGTCCGAACCCGATCTGCCGGTCGGCACGCCGTCCTTTTACGACCTGGGCCGCTTTTCCTGGTCGCAGGTGTGGTCGTACCGCCGCATCCTCAGCGTTGCCGGCGGCATTGGCGAGCTGTCGCTGCAGAACTGGAATCCGGGCAACGACTATCCGTTCGGGTACCTGCTGTTGTCGAGAACCGAGACCACCGCCAGCGCGGGCGACTGGGTCGGCGGTGTCGACATCGACACTCTGGCCGAGGCCGAAGACCACGCCCTTGGATGGCACCGCTGGTACGCCGCCAACGCGCCGGACGGCGTCTACATCGGTCTCGACCGCACGGTCCTGGGTACGGCCCACGGACTGAGCAAGCTGCCCTACGTCCGCGACACCCGCCGCAGCGTCGGCCTGGAAAACTTCGTGCTCGGCTCGGGCCACCTGCGCGGCCCGGCCGCTCAGAAAACCGGCACGCGGTTCGCGGACCGCATCGCGCTAGGCGCGTACGCCATTGACGTTCACCCCCTCGAGACCTGCTCGCTCGCCCCCTATCTCGGCGAAGCCGAGGGTGAGCCGCTGCCGTTCTTCTTGCCGTTTCGCTCGCTGACCAACCGCGACGTCGCGAACCTGCTGGTAGCCGGCAAGACCATGGCCCAGTCGTTCATTGCCAACGCCGCAACTCGTCTGCAGCCCATCGAGTGGACGACCGGCATCGGCGCCGGCGCAGCCGCCGCCCACATGGTGTCGGCGAGCCTCGCGACCACCCGCGACGCGCTCGCCGACATCGCCGCGGTGCAGTCGCGCATCCGTCGCTACGCCCCGCTCGAATGGACCATTGACGGCCAGCCCTACCCGGGCCCCGGCGAGCTGCTGCCGCCGGTTGCCGATCGCATCTACTGCCCGGCCGGCGCGGCGTTCGACGAGGGCTACGGCTTTTGCACGTCGGGCGAGCACGCCTTTGGGCCGTTCACGCGCGGCATGGTCGAACAATGCGAGCGATTCGGCGGCGGCGACGCGTGCACTCGGACGTTGCCGGTCGAAATTGCCGGCCGGACCTTGTTCGTAGCGCGCTGGGCAAAGACGTTCGCCCTGCCCATCCGCGGCACCGGTCCCTGCCCTCGCGGCGCCAGTCGAGATCCGGCGTTTCTCAACCATTGCCAGGAACGGTACTGGTCGGGCACCGAGTGGATCCACGACGTCTTCGGTCCCTTCCCGTCGGCGCTGGTGAGCGAGTGCGAGCGCTTTGGCGGCGGCAACGCCTGCTACTCGCAGCGCTGGTCGGCGACCTTCTTCCGCCAGCTAGCGGCGCGCCTGTAGCGAGCGCCCCACTTCTAGTTGCGCGTCGTGCGCGGCTGAACCTTTGCGGTCGGGTTGAAGCTCAGGTTGATCACAGCCCCTTCGGTGCCGCCGGCGAGCTGCAGGCGAAACAGAAACAGATTCTGGGTGTGAATTTGAATGCCAATGCCGCCGCCGTGCCGCAGCCCTTCCGCGTCGAAGTCGGCCCACTGTCGCCAAACGCCCCCCGTATCGAAAAAGACGTAGCCGCCGATGACGCGGGCGATCGGAAACCGGAACTCGAGCCCGGCGAGGGTCGAGATACGGTCGCGAAAGCGCCGGTTGGGAAAGCCGCGCAAGGTTCTCGAGCCGCCCAGCCGCGGGAGGTCGACAAAGCTAACGTCATCGATGTCGCCGATGATGCCTTCGACGGCGCCGCGCAAGATCAGGACTCGGTCGCCGCCGTACACGTCGATCCACCGCTGCACGTCGGCACCGTAGCGCCCGAAGTTCGACGGATCACCGTCGCTCAGCCCGACCCCGTACCCGCCAAAGCCGACCAGCTTCCAGCCCGACGCCGGCAGCGCGGGCGACAGGTAGCGAACCGGCTGATGCCGGGTGTCCAGCGCCGTTTCCAGGTCGATGTAGAACGTGTCCTGGCCGCTGTCGAAACCGGGAATGGTCGACGTGTCGTAGGCGCTCTCGATGCTTACGAGGTTGTCGCCCGGGGCGTCGGTGGCCGGCCGAAATTCCCGGTGAGTAAAGGCCATCGCCAATGTCGAGGTAAACCCTCGCACCCACTGTTGCGTGGCGTCGAGCTCGACGCGAATGGCGGTCTGGTCGAAGCGGGTGTCTACGTTGGTCGGGTCGCCGACCGCGTCCAGCATGGTGGGCGCGGCCCCGATATCGGCCAGCTCGATGTAGTCGTTGTCCTGAATCACTTCCGACGACGAGCCAAAACCGAAGAACCGCGACGCGTCGAGTTCCTCGATAGAGCCGCTGAGCGCGAGTTCGAAGGTGTCGCTAAGGAGATCGCCGGTCTCGTACGAGAGCCCGTACGCCTGCTCAAAGCGGCCGAAGAAGCGCGCCCAGGCCTTCACCTTGTCACGCTCGGACAGCACGCCCTGTAGCGACGCACCGACGCCAAAACTGATGCCGAAGCCGGGCTCGAGGTCGAGGGACGGATAAATGCTCACGGGCCCCCCGCCGGACAAAAGCTCGCGAAGCCGGGCCGCGATGCCGTAGCGCTCGTAGGCCCAAAAGAACCCGCGCAGCGGCGCCCAGGCGGCCCAGAACGCGTATCGCGGCACCAGCAAGGCACCGAACCCCACCCACTCGCCGGCCGTGCGCCCTCGGTCCAGGCCCGCGATCGCGTTGCGCGCGTCGACGTCGCGGGGAGCGTCGGCGAACTCGGATCGAGGGCGAACCTGCGACGTCGATGCGTCGCCCTCGGCAGAAGACGTGCCCACGTCGCCACCGGCCGCGAGCGGCGGGTCGCCCGGGTCGGCCGGGGCGGCCGCAGCCGGGGCGTCATCCGCCTCGGGCGGCCGGGTCGGGTCCGCGGTCTGGGCGCGCGCCAGACCACCAAAGGTCACGAGCAGCCACAGGCTGGCCGCCCAGATGGCAAAGAAACGGATTGCGCCCCACACGACCGCCCGATTGTTGCCGTTCCCGGCGCCGGGTGCCCGCTCTTCGAGGCGCATTTTCCAACCCGCGTAACGTTTTCCCGCAACATCGTCTCCAAAGAACACGCCCGGCGCGGGTGGCTTTTCCGCAACGCGGTCCCGCCCCTCGCCCGCCTGTCGGGTAGGTTCAGTCCATGTCGAAATACGATTACAGCCTGTTCGTCATCGGAGGCGGCTCCGGCGGCGTCCGGGCCGCGCGAATCGCATCCGGCAACTACGGCGCCTCGGTCGGCATCGCCGAAGAGTACCGCTACGGCGGCACGTGCGTGATTCGCGGCTGCGTGCCCAAGAAGCTGTTCGTGTACGCGTCGCACTACGCCCACGATTTTGCCGACGCCGAAGGCTTTGGCTGGTCGTTCCCGGGCAAGCCCAGCCACAGCTGGAGCGATCTCATCGCCGCCAAGGACAAAGAGATCGACCGGCTCAACGGCATCTACAAGCGCCTGCTCGACAACGCCGGGGTCGAGATGTTCGACGGCCGGGCCACGCTGGTCGACGCCCACACGGTAGACATCGCCGGCAAGCGCGTCACCGCGGACAAGATCCTCATCGCCACCGGCGCGGCGCCGTTCTACCCCGACACCCCGGGCATCGAGCACGCTATTTCGTCCAACGAAGCGTTTCACCTGCCCGAGCTAGGCCAGCGCATCGCCGTAATCGGCGGCGGCTACGTCGCGTGCGAATTCGCGGGCATCTTTGCGGGGCTCGGCCGCACGGTGACTCAGATTTACCGGCGCGACCAGGTCCTTCGCGGCTTCGACGACGACCTGCGCGACATGGTTGCCGAAGGAATGCGGGGCCACGGAGTCGACATTCGAACCAACGAAGACGTCGAAGCCATCGAGAAGACCGGCGACACCTTCCGCCTAACGCTCAAAACCGGCGGCTCGCTGGACGTGGACGTCGTCATGTACGCCACCGGGCGCCCTCCCGCGTCGCGAAACATGGGCCTCGAACAGGTGGGCGTGGAACTGGGCAATAACGGCGCGATCGTGGTCGACGAGTTCTCTCGGACCAGCGTCGACAACATCTACGCGGTAGGCGACGTGACCGACCGCGCGGCGCTCACGCCCATCGCCATCGCCGAGGGGCAGGCGTTCGCCGACACGGTGTTTGGCGACAAGCCCAGCCCCATCAACCACGATCAGATTCCGACCGCCGTGTTTTCGCAACCGTCGGCGGCCTCGGTCGGCCTTACCGAGACCGAGGCGCGCGAGTCGCTCGGCGACGTCGATATCTACAAGTCTCGCTTTCGCCCGATGAAGCACACCTTGTCGGGTCGCGAGGAGAAGATGCTGATGAAGCTGGTGGTCGATCCGAGCACCGACAAGGTTCTTGGCGCCCACGTCGTGGGCGACGACGCGGCCGAGATCATTCAGGCCATCGCCGTGGCCGTGCGCATGGGGGCCAGCAAGGCAGACTTCGACCGGACCATCGCGATTCACCCCACGGCCGGCGAAGAGTTCGTGCTCATGCGCAACAAGTGGACGCCGCCTGCGGACGGCTGAGGGCCGTCTGCCGACCGTTTTGGGTCGGCGCGCCGACGACGGACTTGGCCAACCGGCCACTTGCGGCGAGGCGATAGCCGGCCCTACCATGCGCGCGTGTTGACGCGCTTCGTGTACGCCGTTGCCTCGTGGCGGGCGCCGCTTTGGGCCGCCGCCGACGTCGCTTCGACCGAGAGCGGTCGATGGAAGTCCCCGCTCGGCGGGCGGGTCTAGCGGTGCGCCGGTCGCGCCTCTGGCTCGCGCTTTTGCTGGCGACGACGTGCGTTGCCTGCCACGGCCCCGGTCGCTCGACTCCCGAGCTGCCGCTCGGCGGTGCCGAGGACCCCTACCTGGGCCACCTGCACTGGATGGCCGGATCCTGGGTCTCCGTGGATGAAGACACCATCGTCGAGGAACACTGGGCGGCCCCCCGGGGCGGCATGATGGTGGGGATGGCGCGCACGACGGTCGGGGGCCGCGTCACCTTTTGGGAGTTCATCCAGATCTACGAGGACGAGGACCGGATCGTGTTTGCCCCGTGGCCCAAAGGCGAGGAAGGCGTGCCCTTCTATCAGACGGAGTCCGGGCCCAACCGGGTGGTGTTCGCCAACCCGAACAACGACTTTCCCAGCCGCATCGAGTACACGCGGACCGGCGACACCCTCGAGGCGGTGCTCACGGGCACGCCGCGCGGCGACGAGCGTCGCGAGTCCTGGCGCTGGCAACGCTACGACATCGCCGACTAAGGGCCCAAAGCGACCGCAACGGCCATCGACAGCCCGAAAGCTCACACGGCCCCGATTGCGACCACAGCCCCCTACCGGCCATCACTGCTCCTTTTGAGCAAAAATATCGCGCTCCGTTACCAAACTTACGGAAACCGGATTCGATTCTGTCTAGGCTGCATCATTACAGGTCGGAAGGAAGTCTGGGGGAATTGAGTCAACGACACGTACTGAGCCCGGCGGTGCCGCCGCCGCTTCCCGCCAAGGAGCTTGGCGCCCGGCGAGTCACCGAACTCGCGACCCTGGAGCGCCACTTCGAGCGCATGCTCGGGTCGCTCACGATGCACTTTCAGCCCATCGTACGCGCCGAGGACCACGCCCTGTTCGGCTACGAAGCGCTCATGCGCCCGAACGACCCGGACCTGCCGCATCCGGGCGCCGCCCTGGACGCTGCGGAAAGCCTGCATCGCTTGCAGAGCCTGGGGCGCACCGTACGCGGCATCGCCGCGCGCACGTTCTCCGAGAGCGGCCCGGATGACGCCGTGCTGTTCGTCAACCTGCACGCCCTCGACCTGCTCGACAAGACCCTCACGTCCCGCTGGTCGAGCCTCGCCCGACTGGCGTCGCGGGTGATTCTCGAGATCACCGAACGCGAGTCGGTTCAGAGCATCTCGGACCTGCGCTTTCGCCTCGCCCAGCTGCGCGAGATGGGGTTTCGACTGGCCATCGACGACCTGGGCGCGGGCCACAGCCGCATGGGCAACTTCGACCCGCGCGAAACCGACGTCGTAAAGCTGGATATGTCCCTGGTGCGAGACGTCGACACCAACGCGGGCAAGCGCCAGGTCGCTCAAGCCATCATTGGCCTGTGCCACGACAGCGGCATTCAGGTCGTTGGGGAAGGCGTCGAAACGATCGACGAGTGCCGGGCGCTTCGCGACATTGGTTGCGACCTTCTGCAGGGCTTCTTCATCGCCCGACCGGCGCCCGTGTTTCAGCGCCCCGACCTGCGCCAATAACGCCCCGCGAGCGCCGGAGGCAAAGCGAACGACGTTCGTTTGGCTAGCCACCGTATAATGGTTCGGTGGTGTCGCTGCTCGATACGGTCAAGAACACCGACCGTTTGCGCCAGATCGCCACGGTGCTCGCCAAGCATGGCTTTGGCGAACTGCTGTCGCGCACCGGGTTGCCGGGCTTCGGACCGCGCGCGCACGGCGACGGTGCGCCCACCTCGGGGTTTCCGGTACGGCTGCGGCGCGCGCTGCAGGAACTCGGTCCGTCGTTCGTCAAGCTCGGGCAGATCGTCTCGACGCGCCCCGACCTGATCCCGGCCGACGTCATCGTCGAGCTCAAGAAGCTGCAAGACGACGTGCCGCCGATTCCGCCCGCGGAGGTCGAAACCGCGCTGGTCGAGGCATTTGGCGACGACCCGCCGTTTTCCCATTTCGAGCGCGAACCGCTCGCCTCAGCGTCCATTGGCCAGGCCCACGTGGCCCGACTGTCCCCCGAGGTCTCGGGCAGCGGCGTCGAGGTCGACGTTGTGGTCAAGCTCCAGCGCCCGGGCATCAAGCGCACCATCGAGCGCGACCTCGACCTGCTGCACCTGCTAGCGCGGCTGGTCGAGCGTCACATTCCCGAGTCGCGCGTGTACTCCCCCATCGGCCTGGTATCGGAGTTCGACCGGGCGATCATGGCCGAGCTCGATTTCACCATCGAAGCCGACAACGCCGACAAGTTCGCGCGCAACTTCGAAGGCGACGCGACCGTTCGCTTCCCCCACATCTACCGCCAGGCTTCGACCAACAAGGTCCTCACCATGGAGCGGTTCTTCGGCGCCAAGATCTACGACTTCGTAGACGCCGGCGGCGACGCGGAGACCATCGCGAAGAACGCGCTCAATGCGGTGGCGCGGATGATCTTCGAGCACGGGTTCTTTCACGCCGACCCTCACCCGGGCAACATCATTATGTTGGGGCCCCACAACGACCCGGTCATCGGCATGATCGACCTCGGGCTCGTGGGCCGTCTGTCGCCGGACCTGCGCGACAAGGCAATCGCGCTGATGATCGCCGCCGTCAAGGCCGACGCCAACAGCCTCGCCGACGCCCTTTTGGCCATGGGGCGCCCGAAAGGCCGCGTCGACATGCAGGCGTTTCGCGCCGAGGTCGCGGTGCTGTCGGAGAAATACCTGGGCCGGCCTATCTCCGAGATCGAGGTGGCCGCCCTGATTCGCGACCTCGTACAGGGCGCCATCAAGTACGAGATCGACATGCCCGTCGAGCTCATGATGGTCGGCAAGGCGCTCATGACCATCGAGGGCATCGGCAAAGAGATCTACCCGGAGCTCGACGTCGTCGAGGTGTTGCGCCCGTATCTGCTCAAGCTCCTGTGGCAGCGCTACAGCCCGGAGCGGCTGAGCAAGGACCTGCTGCGCGGCGTCACGACCCTGTCGTCCACAGCGCAAAGCCTGCCGATTCAGGTCAACGACATCCTGGAGGACCTGCGCTCGGGCCGCCTGGCCGTGTCCACCCGGGACCCGCTCCTGCCCGCCGCCACCGACCGGCTGGGCCGACGCATCTACGCCAGCGTGTCGCTGGCGGCGTTCACGCTGGGCGGCGTCGCCCTGCTCGCGGCGGGCCGCCAGGAGCTGCTTGGCTGGGGGTTGCTGGGCGCCGCGGCCTTACAGGCTCTAACCCATCTGGGGGGAGATCTCATGCGCCGCTCCCGCGACTAATTTTCCGCTCCCGCAGAAAAAACGCAGCCACAGTGAACGCGCTCCCCCTTGCGGTAAGGGTTTAGTGTTGCTGGATTTTTTCCGCTCAAAGTGAACTCTGTCCACCCGACGATGCAAGTGTGCTCGAAACCGGGTAATTGACCCCAACAGCTCGATCTTGGTATGTAATCCTGCATCCCCCCGGTGCGTTATGCGTCAACTTTTGTCACGATTTCGCTCCTCCGCCGAATTTCGCGATCGGTTCCAGTCGAACTTTGAGCACGGCGGTCTCTTCCATCCCACACGGGCGCCCATCCCCCTGGGCGAGGAGGTCTTGCTCGACATCCGCCTACCCGTGTTGCGGGACCACATGCTGATCCGCGGCATGGTGGCCTGGCGCCGGCCGGGCCGTCGGCGAACCGGAGTTAGAGCCGGCGTGGGCATCGAGTTCCTGCCGGCCGAGGCCGACCGCCGCGACTATCTGCTGTCGGTGACCCGCGAGGACCACGCCGAGCCGTCGTCGGCCGGGCAGCGGCGCCACAAGCGGCTGCCGACCGATCTCACCGTGGACTGGCGAGTGCCGGCCACCGACGTACGCCAGGTCACCGCGCTCGACGACATCGGGCCGGGCGGCGCCTTCATTCGCACGAGCGAGCGCCCGCCGGAGGGCACCCCCGTGGTCCTCGAGATCGTGCCGCCGGGCGCCCGCGCCCCCCTGGCCATCGAAGGCCGGGTGGCCTGGGCCAAGGCCAAGGTGGGCACCGAAGGGCTGGGCGTGGAGTTTCGCTGCCGCGACGCCGGCGGCAAGCGCCGCCTGCGCGAACTGATTCGCCGCATCGAGAGCACCGTCGCCGCTTAGGCGACGCCCTCGCCGCGTAGGCGACGCCCTCGCCGCGTAGGCGACGCCCTCGCCGCGTAGGCGACGCCCTCGCCGCGTAGGCGACGCCCTCGCCGCGTAGGCGACGCCCTCGCCGCGCAAGCTCCTCCTCGCGGCGAGGCGCCCCCTCGCCGCGTAGGCGGCCCCGCGCGCGGCGCACGCGGTCGCGCGACGCGCCGGCTCCCCGCGGCGTTGCAGTGCCACAACGCCGGTCTGCCGCCCAGCGGCCGGCGCTAGAAGCGCTCGATCGCCAGGGCGTAGAGAATGCCGCCGTTCGACAACACGTACAGGTTGTCGCCGTCGACGAGCGGCAAACCCGACACACCGGTGCCGGGGTCGAAGAACTGATGCAGGCGCCCGGTGCGCTTGTCGGCCACGAACACACCGTCGGCGCTCAGCGTGTAGATGACGTAGTCACCGGTCACCACCGGATCGACCGGCTCGCCACCGCCGGCCGTCCCCTGTCGCCAGAGCACGTTGCCGCCGCGGTCGGCGGCGAAAACGCCCTCGTTGGCCGCCGCGAAGTAGAGCCGCTCGCCATCCGAGGCGATGCCGCCCGCGCCCTCCACCGGCAGCCGCCAGCGAACCAGACCGGTCGACAGGTCGAGCGCGTACACGCCCCCCGCCGTCGACACGACGTAGACCGAGTCGCCGTCGACGATCGGCTGGCTATCCACATCGACGAACTGCTCCTGGCCGGCCGTCAACGACGTGATCCAGGCGACCGAGCCGGTCCCCGTGCGCAGCGCCACCACCGTGCCGTTCGAGAAGCCCGACAGCACGTGGTCTTCGGTCACCGAGACGCCGGCGTGGCCGCGCAGCGTGAACTCGTCAGACTGCTCGGCTTTGTACTGCCACAGAAAGTCGCCTTTGACCCGATCCAGGGCGTAGACCACGTCGGCGTCGTTGGAAAAGTAGATGGTGTCGCCGGCAATGACCGGCGTGCGCAGGATCGCCGACTTCGACTCGTAGCGCCACAGCTCCTCGCCGTCGCTGGCGGCCAGCGCGATCAGGTTGCCCTCGGCGGTACCGACGTACAGCCGGCCCGTCGCGTAGCCGGGCCGCGTGCTGACCGAGCCAGTCTTGCGGTGCCACTCGACCTTGCCGGAGCGAGCGTCGAACGCGTACAGCGACCCGTCTCGGGTGCCGGCGTAAATGCGCCCACCGGCCGCCACCGGGCTCGAAAACTCCTGCGGCTGATCCTCGCGGGCCCGGTCGTCCAGGACCTGCTTCCAGCGCAGTCGCAGCACGGGAAGTCCGTTGTCGGGCCGGTCGACGGCGCCGCTGGGATCGAGAGACGACGGAAACGGTCGGCAGCTCGCGCACGCGAGCAGCGCCAGCCCGGCCGCGGCGATGCTACTGAAGCGTGGCAAGGCGGTTATCGATGTCCGAACGGAACGGGCTCGACGGCGAGCGCTCGAGCACTTGCTCGAAGCGGGCAACGGCCTCGTCCTTGCGACCCAGGGCCTGAAGCACTCGCCCCTGGTGAAAGGCGGCGCGGTCGGCGCCGGGGCCTTCGGCGTCCGGCTGCATGGCCTCGAAGGCCGCCAGCGCCTGCTCCATCGCCTTGGTGTGGGCGTCGCCGTCGAGAGTCTCGGCTTTGCCTTCGAGGGCGTAGCCTTTGCCTTCCCGGGCGATCAGCGCGTTGTGCGGCAGCGCTGCGGCGTCGGAGGCGACGGCCTCGTAGCTGGCCAGCGCGTCGTCGAATCGCCCGGCGTCGAGCAAGATGCCAGCGCGAACCAGGCGGGCGTTCTGAGCAACGCGCGTTGCGGCGTAGTTTGTTTCGATGGCGTCGAGCTTTTCGAGCACGGCCTGATTGCGCTCTTCGATGCTGCTCCAGATGTCCGGGGCGCCGGGCGCGGCGGAACTCAGAAGCTCGCGCTCGACCTCGTCTTCAATCAGCTGCCGGTTGGACAGCTCGAGAGCCTGCTGGAGGAGCGCCGAGGCCTCGGCCTCTTTGCCCTGCTGGAATGCCTGGTAGCCAACGGCGGCGAACACCGCGACAAGAACGCCGATGCCCAGGGCGACCAGCCGCCGGGCGTGGGGCTTGAGGCGCTCGCCGAACCGGCTTACGCCCGAGACGAACTCGTCCTCGACGGGGATTTCCTCGCCCTTGGCGCGACCGAACTTGCCTTTGTTCTTCGGGGACACAATTGCTCTCTTTGTTACGGGGCGACGTGCGAGCGCGGTTGTTAACACCGGCACCTAACCCTGTCAAACCACTACGGACGCCGCCTGAGCCGGTGGCATTTCGCCGGCCGCCGCCGGTTAGTCTCGGCCGGGGGCTCCGGCGGTTGCCCGGACGATCCGGATTGCCGCCCGTCCGGGCAGACCCGTGGGGATGCGGGCTGTTAGGCTGCCGCCATGAAAGTTTGTCGGGGTTTGGCCGCCGCGACCGCCGCCACCGCGATCGGGCTCGTCGGCGGGATCGCCCAGGCGTCCGAGGATGAGCGCATTCTGTCCGTGACCGCCAACTACGCGACGTTTAGCGCCGACGAGCGCAACCCGCACGGCGCCGGACTCGCCGCTGGCTTCGAGTACGGCCTGTCGGACGCGCTCTGGCTGCGGGCGGCCGGCGGTGGCGCCGCGTACTCGGACAGCGGCGACTTCGCCTGGTCGAGCCACGCAACCTTCGGCATCACGTACGTGCTCGACGTACTGCAGTACGTGCCCTACGTGAACATCGGCGCCGGCGTCTTCGTGACCGACAGCGCCCGCGACGACGTCGACTTGACGGTCGATCCCGTCGCCGAGCTCGGCCTTGGCCTCGACGTCCTGTCGAGCCGACGCTTTTCCTACGGCGCATACCTGCGGGTTTCCGCCCTCACGGACACCACCATCTTTCGCGCCGGCTTGCGCATGAGCTGGCGCTCCGGCTTCTTCTAGCGAAGCGGCCAAACCACCCCGCAGCAGCGCCTGGCGAGAATGCGCCCGTTGTCCGAGTCCAAGTCCGAATCCGAATCCGAATCCGAATCCGAGTCTGCCCCCGAGTCCGAGGCCGGCCCGCCAATGGCAACTTGGCAACACCGTCCCCAAACGTTGCCGCCAGCACCGGCCGGCCCGCCAACGGCAACTTGGCAACACCGTCCCCAAACGTTGCCGCCAGCACCGGCCGGCCCGCCAACGGCAACTTGGCAACACCGGCCCCAAACGCGAACCGTCCCCAAACGCGAACCGCCCCACGTCGGCTTCGCCCGGCAGCCCCGCAGGCCACATGATGCCCAACAGGCTGCTAGAAACCCTCCGCAGCCGCTCCCACCAACAATAAGCTGCCGGCCCAAGGGCCGGCACCGACCAGTAACCCCCAATCCCCAAAACCGGCAGCGCACGCCGCCCCCGGAAGGCCAAGGGGCGAAGCGATGGGGTCTGGCCGCGCGCAGTTCGGACCGCACGCTCCAGCCTCGACGCTCGGCACGAAGCTTCACGCGCCACCTCCGGCCGACAGCGGACCGTATGCTTGAGCACGGCCAGCCCCCATCGCGTAGCCCCGTTCAGCTCAAAGAGTCCTTACTTCTCAACAAAGCTCAGCAAGCTCACCGAGCTCAACCAAGCTCAACCAAGCTCAACCAAGCTCAACCAAGCTCAACCAAGCTCAACCAAGCTCAACCAAGCTCAACCAAGCACCCAAACTACGACCGCATCCGCCCATCGTCAGGCTTCCCGCGCGCCTTCGCCTTCACAATCAACCGCAGCGGCGCCCCGCGAAACCCGTACCGCGCCCGCAGCTGGTTCACCAAAAACTTGCGATACGACGCCGCCAGATACTTCGGCCGGTTGCACCACACCACGAAGGTCGGCGGCCGCACGCCGCCCTGGGTCATGTAGTGAATGCGCACCGAGCGCCCGCTCTGGGTCGGTGGCGGCCGGTCCAGGCAAATCTCTTCGAAGAACCGGTTGAGCTCGGCGGTCGGAACGCGCCGGGCGCACTCGCCGGCGACCTTGTCCACAGCGCTCATCAGCTTGGCGACGCCGTCGCCGCGCAGGGCCGAGATGGTGATGGTCGGCGCGTGGCTCACGAAGTGAAGCTCGTCGTCGAGCTTTTGCTCCACGACCTTCGGTTGCCCGGGGGCAAACGCGTCTGACTTGTTGATCGCAATAACAAGCCCGCAACCGCGCTCGTACGCAGCGCCCGCGATCTTGGCATCTTGCTCGCTCGGTGCCTGGTTGCCGTCGATCACCAGGACCGCGACCTCGGCTCGCTCGAGCTGGCCCAGGGCCATCAGTGCCGAAATCTTCTCGGTGGCCTCGTCGACGCGCGCTTTGCGCCGCATGCCGGCGGTGTCGATGAGCATGTAGTCGGTGCCGCGGTAGGAAAACGGCGTGTCCACCGGGTCGGTGGTCGTGCCCGGCTGGTCGTGCACCAGGGACCGCTCGGCGCCCGTGAGGCGATTGACCAGGGACGACTTGCCGGCGTTTGGCTTGCCGATAAAGGCGACTCGGAGCGGCCCCTGGCCGCGCTTGCCGAACCCAGTCTCGCCCGGCTGGCCGTCAGCGCCGGCGTCGGCGTCGGCCGGGCCGAACAGGATGTCGTCGCCCTCGTCCTGGGCCGCCCGCTCGACCGGCGGCAAAAGACTCACCACGGCGTCGAGCAGATCATCGATGCCCCGGCCGTGCGCGGCCGAGATCGCAAAAATGTCTCCCAGCCCCAGGGCGTAGAACTCGGCCGCCAAGACGTCGCGCTTGGCGCTGTCGACTTTGTTCACGGCGATGAGCACCGGCTTGTCGACCCGGCGCAGCTCGCTCGCGAGGTCGTGGTCGCCCGGCGCCAGTCCCGCCTTGCCATCGACGACGAAGACGACCACGTCGGCCTCGTCGATGGCGGCTCGCGCCTGGCGGTGAATGCCCGCCTCGAGCCGCTCGGTCTCGGCGTCCAGATCGAGGCCCCCGGTATCGACCACCCGCAGGTCGCGACCAAAGTAGTCGAACCCGCCGTAGCGCCGGTCGCGCGTCACGCCCGGTCGGTCGTGCACCAGGGCGGGCCGGCCACCCACCAGGCGGTTGTAGAGCGTCGACTTGCCGACGTTCGGACGACCGACGATCGCGATGAGCGGTAGCGACGGATCGGGAGGCAGGCGATCAATGGGTCCAACGCGCACGATGACTTCTCTTTTCCGAGTTCTGGCCCTGGCTACTCGCCGTAGCCCATGCGGCGAATTCCGCCGTCTCCGCGGGACCATTCGGGCTCAACCTTCACGTGAAGCTTTACGTGTACCGGGCACCCGAGCAGCTCGCCAACTTGCTCGCGGGCGCGCTGTCCGAGCTCCTTGATGCGAGCGCCGGCCCGGCCCACCACGATGCCCTTTTGCGACTCGCGTTCGACGTAGATGACGGCGCTGATGACCACATCCTTGCGCGCCGGCCGCTCGCGAAAGCTCTCGACCACCACCGCGCAGGCGTACGGCAGCTCCTTGCCCAGCTGCAGGAACAGCTGTTCGCGAATCAGCTCGCCGGCGAGGAATCGCTCGGCTCGATCCGTGAACATCTCTTCGGGAAACAGGCGCGGCCCCTCGGGCAGTCGGCTGGCGATCTCGCCCAGCAGACGGTCCACGTTGGTTCCCCGGCTGGCCGAGATGGGCACCATCGCGGCAAACCGGTCCTGGCCGCCAAAGCGCTCGAGAATGCCCAGCAGCGCCGACTTGTCCTTGAGGCGATCGACTTTGTTGAGGGCCAGCACGATGGGCGCCGACACCTCGGCCAGCGCCGAGCGCAGGCCGCCGGCCTCGCGGTCTTCGTCGAGGGCACGGCCCTCGCGCTGCTCGCGATCCGACAGGTCGAGCACCAGCAGGCCGACGTCGCAGCTGCCCGCGGCCGCCATGGTCTCCTCGCGCATGAAGCGCCGCAGGGCGCCCTTGCCGCGCTGCAGCCCGGGCGTATCGGTGAAGACGATTTGTGCGGGCAAGTCGGGCGGCGCGTCGACGGCAGCGGCCTCGGCCGGCGTCAGGTTCTTGACCCCAACGATGCTGTTTCGCGTGGTTTGAGGCTTGGGCGATACCGCCACGAGCTTGAGGCCGAGCACGCGGTTGAGCAGCGTCGACTTGCCGGCGTTCGGCAGCCCCAGGATCGCGCAAAACCCCGCGCGCACGCGCTCGTTCGGGTCGAGTTCGCCGGGCGGCGGGGCCTCGTTGGTGCGCTCGTCGGACATTCGCGGCGTCGTATACCAGAGGCGGCCGCCGTTTTCTCGCCCTGATTTCGGCCCACTGCTAGGTTCTGCCCATGGGATGGTGGGCTCTCGCCTCATCTGCGGCCGCCGCCGCGGCGCTCGCGGCCAGCGGTCCGGGGCTGTACGTGGCCATGGGCTTCGCAATCGCCGCCATAGCCTGCGGACTGGTTGGCTTTCGCGGCCCGGCCCGCGCCCCGCGCCAGCGCCTGGCCGGAGCCAGCGCCGTGGGCCTGGGCAGCATCTTGCTGCTGCTTTCGTTCGTCGAGTACGGCCTGGTCATCGCCGCCATCGAAGAACTGACCCGCATGGCGGGCTAGCCTGGGCTAAAGAAGCCAGTACAGGGCGGCGGCAACGGCGCCGCCGACGGCGAGTGCAACGAGCGCAAACCCGCGGGCGATCGCCCACCGGTCGATGCCGTCGACCAGCTCCTGCAGCTCCAGGATGCGGCGATCCAGCGTCGCGATGGCCATCGCGTGCTCGTCGGCGCCGCGCAGCCGCGGCCCGATGACCTCGGGGCGCTCGACGTCGAGCCACTCGCCGAGCCCCAGCAGCACCTGGTCCCGGGCGGCATCCGACTCGTTCACGGCTCGCTCCTCGACCTGGCGGCGAGCCGCGGCCGCCGCCAGCTTTTCGTCGGTGCGAACCTGGTCGTCGGCGTCCTCTCGGGCCCGGCGCTCGAGTTCGGCCCTGGCCGCATCCCGGTCGGCCTGGTGGCTGGCAATCGCTGGCTCCAGCTGCTCGAGCTCGGCCACGAGCGGCGGCTCCTGCGCCAGCACGGATTCCCGCTCGGCCTTCAGTGAAGCCAGCTTGGCCTGTATCTCGGCGGCGTTGTCGCGGTTCTTGACCGAGTGAATCCCCCGCTCCTCGCGCTCGATGCGGCCGGCCAGCTGGCCAGCGCTGCGCTCGAGGCCGGCCAGCTCCTTGCGGATCCCGGCGGCGCGCTGCTCGAGCGGGCCCAGGCGCTTGTCGAGGTCGTCGGCTTGCTCGCGCAGCGAGGACTCGGCGGCGGCAAACGCCTCGTAGGCGTCGGCCCGCTTGCGGCGCAGGTGCTGGTCGTGCTCGTCCGCGGCCGCCAGTCGGCCGGCGTGCTTGCTGCGGCGCTCTTCGATATCGACGAGGCGCTCGCGCGCCTCGATGACCGGCTTGAACACGACGTCGGGTTCGCCGATGGCAAAGCGAGCCACGGCAATGAGCCGGTCGTTGCGCTCGTCAGTTTCGGCCTCCAACCGGGCGCGCGTGTCGGCCAACTCGCGCTTGCTGCGGGCGATGCCAAAGAGCGCGACGAACGCGTAGCGCACGTCGCCAAGCAGGCCCCGCTGTCGCGGCAATCCGGTCGCTGCGGCCCGCGGGCGCGCCCCGACCCGCGGCGGAGCCACGTCGACGAGCCCCTGGTCCTGCAACACCGTGGCGTCATCTTTGCGAAACGCGTCGGTATCGTGGGCGAGCAGCGCGGCCGACGGAGGCGCCGCGACCGTTGGATCCTCGTGGCCCACTTGACTGGCGGCGATGTCGAAGTTCGGCGGCGATGAGAGCTCGGTTGCGTCGGGGCGACTCGGCTCGACGCCCGTGCCGCTGGCGGCGACCCGGGGACCGTCGGCGCGCGAAGCGTCGCCCTTGGGCCGGGGCGCCCCCGGCGCCTGCGCGGTCGAAGCCGGCGGCGGAGGCGGCGAGCTGCGCCGTTTGCGGCGCGCCACGGGCGGCAGTGGCGGCGGCGCGGTGCTCGGCTTGCGCGGGCGACTTGGCGCCGACCCAAGGGCCGATGCCCGCGCCGGGCGCTTTTGCCCGGGCGGCGGCGGCGGTGCCGTTCGGGGCTTGCTGCGCCGGGCCGCCGGCGCGCCGGGGGAACTGGCCTCCAGGGGCGCGCCTGAGGGCACGTCCCAGCCGTCGGCGAGTTCGTCGATCCGCTGGCGAGTCGCGTCACCGACGCGCCGCGGGTTCTGGTCCCCGGGGTTGGACACCACCTGGGACAGTACCAGGAATCGCGAAGTACGGGCGTTTTCGCTGAGCTTCTGAGGATTTGCCGTGCATGCCAACCAAATTGGCGATACCGTGCCAACCAAGATGGCACGGCCCGCCACCAGCGACTGGCTCGACGGCCGCTTCGAGCTGCGCAAGCGGCTTGGCGCCGGCGCCGAGGGCACCGTCTGGGAGGCTTACGACCACGATGCCGGGCGAGTCTGCGCGATTAAGCTGCTAACTCACCTCACCCGAGCAGCCCGTCACCGACTCGCGGGCGAGTTCTTGCGCCTGGCGCGGGTGGACCATCCGGCGCTCGTCCCGGTCTACGAGCTGCGTCAGGTCGCCCACCCTCCGCGCCCGGCCAGCGCGTTCGCCCCGGGCACCTCGTATTTCACCAGCGAGCGAGTCTTGGGCCGGCCGCCCCGCGCCGCGTGGACCGAGCTCGACGGAGCGGACCGCGACGAGCTATTGCTGCGCATCGCCGAGGACGTGGCCGGAGCGCTGGGCCACCTGCACCGCGCCGGGCTTTTGCACTGCGACGTAAAGCCCGACAACCTTCTGGTTCAGGACGACGGCGCGACCCGCCTCGTGGACCTTGGAGCCGGACTGGCCCTCGGCGCGTCGGGCGCCGGCCCGACCGCCACTGGCGGCACCCCGCGCTACATGTCCGCGGCGGCCCTGGCCGGCCATCCGTCCGCCGCCAGCGACCTGTATTCCCTGGGCGCGAGCCTCTACGAGATCGCCGCGGGCCGCCCCGCGTTTTCCGGCTCGAGCGCGAGCGAGCTTGTCCGCGCCATCACGGCCCGCGACTACCGGTCGGCGGCCAGCCTCGGCGCCACCCACGACGCCCTCGCCAGCGTGATCGACGGGCTGCTGGGCGGCGACTTCGAAAGCGCGGGCGCCCTCGCGGCCCAGCTGGCCATCGTCCGGGAAACCCTCGGCGCCGCCCCGCGCCCGCTGGCCGTACCGGCGGCGGTGCTTCCGCCGGGCCCCCTGGGAAACCAGGACGCGGTCGACGCGGTGATCGCCGCGCTCGACGCCACGGCCGCCGGAACCGGCGCGGCGTCGCTCGAGCTGATCGGCCCCCCCGCGGCCGGCCAGCGAGTGGTCTTCGACGTCGCCCTGCGCGATCACGCGGTGGGTGCCATCGACGCCGGCGCCACCGTGTGCGGCCATCCCCTGGGCGCGGCAGACGACCCGCTGGCCTGGCTCGACCGCCGCGTGTCGAGCGGCAGTTCCGCGGTGGCCTGGGCGCTAGCCGCCCGCGACGTACTCCGGCAGCGCGCCGACGACGACGGTCCGTTTGCCGTGTTCTTCGGCGAGGACACCGACGACGACGCCCGAGGCGCCGCGCTGCGCCGGGTGCTGGCGACCGAGTCCGGGACCGGCTCGTTCACCGCCGTGTTCGCGGCCGCGAGCCCAATCAATCCCGACCGGGCAGTGGCGGTCGCGGCCCTGGACGCGACCACGACCGGCGAGCTCATTCGGCGCATGGTGGGGCGACCGGTCGCCGCCGACTGGACCCGGGCAGTCGCCGCCGCGACCGGCGGCCTGGCGGAGCTGGTCGCCGAAACGGTTCGCGCAGCCGCGGCCAGAGATGGCGTCGAACATCTCGAGCGCGCGCCCGCCGACCTGCTGTGCAGCCCCACGGACTTGACCGACACCTTCGTCGGCCGGGTGGCTCGCCTTGCGCCCCGCCGCGCCGCCCCCCTCGAAGCCCTCGCGGTTCTGGGAGCAAGCGCGCCGGTGTCCGCCGTTGCCGACACCCTGAGCGCCGACGGCGCCGAGACCGTCGCCGCGTTGCTCGACCTCCGCGATCTCGGCCTCGCGGTGGTCACGGAGGACCGGGCCGCGCTGCCGTCGCGACAGCACGCCCGGGCCATCGCGGCCGCGCTTCCCGACGCCCGAGCGCGAGCCCTGCATCGCGCCGCCCTCGCCTGGCGCCGGTTGCATACTCCCGAGCCGGAGAACCTGGCGCCGCACCTGCTGGCGACGGGCCCGGCCGCCGACGCGGCAGCGGCGTGCCTGGAGGGTGCCGCGCGTCTGGCCCGCCGCGGGCAGCCGGGCCGCGCCGCCGAGCTCGCCAGCGAAGCCGTCGACCGGTGCAGCGGGCACGCTCGAACCGATGCGCTCATCGCGGTATCGCGCTACGCGTGCGCCGGGGCCGAGTATCCCCGAGCCATCGACGCCGCCGAGCGGGCGGCCCGGACCCGCGATGCCCGGCGGCGACGCGAGGCGAACCTTTGCCTGGCGCGCGCCCTGCAGCGCAGCGGCGACCTGGAGCGGGCCGAAGGCACCCTCGCCCGCCTGCGAGACTCCGCCGCCGGCAACGACGACGACGACGACTCCGTCACCGGCACGTACGCGCGCGTGCTCGTGGCCCGCGCGCGCTACGACGAAGCGCTCGCTGCGGCCGGCTCCCCCGCCGACTGGCCGCCTTCCTGCGGCGGGCAGGCCCGCGCGACCCGGCTCGAAGCGGCCGGCCTCGCCCGCCTGTACACCGGTGACGCGGAGGGCGCCGACGACGCATTCGTCGAGCTCGACAGGCTCGACAGCGGCACCTGGTCGGCCAAGGCCCGCGCTCTTCGCGGCATGGTGGCCCAGGCCCGCGGAGACATAGCGAGCGCGGCCGACCTGTATCGCCAGGCCGAGGACCTGGCCCGCGAGCGCGGCGAGTTCCACGCCGCAGCCGTGGCCGCCCAGAACGCGGGCAGCGCCCTGTCCGAGCGCGGCCGCCACAGCGACGCGCTCGCGGCCTTCGACCGCGCCATCGTCGAGCTGCGGCGGCTGGGCGCCGACGCAGAGCTTTCCTGGGCCCTGTACAACCGCGCGAGCGCCCTCGCCTCCCTCGGCGAACTCGAAGCCGCCCGCCGGGCCTGCGAAGCGGCCATCGAACAAACCAGGCGCGCGGGGGCTCCCCAGATCCGGATCTACGCCGCCGTGCTCGCGAGCGAGATTGCCGGCCGCGAGGGACGCCTCGGCGACGCGCAATCGGCGGCAGCCGAGGCCGACGCGCTCGCGCGCCGCGAAGGACAGCCACGCGACCGGCTGTTCGCCGCGATCGGGCTGGCAGAGGCGCGTGCCCGAGCCGGCTCGCCCGACGCCGGCGCCGCTTTCGCCGACGTGCAGATCCACGGCGACGACGACGCGCACCGGCTCGCACTGGCCCGCGCCCGGGTGGCGCTAGCGCTGGGGCATCCCCTGGGCGACACCGCCACCGATCTGGAGGCCGCGGCCGCGGCCTGGGCGTCCCGCGATGCCGCCGACCTGGTCTGGCGAGCCTTCGTGGCCCTGGCGCGAGCCGCCGGCGCGCGCGGCGACCAGGACGTCGCCCATGTGCTTGCCGAGCGCGCCCGCGAAGCCTTTTCGGAGATCCTGGCGGCCGCGCCCGCTCGCTACCGCGACGGACTGCGCCGCGACCCGGACGCGGTCGCGCTGTCGGGACTGGCCAGCCTGGCGACGACGCGGTCCGACGCGCAACGGCCGGCCGACGATCGCGGCGCCGACGCCGACACCGGACGGCTTCGGCGTCTGCTGGCGGTGAGTCGCCGGCTCAACTCGGAGCTGCGCCTCGAACCGCTGCTCGACGAAGTCATCGACACGGTCATCGAGCTCACGGGGGCCGAGCGCGGCTTCTTGTTGCTGCGCGAAACCGCCGGCGGCGGGTCGAGCCAAGGCGAGGTGCTCAGCACCCACGTCGCCCGCAACTTCGAGCAATCCACGCTCTCTGACGAAGAGCGCAAGGTCTCGCGCTCGATCGCCGAGCGCGCCGCCCGAACCGGCGACGTCGTTCTGAGCGTCGACGCGGCCTTCGACGAGCGTTTCGATGACGCCGCCTCGGTCGCCGCCCTCAAGCTTCGCTCCGTGCTGGCGGTTCCCCTGCGCCAGAAGGCACAGGTGATCGGGACCATCTACGCCGACCATCGCTTTCGCGCGGGAGCCTTCGACGACGCGTCGGTGGCCCTGGTCGTCGAGCTGGCCAACGTGGCCGGAGTCGCCATTCACAACGCCCGGCTTCGCGAAGACAACCTTCGGCGTCAAACCGAGATCGCGCGGCTCAACGCCGAGCTCGAGCGCGAAATCGAGCGCAAAGACGCGGAGCTCAAGACGGTGCGCGCCAGCCTGCCGCCGACTGACGACGTCGACCTGCGCTACCGCAACATCGTCGGTCGCTCGGCGCCGATGCTGCAGATGCTCCGCCTGGTCGACCGAGCGGCCGACAGCGAGCTGCCGGTCGTAATCGCCGGCGAAAGCGGCTCGGGTAAGGAGCTCGTGGCGCGCGCCCTGCACGACCAGGGACGCCGCGCAGACCGCCCGTTCGTCGCCGTTAACTGCGGCGCCGTCGCCGAATCTCTGCTCGAATCGGAGCTCTTTGGCCACGTGCGCGGGGCGTTCACGGGGGCCGAGAGAAACCGGCGCGGCATGTTCGAAGTGGCCGACGGCGGAACGCTGTTTCTCGACGAAATCGCCGACACCGCGCCGTCGATGCAGGCCAAGCTGTTGCGCGCGCTGCAGGAGGGCGAGATTCGGCGGGTTGGTGATGAGCAAACCCGGCCGGTCGACGTTCGCGTGGTCGCGGCCAGCAACAAAGACCTGCGCGCCCTGGTCGCCGACGGTTCCTTTCGCGAGGACCTGTACTACCGCCTCGACGTGCTGCACATCGACGTGCCGCCCCTGCGCGACCGTATCGACGACTTGCCGGCCCTCGCCGAGGCGATCCTTTGCCGCCTGGCCGGCGAAAATCCGGCCCCCGCTCTCGATCGCGCCGCTCTTGCCCGGCTGGCCGGCCACTCGTGGCCCGGCAACGTTCGCGAGCTCGAAAACGAGCTCGCGCGAGCGTCGGCCCTGGCCGACGACGTGATCTTGGCCGAACACCTGTCTGCCGCTTTGGCGCGCATCGACCCGACCGCGAAAGCGGCCGACGGCGCCGGTGACGACCTGCGGCTCAAGCCCCGGGTCGAGGCCCTCGAGCGCGTGCTGGTGGACGAAGCAATGGCCCGCACCAACGGCAACCAGACCGCGGCCGCCCGGCTGCTGGGGCTGTCCCGCTACGGGCTGCAAAAGAAGCTCAAGCGCTACGGTATCGCCGGTATGACCGGTCTCGATTAGAGTCCTGGAACGCGGCGCGCCTACGGTTTCGCGCGCCTTTGCAGGCGCCCCAGCGCGTCCTTGGCCTGGGCCTGGATATCCGAGTCGGGATGCCCGGTGCTCACGAACTCGAGATAGTCGACGGCCTCTTGCCCGCCGATGGCCCCCACCGCGTCGAGCACCCGCCGCATGCTGTCGACGTCGGAGAACTCCGCCAGGCGCGTCAGCGGCGCCACGCCGCGCTCGTCGCGCAGCGCCACGAGAGCCCCGATCGCCCCGTCGCGCACGCGCTCGTCGGGGCTGCCCAACTGCGCGATCACCGCGGGCGTCGCCTCCGCCAGGCCGCGCTCTCCAGCCATGGCCAGGGCCCAGACCACCAGATCGGGATCGTCGCCGGCGAGAGCATCGTCGACCATGGCGGGCGGCCCGACCCGCAGCCCCTCTTTGGCGACCAGGCCACGGGCCGCCTCTTCAACAGCTCGCTCGACGTGCTCTGCGACCAGGCCGTCGAGGTTGTTTTCGTCGCCTGGCTCGAGCGGGCGCTCGGCCAGCACGTTCATGGCCGGGGCCATGGCCGCGCCACCGTCGTCCCAGACCAGGATCGCTTCCACGGCGGCGAGCACCACGGGCTTGCCTTCGCGCCCCTCCGGCAAAAAGTCGTAGCCGACCAGCATTCGGAGATGTGCGGGCCGGGCGCTCGCGCCCTCGGGCACTGCGCCCGGATCGACGAAGAAGTAGCCCGACTGGCCGAGGGTCGCCCCCACGCGCTTGCCGAGTAGATCGGGGTACAGCTCGCGGGCCGGCGCCCCGTCGGGGTCGACGGCCTTGACCTCGACCCGGGTCACGAGCGCCCGGTCGAGGGCAACCGGGCCGGTGGAGGTCGCCGGCCCCACTGCCGGGGCGCTCTGGGTCCCCGCGCCGGCGTCGTCGGCGGCGGCCGGCTCGGCCGGGGGTTTCTTCTTGCAGCCCGTATCGACGCCAAGCGCCAGCAACAGGGCCGCGCCAGCGAGGACCGCGCGGTGCTTCATAACTTCTTATAGAAGGTTACCAGGTCGTCGCCGCCGCGGTAGAAGTCCGGAATGCGGCCGACCTCGACGTAGCGATGACGCTCGTAGACCCGCCGAGCAGACCCGTAGCTCTCGAGATGCGAGGTCTCGATGCGAATCCCCGATGCACCTTTTTGGCCGAGGTGCTCTTCCATCGAGTCGATGAGCAGGCGCGCGATCCCCTGCCCCCGCGCCGCGGCGTGTACGACGATCCAGTAGAGGTCGAAACTCGACTCCGTCATGGGCGTCGGGCCGTAGCAAATGTAGCCAAGCACCGGCGGCGTTTGCTCGCGGCCGACTCTGTTGTCGAGCTCGCCATCACCGCCCGGCACAACCAGGCGAAACCAGTAGTCGCTGCTGTCGCTACCGAGCGCGTCGTCGATGAGCTCCAGCGCTACGGCGACCTCGTCGTCGCGAAAGGTGTCGTCGCTGCGCAAGGCGGCCTCGAGGGCCGCGCGGTCAGTCGATTCGAGGCTGCGGAGTACGGGCATGGCGATTCCAGGCGACCTCGCAAATCCTGCCGATGAGGTCGGGGTAATCCAGACCGCCGGCGCGCGCCGACCGGGCGAACCCGGCGTCGTCGGACAGGTCGCAGTTGGGGTTCACGTCGATGACCCACGGGGTCCCGTCGGCGTCGATGCGCAAGTCTACGCGGCCGAAGTCGGCCAGCCCCATGGCCTCGAACGCGGCTCGAGCCGTCGACTCGATGGCCGCGGCTAGCTCGGGCGTCACGCCCTTCATGGGGACCGGCTTGGTGCCCTCGTAGTCGACGTGGGACTCGTCCCATTTGGCGGCGTACGAAATGATGTTGGGCCGGTCGTCGGGCATATCGCGAAAGTCGATTTCGTAGAGGGGCAGCACCCGCAGCTCGTCGCCGTTGCCCAACAGCGTCACGTTGACTTCGCGACCGGCGATGAACTCTTCGCACACCAGCGGCATGCGATAGCGCTCGAGCATGGCGGCCGCGCGCACCCGAACTGCATCAACATCGGCGCACACGTTGCTCTCTTCGATGCCGATAGACGCATCTTCGTGGGCGAGCTTGAGAAACAGCGGGAATCGCAGGTCGGCGGCGGCCAGCGCATCCACGTCGGCCGCGCTGTGCAAGATCCGGTAGCCGGGCGTGGCGATGCCGCGCGCGGTGAGCACTTCCTTGCAGCGCTCTTTGTGAAGGCACATGCCCAGGCACAGCGGGCCCGAGCCGGTGTAGGGCAAGCGGAGCATGTCGAGGACCGCGGGCACGACCACTTCGTTGCGCGCGTCGCCGTTGAGCGATTCGCACAGGTTGAACACCAGGTCCGGTTCCTGGCGCTGCACGTCGGTCAAGACGTCGATGATGTCGGTGCCCTGAACGGCAATGAGCTCGGACTGAAACCCGTAGCCGCGAACCGCCTCGACCACGGCCGCCGCCGCGAGCTTGACGGCGCTTTCGTCAACGCCTTCGACCGAGGTGAGCTCTTCGTCGTAGTCGCAGTTGTAGAGGACCAAAACGGTGCGACTGCCGCGCTCGGCCGGTGAAATGGACGTTGAGGTGCTCACGAACCAGATGATGTTACACGGGGCCGCTGACAGCCCGCCGGCCCGCCAGCCGATCGACGAGGCGGGGACCCACGAGCCGCGCCACCTCGGCAACCGACGGCGCCGGCGGTAAGCCCGCGGCTCGCCGCGCGCGGTCCAGCGACGTGTTGCCTCGGTCGATCAGTCCGCAGGGCACAATGGACTGCCAGGCGTCGGCGGGAGTCGACACATCCAGCGCAAAGCCGTGCGTAACAACCCGTCGGCGCAAGTGCACGCCGCAGGCTGCGAGCTTGGCCGCGCCGACCCATACTCCCGCGGGATCGCACTGCCAGGCCGCGCCGCCGACGCCAAGCTCGGCGGCAACCTCGACGATGACCGCTGCGATCGAGCAAAGAAAGTCGACGAGCCCGCCGCGCAGGCGCACCACCGGGTAGATCATGAGCTGACCGGGCCCGTGGTAGGTCACGTCGCCGCCGCGGTCGATGCGCACCACGTCCACGCCACGCTCCCGCAGCTCGGCGTCGGTAGCGAGAACGTGGCCCCGATCCGCGCTGCGGCCGAGCGTGATGACGGGGTCGTGCTCAGCGAGAAGCACCTCGCCGGGCTCCGCCCCGGCCTGGTCGCCACCGAGCAATCGTTCGCGAACGCGGTGCTGCCGAGCCAGCGCCTGCTCGAACGGCAGGCGACCGAGCCAGCTCCAGCCCGGGCTCACCGATCGATCGCCGTGAAGAAGTCCAGATCCACGTAGCGAACCGGAACGGCGGCCGCGCGCACGCCGATGTTCATGCTGGCCAGGACGCCCGCAAACCGAGCGCCGACGAGTGTCCCAACGGCCTTGCCCTCTTTGCCCTGTTCGTCGATGGCGTCGGTTTCGAGCTCCACCGGCGACACGAGAAACCCGCGGTCCAGCCCCTTGGCGGCCACACCGGCCCGCAACTCGCCGATGCCGCGGCGATCGATGGCCGCCGGACCGGCGTAAGCGCTCACCATGACCTGGGCACCGTCGATGCCGATAGCGGTGGCGTACGACGCCCGCCCCACGCGCTTGATCCACTCTACGTCGGTCCAGCCGGTGCGCACGAGGTACAGGTGCACCACGCGCTCGAGCGCGGCGAGATCGGCGCGCGCGAGTCGGTCCGCGATCGCCGCTAGCGTCGTGCGTTCGACTTCGGCCACAGCCTGCTCGAGCTGCTGCTCGGCGGCGCGGACGTCGCCAGCCAGGCTCGACGCCGCAAGCCGGACCTTGCCGTCCTGCAGGACGAAGCGCGAGCGAAGGCCCTGGGCGCGCCGAGACTGTGCGTCGTGCAAAAGGGCGGCCCGCAGCAGCCTGGCCGGGTCCTTCGGCACGCCTTTGGTGAGGTGTTTTCCGGCGAGCATGTCGCAGAGCCGGTTGAGCTCCAGCGGCCCTCCGCCCTTCTCGGCCAGGATGGCGAAGGCGGAGCTGGCGAGATCGCCGGGGCGCTCCTCGACAACGGGAAGCGCCGGAGCGGCCGGGCGGCGGCTGTCGCGCTCGCGACCTCCTCGCTCGCGGCGACGCCGTCGCCGCCGCTCCCGAGGCTTGCCCTCGTCGCCGCCGGCCTGGCGGCGGCCGCCGACCTCGGTGCGCGGGCTCGAACGCCGGCCCCGGCGGCGGATGCGTTCGACCTTGCCGGTCGCACGGTTCCGCACCGGAACGAGTTCGGGACGCAGGGGACGGTCTTCATCGTCGGTTTGCGCGTCGTGGTACTCGGCGTGGGCCGCCGCCTTGCCGGCGGGGCGCAGGTCTTCGCCGTAGACTTCGTGGGCACTGCGTTCTTCGGGGTCGAGCGACTCGACGTCGACGACGAGGGCTTCCTCCTCCTCGTCGTCTTCATCGTCTTCGTCCTCGTCCTCGACGCGGGGAAGGTCGCCGGCACCGTCGTCCTCGTCCTCGTCCTCGTCCTCGTCGGCGTCCTCCTCGCCGTCCTCGTCGGCGTCGTCGTCCTCGCCGTCGTCGTCGTCGTCCTCGCCCTCGTCGCCCTCGTCCTCGTCGCCCTCGTCCTCGTCCTCGTCCTCGTCCTCGTCCTCGTCCTCGTCGTCGTCCTCGTCGCCCTCGTCCTCGTCGCCCTCGTCCTCGTCGCCCTCGTCCTCGTCGCCCTCGTCCTCGTCGCCCTCGTCCTCGTCGCCCTCGTCCTCGTCCTCGTCGCCCTCGTCGCCGTCCTCGTCCTCGTCGTAATCGGCCTCTTCTTCGTCGTCGCCCGAGTCCTCGTCTTCGTCTGCGACGTCCTGTCCGGGCAGCGCCCACACGCCGTCCTCGACGCGCACGACCCTGGCCGCGTCGCCCTTCTTGACCTCGCGGGTAAGCCCCGACTTCATGCTGGACAGCGGCGACTTGCCCGGCTTGGTCAGAAGGCCCTCTTCGACCGCGCGCTCCGCGAGCTCTTCCACGGTCATCGGGGCACCGGCGGCCTCCAGCAACTGAATCGCAGCTTCGACGAAAGTCATCCGCGCGCAGTCTCGACCGGCGGCGGTAGTGGGTCAAGCGCGGCGACGCGTCCGAGCCGAAAACTTGCCCGCCCAATCCCGGCCCCCCTACGGTCGGGAACGGGCGCCGCAGCGCGGCTGCCGGGAGTTCTCGAAACCATGCGGCGAACCTTGCTTACCAAGAATATCGGCGTTCTGATGGGCGGACTGAGCGCGGAGCGCGACGTCTCGGTCAAAACTGGCGAGGCCGTCGTCGCCGGCCTGTCCGAGCGCGGCTACCAGGTCCAGCCCGTTTTCGTGGACCGCGATCTCGACCTGGTCCTGCGCCAGGCCAACATCGACGTGGCCTTCATCGCCCTCCACGGCAGATACGGCGAGGACGGCTGCGTGCAGGGGCTGCTGGAGCTGATGGGAATCCCCTACACCGGCTCGAGCGTGCTCGCCTCGGCCCTGGCGATGAACAAGGTCAAGGCGAAGGAGATTTTTCGCCTCCGCAATCTGCCAACGCCCGCCTACTACGTCGCCCACGCGAGCGCCGGCGACCCGGTGGCCCAACATGGTGACTTCGGCTATCCGTCGGTGGTCAAGCCGCTCGCCGAAGGTTCCTCGGTCGGCGTCGAAGTAGCCACGGGCCCGGGTGAGCTGCGCGCCGCTTGCGAACAGGCCTTTCGGTTCGACGACACGCTCCTGGTCGAACGCTTCGCCCCGGGGCAAGAGGTATCGGTCGCGATCGTTGGCGACCGCGCCCTCGGAGCCGTCGAAGTCGTCCCGGAGACGGGTATCTACGACTACGGCGCCAAGTACGCGAGCGAGGAGACGCGGTATCACATCCCGCCCCGCCTATCGCCCGAGCGATACCGCGGCGTCATTACCCAGGCGTTGCGCGCCCATCGGGCCCTCGGGTGCGCCGGGGCGACCCGGGTCGACATGATCGTCAGCGACACGGGCAACGAATCCATTCTCGAGGTCAACACCGTCCCCGGCATGACCCCGGAGAGCCTGCTGCCCAAGATTGCCCACTCGGTCGGGCTGGAGTTCCCCGACCTGTGCGAGGCAGTCCTGCACGGCGCCCGCCTCGACAACCTGACCCGAGACCGAACCGAACGCAGGGTACGCCAGGGCGCCTATTTGGGCCCCGAGCGGCGCTCGTCGACGCCCGGACATCACTAGTGGGCAACCGGCAGCGGCATCGCTTGTTGCGATTGACGGCCGCCGCGTCGGTCGCCGTGCTGGTCCCCCTCGCCGCGTCCCGCTACGCCGACCACCGCATCGACGAAGGCCTCGAGCCCGCCTGGACCGCGGCCCTGGGGGAAGACCTGACCGTCGGTTCGCTGAGCGCGTCGCTCACGGGCGCGGTTCGCGTCGAGGATGTCCGGGTTGGCAACGTGTTTCGCGCCCGGGCCATCGTCGCCGCCGTCGGACTCGACAACCTGCTGGCCGGCCGGGTGGCCGCGGATGAGATTCGGGTGGTCGGCCCGCAGATTCGCGACCGTTTGCACCGCGGCCAGGAGTCGCGCATCGCCGCGATGTTGGCGCGCCTGGAAGCGCGGCGAGACTCGCAACCATCCCCGGGCCAAACGGGCAACGACCGGCGCCTGCGCCGCATTATCGTTAACGACGGCCAGCTGCGCATCGACCTCTTTGACGGCGGGCGCGTGGTCGCCGACCGCGTGGAGCTGGTGCCCACTCGCCACGGTCTGCGGGTGGTAACGGGCGCCCTGGCTCTCACGGCGACAACTCCTGACCTCGCGGCCAGCGGGCAGTTCGACCGGGCCGCCGCCGACGTCCGCCTGCCCGACCTGGCCTTTTCCCGGGTCCTCGCCATCGGTGGCCGGCTTCGCCTGACGGGGCCGGACGGCGCCGACACCGGAACGTCGGCCTTCGACGACATCGTGGCGGCCGTGGGCACCGACCGGCACCGGGTTGCGCTCATCCGCGGCCACGCCGCCTCGGCCGGCGAAGCCGCCCAGTTTCAAGTCGCCCTCGACACCGATGGCGTGGCTATCGTCCGTCTGGTTGAGACGCCCCTGGCGGGCCTCGCGGGCCTGGCCCCAGCCGGCCTCGACCTCACGAGCGCCATCGCCACCGGCACCGTGACCGCGACCACGACCGCCGACGGCATCGACGCCACCGGAGACCTGCGATTCGAGGGCGCAACCCTGCAGCGCGACACCCTGAGCGACGCGCCTCTTCCCGTCAACACCGCGGTCCGAGGCCGGGTTCGGTTTTCGACGCCGTCGGGCGACATTCAGCTAGACGGGGTCACCATTGAGCCCGAGACCGGGGTTCCGGCCGGCGAAAACGGCAGCGTGCACCCGGTCGAACTGGAGATCAGCGGCACCGCCCGGTTCGCCGACGCAGCGGTGCCGGACCGCGCCGACCTTCGGCTCGCCCTGCGCCGGACCCGGTGCATGCACGCCCTTCTGGCCGTGCCCGCGCCGGCGCGTTCGCGCCTGGCTGGCCTCGAGCTTCGCGGCCACGTCGAGGCCAACGCCACCCTTGCCTTCGACCGCGAAAGCCCCGACGACGTGGCGCTGGACGTGTCCGTGGATCTCTCGGACTGCACGGCGGCGCGCGAGGCCGAGGGCGCCAATCCCCGGGACCTGCTGCGCCCCTTCGTTCACGAGCGGGCCGATGGTGCTCGCGTCGAGCTCGGCGCCGGACGTCCCGGGTACCTGACGTTCAGCGCGATTCCACCGGTGGTGGCCAGCGCGTTCGTCGCGGCCGAGGACGCGCGATTCTACGAACACAGCGGCTTCGACCAGCGGCAAATCCGCAATTCCCTGGCCGTGAACCTGTCTCGCGGCCAGCTTCTGCGCGGGGGCTCGACCATCTCGCAGCAGCTGGTCAAAAACGTGTTCTTGAGCCGCGAACGCACCCTGGCCCGCAAGCTCGAAGAGGCCGTCATTACGTGGCGCCTCGAACAGCGGCTGAGCAAGCAGCAGATCCTCGAGCGCTACCTGAACATCGTCGAGCTAGCGCCCGGTGTGTACGGTGTCGCCGACGGCGCCCGCCACTGGTTCAAAAAGCCGCTCGCTCGACTGCAGCCGCGCGAAGTCGCGTTTTTGGCGGCGCTGACCCCGGCGCCGACGACGCTGTCCAAACAGATCGCGGCCGCGGGCAAGGTGGACGAAGCCATGCGGCACCGCGTGGACACCGTGCTCCGCGCCATGGCCCGCGAAGGCGCCATCCGCCCGACGGTGCTCGCTCGCGAACTCAAGCTGCCCGTGCGACCCAGCCTCTAGCTAGTGACCTGGAACAGGTGTTGTTGGGAAATGTCCGCGGCCCATCCGCGTGATGGCGAGGCGTGAGGAGGGAATTTGGTGGGCCCAAGTGACCGACGAACAACGACGCTAGCGCGTGGAGGGGCCCGGAGAGTTCTCCGACGAATACCTGTTCCAGGTCACTAGGTCGGACTCGCGCCAGCTCAGACGCCCAGGAACAGGCGGTTGCCGAAGTTGGCTTCGAGGTTCGAGTCGAAAATCTTCTGCGCCGCCGCGTCGATGTCGTAGGCGATGCGCTTGAACTCGAAGGTCTTCTCGTCGCTGTCGTACACCGTGTAGCTGGCGCGATTGTCGTAGTCTCGAGGTTGGCCCACAGACCCGACGCTGATGATGTACTTGTGGTCCGGCCGGATCACGAACTTGGGCGCCACGACCTCGAACACCTCGGACCGGGTGAGCGCGAACGACTTGCAAAGGTGGGAGTGACCGATGAAGGTCACGGTGCCAAGCTCGTCCCAAATCTCGAGGCAGCGAGCCGCCTGCTCCGGCGAAAAGATGTACTCGAACTCTTCCTGGTTCAGCGGCGACCCGTGGCAGAACAGCAGGTCCTGTTCGCGCTGCTCGTACGGCAGGTCCTTGAGCCACTGCATGTTCTCGGGGCTCAGCTGCGACGCGTGCAGGTCCAGGGCGTTGCGGGCCGCGTCGTAGTAGTACGAATAGTCCATGCGACCCGCGACCGCCGCGTCGTGGTTGCCGAGAATGGTGAACGCGGCCAGCTCGCGGATGAGGTCGCAGCACTCGTTCGGCGAGGCCCCGTACCCCACGGTGTCGCCGATGCAGATGTACTTGTCGATGCGCTCGTCTTCGTAGGCTCCGAGGACAGCGCGCAGCGCCTCGATGTTGGCGTGCGTGTCTGAGAAAATGCCGTACCGCATTCCTGAAAGAATCCTAGCACGTGGCACAGGCTCGACGATCCCACCGGGCCCGTATGTCGATGCTCATGCCCCAGAAAGGGAGGGCCGCCCGCCGTTTAGAGGGAAGTCCGATCCTCGGCTTCGGCCTCGATGAGGTCGCTCTCGTCCAGTGCGAGCACATCCTCGCCGCTCTCGGCGGCGTTCATGGCTTCGAAGAACTTCCGGGAAAAGGCCCGATTGACGGTTTGGTCGCGTACGGGGACCCGCCCGTGGACCTGGGCGTCGTCCTTGCGAGCGTCGGGTTCGAGCTCGAGCGCGCGAATCGCCACCGCCGCGGCCTCGGGATCGCGCCCCTGGGCCAGGGTCTCCACCGGCCCCCGCGCCCCCCGCGCAGCGATATTGGCCAGAGCCCAGGCCACGCGCCCTCGCCGCTCGTCGTCGAGATTTCGCAGCCGGGCGATAAGCGACATCACCGCAGGTGCGCCCACGTGTCCGACCGCCCGGGCAACCTCGCGCCAGACATCTGTCGGTTCGGCCAACAGGAGATCGCAGATTTTCTCGATGCCGTCGCCGTGGCGCAGCATTGCCAGGGCCAGGGCGCAGCCGTGTCGCACAAAGCCCTTGCGGCTGCGCAGACCCTCGATGAGATGCGGGGCCGCGGGCTGGCCAAACGCGACGCTCTGGCCAAGCACCGACACGGCTTCGGCGCGGGTCATGTGCTCGACCGCACCAAAGAGCGGTTTTAGTGCCCGGGCGTCGGCCCGCCGGCACAGTTCGAGAGCGGCATCGCGCCGGGCATCCTTGTCGGCGAGACGCTCGAGCAGCCCGTCGAAGGGCACCGTCGCGGCGGAGCGGCGGCCCTCGCCGCCGACCGGCGCCGGCGTGACTCCCGACGACGTCGGCGACCGCACGCCCTCGATGGTGCCACTGGCCACCCGGGTGGCGGCGCCCGGCTCGGCGTCGGCGCTGGAACGCGCGCGCCCCGAGTCGTCGAGCCCGAGGCGCCGGGCTTCCCGCTCCAGCGCACGTCCGTTCCCCTCGACGAGCGGAGCCGGGATCGCCGCGGCGTTTGCGGCGAACGCCGTGCGCAGCCGCGCAACCAGGTCCCGCGGGGTGCGCGCCGCGCCCTCGGCGATGGCGACCCGGGCCAGTTCCGTGCCGGGCCACAGCCCCAGCTCCACGGCGCGCAGCGCCACGCGCCGCTGGCGGTTGGTCCACTGAGCGACCGACTCGCCGACCACGAGGAGCAAAAAGGCTTCGTCAGCCGGGCGCGAAAACTCGGAGGCCACCGCGAGAGCGGCGGCCACGGCCGCCGGCGACGACAACTCGTCGAGGTTGGCCGACTCGTAGCGTTCGCGTCGCGGATCGCGGTCGCCGTAGCGATCGTAGGCCGGGTCTTGCCAGGCTCGGCGCGCCCGGGAAAACGAGCGATCCGCGGGACCGATGGAGTTGAGGTGTTCGTCGGCCGAGGCGACCACGTAGCGCACGTTGTCGCCGAGCTCCACCGAGAGGCGCCGGGTCTTGACCAGCAGATACTCGGCGTCGAACAAGTCGAGCTGGAACCGACCGTCGTCGGCGAGGCTTCGAAGAATGCCGCGGTCACGGTCGTCGGCGACGTTGAAATCGATATCGACCCGGTTGGTCGGACGGGCGGACCCGGCGATAGAAAGCACCACGACCGGGTACGTCGGCATGCGATGCAGCTGAAGCCGCACGTCGAGGCCGCCCTCGCCGGCTACCGCCGAGTCGGCGGATGTGGCCGGGCGCGAGGTGCCCACCAGGGCTTCGAGCATGTCGGGTTCCGCCGAAACCGCGAACTGCACTCCGTCGGCCCCTTGAACCTTGAGCAGCGGGTCTCGGGCGACGATCCAGCGCTCGAGGGCCACGTCGGCCGCGTTGGTAACCGCCGTCGTTTCTTCCGCCGCTGCGGCCGTGGCCGATCCCGTGCGCACGCGACCCGGCGTTGGGGCTTTGCGTATGGCCTCGGCCTCGTCTCGGTCGATGCCGAGTTCCGCGCGTTCGCGCTCGGACATGAGCTCGAAGGGGTGGGTCTCGATGTCTTCGTGCGCCACCGGGTGCGGCAGCGGCGTGCCGTCTGGATCGCCGTCGGGCGCGCGGGCCGCCAGCGCCGCCTGCTCGCCGACCGCCGTGATGCGGCGCTCGAGTTTGCGGCCCTTTTGCTCGACGTCCCGCGACAGCTCTTCGATCCGGGCCTGCAGCCGGGATAGCTCCGCGCCTTGCTCGGCGACGGTCGCTTCGCGATCGCGCAGCGTGTCGTCTCGGTGACGGAGCTCGGCGGTCTGCCGGGCGAGTTCCGATGTCCGCTTGTCGAGCTCGGCCGTGCGGGCGGCGAGCTGGCGCTCCAGGTCGGTGATTCGGCGCTCGTGCAGCTCGCGGTCGGCCTTGCCCTCGAGCAGCCGCGCAAGGCCCTCGGCGCCAAAGGCGACGCCAAAGTCGCGCACGTAGCGGGGCACGGGCTCGTCGGCCTCGACGGCGAGCGCTTCGAGGACGCGCCGACGCTCGTCGAGCTCGGTGTGGCGAGCGGTCGGCGACACGACCAGCACGCACAGGCGCTTGTCCGGGTTGTGATAGAGCACCGACACGTGGACCGGCACGGTCTCCCCGGCGACGTCGACGAGATTCAGGCTGCCCTGGGCCAGCTTGGCGCCCAGCTCGGGATGGGTCGAGCCGTTGACGACCCGGTACACGTCGACGGGAACCATCGTGCCGTCCAGCGACGTGTACTGAATCCGCTCGCGACGGGTCTGTCCGACCCTGCCTCGATACGGCTGGTTTCGATCGGCGCCCCCGTCCATCGCCTGCCAGGATTATCACAGCTTAGCTGCTCGTTGTGCAACGACGCTGCATCTGGGCCACACACTGGAGTCCTTGACCGGCCCACGAGCCGCCGCCATAGTGCTCTGATGTCCGAGACCGGCACCGAAGCGCCTACGGCCGTGCGCGAGTTCGCCCACCAGGCGGCGGACTTCATCGAGCGCACCGTCGGCCTGCGGCCAGAATTCGACAGCGAAACCCTCCCGCTTCTCGACCACTACGTTCGCCAGGCCGAGACCGCAAAGGCCGAGACTGTCGTCCTCGTCGCCGCAACCGCGGGGACTTACTTTGGCGAGGTGGTTCGGCGGACCCTCGGCGGCTCCTGGTCCATCACCGACGAAAACGATCCGGCCGAATGGCGGCTCGTTTTGCCCGGCGGCCTGTCGTTCGCGCCAGCTGGCTTTGCCGCCGCGGCCATCCTGCGGGACGAGCTCGACGACTACGACACCGGATTCGACGCGCCGCCCAAGATGCGCGCGTTTCTCGAAGAGCTTCTCGAATCCCTGCCGCCGGTAACAGAAGAGCAGTTCTTCGAGCTCAGCTCACGATTCGACACCATTGAACACGTGCAAGAAGTAATGCTGGCCTACGCCGCTCAGCGCACGGAAGAAGACATCGGCAACAACTAACGGCCTCTTGCGGGCGCGGCGAGCCGCCCGCGACGACGCAGCCAACCCAAAACGCGAGCCAGGAGCGGGGCGTGCACGAAGCCGATGAAGGAGTCATCAAGTTCGCGGCCGACCACCGCGACACGCCCCTCGACGAAGGGACCTTCGGCTCCCTGGCCCGAGTTCTGGGCGGGTGGCGCGCCGTGCTGCGGCGCGCGGGGCTCATCGGCCGCGACCCGCTGCGGTACAGCGGTGCCGGCTATGGCAACGTCAGCGCCCGGGTTGGCGACGGGCCGCCCGGGCGGCGCCCGTTTCTCATCACCGGCACCCAGACCGCCCACCGGGCCGACCTGTCCCTCGACGACTACTGCGTGGTCGAGCGCTACGACCCGCCCCGAAATCGCGTTTCCAGCACCGGCGGTGTGCTGCCGTCGAGCGAAAGCATGACCCACGGCTCCTTGTACGACCTGTCTCCCGACATTCGCGCGGTGCTGCACGGCCACTCGCCCGCACTGTGGCGGCGCGCCGTCGAGTTGGACGTGCCGGTGAGCGATCCTGCCGTGCCCTACGGAACCCCGGCCATGGCGGCGGAGGTGGAGCGCCTGTACGCCCACACCAACCTGGCCGAGCGCGGCGTGCTGGCCATGGGCGGCCACAAAGACGGCGTGATCGCCGTCGGCTCCACCGTTGAGCAGGCCGGCACGCGCCTGGTCGCCGCCCTCGCCCGCGCCTGGGAGTGACGCCGCAGTCGGGCACCGTACCGGCGACGGGCGGCTACGGAGTGCGCGTCTCGAGAGTTTCGACGAATCCGACGCGCACGTCGCCCAGGCGCGACACCAGGGTAATGCCGGCCGGTCGCTGGCCGCCCCCGTACAGACCGACCAGGCGCTTGCCGCGCCTGCGAGCGCGAAACGCCGCGGGCACGATAAGGGCGCCGGAGGCCCGCGCATCGATACGGACCGCTGCGTCGCGAGCAATCTCCACCGAGACGTTGCCGCGCAGGGAGGCAATTCGGTAGGTGCCGCCGGCCCGCAGCGTTCCGGAGAAGTCGATGTCGCCGGTGGTGGTCCGCAACGCGACGTCGCCGCTGTCGACCCGGCGGGCGATGATACGACCGTCGTGCACTCGCGCGGCGAGGCGACCGCGAATCACGTCCATGGTCAGCGAACCGGTGACGCCTTCGGCCTCGACGTCGCCGATAACCTCGACGAACCGCTGATCGCCGCGCATGCCGCGCGTCGACACCGCGCCGGACACGTGCTCGACCTCGATGTCGCCGGCATTGACCGTGAGTTCGCCGCCCCGGTCGATGTTCTTGACGATGATGTTGCCGCGCCACACGACGACCTGGGCGCGGGCGTTGCGAGGCACGCGAAGCACCAGGTCGATGGCGATCGTGCCGGCGGCGATGGGGCGCGCCTCCGGCCCGGCGGCCAGCAGCGTGCGAATGCGTACCGGGCCGTTGGGGTCGGGAACCAGCGACACCTTCAAGCGCTCGAGTACATCGTCACTGGGAGCGCGCTTGACCGCCAGCACGGTAATGCCGTCACCGTCGTGCCCTTCGACCCGAACGTTGCCCAGCCGGTTGTCGATCTGCACGCCCTCGATGGCGACGCCTTCCTGCGGCGCAACATCAACGACGTCGCGTTCGACGACCCCTGCGTCGGTTCGAGCCCGACGGCCAAAATCATCGTGGGACGGCGCCGGCGGAGGCTGCGCAGCCGCGGCAACCGGCCACGACAGTGCCAGGGCCGCACATGCGATGGCGGCTCGCTTCACATCCACCCCCCGTCGAGGGCGGCATCCTGCAGCAACGCGATCTGTTCGCGATAGAGGCGATGGACCTCGTCCCGCGACGCCACGTCGTCGAGGCCGGCCGCCTGCTTGCGGGCGCGCTCGAGCTCGGCGTCGATGCGAGCCAGCGCGGCCGCGACCTCGCCGCTCGCCGCTGCCTCGCCCGCTTCGGCCCGCAACTCGGCGACGGCCAGGCGAAAATGCTCGTCCGCGTCGGCGATCTGCCGCTGGCGCTCCGCCGCAAACGTCGCGACCGGCGCCACTGCTTCGGGCGCCGGCGCCGGCTCGGCGACCTGCGTGCTCGCCCGCGGGCCCGCCCCGGATCCGCTCGGGGCGACGTCCGACGGAGCCGCGCCCCAGTACACGCCGACGGCGATGGCCGCCGCGGCCATGGCGACCGGCACGGCGTGATCTCGAACGTTGCGCCACCAAAGGGCCAGGTTGGACCGCTGCGCGTCGCGCTGTTCCTCCGTCGCCAGGCGCTGCTGAATGCCTTGCCACATCCGGTCGGGCGGATCGTCGGCCGGATCGAGCTGGCCGAGCCAGGACGCAAGAACCCCTTCGTCTTCCAGCAGCCGGGCGCAGCGCTCGCACTCGCGAGCGTGGCCGCGCACGGCCCGAGCGCGGTGTTCGTCGATGTCGCCATCGATGTAGCTCGAAACCAGCTTATCGACGTCAGTACAGCGGGTCATGGCTACTTCGAACGCCTCCCCCGCTCGGCGGCGAGCTCGGGGCCGAGCAGGTCGCGCATGCGGGCCCGGGCTTTGTGAAGCTGCGATTTGGACGTCCCCACTCGACAGCCAATGATACCCGCCACTTCCTCGTGGGAAAGGCCTTCAATGTCGTGCAGCACCAGCACGGCCCGGTATCCCGGGGGCAGCTGGGCCAGTGCGCGCTCGAGGCGAGCCGCAACGCCGGGGTCGCGCTCGGGGGCCCGCGGCGCCGGAACGAACGCGAGCTGGTCTTCCGATTCCTGCAGGCGCTTTTTCTTGTTGCGCGAGACGTGCGACAGGGCCGCGTTCACCGACAGGCGGTAGACCCACGTCGATAGCGCCGAATCGCCGCGAAACTTCGCCAACCCGCGAAAGATGCGAACGAACACATCCTGGGCCACCTCTTCGGCGTCCTGGGCGCCAACGATGCGGGTCACCAGGCCAAAGACCCGCCGCTTGTAGCGGTGGTACAGCATTTCCATGGCCGCGTGCTCGCCGCGGCGGCAGGCTGCGACCAGCTCGACCTCGTCGGGGTCGGCGGCGCTGCTGCGTTTTTTGCGGCGTCCCACGCCGACGACGGTGGTTTCTCGAGAAGCGAGCGAAGTATTCACGGGCTTTTTGTCCAAACCGAGGCCGCCGGACGCGCGGCCCCGGACTCGTTGAGACCCGGATTCGCGCTGCTAGGTTGCCCAGGTTGTAACAAGCCCCTCGCCCGGTCCGCCATGTGGTCGAAATCACGTCCGGCCTCGCGGCCCTGGGCGAGCGCGGTTCGCGTATGGTCGGGACCGCCATGCCGGTGCTCATCGTCGCCGCGTTCGTGCTGTCGGGCGCGACCAGCCTGGTTCTCCAGGTGGTGTGGGTTCGCCAGCTACTCGACGTGTTTGGCTCCTCGTCCCTGGCGATTTCCACGGTGTTGTCCACCTTTATGGCGGGGTTGGGGCTCGGCGCCTGGCTCGGCGGGCGCCTGGCCGATCGCCTGGCCCGGGGGCCGCGCAGCCGCTGGCGAGATCCCCTGCTGTTTTACGGCCTCGCCGAGGGCCTGGTCGGACTGTGCGCCCTGGCGATCCCGCTGCTGGTCGGCAACTACCGGGGCGCCAACGCCTGGCTTTGGAGCCAGCTCGGCGATTGGCCGGTCGCGCTGGCCCTGGCTCGCTTCGCCCTGGCCGGCGGCGTGCTGCTGATACCAACCACGTGCATGGGCGCGACCCTGCCCCTGCTTGGGCGCCGGGTCACGACCAGCGGCGGCGATTTGGGGGCGCTCGGCCGACGCATCGGCGTGCTGTACGCGGCGAACACGGCGGGCGCCGTGATCGGCGCCGGGGGCGCGGGCTTTTACTGGATTCCCACGCTGGGCGTGGCAACGACCAACAGCGCCGCCGCCGCCGTGGCGCTGGGGCTTGCCGGGGCGATCACCACCGCCGTCCTGCGGCGCGCCCGCTGGACCGAGACCGAGACCGAGACCGAACCCGAGACCGAGACTGACGCCGAGACCGAGACCGAGACCGAACCCGAGACCGAACCCGAACCCGAGACCGAGACCGGGGCCGGGCCCGGGGCCGGGGCCGAGACCGACGCCGGTAGTGGGACCGACCTCGGGATCGGGGCGGTGGCCTGGGCTGAGACCGACCTCGAGCCGGGTGCGATTGAGCCGCGCCCCCTCGACTTGCCCGTGCGCCACCGTCGGCTGGCCGTGGCCGCCTTTGCCATTTCGGGGGCGGTGGCCATGGCCCTCGAGGTGCTGTGGAGCCGCACCATGGCCCTGGTCATCGGCTCCTCGGTGTATTCGTTCTCCCTGGTCCTCGTCGTGTTTCTGATCGGCCTTGCCACCGGCGCCGCGGCCGTGGCTCGCTGGGCCGCTCAAACCCGGGATCCACTGCGCGTGCTGTGCTGGGTGTTCGTCGGCGTCGCGGCGTCGATCCTGCTTACCTTTACCGTCGCCGACGACCTGCCCCGCGTGTTCCTGGCCCTGGTCGAAGGCGGGCGGCTGGACGTCGGCTCGCTGTTGGCCGTGCACACCCTCATCGCCGGCCTCTTCATCCTGCCGACCGCCCTGTTCCTCGGCGCGGTCATGCCGCTGGTGGTGCGGGCCTACGCCTCCCGTCTCGATTCCGTCGGGCGGGACCTGGGTCGCGCCTACGCGGCCAACACGTTCGGAGCCATCGGCGGCTCCTTTGCCGGCGGGTTTGTCGTGCTGCCCCTGGTCGGGCTCGAACTGGGCGTGCGATTTGCCGCCGCCATCGACGCCGCCCTGGTCATCGCCATCGCCCTGCTCTGCTCGGTGCGAGGGCGACGGCCGCTCGTCGTTGCGGCCGCCGTGACCCTGGCGGCCGCCTTCGCGCTGCCGGCGTGGAACACCAGCGTCCTCACGTCGGGACTGTTCCGAGTCCACGTGGCCCGCGAGTCCCTGCGCGCCGGCGCCATTCCCGAGCACGAGGTCGTCTTCTACGAAGACGGCATCTCCACCACGGTCACCGTGGAGCACCGCGGCGGCCGTCCGGTGCTCAAAAACAACGGCAAGATCGAGGCGTCCACGCACCACGACATGCCGACGCAGATTTTGGTCGGCCTGCTGCCCGCGCTTCTGCACGACGGCCCGACCCAGGACGTCTTTGTCGTGGGCTACGGCTCCGGCATCACCGTGAGCGCGATTGCCGAAGAACCGCGGGTGGCGGCCATCGACGTGGTGGAGCTAGAGCCCGCCGTGTATCGCGCCGCCGACGCCCACTTCGGCCCGTTCAACCACGACGTCGCCGACAACCCCCGGGTCCGTCGATTCGTTGGCGATGGCCGAAACGTGCTGCTGGCGGGACAGCGCCGCTACGACGTGATCGTGTCGGAGCCGTCGAACCCCTGGATCGCCGGCATTGCCAGCCTGTTTACCCGCGAGTTCTTCGGTTTTGCCCGAGACCACCTCGCCGAGGGCGGCCTGTACTGCCAGTGGGCGCAGCTCTACGAGCTCGGGCCGCGCAACGTAAAGATGATCTACCGCACGTTCGCGGACTCGTTTCCGTTTGTCTACGCCTTTACTCCCGCGGCGCACTCGGGCGACACGATCCTGATCGGCGCTCAGGAACCCATTCAGCTCGACTACGGCGCCCTCGAGCGGCGCATCGCGCGGCCGGCGGTGCGAGCCGAGCTCGCCCGCGCCGGCATCGAAAGCGTCGAAGATCTGCTGGCCAACTTGATCATCGGGCCCGACGACGTAGGGTCGTTCGTCGCCGGCGCGCCCCTCAACACCGACGACAACGCCCTGCTCGAGTACTCGGCGCCGCGCGACTTGCTCAACGCGACGGCGCGCCGAGGCACAGCCCGGCTCGCCGCGACGATTTACGCCGATACCTGGCCGTACGGCGGCCTGCGAACGCTCGTCACTGGCCTCGGCGACGGCCCCACGCGCGACCGACGCGAGCTTGCCATTGCCAGGGCGCTGCTCGAACACGGACGCCGGCGCGAAGCCCGGCGCTGGGTCGAAGCAGTTGTCGACCGCGGTGGCCGGGGCGCGAGCGACGCGAGCCTGCTCCTCGACCTGGCCCGCACCCGCTCGTTTTCCGACCCCGAGCTGGTGCTCACCGCCGGCGGAGCAGCCCCCCTGCCCCCGCCCGAGGCGTCGTTGTTCGCCGAGGACGGCGGGCGCGGCGCCCAGGTCCTGGCAAGCGGCTATCGACTCATCGCCGTCGGCGAGTGGGACCAGGCCTGGGCGTCTCTGCGCGAACTGCCCGAGCCGGTGCCTGGCCCGCGGGGCGACGACGTCCGGCTCATCAGCGCCTATGCGGCGTACAAGGCCGCCGCTATGGGCCCCGCTCTGCGCCGCCTGCGGCCGCTCATCACCGATCCCGCGGCAACGCAAAGGCGGCCCGCCGCGCTGTACTACGCGGGTCGGGCCGCCTTCGGTCGAGGCGATTTTCGCGACGGAGTGGACTGGCTCGAGCGCTTCGCCCGGCAGGCCCCGGACGTGGCGCGCGGCTTCGTCGCGACCGAGCCGCTATAGCGCGCGAGCCGCCGCGAGAGCCGCGTCGTAGTCGGGCTCGTTGACGATGTCCTCGCAGTATTCGGCGTGCTTGACCACGTCGTCTTCGCCGATCACGAAGACGGCGCGCGCCATGAGCCCGTTGGCCGGAGCCAGAACCCCCCAGGCGGTGCCGAAGGTGCGGTCTTTGTAGTCCGACGCGGTCTTGACCTTGTCGACCCCGGCGGCTCCGCACCACCGCTTCTGGGCGAACGGCAGGTCCATCGACGCCACCAGGATCTCGACGCCGGGCACGTCGGTGGCGCTCTGGTTGAACCGGCGTACCTCGGTATCGCACACCGGCGTGTCCACCGACGGCACCGTGATGACGATGCGCTTTTTCCCGGCCATGTCGGCGCCCGAGATCGGCTTCATGTCGTTGCCCGTGACCTGCCAGTCGGCCGGAGCCTTGTCACCGACTTTGACCTCGGGCCCAGCGAGGTCGGTCGGGTTGTTGATCCACTTGACGGCGTCCTTGCGAATTTCTGCCATGTCTCTCTCCGTGGTGTTGGCTGTTTTGCTGGCGCACGTTCTTTGTGGCGCGCGCTAGCTCACGGTATGGTGCCACCGTGTCGCCGCCTGTAGTAGCCGCACTCGGCGAGGCAACAACCCATTTCGTCGGTTTGCTGCCGCGCCTGCCCGATAGTGATGCCTACGCTCCGATCCTCGAAGTGTCGCTTCAGGTTGGCGGCGCCGCCGCGACCGCTGTGGCGGCCTCCGTGGGACTCGGCTGCACCGGGCGGCTCTGCACCCGGCTGGCCGGCGACGCCTTCGGCGATTTCATTCTCGACGGCCTGGCCAACTCCGGAATCGATGTCGGCTGCGTGCTGCGCGGCGAGGGGCGCCTGTCCCCGTTCGCGTTTACCGCCCTGGGCCGCGAAGACGGGCAAATCCACAACTACGGCACCAGCGGCGACGCCCGCGCGCCGCTGCCGGCCGAAGTGCCCGTGGACCAGCTGCTCGCCGACGCCCAGGCGCTGCTCATCGACGCCCGCTACCCGGCGGCCCAGGCCGAGGCCGCCGAGGCTGCATCTCGCCGCGAGATACCGGTGGTTCTCGACGCCAGCCGCGTTCGCGAGGGCCTGGGCGAACTCATCGCCCTGTCCGACGTGTTCATCGCGTCGGAACGCCTCGCCTCGGACCTCGCGCCGCGCGGGGAGCTGCAGGACTCGCTCATGGAGCTCCAGCAGATGGGTCCCCGCGGCGTCATCGTGACCCTCGGGGAGCAGGGCTCGCTGGGCCTGTTCGGCGATCAGCTGGTGCGCCAGCCGAGCCTGCGCATCAACACGGTGGATACCATTGGCGCCGGCCACGTCTTTCACGGCGCCTTTGCGGCCGCCATCGCGCGCGGCAACGACTTCGCGTACTGCATGCAGTATGCGTCGGCGGCGGCGGCCCTGTCGTGCACGGCGCGAGGCGGCTGGGCGGGGATCCCCGGCCACGACGACGTCGTGGCTCGGCTGGACTGATTTCGCGCTCGCGAGGCCCGGTCCGGAAAAGCGAAGGCCGCCGACGAGCGGCGGCCTTCTGGAGAAGAGCTCGGGCGGCGGCTCGGGGAGTCGCCGCGGGACCCCGGCCCTAGAAACAGTTGGCGGCTATGTCGCCGGAAGCCAGAGCGCCCAGCTCAACGGTCACCTGCAGGTAGCCCAAGGCGCACTCGGTCTCCGACTGGGTGTAGATGTCGTAGGTTCCCCCGGGGAGCTCACCGACGAAATAGGCGCCCGCCTCATCGGCCGTGAGGTTCGCGACCTGGTTCTGAAGCTGGTCGTAGACCTGAATGAAGGCATTGGCGACCGGCACCCCGTTCTTGGTCACCACGCCGGCAATGCGCGCCTCGCTGCCGTCGCAAATGCCGTTGCCGTCGCCGTCGTTCTGCGGATCGGCCGGGCAAGAGTCCTCCGAGTCGCAGATTTCGTCCGAGTCACTGTCGTCGTTCGGGTCCGCTGGACACGGGTCCTCCGAGTCACAAACGCCGTCAGAATCGCTGTCGTCGTTGCGGTCCGCCGGACACGGATCCTCCGAGTCGCACACGCCGTCAGAATCGCTGTCGTCGTTCGGGTCCGCCGGGCAAATGTCTTCGGCGTCGCAAACGCCATCCGAGTCGCTGTCCGGGTTGCCCTCGTGACACAGCGTGCCCTCTACGACCGCGTAGATGCTGAATGTCGTCACTTCCACGGAGATGGTGTCGCCCTGCACGTCGCTGCTTAGCAGCTCCCATTCGGTATCGTTTTCGTCCTCGAGCCGAACGATGACGGCGTCGCTCGAAAAGCCCCCCGGTGCCGTGAACGAAATCGTCACCGGCACGTCGAAGGTCGTGCCGTGGGGCAAGAACGCGACCGGCTCGGACGCCAGCTCCGCCTCGCCCTCGATGGCCGCCACGTCGGTAGCCTCCACGGGCTCGACGCGAACCTCCACGGACTCTTCGACGGCGCCCGGCGGTACTTCCACCTCGACTTCGGTCGAGCCTTCGCCTTCGTCCTCTTCCAGGACCACTTCGACGCTGCCGCCCTCCTCGTCGATCACCGCGGACTCGCCGCGTTCGTCGACGTCGCCATCGCCGCCGCTATCGCCGTCGCCGCCGCCCGTCGAATCGGACGTGTCGCCGGTCCCGACCGTATCGGCCCCGGTATCGCCACTCGTATCGGCCCCCCCGTCGGTGGCGCCCGTGTCGCCGCAGGCGACGAGCAACAAACAAAACCATGCCAGCAACGCGCCGCGCCGCGGCGTCTTCCCCCCGAATACAACCATGCTGTCAGCGTAAGGGTCGAGGCTGGTGCCCGCGAGGTACAGATGGGGTACCCACCCGCGAAAACACGTCGGCCTACATCAAAGCCCCTGGTCGGCGGCGAACGCATCGGTCACGACATCGGGGGTCCCCCACCGAACCACGCGCCACGCGCTCTCGTAGGCGACGTGCAGCCCGAACGCGTTGCGAAGATAGCGTTCGATCACGGGTCGTTCGCCCATCAAGTCTCCCTCGGTGCCCGGCCCCGCGCCAATCTCGTAGAGCTGATGGCCGCGCACGGCGGGCACGATCAGCCGGTAGCCGGCGAGGGTCACCGCCCGCCCCACATTCGGCAAATGACTGAACGCCGGCCGGGGCGCCGACGCGCCGGGGCGTCCCAGCGGCAGCACGCTCTGCCCCTGCGCCCCGGGGCCGGGCGCAACCCCGGCCAGGTCGAGCACGGTCGCGTACACGTCGACGGCGCCGACCGTCGCTTCGACGCGAACGGACTCGAGCGCACCGGGCATGAACACGACCAGCGGCGTGCGCAGCACTTCGTCGCGCAGGGTCGCGCCGTGGCCCACGGCTCCTCGCTCGAACAGTTCCTCTCCGTGATCGCCAACCAGCACCACTGCCGTCCGATCGGCGATGCCGAGCTCTTCGAGGTCGGCGAGCATGGTGCCGAAGGCCGCGTCCACGTCGGCGACCTCCGCCGCGTACAGAGCGCGCAGGTAGCGCTGTTCGTCGGCGGTCAGTCGCCGACGCCCGCTCGCGACGGCGCCCGCGACCGACGTGGTCTGCGCGGGCTCGAACGGCGCGGGCCCGGACCACGCCCGCTCGCGCGACTCCGACGTCGGCGTGTACGGCAGATGCGGCTCCGACGCGGCCACGTAGACCAGGGCGCGCCGCTGCCCCTTGTCGATGCGCTGTTTGAGAAAGCGGCGCGCCATTTGCCACAGCACGCGGCCGCTGTGGGGCTGGCTCGAACGAATCGGGTTTTCGTAGGCGGCAAACCCCCGCGCAAAACCGAGTTCGTCGTTGACGAAGCCGTTGCCGGAAAACAGCCCGCTTTGCCACCCCGACTCGCCGAGGCGCTCGCCGAGAGTCTTGGCGACCTCGTCGGGTCGGCCGCGGGCCGGGTGCCTGCCCGTCAACAACGCCACGTGAGCCGGTCCCGGTGCGGGCGACGCCGCAACCAGGCCGTCGAAGCGTATGCCCTTGGCCCGCACCCGGTCGAAGTTGGGCGTAGCGGCGCCGCCGCCGTCGGGGCGCAGGGACGAAACGGTCCACACGACAATATAGTCCGGCCGCACGGGCACCGGCGGCTCGCTGGTGGGCGGCGCCCGAACGACTCTGGGCTCTCCCCAGGCCACGGCCCCGCGACCGATCAGATCGAGTCGCACCACCTGCCCGCGCCACGGCGACAGGTCCGCGTCGCGCCGAACCCAGCGCGTCGAGGACTCCTGGGTCCACAGAGTTTGCGAACGCCCTTTGGCTGGCCGCAGCGCCGCCGTAGCGCCGCCACCCGAGACCGCCAGTCGCAGCCGCGCGCCGCGGTCGGGCACACGTAGCCACGCGCTGAGTCGCGCGGACTCCTCGAGCTCGAACCCGCGAATCTCGCCGTTTGCCCGCTCGATACGCGACACCTCCAGAGCGCGCCCCTCGACGGGGGCGCTTGGAGGGCTCGACGCGCTCACGACGATGCGGGCGAAGGCGGCGGCGGAACTGCGCCCGCCCACGTCGGCAGTGTGGCGAAAGTAGAACCGAAGCTTGTTTTCACCGCGGCGCACCGCCTTGGCGGGCACGGCAACTTCGTGCCAGCCCCACTCGGTCCTGGGCATCGAAACGTCGCGAAGCCGAACCTCGTTGAAGAAGACGCTCACCAGCTGGTTCGCCTTCGTCGGGCGCACGAACATACCGATGCGCAGCGGCGCGGGATCGCCCACGGCCGGGAGGACCCCTCCGGCGTCGCCGTCCAGCGGCAGGTAGAGCTCGCCGGCCAGACCGCTGGTGAGCGCCGCACGGCGGCCGTCGTGTTCGACCGACAGGTGCCACTGCGACCGATAACCGCCTTCGATAAAGGTCGCGAACGAGGGGCTCCCGCAATCGATCACCAGCCGCCCCTGGCTCACCAGCCCGAGCGACGAGCGATTGTCCACGAAGTCGTAGGCAACGGGCAGCTCGGCTCCTTCGGCCCGGAACGCCTGCGGCGTCGTGGGCAGGCCCGCGACCGGCCCTCGCCTTCCGTCCAAGTCGTCCCGCCCGCGACAGCCAACCGAGATTGCCACACAGCTCGCTGCGGCCAGCAAGCACGTCCCGTGAATACGGCGCACGGCGACGTCCTACCACGAGCCAGCCGCTGTACGAATATAGTAATCTCGCCCAGCCATGCCCTACGACTTCGAGCTCAGCGACGACGAAAAGCGCGAGCTGTTGCGCATCGCGCGGGCGGGATTGCGCGAGTTCTACCGCAGCGGCCGCCTGCCGCCGGGCAAGCCGCACCGAGACTCCCTCACGGCCGAGGCCGGCGTGTTCGTTAGCCTGCACGCGGGCGACGAGTTGCGCGGCTGCGTCGGGTCGTTCGACGAGGTCGAGCCGCTGTACAAGGCCATTCAGAACATGGCGGTCGGTGCCGCGACCCGCGACCCGCGCTTCGATCCGGTCGCGCGCGAAGATCTTCCCAACATGACCTTCGAGGTTTCGGTGTTGGGCGCCCGCAAGCCCATTTCATCCCCCGCCGACATTCAGCCGGGGGTGCACGGCGTCGCGGTCACGCGAGGGCCGCGCCGCGGGCTTTTGCTGCCCCAGGTGGCGGCGGAACACGGCTGGGACGCCGACACCCTGCTCGCGCAAACCTGCGCCAAAGCCGGGCTGCCCGAGGATGCGTGGCAAAGCGACGACGTCACGGTGGAAGTGTTTACCGCGCAGGTCTTCGACGACAACAGCCACCCGGCCGGCCGCTAGCGGCCGAAGCCGCGCCCGCACCGCACGGCGAACGCCGTTCGAGAGCGAAGCATTGCGCCTCGTCGGCAAACAGAGCAGGCTCGGCCCCGTCGAACACGTACAGCCCCTAGCGCACGTCGAGCGGGTTGGGCACCAGCGGATCCCGCCGCCGCCGGTCGAGTTCGCGGCGCGCAACCTCGGCGGCCTGGAGCTGACCGAGCGATGTCGCCGCCTGGCCGGCGGCCTCGAGCGCGCGATCGGCTGCGGCGTCGGTCCGGGTCATGCCAAGGGACCACAGATCCCGCGCCAGGGCGGCATAGCGCGGGTCCGATGGGTCGGTCCGCTCGAGGCGACCGATGCGCAAATCGATCGAGAGCGGCCGCCAGGCAATCCGCCGATCGAGGTCGACCAGGGTGCCCTGCATCGGCGATGCGGCGTCATCGCCACCGGCCGGGGGTTCCACCACCCGGTCGCGATACCGGGGGCGGATGTCGTCGACGCGGTGCCGCTCGGCGGCCGCCGCCTGCTCGTTTCGGCCAAGAGCGCGCTGCGCGTCGGCGAGCAGCGCCAGCGCCGCGCCGCGGCGCCCCGGCGGTAGCTGGTCCAGAGCCCGGCGGACGAGGCCAATTCCCTCGAGGGGCCGGCCGACCCGAACGAACACCCTCGCCCCCGCGAGCAGCCACCGCCCGGGATCGCCCGACACCGCCGCCGCCTCGAGCGTCAGCACTTCCGCGGCGTCGATATCGCCATCTGCCGCGGCAGCCACGGCCGACCACCACAGCGCTCTACGGTCGTCGGGGCTGTCTTCGAGCCACGAGTCGGCCCAGTGCCGGGCGCGGGCGCTGTCTCCGAGGTGCCAGAACTCGCGGACCAGCGCGCGCTTGCGATCTGCCGCCCAGGGCGTTTGCGAGACCCACTCGCGCGCCCGCCGATCCGCCAGGGCGGGGTCGCGCCGATAGCCCCTGACCAGCCGCTCGAGCGCCAGCGGGCGGGTCGACGGGGGCGAAAGCTCCAGCAAATCCACCGCCGCGCCGGCCTCGGGCGCCGTGCCCGTCGACGACAACAGCGCTCCATCGCGCGGCAGCTGCAGGCGCTCGAGCGCCAGGGGCCGCAGCACGCCGACTCCCGCTCGGCCCGCGATTCGCTCGACCGCCGCCGCGTCGCCCTCGGCGCGGGCCACCGCGAGCGGCGCGAGCCATCCGTACGGGGGCACCGCCAGCCGGCTGGCCAGGTCTTCGACGTCCGCGACGGGCCAGCCTTGCGCCGCCGCCTCCGCGACGAGCACGGCACTCGCGGCGGCCGGCACGGCGTTGCTGCCCGCCGACCGCGCTGCCGCAAGGCCGCGGCGCAGTGCCTGCGCGGCTTCGTCGGAGCGGCCCAGCAGTCGCCACACCGTCGCGCGCGCGAAGGCCGGCACCGCCTGCGGGTCAATCGCCTCGAGCCGAAGCCGGGCGCGCATCGCCTCTTCCCAGGAGACCTCCTCTCCTCCCGACCAGGCGCGCAGCGCGAGGGCAATCCAGGCCGCCGCGTTGGTCGCGTCCGCCGTGTGCCAGTGACCTCGCCGGGCGTGTCGCCACAGGGCTCGCGACTTGTGCGCATCCTCGGCGGCGGGCGCCAGCCAGCGGTCGCAGCCGAGCTCGCCGTCGTGTCGAGCCGCCGGACAAAGAAACGCCCCCGCCTCGCGCGCCACCGAGAGCTCGGTCCACAGGGTGCCGATGTCGTTGCCCTGGCGCCACGCCACGAGCTCGGCCCAGCGGTCGAGGTACTCGACCTGTCGGCCGCCGCGGCGCAGGTATTCGGTGAGCAACTCGAACGCGGCCCGACGGGCGCCGTGCTCGAGGGCAAACGCCGCGAGCGACGCCAACTCGTCGGGGCCCGCCGCCCCGGGCACGTCCACTTCGCCCGGCGCACGCAGCGCCAGAGCCCTTCGCAGATCGGCCGCGCGTCCCTGAGCCCGTTGCCCCGACTCGCTCGCGCGCCAGCGAGCAAACGCGGCCGGGCACAGGCGCTCGAACCGCGCGATGTCGCCGGCCGTCCCGGGGTCGTTCTCGGCGATCCGTGCCTCGATGCGCTCGGCCAGCAGCTGCCCCAGCAAGGCCCGATCGCGCTCGGTGCCGGCGCCGTTGCGGACCGCCGCGTCGAGCCGCTCGAGAGCCGCCCCGCGGTTGCCGGCGGCGAGCTCGAGCCGACCGACCCGGGCGTGCGCGGCGGCGTCGCGAGGGCTCATCGCCAGATCCAATCGCGCCGACAGCAGCGGGTCGCGAACCGGATTCGCCGGCGTTGGCGTCGTCGCGCACGCGGCGCTCGCGACCATCGCTATCGCCAACGCCCAGCGCACGCCCCATTGTGGCGCCCTCGGGGCCGCCGAACAAGCGCCGGGTCGCGGCCCGGTCAAAACCGCCTACTTGCGGCGGTTCATGAGCTCTTTGAGGTCGCTGCCGACGGCAAAGCCCACGGTCGTGTTGGCCGGGATTTGCATCGCCTCGCCGTTGCGCGGGTTGCGGCCGTTGCGAGCTGCTCGCTTCTTTTTGGTGAACGTTCCAAAGCCCGGGTACGTGAACTTCGGTGTCGCGTTCTTGGTGACCCGCGCCTTCACGAAGTAGTCACCGAGCTCGGAGAACAAGCCGTCGATGACCTCGCGAACCGCTTTTTTGGTCAGCCCCTGGTCGATTCCCACGCGTCGGTAGACGCGATCGATGAGCTCCTGCTTGGTCATGGCGAAGCCGCTCTCCGACGCTCGCGCTGCAGCATGCGCAGGTCGAAAAGGGATGCAGACCATAGGGAGGGGGTCATGGCATGTCAAGCCGGATGCGGGGTCTGCCGCGCGCGCAAAAACACCGCCGTCGATAACCCCGCAAGATGGGCATGGGGCCGCTCGGGAGTGCGGTCAGCGCGACTCACTCGCGCGCCGCAATGCGCAGTAACTTTCGCGCCTGGTCCGCCGAGGCCACGGGCCGGCCGACCGCCGACGCGCGCTTCGCCGCCGCCGCTACCAGCGGCGCCGAGCCCTCGGCGAGCACGCCTTTGGCGAGATAGATGTTGTCCTCGAGGCCCACGCGCACGTGGCCGCCGCGCACCAATGCGGCCTCGACCATCGGCAGCTGGTGCCGGCCCACGCCCGCAACGCCCCAGGAGCGGTCGTCGGGCAGATCGTAGTCGAGGTCGGCGATTAAGGTATCGAGCGCCCGTTCGGTAGCCGCGAGGCCACCGGGCACTCCCAGCACGAACTGAAAATGCAGGGGCTCGGCGACCGCGCCGGCGCGCACCAGAGCCCGCGCTGCGTCCAGGTGCCCCAGGTCGTAAAGCTCGATCTCCGGCACCAGGCCGCGCGCGCGAATGCGTTCGGCGACGCCGAGCACGTCCTGGCGACGATTTACGAACAGGTCGTCACCAAAGTTCATCGACGCGATGTTGAGCGTCGCCATGTCCGGGGCCAGCGCTCCGTCGAGCTCCAGGGGCTCGGTTCGCTCGGCGATGCTCATGCCGACCGCGCCGCCCGTCGACACCTGCACCACCACGTCCGCCTGGTCGCGAATGGCCGCGATGCACTCGCCAAACCGCTGCTTGCTCTGGGTGGGCGTGCCGTCGTCTTCGCGCGCGTGCAGGTGAATGACGGTCGCCCCCGCGTCTGCGCAGCGACGCGCCTCCGCGCCGATCTCGGCGGGCGTGAGCGGCAAATGCGGCGTCTGTTCGCGGGTGGTCTCAGCGCCCACGATGGCCGCGGTGATGATGACGGGATCCCAGCCGTCTTTGCGCCGCTTGTCGGCGGGCACGACGCACGTCCCGGTGGCCCGGGCGACGACCACGGCCTCGCCCAACACGTCGGCAGCGGAGTCGTTGACGTCGGCGCGCGGGGCGATGACCCGGCGGGCCTCGAACGCCATCGACCGCGACGTCTTGCCGAACCGGGTAATGCGCCCCTCGATCTCGAGAAAATCCCCGGCGTAGATCGGCGCCAGGAACTCGACAGAGTCGTAGGCCCGAAACAGGCCCTCGTCGCCGTCGTAGCGCACCAACAGCTCGGTGGCGACATCGCCGAACAGCCCGAGGACGCGAGCTCCGTCGACCAGCCCACCGCCGTAGTGGGCATCGTGCGACGACATCCGAATGCGAAGCGTTGCCTTCACGACCGTTCCTTCCGAGCGATGAGGGTATCGACGATAAACGACGCGACCTCGTTGGGCCGGGTACCGGGCCCGAAACCGGCGTCGTAGCCGAGCTCGCGAGCGAGCTTGTTGTCGATGCGGGGACCGCCGAGCAGGAACATCAAATCGCGCATATCCCGCTTCTTTGCCAGCAGCATCAGCTCGCCGGCGTTGTCCTTGTGAACATCGCGCTGGGTCACAACCTGGGACACCAGCACCGCGTCGGCCCGCAGCTCCTTGGCCCGCGCCAGCAAGGCCACGTTGTCGACCTGGGCGCCCAGGTTGTGGGCGGCGATCCACGGATAGGACTCGAGCCCCTTGCTGCCCGCAAAGCCCTTCATGTTCATGATGGCGTCGATGCCGACGGTGTGGGCGTCGGAGCCCGTGCACGCTCCAACGACCACCACCTTGCGGCCGAGCTTGTCCTTGATGACCGCGTTCACTTCCTTGGCGGACCAGGCCGGAACCTCGACCTCGGGCACCTCGATGGTGGAGTAGTCGAGCGTGTGCTCGGAGCGGCCGTACACGACGAAGAACGAAAAGTCGTTGCCCGCTCGCTCCATGGTGGCGACCAGGACCTGGCGCAGGCCGTGGCTCTCGGCGTACTGCCTGGCGGCCTCCTTGGCTCGCGCCGAAGCGGGGACCGGCAGGGTGAACGACATCTGGACCGCGCCGTCTCCGATGCGATCGCCGTAGGCGCGCACCGGCTGCGGCGGCCGCTTCTTGGGAGCGTCGGCCGACATCAGTTCGCCTCCTTGGCCGGGGTCGCGATCTCGGCCGGAGCCGCTTCGAACGACTTGCCCTCGAGAGCGTCGAGCAAGGGATTTACGTAGCCCGTCCCCAGGGCCCGGGCAAACACGCCGTCGGCGCCCTTGCCGCCATCGATGGCGCGCTTGATGTCGCCAAACGCCCCTCGCGCGACGGCCGCGAACATGCCCTCGGACTCGACCTCGCCGAGCAGCTCCGCCGCCTCGGCCAGGACCTGCTGGGCGCGGCGCGCGATGCGACCGTCTTTTTTGAACTCGATCTCGTCGCCCAGGTGGCGCGCGGCGTTGAAGACGTACTCGGCGCCGCGCAGGGCAATGAACCGGTCGTGCAGAAACGGCGTGTGCACCGCTTCGGTCATCATTCCCAGAAGTTCGATGCTCTGGTTGGTCATCACGCCGACCAGGTCGAACAGCCCATCGACCCGATGCGACCAAAAAACGTCGCCCGTTTTGTGCTTGGTTGCCGGCATCCACTTGATCGGGTGCCGGGGAAACAGCTGGCGAACGAGCTGAGCCTGGGCGAGCTCGAGCAGCAGCGAGTCTTCGACCGACTTGTCGATCTCGAACGCGTGCCCGAGGCCCATGCGCTCATCGCGAACCCCCGCATTGGCGGCGAGGGCCTCGTTGATGAACTGCGAGGTGACGACGGTGTGCGCGGCGTCGATGGCGTCGGCGGTCGTGAGGTAGTTGTCCTCGCCGGTGTTGATGGTGATGTCGGCCCGCGCGATCATGCGCCGCGACACGTACTGGTCGAGCATCGTGCGGCGCGGGTTGATGTCGCGAAACAAGATCCCGTACATCGCGTCGTTGAGCAGCATATCCAGGCGCTCGACCGCCCCCATGTAGGCGATCTCGGCCATGCACAGGCCCGAGGAATAGTTGACCAGCTGCAGGTAGCGGCCGACCCGCTCCTGCTCCTCGTCGAGGGCCGCGCGCACGATGTGAAAGTTCTCCTGAGTGGCCCAGGTGCCGCCGAACCCCTCGGTGGTCGCGCCAATGGGCACGAAGTCGAGCAGAGACTGGGCGGTGGATCGGATGACCGCGATGATGTCGGCGCCCACCTGTGCCGCTGCCCGAGCCTGGTCGGCGTCGTCGTAGATGTTGCCCGTCGCCACGATGACGTATTTGAGCGGGTCTTGACCGGCACCGTCCGGACCGAGGCCGAGGCGCTCCTGGTCGGCGTTGCGCTTGTCGCGCGCCGCGTCGATGCGCTCGAGGGCCCGACGGGTGCAGTCTTCGAGGGCTCGGCGCACCTCGTCGTCGCCGGGGCCGCCGCGGCCGTCATCGAGTTCGGCGCCGTAGGCGAGGGTCTCGGCCGCGTCCTGGGCGTCGGTGGCGCCGCGGCACAGGGCTCGACCGAGGTAGTAGGCGATGCCGCGCTCGAGCAAACCCGCCTTGTGGTAGCGGTCAACGCAGGTGTTGACGAGCGGCACCCCGTCCGGGTCAGCGCCCTCGACGCCATAGGCGCGAAGCACCGTTCGTTCGATCGACACCGTGCTGTGCCGGTCGATATAAGTCTGAACGTCATTTGCCACGGCGGCGGCACGCCGCCGGCAGTCGTCGATGACGCCTTGGTCCAGCTCCAGCTTGGCCATCAAGTAGTCGTAACCGGTTCCGCCAGGCGTTCCAACCCCCGGAGATTGCGTGTTTTCCGGCCGCCAGCCAGAGAGAACAAATTCACCCAGTTAGTCGGTGGGTAAAGCGCCGCACCTGTGGGACACGGGCGGATGCTGGCGGCCGCGCGGCCCTACCCGTCGCAGAGTCTGGACAGGCGTTCGTAGCCGTACCCGCCCACGACGTAGCGGGTGGCCCGGCCCTGGGCGTCGAGGGCGTAGGTGGTGGGGGTGCCCTCGAGGCCGAGCGTCGAGCGAAACTGGCGTCCCTCGTCGATCAGGACCGGAACGCGCACGCCCAGCTGCTGCGCCACGACCTCCGCCTGGTCGGCCGCGCCCTTGACCACGACGGTAACGACCTCGCAGTCGCCCTGGTCGGCGACCTTTTGAATCTCGGGCAGCTCGTCCAGACACGTGCCGCACGTCGTGCTCCAGAACATCACGAGGGCGGGCTTGCCCGCCAACGCCGCCGGGTCGAAGACCCCGCCATCGGCCGTGGGAAGCGCCAGCGCCGGGGCAATCTCCTGGCCGCTGGCCGGCGTTCCGAGCTTCTGGCAGCCGACGAGCGCGCCCGCGCCTGCGATCAGGCTGACAACGACGGCGCTCGCCACGGCTCGGGTCACGGCGGCAGTGTACGCTACCGCCGGTCATCCATGAGTGATGCATTCGACCCCCATGACGAGTTCGCGTCCCTGGTCGCGGGCTTTCGCGCTCATCTCGCCTGGCGAGACCGGGGCGGCGCGTTCGCTGCGCCGGCAAGCCCGTCGCCGCGGTTCGGTGTCGAAGTGGAGCCCCTGGAGGGGCTCGGAGCCGGAGATGTCGCGGACTTGCCGGACTCGGGGTCCCCGCCGGCCGACCTCGACGGCGCGCCCGACCGTTCCCGGCGCCCCAGTCTGGCGCAGGTGCGCGACCAGCTCGGCGACTGCACGCGCTGCAAGCTCTCCGAAAAACGCAACAAGATCGTCTTTGGCGTCGGTTCCGACACGGCTCCCCTGATGTTCGTCGGCGAAGCCCCGGGCGCCGAAGAGGACCGCCGCGGCGAGCCGTTCGTCGGCCGCGCCGGGCAACTGCTCGACAAAATGATCGCGGCCATGGGCTGGACCCGCGACACCGTGTACATCGCCAACGTCCTCAAGTGCCGGCCGCCGGGCAACCGCGACCCGCAACCAGACGAGGTCGAGCAGTGCGAACCGTTTCTGGCCCGACAGATCGAGGCCATCGCGCCGCGCATCATCGTCACCCTCGGCAAACCCGCCGCGCACCTGCTGCTGCGCACATCGGCGCCGATCAGCGCCCTGCGAGGCCGCTTTCAAACCTATCGAGACATCCCGGTCATGCCGACCTTCCACCCGGCCTACCTCCTGCGCTCACCCGACAAAAAACGCGAGGCCTGGAGCGACCTGCAGCAAGTCATGGCCGAACTAAAACGCCTAGGCATCACCCCACCCACCTAACCCCCGCGCACGAAGACCAACCGGCACTCGAAAACCAACCGGCACTCGAAAGCCAACAGACACTCGAAAGCCAACAGGCGCTCAGGCCACAAGAACAGGCACTCAAGCCACAAGAACAACAACAGACACTCGCGTGCCAACAGGCCACACGAGGACCAATCAGGTTGCTAGATGCCCTCCCGCAGCCGCGACCACTAACAACAATCTGCCGGCCCACGGGCCGGCACCTCCAGTAACCCCACCCCACCCAGGCCGCCCGCACCAAGAGCGAAGCCAAGGGGCGAAGCGATGGGGGCTGGCCGCGCGCAGTTCGGACCGCACGGGAAAAGGTCCATGCTCGGCACAACGCCCTGCGCCCTACGCCAGCGATCAGCGGACCGTATGCTTGAGCACGGCCAGCCCCCATCGCGTAGCCCCGATCCGCTCAACGAGTCCTTACCCTCCCCCAGCTCGACAGCGGCAGCCGCTCCGCTCCACAAGTCCTTGCCCTCCCCCAGCTCGACAGCGGCAGCCGCTCCGCTCAACGAGTCCTTCCCCGATTCCACCACCGACCCAAGCAAAAACCACCCCTAAGCAAGCCCTCCCCCGCGCCCCTTGCGCGCCAGCACCAACACCAGGCACCCTCAACCCAATGCACGACCCGCGAGCACTGGCGCACCCGGTCGATGGCAGGCACGTCGTCGTAGCCATCGGCGGCGGAATAGCGGCCTACAAAGGCGCCGAGCTCGCCCGCACCTTCATCAAAGCCGGCGCCACCGTGCGAGCGGCCATGACCCCGGCCGCAACCGAATTCATCGGCCCGCTAACGCTGCAGACCCTCACCGGCAGCGCCGTCGCCACCGAGCTCTTCGACCTCACCCAGGAGTCGGAGATCGGTCACATTCAGGCCGCCGACGGCGCCGACCTGGTCGTCATCGCCCCGACCACGGCCAACCTCATCGCTCGGCTGGCCTCCGGCCGAGCCAACGACATCGTCTCGGCCATTGCTCTGGCGACCCGGGCGCCGCTGCTCATTGCGCCGGCGATGAACGTCAACATGTGGGACCACCCGGCGACCCGCCACAACCTGGAGCAGCTGGTTGCCCGGGGCGTGTACGTGGTCGGTCCCGGCGCCGGCTTTCTCGCCTGCCGCTGGGTGGGGCCCGGCCGCATGGCCGAGCCCGCCGACATCCTCGAGGCGGCGGCGCGCATCCTGACGCCGCAGGACCTGGCCGGAAAAAAGGTCGTCGTGAGCGCCGGCCCGACCCACGAACCGATCGACCCCGTGCGCTTCATTGGCAATCGGTCGTCTGGCCGCATGGGGTATGCGTGTGCCCTGGCCGCGGCGCGGCGCGGCGCCGACGTGACCCTCGTATCGGGTCCCGTCGCTCTCGAAGCTCCCGTCGGCGTCGAAGTCGTTCGCGTTCGCACGGCTCGAGACATGTCCGACGCCGTGACGGCGACGAGCCAGGGCGCCGACGTCGTCATCATGTCGGCGGCGGTTGCCGACTTTCGACCTCGCGACGCTTCGGCACAGAAGATCAAGAAGACCGCCGTGGGCGACTCGCCCAGCATCGAGCTCGTCCGCAACCCCGACATCCTCGCGGCTCTCGGCGCCCATCGAGAAGCCCACGGAGCCGACGGGGGCCCCGTCCTCGTCGGCTTTGCCGCGGAAACCGAAGGCGTCGTCGACTACGCCCGCGCCAAGCTCGTCAACAAAAAATGCGACCTCGTGGTCGCCAACGATGTCTCACAACCCGACGCCGGCTTCGAGGTCGACACCAACCGGGTGACGATCGTGAGCGCCACGGGGGCGGAGGTGGTCGAGCTCGCAACCAAGGACGAAGTCGCGCATCAGATTCTCGATCGCGTCGTCGGCCTGCTAGACGGCTGAGCGCCCGCCTGTGGCTCGCGGTCACTGCCATACCTCGGCGGCACTCATCGCCGCGACCGCGGGGGTCTTCGCGGTCGCGCCCGCGACCGCCTACGCTCAGCAAGCGCCTACCCCGGCCGCGATCGAGGCCTCGCCACCGCGAGTCATCGACCGGCCCCTCGTTCGCGACCGCGGCGTCGAAGGCAGTCTGGCCATGCGGGTGCCCCTCGCCGCTCGCGACGACGACTTCCTCGACTTTGCCTACCTGGACATGCGCGGGCGGTTCGGCACCCGTCGCCTCGAAGTCTTTGGCTCCATCGGCCTCGCGGTCGCCCGCGCCAACGCCGCGGACGTGATCGATCGCGGCACCATCGGCGTGCGGGTCGCCGCGGGCTCGGCCGGCGCGCTGCGCCTCGGGGCCTTTTTCCTGCAGCCGACCGAAACCACGGAAACGTCGCGCTTCGCCATGCAGGGAGCGTTCGAGCTGCGTCGGCGTCTGCACGATCGGGTTGCCCTGCGAGCCGAGGGCGGCCTCGAGTTCGTCAACCGAATCTGGGGCGACGAAGTCCCGGAGCCGGCCCAGAGCTGGTGGAGTCTGTCGGCCCTGGCGGGCGCGCACGTGCTCTGGCAGGCCACGACCAGAGTCGCTCTGTCGGCGTCCGTCGGGGTGCAGGTGCCGCTGGCGGCCAATCCCGGAGACGGCGAACCGGACGCGGTCCTCGGCGCCAGTTACGACGTCGACACCACCGTGGTGGGCGACCTGCAGGCCGTGATTGCCATCGTCGAGGCGGCCGACGCCTTTGTCCGCCTGGAGCGAACGCCCGGGCGCTCCGATTTTTCGTTTCAGTGGCGAACCGAAACCATCACCGCGACGGCCGGGGTGAGCGCGCGATGGTGAAAGCGGCGGTCACCGCGGCGATCGCGGCATCGGCCCTCGCGCTTTCGATGAACGCGCGCGCCGACACGGCCGACGCCGATCGACGAGCGGATCGCCTGCGCGCGGAAGTCGACGCCCTGGTCGGCATCGCCTTCGACGAGCTCGGCGAGCTCACGTCGACGTCCCCGGGACTTCGAGGGGCGCTCAACTACCAGCTCGATGACCGCATCAGCCTGGGCCTGGCCCTGCGCTGGTTTGGCGTGAGCGCCGCAGCCGAGGGCTTCGACATCGGCTACTGGGACCTGGCCGCCGGAGGCCGCTACCTGCAGCCTGTGCATGGCGCCCTCGGCGCGTTCTTCGAGTTCGAACTCCTGTACGGCACGGTCGATGTCGATTCCGGCCTCAATCAGGTGTCCGAATCGGACCCTGGCGTCGGCGTCCGCGGCGGTCTGCAGTACTGGGTCTGGCCTGATCGCGGCCAGGTGTGGGTGCAGACCGGATTCTCCCGCCTGTTTTCCGACTCGTCGGCACCCGACGCGGAGTGGCTCGAAGTCGGCGTCGGGTTTTCTCTGTTGCTGTGACCGTTGTCAAAGCGGGCGTCTGCGTCTATCGTTGTGAATACATGGGGGAATCACCTGCGCCGTCCAGGCGCGTCGCGGTTGACGCAATCGTGCTGGCGTTTCGCCACTCCGCCTTGCGGGACACGTCCGACGCTCTTCGCAGCGTCGTAGATGCGTCGTACGGAGACATGCTGTCCGACGAAGGGCTCGACCTGGAAGTCCTTTGGGAGTTGCTCGAGGACCAGCCCGACTTCGATCCGGAAAAGGCGAAGAAGCCCCTGTGCGTCATCAAGAGCTGGGAAGACAAACTCGGACTGCCGGTGTGCCTTCCGCAAGCTCTGTCGGACCTCAGCGACACTGACGTCGCCCTGGTCGCCCAGAAAGCCAAGGTGCCGGCCACCGAGGTACAGCGGGCGTTCGAGTCCGCCGAAGAAAAAGCCGAACGCCTGTCGCGAGCGCGCGAGGCGGTCGAAGTGGCGGTCACGACCACCGGCGTTCGCAACAAGCACCTCGAGCTCGCCTGGTACGAGCGCAAGGAAGCCGCGGTCGGCGCCGGCGTCGCGCTGGTTCTGAGCCTGGGCGTCATCATCTTCACCCTGTTCGGCGGCAGGGACGGCGGCTGGGAGCCCGTAGACCCAACCGAGTTCGCCTCCGACATTCCCATCGACTCGGCCCAGCAGCTAGGCAAGCAGGTCGGCGGTCAGCTCACGGACCCGGGCTGGCTCGACGGTCCCGAAGACAAGCGGCGGGCATCGATGAAGAGCGCGCTGGTAAACCTGCAGTCCCGAGATGTAGAGGTCTTTTACATTCAGGACCAGGCTGGCCAGGTTCGCGCGACCGCGCAGTGGTACGGCGACCCGCCGGACGTAAAGATCGTATTTCGCTGAGCGGCCCTCCAGGATGGCCGACCACCGCGCGGGGGTGAAATCCCTTCGACCGGTACGGGTGTGCGCCAAACCCACGCCCGGGTCTTCAGTGTGCGCGCGAGCCCGGGTACCATCCGTGCGAAGGAGACGCACACGACTATGAAGAAGACCACCCTACTCGCCTGCCTCGGCCTCGCGGTCGCCCTGCTTTTCGCCCCTGGCTGCAGCAAAGACGAAGGCAAGACCGACGAAGCCAACCCGTGCGGCGCCGCCGCCAACCCCTGTGGAGAAGCCAAGGCGGCCGATCCCTGCGCAGCCAACCCCTGCGGCGCGGCGGCCAACCCCTGCGCGGCGGCCAACCCGTGCGGCGCGAACCCCTGCGGCGCGAACCCCTGCGGCGCGAACCCCTGCGGCGCGAACCCCTGCGGCGCAGCGGCCAACCCCTGCGGCGCGGCGGCCAACCCCTGCGGCGCGGCGGCCAACCCCTGCGGCGGCGACCCCTGCGGCGGCAATCCCTGTGGCGGCGAGAAGGAAGCTGGCAGCAAAGGCGGCGGCTGGTAGCCGACGCCCGCGAGGTCTCGTGACCCAACGCACTTGTTGTTTGGCAACGACCGTCGCCCTCGTGGCGACGGTCGTTGTTGCTTGTGGCCAGGCCGACCAACGGCGCTCGAACGCGCCCGCGCCGGCCACGACACCCACGGCTGAGAAGGCGACAGCGGCAGGCGCCGACCTCGCCGAGACGAAGGTGCAGAAGCAGGCCGTCGATCGACTGCTCGCCTTCGAAAACCAGGCCCGGCGCAACACCGACTTCGGTGCACTGCCGCCGGCGGCAGCCGTGACCGGGGCCAATCCCTCCGACGTGGTTTCCGTGCCCGGCACCGACCGCTACGTCGGAGCTCTGGCCGGATCCGGTGCCGTTGCTCTGCTGGACCGCGACGGCAACGAGCTCGCCCGCGCCCCGGCGCCGTTTCGCCCGGTTGCCCTGGCGATGCTCGGTCCCGACACCGTCCTCGCCGCGGGCGGGAGCAGCGACCTGGCGATGTTCCGCGTGTCGGGCGATTCGCTCGAGCGAACCGAGAGCCTCGAGGTGCCCAACGCCGTTGCCATCGCCGACGTGATCGCCGGCCCCGACGGGGCGATCTACGCGGCCGACGAGTTCACCGGCGCGATCGCCATGCGCTCGGGCGCGAACAAGGCCGGCGCCTGGCGAGAAATCGCCCGCTGCCATGGCCCCCGCGACCTGATTCGAACGCCCCGCATGCTCGTGGTCAACTGCCTGCTCGACCACGAGGTTCGCGCGTGGCGGGTGGACACCGCGGGCGTACCGCGGGGACCGTCCCGCCGCCTGTTTCGGCACGACGGCCCCCTGTGGTCGCTGGCGGCGATCGAGACCGGCGGCACCCTGCGCATCGCCGCCACCGGCGTGGAGGACCGCCCGCTCGACCGGAGCGACGGCGGGTTCGCCTTCATCGATTCGTTTCTCTACCTCTACGAAGCGACCGTCGACCGCGGCAAGGCCGACGCGCGTCGGCTAGCCGCCATCAACACGTCGGAGCACGGCGTCGTGGTGCCCAAGTCTGTCCGCTTCGCGACCACGTCCGACGCGCCGGGCCAGGTCGTCGTCGCCTACGCTTACGCGTCGAGCCACGGCCTGGCAATCGACTGGAAGCAGCGGCGCCCCCGGGTCGTCGCCAGCCTGCCGGGCGTCGCCGCCGTCGCCGGCGACGGCGAACGCGGCGCGCTGCTCGGAGCCAACCCGCTCCTCGACGGCTGGGTGCGCTTCGACCGGGCCGACCTTGTCCCCGTGTCCGGCAACGACCCCCGCTCGGTCGAGTCGCGCGTGGGTGAGGCTCTGTTCTTTACGACGCTCATGGCGCCGTGGAGCCCGGCCGAGGGGCGACGCAGCCGCTTCACCTGCGAGACCTGCCACTTTCGCGGCTACGGCGACGGGCGCGTTCACTACACCGGCCGCGGCGACGTGCACGCCAGCACTAAGGCGCTGCTCGGACTGTTTAACAACCGCCCGCACTTTTCCCGCGCCCTCGACAAGACCATGGCGGAAATGGTGCACGCCGAGTTTCGCGTGGCCAACAAACACAACGGCCGCAGCCCCTGGTTCGAGCTCGCGCGCGACGACTTCCCGTGGCTTCGATACATCGAAGGCGTACCGGGCACGATGTCGCCGGAGTTTCTGCGCCGGTCGTTCATGAGCTGGCTCATGGACTTCACCTATTCGCCAAACCCTGCGGTAGCCGGCCGCTCGTCGTTCTCAGAGCTAGAGCGCCGCGGGGCCACGGTCTTTCGCGGCAACTGCGCCATGTGCCACAGCCCGCGGCTCGTAGCCGACAAGCCCGACTCAGCCGTGCCCTTCGAGCGCTGGGAATCCTACGTCTTCTCCGACAACGGGCCGCTTCTGTGGGCGCGCAGCGACTATCGCAACGTCGGCGTGAAGCCCCTGGTTCACGAACAAGGCGCCCGAGTCCCGTCCCTGCGCCGCCTCTACACCAAGTACCCGTACTTCACCAACGGCTCCGCCCAATCCCTCACCGACGTACTCGACCAGATCCGATTCGGCGACAACCGAAACGTCTGGCACGCCAACGCCCCCGCCAACACCCGCAAACTAACCCCCGACCAACGCAAATCCCTAACCGCCTTCCTCCGCCTCCTCTAACCCCAGCCCCCAGCCACCGATAGACAACCGGCCACCGATAGACAACCGGCCGCCGATAGACAACAGCCACCGATAGACGACCGGCCAACCGTTAGACGACCGGCCACCGATAGACAACAGGCCACCGATAGACGACCGGCCAACCGATAGACGACCGGCCAACCGGCCACACGAAGACCAACAGGTTGCTAGATGCCCTCCCGCAGCCGCGACCACTAACAACAATCTGCCGGCCCAAGGGCCGGCACCGACAGTAACCCCCAATCCCACCCAGGCCGCGCGCACAAAAAGCAAAGCCGAGGGGCGAAGCGATGGGGGCTGGCCGCGCGCAGTTCGGACCGCACGCTCCGGACTCGACGCTCGGCACGAAGCCTTGCGCCAAACGCCAGCGATCAGCGGACCGTATGCCTGAGCACGGCCAGCCCCCATCGCGTAGCCCCGCTCAGGCCAACGAGTCCTTCCCCCAAAGCCCTGCGCCAGCCCCCATCGCGTAGCCCCGATCAGCTCAACGAGTCTTTCCCCTCCCCAGCTCGACAGCGGCAGCCGCTCCGCTCAACGAGTCCTTACCCTTCCCCCGCTCGACAGCGGCAGCCGCTCAGCTAAACGAGTCCTTACTCTCCCCCCGCTCGACAGCGGCAGCCGCTCCGCTCGACAGCAGCAACCGCTCAGCGCCACCAGCGCGCGGCCACTACCGCTTAATCGACTCGAGCCACGCGACCACGTTCCACACGTCTTCCGGGTTAAAGAAGTCGTCTCCCGCGGGCATCGGCGTGCCGTTGAGCCCGGTCATGATCGTCCGGTAAATGTCCTCGGGCTGCTCGCCGCCAATGAACAGGTACGGGGCCCGCAGGTCGGGCACGACCATTTCGTTGCCGTAAATGTCGACGAGCTCGCCGGCCAGGGGACCATCGCCCTGGCCCTGCTCGCCGTGGCACTTGGTGCACCCGGCAATTCGAAAGCTCTCGTGACCTCGTCGCACCGCGTCTGCCGTCACCCGGGGACGTGGCGTGATCTCGATCGGCTGGCCCGCTTCGGCAAAGGCGGCCGCCGGCGCAAACGCCTTGACCCGGGCCACCAGTGCCCAGCGGTCGGCCTCGGCAAGCTTGCCGAAGGCGGGCATGCCACCCATGCCCATGCCCACTGTCAGAGTGCGAAAAATGTCAGCGTCGGTCGGCGGCGAGCCCTTCACCGTGGACCGCAGCTTGAAGTTGCCGACGCTCAGGTCCGCCGGCGGGCGTCCCAGAAAGTGCCGGGCCGGGCCGTCGCCGCGGCCGTTCTCTCCGTGGCAGCGCTCGCAGTGCTTGCCGTACAAGCTGTCGCCGCGCGCCAGCAGATCGGCGTTGTCGAGGTCGGGCACGGGCCCCGACGGCACCGCCATCTTGCGCATGGTCTCCGCGTCGAGCGGGTGGTCACTCCCCGTGAGCTTTGCAACGTAGGCCACGACCCGCCAGATCTCGTCCTCGGACATGCGAGTGCCGAACTCCGGCATCGTGTACTCGCCGGCGGCCTCGATGCCGCGCCGCACAACCTCGTATCGATAGACGTCGAGCAACCCCGGCTCTATCTGCGGGCCTCGAAGCGCCGCCGGCGTGAGCCCGGGCGGCGTTTGGCTGCCGTCACCTTCGCCCGAGGCTCCGTGACAGCGAGCGCACTTCGACGCGTACAGCGCGGCCCCGGTCGACAGCGCCTCGGGGCTGTCGGCCCGGTACGGATTTACTTCGAACGACGGCGGTCCTGCCGGGCTGGCTGGCGCCGGCGCGGCGCCAGCAGCCCCCGCGGTCGCTACCGCCGCTTGATTGGCAGCCTCTTCGGGCACGACGACGAACGACAGGGCGGCCATGAGTCCCGCGACGGCAATGCCGACGACGAGCCCCGTCACCACGGGAACGCCGCCCTCGGGACTGGTGCCCCGTCGCGGCACCGCCTGCTCACCGCTGGCGGTGGCGCGCGAAAAGCCTCCCAGACTGGATCGCGACACGCGCCCGACGCGCCACGCACGGGGTTCGTGGCCCAAAATCTCGACCAGCTCGTCGGTCAGGGCGTCCATCGACGCGGGACGCCTGGCGGGGTCCTTTTCGAGGCAGCGCATCACCAGCGCCGCCAGCGCCGGCGGCACGCCGCGCGCGATTTTGTCCAGGGGCGGAGCCGGCTTCGACGCGTGGGCGACCAGCAGGTCGAGCACGCTCTTGGACTGAAACGGCGGCTTGCCGGCCAGGGCCTCGTACATGAGGGCGCCCAGCGAATAGACATCCGCGCGGCCGTCGATCGTCGCCCGACCGCGGGCCTGTTCCGGAGCCATGTACTGGGGCGTGCCGACGAGGTTGCCGTCGAGAGTGCGCGGGCTGGAACCCTCGAGTTCTTCGGCCACCAGCTTGGCGATGCCAAAGTCGAGCACCTTGACGACCTCGAGTTCGTCCTCGACCGGAACGAGAATCAGGTTGGCCGGCTTGAGGTCGCGGTGAATCACCCCGGCCTGGTGCGCAACCGACAGGGCCGCCGCGATCTGGGCGGCAATGTCGACCACGCGCATCGGGTCGAGCGGCCCCCCGCGAAGCAACTCCTCGAGGGTCCGGCCCTCGACGTACTCCATGAGAAAGTAGCGGTGGCCGTCGTCGGTGGTGCCAAAGTCGAACACCGGCACGAGCCCCGGATGGCCCAGGCGCGACAGCGACCGCGCCTCGTCGATGAAGCGCGCGATGGGCACCTCGCGCTCGGCAAGCTGCGGGCGCAACACCTTGATGGCCACGCGCCGATCGATGGTCTCGTGCACCCCGAGGTACACCGAACCCATGGCGCCTTCGCCGATCAGCCGCTCCACTTTGAAGTTGCCGATCCGAGTGCCGACCAGCGATCCAGCGTCGTGCTCCGCCGCCGAACCCTCGTCTTGTTCGGTAGTTCTGGCCATGGGGGGCGCCATAGTAGCCGCTCGGCGACATCCCGGCAGCGACACGTTGTCGTCAACAACACGCCAGAGGGTAGAAGTGCTACGCCGGGGCCGCGCTCCGGTTACGTCACCGGGATCCCGCCCGTCGGGAAGGTCGAATGCCCCCTAGCGGTAACCGGCGGCCTGGAGCGTAAATAGCCGTTCGTACACACCTTTGCCCTGCATCAGCTGGTCGTGAGTGCCGCTTTCGACGACTTTGCCGCTGTCGAGCACGACGATGTAGTCGGCCATGCGCACGGTCGAAAAGCGGTGGGAAATCAGGATGGCCATCTGATTCTCCGTCACCTCCCGGAAATGCTCGAATATGCGCACTTCCGCCTCGGCGTCCATCGAAGCGGTGGGCTCGTCGAGGACGAGAATGTCGGCTTCGCGACGCATGAACGCCCGCGACAGCGCCACCTTTTGCCACTGGCCCAGCGACAGCTCGCGACCGTCTTCGAACCATCGCCCGAGCTGGGTCTGGTACCCGTTCGGCAGCTCGTCGATGAACGGCGCCGACAGCCCCTTCGCCGCGGCGTCCTGCCAGCGCGCCTCGTCCTCGAACGCGCCCACGTCGCCGACGCCAATGTTCTCGCCCACCTTGAACTGGTACCGGACAAAGTCCTGAAAAATAACGCCAATACGGCGGCGCAGCGCCTCGAGCGACCACTGCTGCAAGTCGAGCCCATCCAGGGTAATCACCCCGCTGGTCGGCTGGTACATGCGGGTAAGCAGCTTGATGAGCGTGGTCTTCCCGGAGCCATTCTCGCCCACGAGAGCAAGCTTTTGCCCCGGCCCGATCGTCAGAGACACCCGGTCCACCGCGGGCGTGTCCGACCCCGGGTACGTAAAGCTCACGTTGTCGAACACGATGCCCTCGCCCGGCGTCGGGCCCTCGATCCGGTCGCCCGGTGCCGCGGCGATCTCCTCCTCGAGAAACTCGTACAGGTTCGAAAGGTAAAGGTTGTCCTCGTACATGCCGCCGATCGAAGCCAGCGCCGACGACAGAGCCGACTGGGCCTGCTTGAAGACCAGCACGTACATGGTCATGTCGCCCAGCGAGATTTGGCCGCGGGCCGTCGCGATGACGATCCAGCCGTAGGCCGCGTAGAAGGCCGCGGTGGACAGCAGCCCCAGCAGGTAGCCCCAGATGCCGCGGCGCAGGGTCAGGCTGCGGTCTTCGCCGTAGAGCCGCTCGAAGATCTTGCCGTAGCGGCCGACCAGTCGCGGGCCGATGCCGTAGACCTTGATCTCCTTGGCGTACTCGTCGCGCGCAATCACCGACTCGAGATACATCTGCTCGCGCCGCTCCGGCGTGCGCCAGCGAAACAGCCGAAACGCCTGGCCGGAGTACCGCGTCTCGGCAACGAACGCCGGCAGCGCTGCCACCACCAGAACGCCGACGGCCCAGCCCGAGAACGACAACAGCAGCGCCCCGTAGGTCACCAGCGAGATCGCCGTCTGCCCCAGAGAAAAGGTCCGCATGACCAGGGACAGTGGTCGGGACGACGCCTCGCGCCGAGCGCGCGTCATCTTGTCGTAGAAGGCCGAGTCCTCGAAGTGGCGCAGGTCGAGGGTAAGAGCCTTTTCGAGGATCATCACGTTGATGCGGTTGCCGAGCTGGGCCCGCAGCAATGACTGGCAGATCGAAATGCCGCGCTGGGCCCCGGCCACCAGAATCACCAGGGCGGCCTCGAGCCCCACGTAGCCCAGCGCCTGCCACCGGTCGTCGGCCAGGCCCGACTGGGCGGCGAGCACCACCGAATCAACGATCAGCTTGCCGACATAGGCAACCGCAGCCGGCATCAGGCCCGCGACGAGCGACAGCAGCCCCAGGGCGACGCTCAAACCGCGATTGGTCGACCAAACGAGCTGCAGGGCGCGTCCGCTGTAGCGGTACACGCCGAAGAACTGCCGGACGCTTTCGCGCCACCCGCGCCGCTCGGGCTCGCCGGGAAACCCGCCGGGCTTACTCATTGCGCTCCGCCTTGCACCGCCCCTCGTCGCGTCTTTTCAGATGCCCGCTAGGTCTCGTTCTTGTCGAGACTGCGGCGCAGGGCTTCGACGTCCAGACCGGTGGAGTCCATGGAGGTAAGCAGCTCATCGAGAATCTTCTGGCGCGGCCGCGTGGCCTTGCGGGCGACCGTGCGGTCGTCGAGAAACGGCGACAGGGAGCGAAGAATGTCAGGCGGAATGACGTTGTCCAGGTATTCCAGGCCCGTCCCCCGCAGGGAATCGTCGTCGGTGGCCAGCGCGCGGAAAGCGAGCTGCAGCGGCTCTCGGTCGAGGACCGTCGACAGGATCGTGAATACGTGCTCGAGACTTCGCCCGACGGTGCGCTGGGTGCGTTCTGCGGCGAACGGCGCCGCCTCGTCGTCCGGCTCGGAGTCGACCACCCGCTGCGAGTTCCAGACCCGCTTGCCGACGCGCGCCTCGCGCCGCGCCGCTTCCAGCACCCGCGCTCGATCCACCTCCAGGCCGGGATGGTCCTCGAGGAGCTTGTACAGCGAGATACCGCAGCGATAGCGCACTTCGAAGCGCTCGTCCTCGAGACCGGCGAGCAGCGCGTCCGCGGCCCGCTGGGTTGCCCCGGACCGCAGGACCCGCGGAATACGACGGCGCACGGCAAAGTCGGTGCTCGGGTTGATGAGTGCGTCGGTCAGCAGGCCCACGTGCCGGTCGACGTTCTTGCGCAGAATCGACACAACGTCGCCCAGCACCGGGTTCGACGCCAGCAGTGAAATCGCGTAGACCACCAGCTCCGGCGGCAGCTCACCGAAGCGCCGAAACACCGCGCGGACCCGCTCCGGATCGCCCGTGCGCAGCTCCGCCGCCGCGACCAAAACCGGGTCCTGCACGTGCAGCTCGTCCGGCATGGCGTCGAGGGTGATCGCGAGAGCGGCGCTGTCAGCCGCCGCGGCCCCGGCGCCGGTCGCACCGCCGCGCTGCTCGCGGAGCGCATCGATTTCGCGCAGCAGCTTGTCGCGGTCGAGGGCCATGGTCGTGTCGGCCAACGTTCGACGCGTGGTCGCGTCCATGACCTCGCCGTCGTCGAGGCGAACCTTGCCTGACCGGAGCGAGTCGGCCAGCGCCGCCACGTAGCCGCGGTGCAGATAGCTCGCGACCATGAGCGAAGCAACGGCCGCCGCAACGGCGACCGAGAGCAGGACTCGTTCGGCGAACAAGGGGATCAGGGCCACGGCCAGGGCGGCCAGGCCGCTGCCCAGGGCACCGCCGAGCTTGTCGCAGCCGACGTCGATGAAGGTTTTCGTCGGGCGCTTCTTCTCCGGCGGCAACGGCGTGTACAGCAGCTCGTAGCCCGAGCGGAACAGCGAGTTCTCGACCACGGTAGCGGCCCCGCGCAGGCCCGCCACGCTCCACAGGCCGGGCACGAACATGCCGATCAGCCCGCCCGCGACCACGGTACCGGGCAGCGTCGCAACCGTGCCCGCGAGGCCAAAGCCGCGCAGGGCGCGGCGCGCCAGCGACGTCTGCAACAGAAAGGTCGCGATGCCGGTGGCCATGTAGAACAGGGCGAAAAACTCGATGAGCTGGCCGGCCTCGTTTTCGAACCGCGCATCGGCGCGCGCTTTGAACACGTAGTCGACGGCCGCCTCGGCGATGGTGCCAAAGGCGATCAGCAGCGCCAGGTGGCGCAGGTACGGAACCTGGCGAATGACGGCCGCGGCATTCGACGTCATCGAGCCCGTTGCCCCCGCCCCGGTCGAAACCTTCAGGGTTTGCCGGCGCCGGGCGCGTTCGCCCCGGCCGAACCGCCAGATGCCGACGCAGCAGCCCAGGTTGACGACGCCGAGGCCAATGAGCAGGGTTGGCAACTCGACGAACCGAAGCGCCTGCCAGGCGGCGACACCGCCGACCACTCCGCCAGCAGTCGCCCCCGCCGCGACGCGAGCGACCACGCTCTTGGCGGTGTGCGGGTCGAAGCGCTCGTTGACCACCGACCAGAAGGCGGACACGCCGGCGGCCCCCAGCGCCGCCGTGTGGACGTACACGGCGACCGCCGCGAGGTACTGGTTTCGCCCGATCGCGACCCACTCCCCCAGGTACAGGGCCGCGGATACGAGAAAGACCCCGGGAACCACCCGCGCCGGCGACAGGCGAGTCATGGCGCGGCCCAGGTACAGAACCACCAGAAACGACAGCGCCGACGAGACCACCATCACCAGCGGCAGCTTGGACGCGGGGTACAGCGACAGAAACAGCGCATCCCGGGTCGCCTTGCCGGCGACCTGCTGCGCAATCAACGCGACGGCGACCGCCGTCGCGGTTGCGGCTGCCGCCCGCGCCGAGCTGTCGGACGACTGGTCAGGCAAGGGCTTCCACTATAGCGGCTGTGTTTCGCCATCCGCCAAGCCCGGGCCCGCAAACCAGGCGGTCTCGGGCCGATGGGGTCGGTCGATCGGGCCCTGGCCGCCCCGCGGCGGCTCCCCGTGGCGGCAAACGCCCCTGTCGACAATCGCCACGCCGCTCGGTCCGGGGCCGGGCCACGGCGTCCCGCCCGCCGGCCGAAGCCGCCAGGCGGTGCGACACCGCCAGATCCCCGAGATTGAAGTTTTTTTCCCGGGGCGTTGGTCTTGTTGTCGATGGGACAGCGCGATCGCGCCTGATTGGCGTTGAGTTCCGCAACGCGCACGGGCAAGTCCGCTCGCCACCTTTGCCCACCCCGCGCCAGACCCCTGAAACCCTTTCGAAACAGGCGCGCAACCAGCTGGAGCGGATGTTGCTACCTGCCTGTCACCATGCGACGGGCACTCACTGCGGTCTTGATTGGCGGATTTCTGTTCGCGTGCAGCAGCAGCACACCGCCCGAAGACCAAACCCCCGAGGGCCCCGACGTTCCGGGTGGGGTCGACCCAAGCGATCCCCTCGAGCAAAACGCCGAGGGCGCGGCGCTGTACGCGGAGATGTGCGAGTCGTGCCATGGCGAAGTTGGCGAGGGAGGGATCGGACCAGTCTTGAGCGGGTCGGCCCTCGGCCTCGACGGACTCCGCAGCGCCATCGACACCCGCATGCCGGAATCCGATCCCGGCCGCTGCACCGGCGAGTGCGCCGACAAAATCGCCCGGTTCGTTCGCGAAGCGCTCGACCCCGCCGCCTTGTCCTGTGACAGCGTCGGTGCCAGCCCGCGTCGCCTGCGCTTGCTCACTCGCCGCGAGTACCGCAACACCGTGCGCGACCTGTTCGCGGCCCTGGGCGAAACCGGCAGCACCTGCCAGCGAGCCACCGACTGCGAGTTCCGCGAGTCGTGCGACGGCGGCGTGTGCCTGGCGACGCCCTGCAATCGCCACGTGTTCGTGTACGACCCGCAGGGGCAGAACCTCGGCAGCGTTCACGTGGCCGGCAGCTTCAACGACTGGCCCGGCTCGCGCACCGAGGGCGGCCTGCCGCTGACGTTCGACAGCGCCTCGGGGCTGTGGATCGGCGACTTCCCTCTGCCCCAGGGCACCCATCAATACAAGCTCGTCATCGACGACGGCGGCCGCTGGATCGTGGACCCGCGCAGCCCGACCACGGTGCCCGACGGATTTGGCGGCTCGAACTCGGTCGTCGAGCTGTCGTGCGCCAACGGCGGCGACAGCGGATTCGATCCCGCCGCCGACCTGCCCGTGGAAACGAGGCCGGAGGGCTACGCGTTCGACAACAACGCGGACGCAGCCCTTGTCACCGCCGGCCACGTCGATGCGTACCTCGAGGCCGCCTCGGCCATTGCCGAGCGCGCGGCGGCCCGCGCCGATGAGGTTGTTGGCTGCGACTTCCGCGGCGACCCCAACGGCTGCGCGGACCAGGTCATTGGCGAGCTCGGCACGCGGGCGTTTCGCCGCCCGCTGCTCGACGACGAGCGCGGCCGCTACCGCATGCTGTTCGACCAGGGCAACGCGGGCGGCGGGTTTTCCGCCGGCCTCGACGCGGTGGTTCACGCCCTGCTGTCGTCCCCCAACTTCCTGTACCGCTCGGAGATCGGCGAATCGGTTGGCAATGGCCTGTACCAGCTCACCGCCTACGAAATGGCGACCGCGCTGTCGTACACGTTCTGGGCGACCGCCCCGGACCGCGAGCTCCTCGAGGCGGCCGCGTCCGGTGAGCTCGACGATAACGTTGGCGTCGAGCGCCACGCCCGCCGGCTGCTCGCCGACCCGCGCAGCCGCGAGGTGGTCGGCGTGTTCGCCAAGCAGTGGCTCAGCGCCGACAAGATCTCCACCATCGACAAAAACAGCGCCCTGTTTCCCGAGTTCGCCGACCTGCGCGAGGACCTCGAGCGCGAAACCGAGGAGTTCGTGTCGTACGTCGTGTTCGAAAGCTCGGGAACGCTGCAGGAGCTGCTGACCGCCGACTACACGTTCGCCAACGATCGACTTGCCGCCCTGTACGGCCTGGCGGCGCCGGGCGGCGACACCCTCCGCAAGGTCAACTACCAGGGCCAGCGCCTCGGCATTCTCGGCCACGGCAGCGTGCTCGGAGCCACGAGCCACTCGGACCAGACGTCGCCCATTCGCCGCGGCCTGTTCGTTCGCGGACGGCTGCTGTGCCAGGACCTGCCTCCGCCACCACCGGATGCCGGCGCCGTTCCCTCGGTCGACCCGACGGCCACCACCCGCGAGCGCTTTCGCCAGCACACCGACGACCCGGTCTGCGCGAGCTGCCACCAGTACATCGATGACGTCGGCTTCGGTCTGGAGTCGTTCGATCCCATCGGGCGCTTTCGCACCTCCGAGAACGGTCAAACCATCGACTCGAGCGGCAACCTCAACGACGTCGATCGCCTGGGCAGCGGCTCTGACGCGCCCTTTTCGACGCTGCCGCAACTCGCCAACATCCTGGCCGAGTCGTCGGCGCCGCGCTCTTGCTTCGTTCGCCAGTACTACCGCTTCGCCCGCGGATTCGAGGAGACCCTTTTCAACCGCTGCGCCCGACTGTGGCTCGAGCAGCGCTTTGCCGACGCCAACTCCGACGTTCGCGAGCTGATGATCGCCACCGTCCTGGCCCCCGACTTCAGGTACCGCCGATGACCCGCAAAACCATGCCCGCCCTGCCGCGACGTTCTTTTCTGCGCGGCCTCGCCGCCGGCGCTGCCGCCCTGCCCGCGTACCGCCTGTTTGGCCGGAGCGCCCGAGCCATGCCCGGCGACGGCACCGCTCGCCGGGTCATCTTTTTCTACTTTCCCGACGGCGTGCCGGCGGCCAGCCAGGACGGCGACGCCAGCCTGTGGCACGCGACGGGCAACGACACCTCGTTCTCGCTGCCCGCGGCACTCGAAGCCATTGAGCCCTACCGGGACCAGAGCGTGTTCTTCCGCAACCTGTCGCTGGGCCCGTTCGACATGGGCAACCACCCGGGCGGCGTCAAGAAGCTCCTCACCGCCGTCGACGGCGGTAACGGCACGTCCATCGACACCCACCTGGCCAACACGGTCGGCGCCGGCCACCCGTTCCGACACGTCTACCTGGGCGCCCAGGCCAACATCAACGGCGGCTCGAACGACCGCTACCTGACGTACGTGTCGGCGGGCCAGAGCATCGCGCCCGAGGACAATCCGCTGGCGGCGTTTCAGCGCCTGTTTAGCGTGCCCAACCCCGGAACGCCCGGCGGCACGCCGGACCCGGGCAACCCGAGCGACCCGGGCGAGCCGCCCGCGCCCGGCAACCCCCGCCGCGAGCAGACGCTCTCGGTCATCGACGCCAATCGCGCGGAGCTCGAGGCACTGCGCACCCGGCTCGGCACGGTCGACCGGGTCAAGCTCGACCTGCACATCGAGGCGCTGCGCGAAGTCGAGGGCCGCGTTCGCAACACCGGCGGCGGCACGCCCGGCGGTGGCGGCACCCCGGGCGGCGGCGGCGATCCGGGCCCCGCTCCCACGTGCGACGAGCCGTTTGTCGACACCACCGGCGTCAACGACTCGACCCTGTACTCGCCCGAGCTGTTTCCCACCATCTTTCGGGCACAGATCGACGTGATGGTCCAGGCCATGGCCTGCGGTCTCACCCGTGTCGGCACCCTGCAGGCGTCGCACCACACCAGCGACCTGGCCATGAGCCGCTTTGCCAACACGCCGATGTACAACCCGGGTTCCGACATGCGCAGCCACCAGGCTTCGCACTACGGCCCGCGGCACGACTTCGGCAAGCGCGAGTTCGCCGACTTCGTCGAGCAGCGCAAGTGGTTCGTCGAGCAGCTCGCGTACCTGCTCGAGTCGCTGCGCCAGCGCCCCGAGGGCGACGGCACCATGCTCGACTACTCGCTGGTGCTGGTTTGCAGCGAGGTCTCCGACGGCAACACCCACAGCCACGACAACATGCCGTTCATCCTGTGCGGCGGTGGCGGCGGGTCGGTCCGAACCGGACGAGTGCTCGACAACGGCTACCACCGCCACTCGGACCTGCTGGTCGCCATCGCTCGGGCCATGGGCAGCGACGTCAACGGATGGGGCCAGGAGTCGCGCGGCCCCCTGCCGGGCCTGCTCGCATAACCGGGCGCGCAGCCCGGGAAATCACTTCCCGTGCTGCGCCGCCTGCTGGTTGATGAACTTTCGCATCACCTTCCAGTAGGTCTGCGGAAAGAAGCGCTGGACGCGGTCGAGAGCCTTCGCATCCTTGCCGATAAGGCATCGGTTCTTGCCGCGCTCGATGTGGCGAATGATGGTGGCGGCCGCCTTGGTCGGCGTCGTGCGGGCGACCTTCTTGAACTCGGTGGCGGCCAGGTCCTGATCGCTGTTGCCGACGAAGTCGACCCGCAGGCGCGCGCTCTTCACGATGTTGGTGTCGACGCCTCCGGGGTGAACCGATAGCGAGTTGACGCCGGTTTCGAGGAGTTCCTGGTGCAGCGCCTCGGTAAAGCCGCGCAACGCGAACTTGGTCGCGTTGTAGGCGCCCTGGGTCGGCATCGAAATGATGCCAAAGATGCTCGAAATGTTGACCACCCAGCCGGTGTTGCGCTCGAGCATGTGGGGCAAAAACGCCTTGGTCCCGTAAACCGCGCCCCAAAAGTTGATGCCCACGATCCATTCGAAGTCGTCGTAGGACAGGTTGGCGATGGTGTCCGACACGCTAACGCCCGCGTTGTTGATGATCATGTCGGCCCGACCGAACGTGTCGATGGTGCCCTTGGCCCAGGCTTCGACAGCTTCGCGATTGGCGACGTCGAGCCGAGTTCCCTCGCAGCGAACCCGGCCGCCGACCAGTGAGATGGTCTCGTCGAGCCCCTCCTGGTTCCAGTCGGACAGCGCCAGGTTGGCGCCGCGGCCAGCAAAGTCGAGGGCGAGCGCGCGTCCGATGCCGGACCCCGCACCCGTGATCGCCACGGTTTGTCCCGAGAAGCTCATCTAGCCCGAGCTTACCCCCGTCCGCCGGGAAAGCTCCAGCCGGCCGTCGTCGAGTGGCCGATGACGAAGGGTCAGGGCATCGAGCAGATAGTTTTGATAGAGCCGCCAGGGGGCCTTCGAACCCTGCTTCGGCAGCTGGTCGATCGCCCGCAAGATGTAGCCCGCCTGCAAATCGAGGATCGGTTCGTCGTCGAGTCCGTCCTCGGTGCAGCGCGGAACGCAGATATCGTAGCCGCGGGACTTCATCCGGTTGAGCAACCGGCAAACGAACTCGCACGTGAGCTCGACCTTGAGCGTCCACGAGGCGTTCGTGTACCCCGACGCGAACGCCAGGTTCGGCAGGTCGCTGATCATCAGGCCCTTGTAGGCCATGTGGTCGGGCGGCCGAAACGGCTGGCCGTCGACCTCGAGCTCGATGCCGCCGAAGAGCTTGATCCGCAGGCCGGTCGCCGTGACGACCAGGTCGGCCTCGATGTCGGTGCCCGATGCCAGGCGAAGCCCGGTCGCCGTGAAGCGGTCGATGGAGTCGGTCGCGACGGTGACCTGGCCAGCCCGAATGGCGGCGAACAAGTCGCCGTCGGTTGCCATGCACAGGCGCTGGTCCCAGGGGTCGTAGCTGGGTTGAAAGTGGGTCTCGACGTCGAAGTCCTTGGGCAGCTCGGCCCGAATGACGTTCCTGACGAAGCGGCGCGCGCGATCCGGGAACCGCCGGCAGAACTGGTAGAGCCCCATGGAGAAGAGAATCTTCTTCCAGCGCGTCGCCGAGTAGGCCGCGCTCGCCGGCAGCTTTGCGTGCAGCCAGCGCGCGTGCGGGTCGACTGACGGAGCCGGAAGCACGTAGCTCGGCGACCGCTGCACCATGGTCACGTGCGCGGCACGCTTGGCCAGCTCCGGCACCAGCGTTACCGCCGTGGCGCCACTGCCGATCACGACCACCCGCTTGCCGTCGTAGTCGATGTCGTCGGTCCAGTGCTGCGGATGAACGATGCGCCCGCGAAAATCGCTCACGCCCTCGAACGCAGGGCTGTGACCGCGCTCGTAGTCGTAATACCCGGCGCACATGAACAGGAGGTTGCAGGTCAGCGTGACCCGCTCGCCATCATCGCGGCTCGCCTCGACGGTCCACCGCGCCTCGGCGCTCGACCATCGGGCGTTGTGGACCCGGTGGCCGTAGCGAATGTGGCGGTCGATGCCGAACTCGCTGGCCGTCTCCTCCAGGTACCGCAGGATCGACGCGCCGTCGGCAATGGCACGGGGGTCCTTCCAGGGCTTGAACCGATAGCCCAGGGTGAACATGTCGGAGTCGGACCGAATGCCGGGATAGCGGAACAGGTCCCAGGTGCCGCCGAGATTCGCCCGCCCCTCCAGGATCGTATAGGTCCGCTCCGGGCAGCGGTCCTGGAGGTAGTAGGCGGCCCCGATACCGGAGATTCCGGCGCCGACGATGAGCACGTCCACGTGTTCGGGCGTCATCGACTGCAGTATGGCTCAAAACTGAAACGGATTTCAGTTTTTCTCACAAAAACGCTCCGGGAGCGCCCGGTACCCGTTTGGTTTCAGGAGCCTGCTTTGGCGAGAAGGACGATGCGCTCGCGGGACGACACAACCACCCCGCCGGGCTCTTCGACGGTGATGGCGAACAAACTCGGCCCGGCCACCGCCAGCTTGGCATCGATGGGCACAACGATTTCGCCCGCGCCGGCCGGAATGTCGAACACGCCGCCATCGACCGGGTACCGTTCGTCCCGGTTGGGATCGAAGATCCAAAGTTGGTACTGGAGGGTCTCGACGTCGTTGACCGCCAGGCCGCGGATCAGCATGTACCCCATCTGCTCCGCGTCGTTCCAAACCACGTCGCCGCTTGCCCCCTGGGCCGCCGCGTCTTCGGTGGCGGTCCAGGCTAGCTGCACGGTGCCCTCTTTGCTCAACAAGGCAGCGCGCAACTCGGCCGGCGTCGGGGGCGCCGGCTCGACGGGCGTCACCGGCTCGTTGGGGCCGGGACCGGTCGTGGCCGCCGGAGTGTCCGACGGCACCGGCTCGTCGACTCCGGCCAGGCCTTCCCCGGGCTTCGGCCGCGTGAGCAGCAGCAACAGCGCGGCCGCGGCGCACAGGGCGGCGACGGTCCACGCCAACGCGGCTCCGCTGCGCTCCGCCGGGCGACTCGGCCCGGACGTCGGCTCCGGGGCAACCGCGGGGGCGGCGCCGAAGAACTCGCGCGCGTCGTCTTGCAACCGGCGGGCGAGCAGGTCGGGCAGCCCGGGCGACTCGCCTTCGTCGAACATCGCCAGGTCGACGGCGGCCGCCGCGCGCTCCCAGCTGTCGTCGGCTGCGCCTGGACCCGCGTCCTCGTCGGAATCCGCGCCGAGCTGCGCGAGCCGGTCGCTCTGCGCGTCATCGAGCCCCACCGTGGCTTGATCTGCGAGCAGCTCGTCGAGCGCCGACAGGTCGAACGCCGCGCCCAGGGACTGGTCGTCGTCGCGTGTCACGACGCCCTCCGTCCCGACGACGAGTCGCCGGCGAGCAGCTGCTCGCGAACCTTGGCCACGGCTTTGCGCACGTGGGTCTTTGCGGTGCCCAGCGGAATGTTCATCGCCTCGGCGATCTCCGAGTGGGTAAGACCGTAGAGCACCGCGAGCTCGAGCGCGCGCCTCTGTTCGTCGCGAAGTCCGGCGAGCACACCCGCCGCCAGCGCCGCTTCGGCCTTGCGCTCGATGTCCCTGGCTCCGTCTCTACCCGCCGTCGGGGGCGCCGCCTCTTCTTCGAACGGCGTCGCGTGGGGCCGGCGCCCCTTGGCTCGCAAGCGGTCGATGAGCCGCCGGCGCGCAATCATCGCGACGAAGGTCTTTTCGGACGCCTTGTTGGCGTCGAAGCGGCCCGCGACCTTCCACAGCTCGATAAAGATGTCCTGGACCGCGTCCTCGGCCTCAGCGTGGCTGCTGCACATTCGCTGGGCGAGCGACCACACCAGTCCGCCGTAGCGCGCAATGCACTGCTTGACGGCGGCGTTGTCGCCTCCGGCGACCAGCGGCAATAAGGCGGGGGATTCCACGTAGAGGCTCAATCTCGGGCGGGCGACCAACCCGCCCGCAGCGCCTAATGTAGCCACCCCGGCCGACATGGGTACGGTTCCAGGCAAAAAAAGGTCCGAACGGTCCTACGGGACCAGCACCCGATCGACCACGTGGATGACGCCGTTGCTCGTTTGCAGATCGGGTCGAACGATACGCGCGTCGGCGACGGTGAGTTGGCCGCGTCGATCGATGGAGAAGTCGAGCGCCGTGGACGCGAGGGTGTGAGCGCTGCGCGCCGCGACCGCGTCGGCGGCAAGAACGCGCCCGGAAACGACGTGGTTCTTGAGAATCCGCACAAGCTGTTCGCGGTTTTGCGGCTCGAGCAGTCGGGCCACGTTCTTTTTGCCGAGACGGGCAAACGCATCGTCGGTGGGCGCAAAGACCGTAAACGGCCCGTCGCCGTCGAGCACGGCGGCCAGCTCGGCCGTGGTGAGCGCGGCGAGCAAGGTGTCGAAGGTGCCCGCGCGCTTGGCCGCATCGACGATGGTCGGGCCGCGCTTGGCGGCCTTGGCCGTGCCGCTGCACTCGCCACCGGCGAGCGCGGGCGAGGCCACGAGAAGCGAAAGCGAGCCGGCCGCGACGAGCGCTACCGTGCGAAGAGAGCGTGTGAAGTTGGTCATGCCCGCTACTTCGGCGATCGATGGCGACCGGATGTGGCCGTCGGTTCGATCACTCGCGCAACGGTGCGACGACCGCCCCGGCGCTGCCGGGGGGGTCTTCCCTCGGTGCCCGATGTCAGAATCCGTGCGTTTTTTTCGCCCCGGGCCTGGAACAGGACTTCGCCTTTAGTTTTATCTTTGTCACAGGTTCCAGGCCTACATTTCACTCAAGTCGCTTACTCGTGGGGGTCCGCCGTACACGGCGAAAGGAGAAGGGTAACGATGTCCAACAGTTCCGGTGGTAAGGAGTCCTCGCCCGACGAAACGCTCGGCCGCGACGAGCGCGACGCGTCGCTCGACCGGCGGCGCTTTCTGCAAATGACGGCGGCCGCCGCCGCCGCCGTACCGGTCATTGGTACGACCGGGTGCGGTAGCGACGACGGCCCCCTGCCCCCGCAGGACGAAGACCCGTCCACGCCGCCCGACGTTCCTTCCGACCCGCCGAACGATCCCCCCGATGACCCGGGCGACCCCGACGATCCGGGCGATCCCGGCGATCCGGGAGACCCCGGCGACCCGGATCCGCCCCCGACGGATCCGCCCATCGTTTTCGATCCCGACTCCATTCCGCAAAACGATGTCCTGTTCCCGAACGCCAACCTCGCCGGAGACATGCGGCCGCAGAGCGCGTTTTTGGCGGCGTACTTTGCCGACGCTGCCCCCAAGTGGCTGCGCGTCTGGCAGCCCACCGAAACCGACGGCGAGGTCGTCGTGGTCAAGGACATGATCGTCGAGCCCGAGGCCTCGGGCTACGCCCAGGTGCCGCTCGACGGCCTGCGCCCGGGCGAGTGGTACCGCTATGCGTACTTTCGCGGCGACGACCCGGACAACTTCATCGAACGCAGCCTGATCGCCGAGTTTCGGACCGCCCTTGCCCCGGACTCCCTGGAACCCGTCACCATCGCGATTTCCGCGTGCAACGGCGGCTACTACGACCCGCGAAACCCGCCGTCGGCGCCGTTCGAGTACCCGGCACTGGAAGTGACGGCCGGCGAGTACTACGACGCGTTCATTCACCTGGGCGACCAGGCGTACCTGGACCGAGTGTTCGACAACGGCGGCGAACTCGACACGTACCTCGAGGGCTGGAAGGCGTACCTGGGCAGCCGCGGCATGCGCGAGTGCTACGGCCGCGCCGGCATGTACTGCACGTGGGATGATCACGAGATCACCGACAACGGATCGGTCGACCCGTGGTCGATGGATTCGCGCGACATGGAGCGCATCCGCAACGGCATCGACGCTTACTTCAACGTGATGCCCCTGGCGCCCAACCCCGACGCGCCCCGCCGCCTGTGGCGCAGCTTTCGCTGGGGCCAGACCGTCGAGGTCATCATGCTGGACTCGCGGTACGAACGCGATCGACCGAGCACCGGCCAGTACCTCAGCGACGAGCAGATGGCGTGGCTCAAAGAGACCATCGCGACCAGCCCCTGTCAGTTCAAGGTCATTGGCAACTCGGTGCCCGTAACGGACATGCCCGCGCTGTTCGACATCGCCCGCAACGACCGCTGGGAAGGCTACGAACGCCAGCGCAACGAGCTGCTCAACTTCATCGACGACAACGACATCCCCGACGTCTACTTCATCGCCGGCGACCTGCACCTCAACTTCGTCGCCCGCGTCAACCGAGGCGACGGCCCGCGCTCGACCCGAACCCGCGAAATCGCCGTGACCGGCGGAAACAGCGGCTTCCCCCTGCCCCAGGACAACATCGAGTACATCACCAACCAGGCCCGCGCCGTACTCCTGACCTTCGACCCCAGCCAAAGCCTGGTCAACGTCCGCTTCCTACGCCCCGACGGCACCGTCGACTACGAAGCCGACCTAACCCAAGACTAACCCCGCGACCCGGCCGAGCCCGACCCCGAGCCCGTTTCCGAACCCGAGCCCGTTTCCGACCCCGAGCCCGTTTCCGAACCCGAGCCCGTTTCCGAACCCGAGCCCGACTCCGAGCCCGATTCCGAACCTGAGCCCGACTCCGAACCCGAGCCCGTTTCCGAACCCGACTCCGAGCCCGACTCCGACTCCGACTCCGACTCCGACTCCGAGCCCGAGCCCGACTCCGAGCCCGAGCCCGACTCCGCACTCCTCAATCAGCACGTGCCAGTCCGCCCAGGCCACAAGATGCCCATCAGGCTGCTCGACGACCCCCGCAGCCGCGACCACTAACAACAATCTGCCGGCCCAAGGGCCGGCACCGACAGCAATCCCCCACCCCACCCGCAGCCGAGCCCCCAAGGCCCACCAGCCAAGGGGCGAAGCGATGGGGGCTGGCCGCGCGCAGTTCGGACCGCACGCTCCGGACTCGACGCTCGGCACGAAGCCCTGCGCCCTACGCCGACGGGTCGGCGGACCGTATGCTTGAGCACGGCCAGCCCCCATCGCGTAGCCCCGCTCCGCTCAACAAGTCCTTACCAGCGCAACCCGCACCGAAACACGCAGCGCTACCAGCGCCCATCGCGTAGCCCCGCTCCGCTCAACAAGTCCTTACCGCGACAGCAGCTTCCGCTCACGCAAAAAATTCTGCCGCTTATGCTGGCTATGCACCCGCTCGAAGACAGGCCCCACCACTCGAATTAACGGATACCCACCCACCGCCGACACCAACGCAATCAGCGCCAGCGCCAAAAACACGTGGCTCCGCGTCAGCGCCGCATAGCCGAGAACCCAGAAGGCCGCGCACGTACTGCCAATGCCCCATCGCATCGCGACTTCTGGCCAGTCGGTGAGTCCGCCGCCCTCGACGCGGGTGAGAAAATCGCGCTCGCAATCGGCGCAGCGCGCTTTGGGCGCCGGCGCGTGCTCGCTGCACAAAGCCGCGTTGCAGCGCGGGCACGTGGACTCGGCAACGGCCTCGCAAACGGTACACGTCGGTCGGTACTCATTCTTGCGAAACGCCATGCGCTCAAGGGTACGGGACCCTCGACCGCCGTCAAGCGATCGCTCGAGGACGGCGCACCATGGCCGCGATCATCGGCGCGGGCAACAGCAGCTGCAAAACCGCGGTACACACCAGGGCGTACACGAGCGGGTTGGGGAGCTCGTAGCAGCCCGCGGCCGCCAGGGCAGCGATGGCAATGTTGGCGACCACGTTGAGCGCCAGGCCCCAGACGCGAAGCCGAAACAGGCCAACGATGGCAACGACCATCACGAAGGCCGATCCCAACATCAGAGCCGCTTCGCTGGCGTGGCCGCCGTGGTCGACCGCGGACAGGCTACCGAACAAAAGCAGCGACTGGGTGTCGGCCAGCGCCATGACCATGGCGACCAGCAAGGTCGCGCGAAAGGCCACCGGCCGAAACGCTGACGCGCGGCCGCTGTCGGTCAGTCCGGAGCGACCGGCCAGCGCGAGGGCCGCGGCGCAGGTGCCCGCGAGGATCAGCGCCGTGGCCCGCTCCGACGATCCCCCCGTCCCCGCGATGAGCCCGCCGAGGATGGCGTTCGACCACCAGGCCGCGCGGGCCAACACTTGCGCGCCCAGATGCCGACTGTGCACCAGCGCCGCCGACGCCGCCAAAAGCAAGGTCGGAATCCAGAGCGCCGCCGGCAGGTCGTGGTCGAAGCCGTTCCACGACTGCATCGCGACCGCCGCCACCAGCGCGAACACACTGGCGGCGCCGGTACGGAAATGTGAGGAAGGTGATTGGCTGGGCGTCGTCGGCATCACCGCTTTCAACGCGCGAGCCGCCCTTTCGGTTCCCGGGTCGCGGCACAAAACCGCCCGACGCCCCCGGGCCACGAGCTTTCCATGGCTTATCCGCGGTTCGGGACGCGACCGACACCGTCGCCATTGCCGACGGTCCAGCCGCCCCTCTGAAAAGCCGGGACGCTGCGAACGATCTGCCCACACCACGGCCAGCAAGCGAATCGACGAACGCGACCAAACCGAACGCCCCCGGCTCGACCGGCGCCCGATCGCCGGCGCCGCGCTTGCGACCGTCGACGACGGGTTGGCGCGGGCACGCATGGCGACCGACCGCCGTCGTGCACGCGCGCAGGCTTCACGGGGCTAACGAGATGACGGCGCGCTCGCGGCCGGGAAGCGGGACGCATCGGCAGCTGATACGCTTGCAAGCGTGGTTGCGCACCCGCGCTATCGAATCGAGGCCGAGCTCGGCTCCGGGGGAATGGGCGTGGTGTATCGCGCCGTCGACCGCGAGCGCGGCACGCCGGTAGCGCTCAAGACCCTCAAGCGCATCGATCCCGCCTCCATCGCCCGACTCAAGCGGGAGTTTCGGGTGCTGGCGGATTTCGCCCACCCCAACCTGGTTTCGCTCTACGAGCTGGTGGTCGAGGGCGACGACATGTTCTTTACGATGGAGCTCGTCGAGGGCGTCGACTTTCTGTCCTGGGTCCGGCGCGGAGCCCATGCGGCCGACGTGATGGTCGAGCGCAGCGCTTCCACCCTGCGCGCCTCGCCCGCCGCGGTCATCGGCCAAACGTCAGCCGCCGGCTCCGAGACGCTCCAGAGCGTCGCGCAGCATCCCGACGCCCCGCGGCCACCGCTGGGCGCCGACGAGCTCGACGTCCCCCGGCTGCGCCAGGCCATGCGCCAGCTCGCCGAAGGCGTCGCGTGCCTGCACGACGCGGGCATGCTGCACCGCGACCTCAAGCCGTCCAACGTGCTGGTCGATCGCGACGGCCGGGTCGTCATCATGGACTTTGGCGTGTCCACCGAGCTTGCCGCCGAGGCCCTCGACCCCGACGATCGCGCGCTCATCGGCACGCCGTCGTACATGGCGCCCGAGCAAGGCGCCCGGCAGGCGCTCTCGCCGGCGAGCGACTGGTACTCGGTGGGCGTCATCCTGTACGCGGCCCTGACCGGGCGGCTCCCGTTCGTCGGCGGTCAGGCCGACATCCTGATGGACAAGCAGCAGTTCGAGCCGCCGCCGCCGGACCAGATCGCCACGGGGGTTCCCGACGACCTGAACGCCCTGTGCGTGGACCTGCTGCGACGCTCGCCCCGCGACCGGCCGCCCGCCAACGACATTCTCCGGCGCCTCGACAGCCAGGCGGTGGCCACCCTGAGTCACCGCTACGCGCCGACCACGACGGTGACGCGCGGGCCCCTCGTGGGCCGCGAGCGGCACCTGGCCGCGCTGCACGCCGCCCTCGCCGATACCGAACTGGGGCCGCCGGTGCTCGTCAATCTGGCCGGCGAGTCCGGCATGGGCAAGTCGACGCTGCTGACGCGCTTTCTCGAAGACATCGATGCCCGCTCGGATGCCCTGGTCCTGCGCGGTCGCTGCTTCGAGCGCGAGTCGGTTGCCTTCAAGGCGTTCGATAGCCTCATCGACGGGCTCAGCTCGCACCTGGCGTCCCTGCCGCCCCTGCAGGTCGAGGGCTTGATGCCGCGCGACGCCCTGGCCCTGGCCCGGGTGTTTCCGGTCCTGCGGCAGGTCGATTCGTTCGGCTCCAACCTGCGCCGCTCCGTCGAGGCCCGCGACCCGTTCGAAATTCGCCGGCGCGCCTTTACGGCCCTGCGCGACCTGTTCGCCCGACTGGCCGACCGCGGCCCGCTGGTGCTCGCAATCGACGACGTCCAGTGGGGCGACGTCGACAGCGCCATCTTGCTGTCCGAGCTGCTCCACCCGCCGGACCCACCGGCCATGCTGGTGATCTGCGGGTATCGGTCCGAAGAAGAGCAAGACAACGCCTTTCTAGCGGCGTTTCGCGACCGCCTCGACCGGCGACGGACCGACGAGCGCTGCGTGGCGGTAACGCCGCTGGCGCCGGCAGAAGCGCGCGAGCTCGCTCTGTCGCACCTGGGGCCGGACCCGCGCGCCCGGGCCCAGGCCGACCGCATCGCCCGCGAGTCGACGGGAAGTCCCCTGTTCGTGGAAGAGCTGTCGCGCTACGCCATGGACGCCCTCGACGGCGAAGCGGCGCCTGAACTATCCCTCGAAGACCTCATGCACCGCCGGCTGCAGCGTCTGCCGGCCGACGCCACGCGGCTGTCGCAGGTAGTCGCCCTCGCCGGGCGCCCCATGGCCCAGGCCCTCGCGTTTCGAGCGGCGGACGTCACCGACCCGGCGGCGCTGTCGCTCCTCAAGGCCGGCAGCTTCGTGCGGACTCGCAGCGTGCACGGCGAGCGATTCGTCGAGAGCTATCACGACCGGGTGCGCGAAGCCGTCGTCGCGGCGCTTCCCGCGGATCAGCTCGCAACCCGACACCGACGCATTGCGCTCGCTCTCGAGCGCTCGCCCAGCGCCGACCCGGAAGCGCTCGCCATCCACTTTGCCGGCGCCGGCGATCGCGACAGCGCCGCCCGCTACGCCGAGGCGGCCGCCAGCCGTGCCACGGAGTCGTTCGCCTTCGACCGGGCGGCGCGCCTGTACCGCATGGCTCTCGAGCTCGGCGTCGACCGCGACCCTCACGCGCGACGCACGCTCGTGGTCGCCCTGGGCGATGCCCTGTCGAACGCGGGCCGCGGGCTCGAAGCCGCGCGCGCCTACCTGTCCGCCGGCGAGTCGGTGCAGCGCGCCGACCGCCTCGATCTCCAACGCCGAGCGAGTCGGCAGTTTTTTCGCTCGGGGCATCTCGACGAGGGCATCGACACCATTGCCGAAGTGCTCGCGTCCGAGGGCATGCAGCTGCCAGGCAGCCCGCGGACCGCGCTGGCGTCGCTGCTGTGGCAGCGCGCGCGGATTCGGCTGCGCGGGCTTTCGTATCGCGAACGAGAAGAGCGCGACGTGCCGGCGAGCACCCTGCGCCGCGTCGACGCCCTGGCCACCGTGGCCGAAGGACTGGCGATCGCCGACCCGCTTCGCGCCGCGGGCCTGCAGGGCAAACACCTGCAGGCCGCCCTGAGCGCCGGCGAGCCGCGGCGCATCGGTCAGGCCCTGGCCTACGAGGCCGCCTTTGTGTCCCTCGTCGGTGCCCGCGCCCACGAGCGGGTGCAGAGCATCCTGAGCACCATGCGAGCCATCGCCGAGCGGACCGACGACGCGCTCTTGCACGGCGTCTACATCGGCATCGAGGGCATCATTGCCCTGCACGAAGCCCGCTTTGCCGACGCCGCCACCCACAGCGCCAAAGCGGTGGACTATCTGCGCGCGAACTGTCACGGAGCCAACTGGGAGACGTCCACCGCCAACTTCTTCCTCATCATGGCGCTCACATTCAACGGCCGATTGCGCGACGTCGCCGACCTGTACGAGACGGTGCTGCGCGACGCGCGCGAGGTCGGCGATCTGTACGCCGAGACCAGCATGCGGACGGCGGCGGGCTTTTACCTGCACATGGCGCGCGACCGGGTCGACGAGGGGCGAGCCGACATCGAAGACGCCATGCGCCGCTGGTCGCCCCGCGGCTTTCAGCTGCAGCACGCCCACGCCTTCATGTCTCGAACGAGCTTCGACATGTACGAGGGCGACGGCGAACGAGCGTGGCAGCGAGTGGTCGAAGCCTGGCCCAAGCTCGCTCGCTCGGGACTCATGCGGGCACAGGTGCTGCGCGTGGTTCTGCTGTCGTACCGGGCCCGTTCTGCCCTGATGCGCGCCCACCAGCTCGGCCCCGCGAACTCCGAGACCAGGCGCTTGATTCGGCTGGCAAAGCGCACAGCGAGTGCGATTCGCCGCGAAGGCACTCAGCACGCCCGGGCCATGGCGCTGTCCATTGAGGCAGTCGCGGCCCATCGACTCGGCCAGGCCGAGCAAGCCATCGCCCTGCTCGAAGATTCGGAAACCGGCTTCGAGCAAACCGGCGCCGCCCTCGAAGCCGCCGCAGCCATGCGCACGCGCGGCGTCATCGTCGGTGGCTCCGCGGGCGCGGAGCTTGTGGCCCGAGCGGACGCTCGGTTTCACGCCGAGGGCATCGAACAACCTGACCGCATGGCCAATCTCACGAGTCCGGGTTTTGCCCCCAAATAGCCGCCGCCCCGCCGGCGACGTGTAGAGTCGGAGCAGCGGGGGCGTGTCCAAAGAGCGCTACAGAATCGAGGAGACGATCGGAACCGGCGGTATGGGGGTGGTCCACCGCGCCGTCGACCTCGACCGCGGCGCGTCGGTTGCGCTCAAGACGCTCAAGACCCTCGACCCCGAAGGCCTCGTTCGGCTCAAGCGCGAGTTTCGCGCGCTCACCGACGTCGTGCATCCCAACCTCGTTTCGCTGTACGAGCTGGTGCAGGCCGACGACATGGCGTTCTTCACCATGGAGCTGGTCGAAGGCTGCGACTTTCTGTCGTGGGTGCGCCCGGGCGAAGAGCGACTGCGCGCACCGGCGGTCAACACGGCCTCGACCGCCCGGCTCGACGTCGCGCGGCTCGTATCGGTCGACACCCTGGATACGTTGTCGGGCGGCCCCCGGGTCGTGCACGGCGACAGCGGCCCGCTGGATCGGTTGCGGCTGCGGCCGGCCCTTCGCCAGGTCGCCGAAGGCGTAAGCGCGCTGCATCAGGCCGGCATCATTCACCGAGACATCAAGCCGTCGAACGTCATGGTCACGCCGGAAGGTCGGGTGGTCATTCTCGACTTCGGCGTCATCGCCCAGCTGGCCGCGACCGACGACGGCGAAGCGGCGCGCCTGGTCGGGACTCCGGCGTACATGCCGCCCGAGTTCGGCACCGACCAGACCGTCACGGGTGCGGCCGACTGGTACTCGGTCGGGGTCATGCTGTTTCGCGCGCTCACGGGCGCCTACCCGTTTCCCGAAGGGCGCGTTCACGACGTGCTGCTCAACAAGCGCAGCCGACCGGCGCCCGCGCCGTCGGACATCGCCGGCGACATCCCCGACGACCTCGACCAGCTGTGCGTGGCGCTGCTGCGCGCCGACCCGGCCCGACGCCCGGGCGACGCCGAGGTGCTGCGTCGCCTCGGCGCCCGCGCGCGCACGCCGCGCGCGATTCCCGTTCTCGGCACTACCAGCACGGGCGAGCCGCCCCTGGTCGGACGGGGCCAGGCCCTCGAGCGGCTCGGCCACGCGTTCGACCAGCTTCACCGCGGCCGGCCACAGCTGGTGCGCGTGACCGGGCGCTCCGGCCTGGGCAAGACCGCGCTCACCCGGGCGTTCCTCGAGCAGCTGCGCGGCGTTGGCGACGCGGTGGTGCTGCGGGGTCGCTGCTACGAGCGCGAATCGGTGGCCTACAAAGCCTTCGACAGCCTGGTCGACGACCTCGGTCGGCACCTGGCGACCTTGCCGAGCGTCGACGTCGAGGGCCTGATGCCCCGCGATGCCCTGGCCCTGGCCCGGGTCTTTCCGGTCCTGCGGCAGGTCGATGCCTTCCGCTCCGAGCGGCGGCGCCCCCTCGACACCCAGGAGCCCCACGAACTGCGGCGCCGCGCCTTCGGCGCCCTCAAGGACCTGCTGGCCAGACTGGCCGACCGGGCCGCCCTGGTCCTGGCCATCGACGACGCCCAGTGGGGCGACTCCGACTCGGCGCTGCTACTTCGGGAGCTTCTGTTCGAAGCCGACGCGCCCACGGCCCTGTTCCTTCTGTGTCACCGCATCGAAGATCAGGCCGACAGCGAGCTTCTGTCGAGCCTGGCCGAAGACCAGCGCGGTGCCGCCGACGAAACCGTGGTCGAAGTGGGACCGCTGGACCGCGACCACAGCCGCGAGCTCGCCCTCGCCCACCTCGGCTCTCTGCCCGGCGCCGCGGCCATCGCGGGACGCATTGCCGATGAAGCCGGCGGCAGCCCCCTGCTCATCGAAGAGCTGTCGCGCTACGCCCGCGACGTGGTCGGCACCGAGCTCGACGGCGACATCTCCCTGGCCGACGTCAACCGCCGCCGGCTGCGCCGGCTGCCCGAGCCCGCCCACCGGCTCATCGAGGTCATCGCGGTCGCCGGCCGCCCCATCGCCCAGCACCTGGCTCTCAAAGCCGCCGGCGTCGACGACCCGGCGGCTCTCGATATCCTGCGCGCGGGCAGCTTCGTGCGCACCCGGTCCAGCGCCCTGGCGCCGCAGGTCGAGTGCTTTCACGACCAGGTTCGCGAGGCCGTCCTCGACGACCTGGCGCCACCGGTTTTGCGCGAGCGACACCGGCAGGTAGCCGTCACCCTCGAGCGCAGCGAACGCCCCGACTCGGAAGCGCTCGCCATTCACTTTCGCGAAGCCGGCGACGCCGCCCAGGCGACCCACTACTCCCTCGCGGCGGCGCGCGCCGCCAGCCGCGCCCTGGCCTTCGACCGGGCCGTTCAGATGTATCGCTTTGCCCTCGACCTGGGCGACGCATTTCTCGACGACCGCCCCCAGGTGCTCATCGAGTACGGCGAGGCGCTGGCCTCGGCGGGGCGCGGCGCCGACGCGGCGCGCGCGTTTTTGACCGCCGCCGAAAACGCCCCGCCCGGCCGAAGCGCCGACCTGTCGCGGCGAGCCAGCCTGCATCTGTTTCGCTCCGGCCACATTGACGAGGGCCTCGAAACCATCACCGGCGTCCTCAGCTCGCTGGGCGTAAGCTCGCCCGGCGGCAGCGCGGCGTCGCTGCCCGCGTTGCTGTGGGCGCGCCTGCGCCTCAAGCTTCGCGGCTTGCGCTTTGTCGAGCGCCCCGAAGAAGAGGTCCCCGGGGAGCTGCTGCGCCGCACCGACGCGGTGTTTGCGGTTGCCGAGGGCCTCAGCGCGGTCGATCCCATTCGCGCGTCCGAGTTTCAGGCCCGGCACCTGCGGCTGGCGCTCAACACCGGCGAGCTATCCCGCATCGGCCGCAGCCTGGCCGGCGAAGCGGGCTTTACGAGCCTGTCCGGGGCCGGCGCCCAGCAGCGAACCGCACGCATTCTCGACCGCCTCGCCGACATCGTCGAGCGCACCGGCGACGAATACCTGCGCGCCTATCACCACGGCGTGACCGGCATTGCGGTGCTGCAAGCCGGTCGCTTTCGCGAGGCGGCGCACGAGCTCGACACGGCGCAAAAGATCTTTCGCGAGCGCTGCCACGGGGCGTCCTGGGAAATCTCGACCTGCCGCCTCTTTCTCGTCTTCACCCTCTACATGCTCGGCGAGCTGCCCCGCATGCACGAGCACTTTCACGAGGCCATTCGCGACGCGCGAGCCCTGGGCGACCTCTACGGCGGTACGACCCTGCGGGGGGCCTTTGGCTTTCCCGTGTACCTGCGGGGCGACAGCATCGACGAGGCCTACTGGCAGGTGGACGACGCCATGTCGCTGTGGTCAGTCGACCAGTTCAGCCTGCAGCACTGCAACGCCCTCGCGGCGCGGGTGCAAATCGACCTGTACGCCGGCGCGCCCGACCGCGCAGCCGAGCGCATCGAGGCCGAGTGGCGGTCACTGCGCCGCTCGCTCCTTTTGCGAACGGTGGCCATTCGCGTGGTCGTGGGCTCGCTGCGCGGCCGGGTGGCCCTGGCCCAGGCGGCGGCCAGCGACGACCCGGCGCGACTCAAACGCTTGCTGCGCCGCGCCGACGCGACCGCCCGAGCGCTGCAGCGAGAGGATGCCCGCTACGCCCGCACCATCGGACTCGCCGTGGCCGCCGGCGTGGCCAGCGCGCGCGGCAAGCGCGATGCCGCCATCGCCATGCTGGAGCGAGCCGCCGACGAGTTCGACGCCGTGGACATGAAGCTGTGGGCCGCGTGCGCGCGTCGCGCCATCGGCACGTTGCGTCCGGGCGCCGACGGCGAGCGCCTTGTCCAGGACTCGGAGGATCGCCTGCGCCGCGCCGGCGTGGCCCGCCCCGACCGCTGGGCCCGCATGTGCCTCCAGGGGTTTGCCTAGCGCGTCGCTGACTACCGGGCCTTGTCGCTGTCCGCGGCCGGCGCCAGCTCGTTCCACAAAAACGCGTAGCCCAGGGCGACCCGGTACGCGAGTTGCTCGTTGGTGCTGCTGCCGCCGTGGCCGCCCTCGAGGTTCTCGTAGTAGTAGGCCTCGTGGCCCTGCTCGAGCAGGCGCGCGGTCATCTTGCGAGCGTGGCTCGGGTGCACCCGGTCGTCTCGGGTCGACGTGTAAAGCAGCATGGGCGGCAGCTCCATGTCGGCCCGCACCTTCTGGTAGGGCGAATAGCCCTGGATGTACTTCCACTCCGCAGGCACGTCCGGGTTGCCGTACTCGCCCATCCAGCTCGCCCCGGCGAACAGCCGGTTGTAGCGCCTCATGTCGAGCAGGGGCACGCCGCAGATGACCGCGCCGTACAGGTCGGGGCGACGCAAAACGGTTGCGCCCACGAGAAGGCCGCCGTTGCTGCGGCCCTCGATACCGATGTGTTGGGCAGCCGTTACCTTGCGCGCTATCAGGTCCGCTGCGACCGCCTCGAAATCTTCGAACGCCTTCGGCCGGTTCTCCTTGAGCGCCGCGCGGTGCCACCCGGGGCCGAACTCGCCGCCGCCGCGAATGTTGGCGAGCACGAACACGCCGCCGCGCTCGAGCCACAGCTTGCCGTAGGCACCCGACAGCGCCTCGTACGAGCCCGAGTAGCTCGGGGTGAGGCTGTTGCGAAAGCCGCCGTAGGAGAAGATGTGCACCGGGTTTTTGCCGGTCGCCGCCAGGTCCTTCTTCGCGACCACGAAGTACGGCACCTGGGTGCCGTCGGCCGAGCTGGCAAAGTGCTGCTCGACCGCGAACGGCGCCGGGTCGAAGGTGCGCGGCTGCTGGGCCAGGCGCTCGACCTTGCCGGACGCGGCGTCGACTCGATACAGCGTGGTCGGCGTCAAAAAGTCCTCGTAGGAGACAAAGGCGTCGGGGCGGTCGTCGCTCGCCGTCATCATCGAGACGGACCCGGTTTCGGGCAGCTCGACCGGCTTGAACGACCAGGTGCCGTCGTCTCGGCGATTGTAAATGCGCAGTCGGCCGCGCACGTTGTCGAGCATGCTCACCAGCAACCCCTGGCTGGTGACCCGCGCCTGCTGCACCGCGGTGGTCGGCGACGGACCGACAACCAGCTCGTGGGCCGCGCCATCGCCACCGCGCAGCGTCGCGAGTCGAGCGAACACCAGCGAACCCTCGCGGTAGGTCGTCGCGCCAACGGTCCAGTCCGACTTGACCTCGACGAGCAGGCCGTCACCAAACAGCCCCGCGACGTTGGCGTCGTCGGGTAGCGCAACGGCTTTGAGCTCGCCGTCCACCCGCTGGAAATGTTTGGCGATCCAGAAGCTCGTGCGCTCCTCGACCAGGTCAACGGTGGTGCTGGCGCCGAAAATCCGCCGGGCGGACACCGCCATGGCGGACACCGGGACCTGGTGCACGAGCTCGGCCTCGGAAAGCGGCGTGCCACGCTTCCAGAGCTTCGATTGGCGCGGATAGCCCGACTCGGTCATGGTGCCGTCGCCAAAGTCGGTGCCGATGAAGACGTGGTCGTCATCCACCCACGCAACGTCAGTTTTCGCTTCCGCCACGAAGAAGCCGCCCTTGTCGGCCGGCACGAACGCCTTTTCCACGGCGTCGTATTCGCGCACCTCCACCGCATCGCCGCCGCCCTTGGACAGGCGCACCAGGCAGCGCCGATACGCGGGGGGCAGGCAGTCGCTGCCCTTGAAAACCCAGGGGGTGCCGTCCTTGGCCATCTCGTCGATGTCGATGAGCGTTTCCCAGGCCGGCTTGCCCGAGCGCAAACCGGCCAGGGTCGTGCGCCGGTAGATGCCGCGCGGATGCTCGGCGTCTTTCCAGAAGTTGTAGAGCTTGTCGCCTCGCTGGGTGAGGGACGGAATCCGCCCGGCCGCGTTGAGCGCCGCCAGGGCTTCGCCATAGAGTTCTTTGAACAGCGGCGACTCGGCCAGGGCCGCGTGGCTGGCGGCGTTGCGCTCTTTGACCCAGGCGATGGCTTTGTCGCCGAGCACGTCCTCGAGCCACAGATGCGGATCGTCCGCGGCGGCCGGCGCCGGGGCCTCAACTTCGGGTTTCGACGAGTCGGGGGCCACGGCCGCCTTGTCCTTTTGTTGCTTCGAGTTCTTCGCCTTGCAGCCGCCGCCGAAGGCGGGGAGCAACGTCAACACGGCAACGGGGGCGACGAGTCGAGGGCGCATCGCCTTTGCTTCTACCACTCGACGGGCTGGCGCGCGCCGAGTCCCGGGCCGAACACCACCGCGTTGGACAGAAGTCGCGCCGTTGCGCGCTGCTGAGCCCGAAATCCCGGGCGTCCGGCAAACAAAATCACCTGCCCGAAGCCGGACCGGTCGACGGTCGCCCAGGCGGTCGTGGCCAGCCGCGCCCGCGCCTCGGGCCACAGCAGCCCCGAAAGCCGCAGGGTCTCGGCCTCGGCCAGCCGCACCGGCACCCTGACAGACTCCGGCGCGAGCAGCGCCAGGTCGCCCTGGGCCAGCACCGGGACCGCCGTCCCGCTGTCTCCGAAACCGCCGAGACCAGCCGTGAGCCAGTGGTCGTCGTCGAGCAAGCCGTGCAGGAACGCGCCGCTCGGGGAAAACCGCCGCAGCCACCGGTCCTCGCGCGCCCGAGCCGCCGCGGCCGCCTCGCCTTCGCGCGGCTCCGCCGTCTTGGCCAGGGCCGCCTCGGCGGGGCTGGCCGCCGGCAGTCCCGGCCGGTCCCAGATGTCCGCCGGATCGACGTCGACCGACTGGCTGTCGAGCCAGCGCCGCGTCGCCGCGTCGAACAGCGGGAGGTCGGCGAGCACGTCTCGGCGCCGCCGAACCCGGGTAAGGCCCAAAGCCGGATCGGCAATCACCACGGCTCCCGCCCCCGACGCGACCAGGGTGCCGCCGCTTTTGACCCACGTGCGCAGCGCCGACGCGTGGGGCGCCAGCGCCGACGCGCCGCTCCACAGAGGCGGCACGACAATCACGTTGTAGCGGCGCAGGTCGTAGCTGCCGAGCTGCTGAACGTCGAGAAGCGTCACCGGCACGCCCAGCTCGCGGTCGAGCTGGTGCCAGATGTGGCCGTAGTCCGACGGCGACACCGGCGTGTTGGCCAGCAGCCCGACCCGCGGCTTGGCGAGTAGCTCGAAGTGCTGGCCGCCGAGATCCGGGCCGTCGGTCGCCGAGCGGCCGGTCGGCAGGGCGAACACCTCGACGCCGACCTCGGCGGCCACCTCGGCCAGCACCGCGCCAACATCGGCCTGGTTTTCGATGCGCCGAACCAGCAGGCTGCCGCGCGGAAACTGTCGGCCCACCGCATCGAACGACCGGTCGGACGCAAACACCTGCACGCCGCGCTCGAGAGCCCGGGCGGCAAACGCAACCGACGCGTCGTCGGCCGACGACACGGCCCAGGCAACGGGCGGCGCGTCCCCACTTGCGGCGACCACGCCGGCCGGCGCGACCGGCGCGGCGGTCACCGCCGTGCGAACCACCCGCGGGGTGTCGATCCAGTAGCTCTCGACCCCGTAGGCCATGCCCAGGTTCCACGAGGTCACGTCGTAGATGCCGCCGCGCCCGGTGCGCTCCAAATCCTGGCGCTCCTCGTCCAGGTCTTTTTTGGCAATGCGCGGGTCGAGCTCGAGCAGGGCCAGCGCCAGAGCGCCCTTGGGCTGAGCGGCGTCGACGAGGTACGCGCCGGCGGCAAAGGCCTTCGAGGCCTCGGTGGTGCGCAGGGTCGACTCGACGTTGCGGCCGCTAAACGCCGCGCCCGCCGCAAACACCTCGATGCCCTGGCCCAGCAGCGCCGCGACCAGGGCGCGCTCGCGATCCGGCGCCCGGCCCGGCACGAGCACAAACGTACGCGGACCGCCCGCGGCCGCGAGGCTGTCTTTGTGGTAGGCGGCAAAGTCGCGCAGCACGTCGCGCCGGTTGCGCGCCAGGGTCACCGCGTTGGCCAGGCTGCCGACGGCCTGGTGGTGCACGGCGTCCCGATAGGTTGCGACTTCGCCGGTGCGACGCCGCACGGCCTGGCCGGCCAGACGCGCCTGCTCGTGCAGAATGCCCACGGCGCCCTGCAGCGGCCCCCAGGTGCTCGAGTAGCCCGGGTACCAGTTGTCGCTCCACTCGCGGGTGTAGTACGACCAGCCGTAGGCGTCGAAGGCCTCGCCCTGGTCGTCGGCAAACTGCTTGTTCCAGCGCGCGGCGGTGCGCGCGTAGTTGGGGTTGGTGGGCACGCCCTTGGGCGAAAACAGGAACGTGTCCAGCGGCCCCATCTCGTGGACGTCGACGAACAGCTGGGGGTTAAACTTGCGAAAATTGGCCCAGCGAGCCCGGGTTTCGGGCTGACTGCCCGTGAGCCAGTCGCGGTTGAGGTCAAAGAGGTAGTGGTTGCCGCGGCCCCGCGGCCAGTAGCCGCGGTGCAGGCTGTCGTGGTTGAGGCTGTTCACTCGCGACCGCGTTTGCTCAACCATGGCCAAAAAGCGCGTGCGGCCGTCGGGGTTCATCGCCGGGTCGATCACCACCACCGTCTCGTCGAGGATCGACTTCGCCCGGTCGTCGGTGCCCGCGATGAGATAGTGGCCGAACGCCAGCGACGCGTCGGCGCCCGACGTCTCGTCGCCGTGAATGCTGTAGCCGAACCAGCCGACCGCCGGGGTGTCGTTGGCGATGCGCTCGATGTCGCCCGCCGACAGGCCGCGCGGGTTGGCCAGCTTGCCGACGTTGGCGAGAATCTCGTCCAGGCGCGCGAGATTTTCCGGCGACGATATGACCACGCGCACCAAATCCCGGCCCTCGTGGGTCTGGCCGTATACCTCGAACCGCGCTCGATCCGAGCTTTCGGCCCAGCCGCGAAAGCAGTCGACGATGGCGGCGTGCGGGGCCATGCGCGCGCCGAGCGGGTAGCCCAGGCACTGGGCCGGCGTGGTCACCGACGGGTCGTACGCGGCGTCGCGATACAGCGGCGCGTCGGCGTCGACGTCGGGCAGCGCGATGGTCGCCTCGGTGTCGAAGTCGACATCGTTGGGCTTCGCGTTCACGGCCGGCGGGCGCCCGGCGGAACCGCCGCACGCGGAGAGCAACGCGAGCACCAGCGCGAGTCGCAAAACGTTCAGAGCCTTGTCATCCATGTCGCTTACCACTCCTGCGGCTGGCGGGCGCCCAAAGACGGGCCAAACACCACCGCGTTCGACAAAAACCGCGCGGCGCCCGGGTGCTGGCCGCGAAACACCGGGGACACCGAGAACAGGATCACCTGCCCGGCCCCGCGCGACTCCACCGTCGCCCACGCGGTCTTCTCCAGGCGGGCCCGGGCCTCGGGCCACAGAAGTCCCGACAGCCGCAGCTTGTCGGCGGCCGCCAGCCGCACCGGCACCGTCACTCCGTCGGGGGCGATGAACGCCGTCGATCCGGCCACGAACACCGGCATCGCGGCGCGGGCGCCCGCCGTGATCCAGTGAGTCTGGTCGACCAGCCCCCGGGCCATGGCACCGACCGGCGAAAAGCGACGCATCCACGCGTCTTCGGCCGCTCGGGCGCGCTCGCCCGCCTCGCCACCGGGAAACGACGGTCCGCCCTTGCCCTTGCCCTTGTCGCCGTCGGTGGCCTTGGCCGGCTTTCGGGTCTGCGTTGCCTGATCACCCCACACCGCGTCTTCGTCGATGGCGACGTCGCGGCTGGCGAGCCAGCGCTGAATCGAGCGCGCGTAGGCCGGCAGGTCTGCGAGCGCGTCTCGGCGCCGGCGCACCGACGTGAGGTCGCCGCCCTTGGCCGACAGCACCGACGCGCTGGTGCCCATGGCGACCAGCGTGCCCCCGGACCGGACCCACGTAGTCAGGTTGGGCGCCGCGGCGAGCAGCGGCGTCGGGTCCATGGTCGCGGGAACGACCACCACGTTGTACCGCCGCAGGTCCTCGCGGCCGAGACGATGAGCGTCGAGCAGCGTCACCGGCAGGCGCAGGTGCTGGTCGATGTGAAACCACACGTGACCGTAGGCGTCCGGCCGAATCGGCGTATTGGTCACGATGGCGACCCGCGGGCGCCGCAGCAGGCGAAAGTGCAGGCCGCCCAGGTCGGGGCCCTCGTCCGGCGACCGCGACGTGGAAATCGGCACTGCCCGCACGCCGGCGTCGGTAGCCGCGCGCCCGAGCCGCTCGGCGAGATTGGTCGGGTTGTCGATGGCGCGCACGAGCAGGCTGCCGCGGGGAAACTCCTCGTCGCCGACCGTGAAGGGTCGGTCGGACGCGTGCACAACCAGCCCCGCCTCGAGAGCCAGGCCGGCAAACACCACCGACGCGTCGTCGGCGCCGTGGACCGCCCACGCCACCGCTCCCTTGCCGGCCTCGACCCCCGATTCGGTCGCCTCGAGGCTTCGCACCTGGGAGCGCGACGCGGACGGCGTATCGATCCAGGCCACGTCGAGGCCGTAGGTCATGCCCAGGTTCCAGGCCGTGACGTCGTACAGACCGCTTTCGTTCTTTTGTTCGAGGCCCCGGCGCTCCTTGGCGAGCACCTCCTTGGAAAACCGCGGGTCGAACTCGAGTATCGCGCGCACCAGGCCGCCGCGCGGCTGCGCCGCATCGATGAGGTACGCGCCTTTGGGCACTTCGACGCGACCGGTGTCGCCCAGGGGCGAGACCGCCCGGGCCGAGAACGCCTGGTCGGCGCGCCACACCTCGATGCCCTGGCGCAGCAATACCTCGACCAGATGGCGCTCGCGATCCGGAACGACCCCCGGGTTGATGACGAACGTTTTCGCCGGCCCTGCCGCCGCCTGGCGATGGTAGGCGGCAAAGTCGCGCAGCAGCGCCGCCCGGTTGTTGAGCAACGTGCGAACGTTGGCCAGGCTGCTTTGGGCCTGGGCGTGCACGGTCTCGCGGTAGGTCACGATTTGCCCGGTGTGCTTGCGCAGCGGGCGCCCCCACACCTTGGCCTGCTCGTACAGAATGCCAATGGACCCGAGCAGCGAGCCCCAGGCGTCGGAGTATCCGGGGTACCAGCCGTCGGCCCACTCGCGGGTGTAGTAGGGCCACCCGTACCGATCGAACGCCGCCCCCTGATCGGCCGCGAACACCTTGCTCCACTCGGCGTGGGTGGCCGCGAAGTTGCGGTTGACCGGCTCGGCCCGCGGGTAAAACAGGTAGGTGTCGTTGGGTCCCATCTCGTGGGCGTCTACGAACAGCTGCGGGCGAAAGCGCAACAGGCTCTGCCATCGGCCCCGGGTCTCGGGCTGGGTGCCGACGATCCAGTCGCGGTTCATGTCGAACAGGTAGTGGTTGCCCCGGCCCCACGGCCAGTACCCGCGGCCCATGCCGCGAAAGTTGAGGCTCTGCGATACGCCGTTGAGCTGGCCGACCTGCTCGATGATGCGCGTGCGTCCGTCCGGGTTCATGACCGGGTCGAGCACGACCACCGTGTCGGCCAGAATCTTGCCGACCCGCTCGTCGGTGCCCGCGATGAGGTAGTGGCCAAACGCCAGCGAGGCGTCGGCCCCGGACGTCTCGTCGCCGTGAATGCTGTAGCCGAGCCAGGCCACCGCCGGCGACGACTCGGCGATGCGGTCCACCTCGGCGGCCGTCGCGGCGCGGGGATTGGCCAGCTTGTCGATGTTGGCGAGAATCTCGTCGAGGCGGGCGTGGTTCTCCGGCGTCGTAATGACCACGCGCACCAGCTCGCGCCCCTCGTAGCTCACGGCGTAGCGCTCGACCACGGCGCGCGACGACTGCTCGGCCCACGTGCGAAAGCAGGCCACGATGGCCTCGGGCCGGGCGATGCGGCTGCCGAGCGGATAGCCCAGGCACTGCTCGGGAGTGGCGATGGCCTCGTCGTAGGTGGCGCCCGGGTACCAGGCGGACGGGTCGCCCGACACCGGCTCGGCGCCGTAGTCGACCAGCACCGGTTTGGCCCGCGGCGTGGTGGGCTCGCGGTCGCCTTGCGCGCCGGCGCACCCGGCGCCAGCGGCGATCAGCGCGCCCGTGAGCAGCGCGCGAAGAAACTGGACAGCTTGGGCTCGCACGGCCGCGTTTATACACAGGATGCCGCGGCCGTGGCCCGGCCCGGGGCGCTTTGCTCGCGGGCCTCGCTCGCGGTGCGCCGATACGCTAGGTTGTCGGCGCCGTGTCCGGCTACGAGCTTACGCCCGCCCGAGTGCGCGCCGATCTGAAGGCGCTGGCTGCGGGCGACGAGCAGGTTGCCGCAGCCGCGGCCGCCGTGGGCGAGCTGCGTTCGCGGCGCATGCCGCCGACCTTTGCGTCGCTGGTGCGCATTTCCGTCGGCCAGCAGCTGTCGACGCGCGCCGCCGCCAGCATCTACGCGCGGCTCGAAAAAGCGCTGGGCGGCTCCGTCACCGCGAAGGCGCTGCTCGCCGCGACGGACGACAGCCTGCGCGAGTCGGGGGTCAGCGAAGCCAAGCGCTCGCACCTGCGCGACGCGGCGAGCGCCGTGCAAGGCGGGCTCGACTTAGCGGGCCTGGCCCATGCGGACGACGCCGGGGCTCGCGCGGCGGTCGAGTCGCTGCGAGGCTTCGGCCCGTGGAGCGCCGACATCTTCTTGATGTTCGCCCTGGGTCGGGCGGACATTTGGCCCGTTGGCGACCTCGCCGTGCGAGCCGGCTTCGCCGCGATCAAGGGCCTGGACGCGCGCCCCAGCCCCAAAGACCTGCGCGCCCTCGGCGAGCCGTATCGGCCCCGGCGCAGCGTGCTCGCCCTGCTCTGCTGGCAGCACTACCTCGACGTGTCGCCCGTGTAGCAACGCTACACGTCCGCGCCGGGCGGATGCTCGAGCAGTACCTCGGAACAGATCGATCGCACGTCGTGAGCCTGCCCTCCTTGCTCCAGGGTCAGGTACAGGGTGACCAGGTAAAAACCAACAAAGACGAAGTCGCTGTGCAGCTTGTAGTCGTTGGCCAAAAAGAACTCGAACAGCTCGTCGAACGAGCGCTTGAAGTCGTCGATGGAAAACCGCTGCTCGGACTGGTCGACGCCGAAGTGGTTTCGCAACAGGCCGACCAGCCGGTCGGCCTCGTCGGCCGGCAGATCGTCGGGCAAAAGCCCCATCGCCCGCAGCGCCCCGCGAAACGCCCCCGCGTCGTCGCTGTAAAACGACCGGTAGAGGGCCAGCATGCCCTGGCGAAACTCCGGGCGCAGGCGAATCCACAGACCGTTGGGCGCAAACACCAGCTCGTCGCCCCGGGCGCCGAGGCGAGCGCTGCGCAGGTCGAGAAACAAGCCGTCCTCCACGGTCCACTGCGCAAAGTACAGGCGCAGCAGCTGGTCGCCCAGCCGACGCAAACGCACGGGATCGTCAACTCCCGCCAGCGGTTGAGCGTCGTCCAGGCCGGCCGTTAGCGCCGCGGGTATCGACGGCTGCGCCACCGCGCGCAGGCTCGCCACGCCCTTTCCCGTCGCCAGTCGCCAGGTCAGCGAGCGCAGCGCGCCCAGCATGGGCTTCCACTCCACGGCGCCCCACCCAGAGTCGGGGATAAAGCGCGCAAGCTGGCGAATATCGTGCGGCAAAAACCCGGGGATCTTCACGTCCACGTGTGTAGTCGGTCACGCGCATTCGTCGACCGGCTGACGCCCTGCTGCCACCGGTCGACGCTGATTCACGCCGGGCAGCTCCCTGCCCGCGCCGGGTGGCACCACGTCGTCCCTCGGTGCCATGATGCCCCCGGCATGAGCACCCAATCGGTCGTGTCGCAGCCCGCCCCGGCCACGTGCCTCATCGCCGACCTGCGCAACTTCACCGCCAACCTCAACGCCGCGCCCAGCGACGGCGCCGGGGTCAACGAGTTCTGCTACTTCCTCGGCGAGTTCTACGAGGCCTGCCTGGACTGCATCGACCTGTCGATTCCGCCGACGCTGCGCGCCCAGCCCCCGGTCTCGGTGTCGTCGACGGGCGACGGGGTGCTCGCCCTGTTCTTTGGTCCGTGGCACGCGCCGACCGCGTTTTTGGCCGCCGTCCTCATGAACGCCGCCCTCGGCGAACACTGCGAGCGCTACAACCGCGGCGACCGGCACCGCGGCCCCGACGTGGACTTCGGCGTCGGCGTCGAGTCCGGCAACGTGTTCACCATTCGCGCCGGCCACAGCTTCGACACCCATATCGGCCACTGCGTCAACGTCGCCGCCCGAACCGAGGCCGTCACGAAAACCCTGCACGACGCTCGCACCCTGTTCGCCGACGACGTCGTCGAAACCGTCTGCCGCGAGCTCTTCGGCCGCGGCTTTCACGACCTGCGCGCCAAAGAAGCCGCCGAGAGCACCGACGACGACGCCCGCCTGGCCATTCACGACCAGCTCACCGAGCTCAACCGCAAACTCTGCGTCGTGTACATGAGCCGCCACGTCCTCGGCGGCGTGCACGCGCCGCTGCACCTGTACCGCCTGTCGCGCCAGTCCACCCGGCCGGGAACGCCGCGGTTCGAGGACCTGCTGCGCCGGCTCACACGCGACGACGAGGACCACCTCGCCGAAATCCGTCACGCCCTTCAGGCCTCCCAGCCCGCCCGGTAGCGCCCGAGGCCGGCCCGGAGCCGAGACCGACTCCGAGACCGAGGCCGAAGGCGAATCCGAGCCCGAGACCGAATCCGAGACCGAACCCGAGGCCGAATCCGAGCCCGAGGCCGAACCCGAATCCGAGCCCGAGGCCGAACCCGAATCCGAGACCGAGGCCGAGCCCGAGGCCGAAGGCGAAACCGCCCCGGACACCGAGCCCAGACCGACGCCCGGGACCGAACGCGGGCCTCAGTTTCAGTCGATCGAAAGCCCGTGGCAGAAAGTTCCCCACTCAGTTGACACGGCCCGGCCACCGTACTATCTAACCAGTCCCCAAATTGATGCGGGGTGGAGCAGTCCGGTAGCTCGTCGGGCTCATAACCCGAAGGTCGCAGGTTCGAATCCTGCCCCCGCTACTACAAGAAGAGGTCGTCCCCCTGCGGGGACGGCCTCTTTCTTTTGTCGCGCGTGCAGGATTCCCGTCCGGAGGCTGCGCCTCCTCAAACACCTCGTCGCAAGCGACGAGGGGCTGCCCCCGCTACTACAAAAAGAGGCACCCATGCTCCGGGCGCCTCTTCGCGTTTTCGGGACATCCTGCCCCCTCATCCCAGCTCGTCATAATCAGGGCGAAGGTCGCAGGTTCGAATCCTGCCCCCGCTACTACAAGAAGAGGTCGTCCCCGTGCGGGGACGGCCTCTTTCTTTTGTCGCGCGTGCCGGATTCCGGTCCGGAGGCTGCGCCTCCTCAAACACCTCGTCGCAAGCGACGAGGGGCTGCCCCCGCTACCACAAAAAGAGGCGCCCTTGCTCCGGGCGCCTCTTCAGGTTTCGGTCGTCGGGGTCTCGCGAGGCCTGCGCTGCGCGCATTGGCGCGAGCGTCGCCGGCTGACTCGCAGAAAGGCGAGAGTCGTGGCCGCGGTCGCGGCGTTGCCAAGGGCGACGATGGTGAACGCGACGGCGGGTGCAACATGGCCATAGACCCCGGCGGGGACGAAGAGGATCGTGGTCAACCCGAGGGCGCCGATGAGGCCGCCCCGCTTTTGCGCCCAGACGACGCACTCCTCGCAGGGGTCGAGTTCACACGCCGGCACCTCGGACTCGCCAGAGATGCCTCGCTCGTCCAGGAACCTCGCCCGGGACGAACCGAGGGCCCATCTCGCAAAGAGCAACGCGCTGACGAGAGTCGACACTGCGAGCACCCGCCAAAACGAGTCGACCACCTGGATGACCAGCCCTGGTGCGGCCGAGCTCAGAAGCAGCACCCAGAGGAAACCGAGAATCCACCGGTCGCGATAGCCCTGCTCGCAGGCGTCGCAGCGCGTGTCGCCGGCAACCTTGTGGGACTCGCACAGGGGCAGACCGCACCGCAGCCAGGCGGTGACGGACAGCTCGTCACAGCGGGCGCAGAACTCTCGAAAGTCTCTCGGACGGTACGGCATTGTCATTGGTGCTCTTTCGCGGCACGCCCGCACGTCGCGGGCGTAGAGCACGATGATTGCGACTGCCGTGCCATCGCGATCGGCCTCGGGCGTCGCGGTGTTGGCGTGCGACGCCGACGTGCCCTGGCGCGTAACGCCCCGGCAGACCGCGCCGGCACGGGCGAAACGCCCCGCTAGCGCTCGCCGACGAGCGTTGCCAGGGCCAGCTCGACGAAGCTGGCGGCGACGGGGCTTGCGGCGCGGTCGTAGTTGGCGAGCACGGCAATGACGTAGCCGGACTCGGGCAGGATGACGAGCTGGCCGTTGAGCCCCGGAAAGCCGCCGCTGTGGCCAACCTGGGTGGGCCCGGCGCTGCGGTCGATCTGAAACCCGTAGCCGTAGCCGCGCTCGCCGTCGCCCTGCAGGGTCCACAGGGTGTCGCGCGATTGGTCCGACACCAGGGTCCCGCCTAGCAGGGCCCGGGCGAAACGATGCAGGTCTTCGACGGTGGAAAAGCCACCGCCGGCGGGGCCGCCTTTGATGACGTGCTTGTAGAGGTTGTTGCGCCAGCCCGTGGGACTGGTGGAGTCACGGCTGTAGCCAATGGCCAGGTTTTCGACCGGGACATCCATTTCGAAGCTGTCGGTGTTGGCCATGCCCGCCGGCTCGAAAATGTGGTCGCGCACGTAGTCGAAGTAGCCTTGGCCCGATGCTCCTTCGATGACCACGCCGAGCAGCAGCATGCCGGTGTTGCTGTACTGAAAGCGTTCGCCCGGCTCGAACGCCAGGGTCTCGCCGTTCACCAGCGGCTTGAAGTCGGCCAGACCGCGAAAGTTTTCGCGAGACGAGGTCCAAAACGTCTCGTTGAAGTAGCTGCCAAGGCCCGACCGGTGGCTCAGCAGATGCGCCACGGTGACCTTGGCGGTGATGTCGGCGGGCAGCCAGGTGTCGTCGACCCAGCGCGAAATCGGATCGTCGTACGACAACCGACCGCCCTCGGCGAGCTGGGCGATGGCCGTGGCGGTGAACATCTTGTTCATTGACCCGAGGTTGAACTTGGTATCGGCTTTGTTGGGCGCGCGAAATCGTTTGCTGGCCTCGCCGCACGCGTCGAGGACGAGCACGTCGTCCCCTTTGGCCAAGAGCGCCGCGCCGCTAAAGAGTTCGAGCTCGCAAGCCTTGGTGAGGCGCGCCCGGGCCCGGGCCACGAGCGTCGCATCGTCGATGGGACGTCGCTCCAGCCCCTGTGGCGCGCCCGAGCTGAGGGAAATACCGACGATCTTGTCGTCTCCGGCCGGGTCGAGTTCGAGGCCAAAGGTTTGCCAGTCACCGAAGTGGCGGTCCCGCGTGATCACCTCGGCCCGTCCTTCGGCAAGGCGATACGCGACGAAGTCCACTCCACCGGTCTGCCGAGCAACCGAGACAAAGAAGTTCAAGTGCATGTCGACGGCGAGGTCGCGAAAGCCGCCGGTCGTCTCGCTCTCGATAAAGGCCCGCACGGTCGCCTCGTCAGCCGAGTTCACGGCGCCGAGAAACGCGCGAACTCGGTCACCCACCGCGCTGTCCGGCAGGGGACCAGCGTCGGCGATCGTTGGTGCGGGCAAGGCCGGCGCGTCTGGTGCCACCGGCGGTGAGGATGCCATTGATGTGGAAGATGTCGAAGAAGCCGCCGGCGCCGCGACGCCTCCACATGCCGCCAGGAAGGCGACGCATCCCGCCATTGCCATCTCGCGCACCACGCCCGGGACCGTATCTCGTTCGGGCGCCGAACTGACGCCGCCAGGCCGCCGTAGGCGCGGCGGATTCCGGTTAGTCTGGCGGCGCCCATGATTCGAGCTCTGCGCACGTTCCTGCTCCCCACCCTGTCCGTCACCGTCATGACCGCCCTCGGCTGTGGCGGTGCGCAGGTTGCCGCGCCCGAGCCGGTGGCGCCCGCCGCGGCGTTTGTCGACGCCGACCGCGAGGCGATCGTCGGGCTGCTCGAGGCCCAGCGGCAGGCCTGGAACCGCAGCGACCTCGACAGCTTCATGATCGGCTACCTCGAGTCCGAGGAGCTGGTCTTTACGTCGGGCGGCAACATTCGCCGGGGCTGGCAGACCACCCTGGACAACTACCGCAAAAACTACGGCAGCCGCCCCGAGGGCATGGGCACGCTCGAGTTCGACGTGCTCGAGCTGCGGCCCCTGGGCGCCGACGGCGCGGTGATGCTGGGGCGGTTTCGCCTGGTGGATACGCCGTCGCCGAGCAGCGGCGTGTTCACCCTGGTCTTCGAGCGCACCGCGGCGGGCTGGAAGATCGTCCACGACCACACGTCCGGCGACCCGCCCGACGAGACGCCCCCCGCGCCCGGCGACGCGCCGGCCGCACCGGCGTCGGGCGAGTAGCCGTTGGCAGCCACCAACGATGGGCCGACCAACGATGGGCCGACCAACGCCGGCCTCCCGCTCAGCGCATCATCGTTACCAGGTCGCCGTTGCGAAAGACAGGATCCTCCGTGCAGCTCTCTCTGTTCAGTCCCAGATGACGAAGCGGGAAGAACGCTTCGTGGAGCGCGGCGTCCATCATGGGCACGTCGAACTCCTCCTCGCGAAAATCCTCTCTCCGCAAGTCGGGACCGAGTCCGAGCGAAACTGAGAACTCAAGCCTGCCTCCAAGACAGCGGGGCCGAAGGCTAGCGTCGAACACGTCGGTTTGCGACACCCTCCACCAGTGTCCTTCGAAGTACCCCCCCACGAACGCGAAAGCGCCGTCTTCCTCCGGTTCGCGCAAGGGTGCGCCGGTCCAAAACCGCAGGTTTGAGTCTCGGACAGCGTGCCCGAGTCCAGCCTCTGCGATCCGCAAGAGGATGTCTTTGGAAACCACATCGGGCACCCGACGAGCGTCTGGCACCGCCGCCAGCTTCCAGTTCATGTCGCGCCTAAGCCATCGAGACGAGATAACGTACGTCGGTTCGTGCCCGTTGTCCCCGTCGATACAATGGGGCGAGCTAAAGGTCCTGCGGAAGATAGGCGTCGGTGCGTTGTTGATGAACAGAGCGATGTCATCGATACACCATCCGTCGGTCCCCGCTTTGCTGAGCCGAATCTCTTCGATGTCGGCGACGATGTCTACGCCGGCGTTGTTCAGGACATATCGTTCCGTGCGCCCCCGTTTGAAGTTGTCGTGAATCCGTTCCAACTTCACGCTGCCCCAGTCGTCGTCGTGCAGCTGCACCGTGACGGTGTCGTCGGTACTCGCGCCGCTCACGTCGGCTGTGTGAACCTCGAGTTCCACGAGCCAGATCGGCAGCCCCTCAATCTCGTCCGGCGGCGGATCCGGGTCGGGATCGACCGGATACCCTGGGAGCGTTGGCCACGGAAAGCTCGGAAACCCCGCCCGAGTCCCGATGGACTGCCGCTGTGCGTCGACCTCGGCTAGTTCCGTTGCGTTTTGCGGCCCGCAGCCGCAGACAACCGCGACCAGAACAGCCGCCAGTCCTAAACGACAATCTCTCATCGCTCTACTCCAATCCCAAGACGGCGCCGACAGCGCCGGTACAGTTCGTTGCAAGGTGCGTTTGACTCGCCGTCGTATCGGGTGAGAACGCGTCATTTACCCAAGACGGGCCCGTCAGACGGAAAACCGGGAAGTGGCCGCGCTTCGGCGAACGTGACGATGCTCCCGTCTGGCCGCATCTCGGGCGGCCGCGCACACCGGTACCGCGTAAGCTCGGTCGCGAGCTGCAATCGAGCAAGCGCCGCTTCGAAACTACTCCTAATGCCGTCTCGAATTCGTTCTTTCCGCGGGAAAGGGTTGATTCTTATTCGGCGAACGTCCATCTGCAGATTCCCTGCTACGCACCGCCAAACGACTTGAACGGTCGCATCGATAGGAAAGTGCCGCGAAACGGGCAGCGGCCCAACCCTCTTGAGATCGAGCGAGACTTCATTCACGTGGCGACTCAGCGGCCGCACGGTGACGTGGTCTTCGGTTTGCCCACGGAAGCCCCACTGAAAATCGGACTCTGTCGCCAGAAAATCCCCCATTGCTCCTTCGATCATTCGCTCGAACACGTAGCTCGTGATCAGCGCGGGTGGCTCCGCAATGCGAGTCCGATTCCGCAGGGACCAATGGCGATAACTACGCAGGGCAGAGCGACTGAAGGTCAGCCTGTCGGTTTCCCCATCGCCGTCGATCAGCTCACAGCTCGACGGCCTGTTTCGAAATATCGGCCGAGGGTCGTCGTTCACGTACAGCGCGACGGCCGCGACGCACCACCCGTCGTCGCTCTCGTTGATTAGCTCGAGCTGCTCGATGTCCTCCACCTTGCGGACCGAGGTCGGATTTATGAAGTAGCGGCGAACGTCACCCGACTCCCAGTCGTCGTCTGTCGAGTCGAGCGTAACCACACCGTCAGCGCCGGGCCTCAGGCGCGCCTTGATCGTCGCGTCGGAGCCAGCGCCACTACTGGTGCCGGTTTCGGTCTCGAGTATGAGTTGCCAGATGACAACGTCTTCAATCGAGTCGGGGTTGTTCGGGGGCGGCCATTGGCTGACCTGACAGCCCGACACACCGCCCGCGTCGACTTCAACCGAAAGTAGAAGGGCTGCGAGTGCCGCTGCCACGTAGCCGCTGCGTTGTCGCCAGGTAGGTCTCATGAGTACGGGCTCCTGTTCACACATCGGAGTCAACACGTTCGGTCGCCGCGGCAACAAGCGAAAACGCGCGAGCAGCGCCCTTTGTCGGAACTCCTAGCCCAGTCTGGTTCACTCTCCCTTGTTCAAGGCCGCAACGCTCGGAGGGACGCGACCTTGTTTCGCCGCCCGAAGGTCGTGTCCGACCCGGACTCCAGGACGGATTCAGTGCGTCTGTCGAGATGCCGGCGTCCGCCCCGGACCTTCCCCCGCGTGGCGCAGCGATCTTCAGCACGCGCACGAGTGAAGGCCTGCTGCGCCAACGCCAGCCCTAAACCCTACGAGCCGCGTTTGGGCCGGTAGGTCATCTCGAGCAGGTTGCCGCCGATGGGGCGGGCGCCGACGAGTTCGACGGCGTGGCGCTGCTCGGTGCCGGCAAACAGCGGAATGCCGGCGCCCAGGATGATGGGAATGATCGAGATGGTGATCTCGTCGATGAGGCCGGCGTCGAGACAGCTGCGGATGAGCTTGCCGCCGTCGACGTAGACGTCGCGCCCACCGGCGGCCTCCTTGGCCTGGGCCAGCAGCTCTTCGGGGCCGCCTTGCACGGCGCGCACAGACGAAACTTTTGGCTCGAGCTCGCGGTGGGTGGCAACCAGCACGGGCTTGTCGCCGTAGGGCCACTCGCCCTCGAAGCCGGCGGCCACTTCGTAGGTGGCCCGGCCCATGAGCAGCGCGCCAACGTCGGCGAAGAACGGGGTAAAGGTGTCCTCGGCGCCGTCGGCCGTGAGCCAGTCGATTTCGTCGTTCGGCCCGGCGATGAAGCCATCGACCGACGTGGCAATGAAGACTCGAGCGCGACCCGCCATACCGCGACTCTACCGCGCGGCCGCCCCGTGGTTGAAACGAACCCGAGGCCGTTCGCCGCAAACGCGTGCAAGGCCAACAGCTTTCACGAACAAAGGTGGGCCATTGCCCGCGTTCGCAGGCCAGCGCGCACGCGTTCCCTCGGGCCGGCCCGCCGCCTCTTTGCTACATCTAAGGATGTAGGAGAGAACGATGTTTGTTGTTTGTGAATCTGCGCCCACGGGAACACCTGCTGCCGACGAAAGCGGCCCGACCCGCCCCCGGCGGACCGCCTGGTTGCGTGTAGGCGTTGCCCGAGCGCTGGGCGTGGGCCTGGCGCTTTGCTGCCTCTGCCTGCCCTCGGCCGGCTGCGACGATGACCCGCTCCGCCCGGTTCCCGAACCCCGTCCGGAGCCGGAGCCCGAGCCGGAGCCCGAGGTGCTGCTTCCCGTCGGTTATCTCGAGGCCACCGTGACCTACCGGCCCCCCGGCTTGACGGCCGGCGTTCCCGACCGGGAGGTGCCGCTCCGCGTCTGGTTCCCCGCGGCGGAAGGCTCGGGAACGCCTCTCGAGATGTACGGAATCGGCGACATCGTCGAAGTGCCTACGGACATCGCGTTTGCCGACGCGTCCCCGGCGAGCGGCCAGTACCCCGTGATGCTGTATTCCCACGGCAACTTCGGCGAGGCCCTGATCGGCTATCCCTACGCCGAGCGCTTCGCCCAGAAGGGCTGGGTTGTGGTCGCGCCAACGCATGTTGGCAACTCTGTCATCGACCGGGTCGCCGGCAACGAAGCGCCCTTTGCCCAGAGCTTTCTGTACCGCGTGCTCGACCTCGAGGCCGCTGCCGACTGGCTCGAGGCGCCGACCGCCGACGTTCTCGCCGGCGTCGCCGACACCAGTCAGATGTTCGTGATCGGCCACAGCTTCGGCGGGGCGACGACCCTCACGTTTGCCGGCGCGCCCCTGAGCGTCGCAGCATTCAACCAGCGTTGCACGGACGCCGGCGACACCGACAGCTGCAGCTTTCTGGCGCGGGACGGCGTGGCCGAGGCGTTCGAGGCCGTGTCGGGGGACCCGCGGGTCAAGGGCATCGCGCCCCAGGCGCCCGCCGCTTTGCCCTTGTTCGCGGACCCCGGTCTTTCGGACATTCCGGTCCCCGCCGTGCTCATGACCGCGCGCCGCGACATGACCACGACC